>Ga0208045_1000142_pt1 | contig 33871 bp, 25 predicted proteins | sample PL_2010_200m_FD_184160 | JGI IMG/M metagenome (GOLD analysis project Ga0208045, IMG submission 184160) | Freshwater microbial communities from Powell Lake, British Columbia, Canada to study Microbial Dark Matter (Phase II) - PL_2010_200m... | ecosystem: Environmental > Aquatic > Freshwater >...
TTCGATGGGGGCCGGCCCATCACTCAGCACTTCGTTCTGGATCTGGAAATACTCCTTGTAACTCCTGGGCTGGTTAGCCAGGGTTCTGTAAGTAACCGGTTTGTCAAACACCTTAGCATCCAGCGTTCCGTTAAAGCCGGTCGCCTTGTTGCCAGACTGATCCAGCACCTCTCCCGAAACAGAGACGACAGAAAGCCCGAGCAGCGTATCGGGCTTTGCGCCAACAGGTTTCCCGTTCAGGAAGGTTGTAACTACCTGGTATTCAGGGAAAGCAATTTGTTGTGCCGGATCTCCGAGCAACACGAAGTTCCGGATGTTCGTGTTATTGTTGTTGTTATTCTTCGAGATCCGTAACAGGTCCCCCATCTTCATGTAATTTCCATCCTCATCCCGGGTCATGAGATTCCTGAAAAAGGAGGTGTCCAGCCTGAAGTTCGAGGTAGCCAGGGCCAACCGGGTGGTAGTATAAATAGCGATGACTCCGGCTTTGGGTTTCACGATGACCATCTCCCCTCCACTGAATCGCTCGGGATTGTCGAAGCGGCTGAACTCACAGGTAGCCGTGACAAGAACAGGGAGTTTGTCCGGATTATCCCAGTTTTCAATATCCGGAATGGTCAGAATTTTTTCGTCACTCCAGGCATCCTCGCCTCCATGACCGGTATAATTAATAATGAGACTGCCATCCTCCACCGCACCGTCGATCGCTTTATTTACAGCCGGATACCGGGGTCCCGAAGGAGTCTTAACCAGCTGGAAGGCATCCGAATAGATCTTATTCACATTGAAAACAGGGTAGTTGGAAGCTACAATATCGCATAGCTCTTCTGCCTGGTGCAGGTGAAGATTTGAGTCCTCGTCATCGGCAATGAAGGTGATGGTATTGCGCCATGATGATAGGATGGTATCATTGATTCGTGCATAATGGATGATCTTATCCACAATGGCTTCGGCCTGTTCCAGGTTGGCGACAGGGAAACGGCCCATCCCCAGGTCCAGCGATCCGGCAGCACCTTGTCCTCCGCTCTCCTCCATGATACCGTAGAAATCATCGGTCACATACGTGGCAATGTATTTAAACGACTCTTCCGACTGATAGGTAGGCACAAAATTGGTGTTGTTCGGGATCCGGTCTTTGTAATCGTAGGAGCCATCACCGAATAGGAGGATGTACCTGGGTGTGTCACTCTTTGTGGCCCGCAGGTAAAGCATCCTGATAAAATCACGGATCCCCGTAAGATCGGGTTTCCCGGATGCAAACTCCGTAAAAATTTGATCCGTCTCGGCCACAATGACCGACAATCCCGTTTCAGTGCGGTGAAAATCAGCGAGCCTTTCCGCCTGTGCCTTGAACATCGGGTGGGTGACAATGATCAGGGCCGCCGGATTAAGGCCGTGGAGATTCTGGTTTGCTACCGGTCCTGCCGGCAGAACAGAATAGAATTCGGATCCGTCAAACGCTACAAATTCCTTTAATAAGGGAGTGGGCTGAATGAAACTATACACGTTGGTCGAATCATTCCAAATCCCATGGATGGAACCGATAGCACCGGGATCGGTCACATCCCATACGACCAGAGAACCGGGAGAATCTGATATGCTGAACAAGGTGTTTCTGCCTTCCTTAACGCTGGCGGGATCCCGGAACGATAACTGAGGACCTGCCCATTTCAGGTAACGCCTGACAATTACCTCGATGTAATACAGCCAGGCCTGTGAGCCCGGCGTGGGCAATTCATAGGCGAGTCCGATAACCGGGTTTTCCGACAGGATGTGAGTAGTGGTATTGCGTAACTTCGTCCGGGCATAAACGCTGGTCGATTGCGGGTCGGTATAATCTATGGTAAACTGATCAGCCAGATCCCCATTATTGAATAAGTACATGGTACTTACATTAGGAGACTTGCCTACCACAAAGGTGTTGATCCGGGCAGACTGGTTCGTGGCCACGTTGGGGAAATGAAACGGAAACTCGTATGAAGGGGTGGTTGAGTTAAACTCTTCCCCCACCCAGATCTTCCCCGAACTGATCAGGTTTCGCTCATCGAGTTCATGAAACGCATAATCGGTAAACCGGATGCAGGAATAATCAGGGGTGGTATCCAGTGAAGCCACCTGCTGGACCCGTTTCCCCGGACCCAGATCAACCGTAATATAGTAGTAACTGAAATTGGAATAAAGGTTCTTCTGATGGCTGAAGTTGCCGGTTAATTTGTCGAAGAGCCAGACATCAGGGCCTTCTCCGTAAAACAGGAGATAATCACCCGGATCAAATGAACCGTCATTCCCGTCAAACACCTGGATAGAATTCTCCAGCAGGTCATCGATCCGCGGCTGGTCATTTGCTTCCGGGAGCATCCCGCCGCCATTTCCGTACAGCCGGATATAGGCAGGATTCACCGAAGATGGATTCAGCCCCAACTGCATCAGATCGTCGTAAGTGATCCGGTGGATGCCGGTTTGCTGGACAGCAACCTTGTACCATTGCCCGGCAGCAAGTACCGACTCCTGGGTAACCGGATTGCCACCCAGGCTTATGAATGGGAGCAACAGGATGAGAATGGCGCAAAGTCTTTTCATGACATCCTCCGTTACCTGATCACTACAAGTTTTGCTGTTGCTGAATTTATGGATCCGTCGGAAAGTTTCAGGATGGCCCGGTAGACATAGGTGCCGGTGCTCACCTTCCATCCGCCATCCGCGGTTCCGTCCCAACTCACAGGATCGACACGGTACCCATGAATAAACTGGTTGCTCCGGATCGTTTTAACCAGCTTCCCATAGATAGTGTAGATCCGGATCTCAATCTCCACGTTCTGATCGATCTGATTGGTTTGAAAAGAGAAGGTTGTCTTCTCCTGGAAGGGATTGGGATAATTGTACAGGTGGTCCATGACAAACTCGCCTGTATTATGTACCACAAAGCTGATGGTGGTCTCCGACGAGTTGTTGAATACATCCCATACCTTCAGGGCAATGGAATGCCTCCCTTCAGGAAGGTTGAAGAAAGGATAACTGATCCAGCCGCTCTGGTAGGTGTCCAGATCTGCCACATAGTAATCGTTCAGGATCTGGGGATTCTGTGACTCCCCGTCCAGCACTGCAGTGATGTCGTGCCCGATACCGTTCCCCACCGTGTTAATGCCTGACTGATCCGTGACATAAGCCAGCAGGATCGGATTCTGATTGGTGATGCCGCCCGAAACGAATCCGGTCTCATTCATATAGAGGGTGATATCGGGGCCCTGATTATCCTTGATCGCCTGCTGATTGTAGCCTCCGACTAAAATCGAGTTATCAAATCCATGGGCATCCGTTTTCTGACAGCGGGCATAATAGCTGATCTTTCCGGAACCATACTTGTACGCAATGTCTTTGGGAACAATGAAACTGAAGCTGAACTGACCCTCGGTTACCTGCACCTGTCCTTTGTAGATCTGATTCTCCTGAACAGAAAAGTCGATGGGCGGATCGCCATCGTTCCCCAGGGTCCGGATCTCCGAAGGTTTATCAAAGACGGTTGGGAAAGCCAGGCCGTTGAAATCCGTTGCCGGTGTCCCGTTTTCATATTGAACCTCTCCGGAGATCGTCACCTCCGAAAGAGCCATCAGCGTATCACTGGAGATGCCGGTGGTGACTATGTTAAGCCGGGGATAGGCCATCTTCAGGGCCGGGTCTCCCAGCAGGACGAATTTTCGTGTATTGGCCGAAGAGGAGGTGCTGTTCTTGGATGCCATGATCAGATCGCCCATCATCAGGTAATCGCCTCCTACCTGGTCAAACGCAATGTTGAAGAAGTTCGAGGCGAGGGCAAAGTTGCTGCCGGCAAACGTAGGTCGCGTGGTGGTAAAGAGGGCTATCCCGCCGCCGTTGGGGTTCAGGAATACCCACTCGCCGGCCGACACCCGTTCCGGATCGTCATACCGGCTGAATTCACAGGTGGCGGTGACAAATACAGGCATGTTGTCGAAATTGGTCCATCCTCTGATGTCCGGCACCTCGAGCACCCGCTCGTGTGCCCAGCCAAGTTCACCCCCATGACCGGTGTAGCTGATGATCAGTGCTCCTTTATCCACCCGTTTGTTGATGGCATCGTTCACCTCCGGACATCGTTGGCCGCCCGGTGAGGAGATCTGCTGATAAGCATCCAGGTAAATCTTGTCAATGTTGTATACAGGGTGTTTTGCTGCAACCAGATCGGTAAGATCTTCCACCTGATTCATGTGCAGGTTCCCGTCGCCATCATCGGCCACAAAACTGACTATATTCCGCCAGTCGTTCTTCACCGAATCACTCTCCGAGCAATAATGAAGGATCTTATCCACCGCTTCGGTAGCCTCCTGAAGAGACATCACCGGAAGGCGTCCGACTCCCAGGTCCAGGCTTCCAGCGGTTCCCTGACCTTCTCCCTCATCAAGCAGCACGAAGTAATCATCGGTCACATAAGAATCAACAGGGTCAAGGGATTCGGGCGACTGGTAGGCCAGCACAAAATTGGTGTTATTTTCCTCCCTGTTCTTATAGTCGTAGGATGCATCCCCGAATAACAGAAGGTATCTGGGCTCGTTTCCGGCCGGTGCCCGGTTGTACAGCATCCGCATGAAGTCCCGGATCGCGGAGAGATCCTGAGCTCCGGAGGAGAATTCATTGTATATCTTCTGGGGGGTTGTAATCAGAACCGTCATCCCGTTCTTCTCCCGATGAAATTGTGCAAGCCGCTCAGCTTCAGGAAGAAAGGCAGGATACGACACGATCACATAATCACATGGAGCAGTCCCGTGCAGGTCCTGGTTTTCCATGTGCTCCACAAAATCGGGATGCAGAAATCCCGACCCGTCAAATGCGATGAACTCACGGAGGGTGTCGGTCGGCAAACGGAAGGATCGGAGCGACCCTGCACCGGAGGTTTGAACCAGCAGAATACTGTCGGGCCGGGTAACATCCCACACCTGGGTCTGCTGTCCCTGCGTGGTCAGCCTGAACTCGGAGATACGGTTCCAGCCGGCCGATTCTATGGAGCGGAACGACAGCTGGCCGCTGTTCAGTTTCAACTGCCGCATGACATTGACCTCCAGGTAGTTCAGGTATCCGATCGCGGCTGATCCGGGTTTGTTATAAGTAAGCTGTACGTCGATGGTAGGCTGGGAGATGGAGATGCAACCGGTCGCTATCTTCTCGCTGGCGAAGGTGGCGAGGAAATCCCCCGACACCTTTGGGAGCGTGATCGTCAGCAGCAATTGCCCGTTGACCGTTACCGTGAACGAGCTGTTCCCCGTGGTGGAGCGCGCCGCCACGCAGGCCGTCACACAGGCCTGTGAACCGGGATCCGGATCAGGAAAAGCAAAGGTGTAGTTTCGTTTGGTGGTGGCATCGAAATACTCCCCGTCAAACCACTCCCTGCCTGATTTGATCAGGTTGATATCATCCTTCTCATAAAAGGTATAGTCATTGAATCGCGTGATGATATGGGTGGCCGGATTGGTCGTTCCGGGTTCAGGGATAAGCCGTTTCCCGTAACCTCCTCCGAAAGTGAGGAAATAGAATGTATTATCTGCATAAATGTTCTTCTGATGATGAAAGAGTCCGTCGGCACTGCTGAATTGCCAGGTATTCTGTGACTCCCCGTAGAACAGGATATAATCTCCCGGACCAAATTGCCCATCCTCTTCCCCGACCACCTGGATGGAGAGCTCCCGCAGGTCATCCTTACGCGCAGACAGGTTCGCCTCCGGAAGCATCCCTCCCCCATTGCCATAGATCCGGATGGTTCGCGGATCGATCCCCGAAAAGTTGATACCAGCCGCAACAAGATCGTTATAGGAGAGAAGATAAATCCCGTTGGCAGAAGCAGAAAATTTATACCAGGACCCGGTCGCGAGGGCAGAATGCTCGGCATAAACAGGAATCGGATTGGCAGGAGAATGCAACTCCTCTTTAAACAGACAGGTCAGTTGAAAAGAAACCACCTTTTCGATCAGACCATTTTCAGGATTTCGCCTGAAAGGCAACAGAAGGATCTCAACATAACGCTCTTTTCGTTCCGTCACAATCCTGGCGGATGGCCGGGCGGCAGAAGGGATCTGGTTCACTTCGTCAAGGGCCAGAATTTCCGGAGGGGTGAGTGGTTGATAAACGACCGTATTGAGGTATACCTGGTCAACATGGGCCTGTGCCCCGGACAACAAACGCCGGTGAAAGTACACTGGAAGCCTGCCGGTTTCGTCCACCATGACCGATCCCGTAAAGGTCACTAGCGGGATCCGTTCCCCGGGGGTTACCTCTACCGTTTTAACCGGTTGCCATTGCAGGGTTTCATGGAGCGAAACCGGGTCAGGGATTCCGGGTGCCGAAACCTGTGCCCACGATACCAATGAACTAAGAATCAGTATACTGATCAGAGAGAAGGTCTTATATCTTAGCATAGTCAAAAAGTGATCAAAATAGCCTTGGTTTAAGAACGGTTTTTCGATATCCATATTGTCGGTCGCAATAAACTATTCCATTTTTTCGTATTATTGTGATCCCAATATAGCCGGAACCTCATCTATTCAGACACCGGATGGCAAAAAAAGTTGTCTCTCTTTTCCTGTTTCTTTCCCTGTTACCAGTGCTTTCACTTGTTGCCCAGGACCCTCAGTTTTCGCAGTTCTATGCCAATCCCCTGTATCTGAATCCGGCTTTGACCGGAGCTCCCATCTGCCCCAGACTCCTTGCAAACTACCGGAACCAGTGGCCCTCCGTCGAAAAGGCCTTTGTCACTTATAATGCTTCATACGATCAATATGTGGATTTTCTGCATGGTGGAGTGGGATTGCTCTTCACGGCCGACAGGGCCGGCGGGGGAAACCTCAACACCACCATGATCAGTCTGTTGTATGCCTATAAATTCAATATCACCAGCAGGATCTATGCCAGCGCCGGGGTCCAGGTCACCTACTACCAGCGCAGACTGGTATGGGAAAACCTGCTGTTTGAAGACATGATCGATCCGCAAAACGGATTTATCTGGCCCACCTCAGAGAAAGAGCCGGATCGGCAGCGGGTGGGGGTACCTGATTTTTCCGCGGGTGTTTTCCTGGGATACGAAGATCTTATTTACGGGGGAATATCGGTTTCCCATCTGACCCAGCCTGATATCGGTTTCTATGCCGATGCCAACGCCCTGCTGTACATGAAAATCACGGTCCATGCAGGTTCCGTGATCAATTTGCGAAAAGGAGGTACGGTGGATGAGGACAAAGAGTTCTCCATCTCTCCCAATATCCTCTACCAGCAACAGTTCAACTACCATCAGCTGAACCTGGGCTTGTATTTCTCCTATTATCCCTTTGTGGCCGGATTATGGTTCCGTCATAACTTCGAGAATGCTGATGCGGTTATTCCCTTTATCGGCGTACATTATAAAAATCTCAGGGTGGGCTATAGTTACGACTTCACCGTCAGCAACCTCAAAGGCGCTTCAGGCGGAGCCCACGAGGTTTCAGCCTCCTGGCAATTCCCCTGCATTGAAAAAAGAAGACACATCCGTGCAATAAAGTGCCCCGGATTTTAGTTATATAGGTCAAACTTGAGGAGAATTTACTATTTTTGCCTGGCAATTTCATCATCCACCAATAAAACAGAACCAGATGAAACTTCAACAAATTCTTCAAATCAGCACCCTGATCGCAGTTGTGGTGGTAGCGGCTTCCTGTAAGAAGGAGACCTCCAGTACGACCGGTTGGTCTTACAATGACCCCAAGAATGGCGGGTTTGAAGTACGGCCGTACCAGGGACAGCAAACCGGCCCCGGACTGGTGTTCATTGAAGGAGGTACATACACCATGGGCCAGACCCAGGATGATGTGATGTATGAATGGAACAATCAGCCACGCCGTGTCACGGTCCCCAGCTTTTACATGGATGAAACCGAAGTACGCAACCTCGATTACATCGAATACCTTTACTGGCTTCATCGTGTCTATGCCACCGACTACCCGGGTGTATACCGGAAAGCACTTCCCGATACCCTGGTCTGGCGCGATAAACTGGCATACAACGAACCCCTTGTGGAATACTATTTCCGCCACCCGGCTTACAGGAACTACCCCGTGGTGGGCGTAACCTGGCTTCAGGCCAACGATTATGCCGCCTGGAGAACCGACAGGGTAAACGAAATGATGCTGATTAAAAAAGGCATCCTGGCCATGGACCCGGCACAGAAGAATGAAAATAACTTCAACACTGAAGCTTACCTGGCAGGCCAATATGAGGGGCTGGTCGACAAGCCGATGCCCGACCTGAATCCAACCGGAACCGGAACCCGGAAGGTCAAAATGGAAGATGGGATCATGCTTCCGAAATACCGCCTCCCCACCGAAGCAGAATGGGAATATGCAGCCATGGGCCTGATCGGAAACACGTTGTATGAACGGGTAGTGGAAAAGAAGAACTACCCCTGGAATGGAAATTATGTCCGTGCCAGCGAGTCAAGATACTATGGGAGTTTCATGGATAACTTCAAACGGGGAACGGGCGACTACATGGGTGTAGCCGGAAACCTGAACGACGGAGCAGATATCCCGGCCCCCTGCGGATCCTATTTTCCCAACGATTACGGCCTTTACAATATGGCTGGAAACGTGAGCGAATGGGTGCTGGATGTGTACCGTCCGCTGAACTCCTACTATGTGGCAGGACTGCGTCCCTTCCGCGGAAATGTATTCATGACCCCGGAAACGGACGAAGAGGGATTCCTCTCTGAGAAAGACAGCCTGGGACGGATGAAGTATCGTCCGGTTACGCCGGCTGAAGCCATGAACCGGAAAAATTACCGCTCGGCGGACGTGATCAACTACCTGGATGGTGATTACGAATCGCTCATCAGCGAAGAGGATTGGCTGAAAGATCCCGACAGCCTCTCCACCGACCTCATGTACCAGTATGGCGTTACGTCCCTTATTACCGACCGGGCACGGGTTTACAAAGGAGCCAGCTGGAAAGATCCTGCTTTCTACCTGAGTCCCACCACCCGCAGGTTTCTTGACGAAAGCGAAGCTTCCGATGCAATCGGTTTCCGGTGCGCCATGACGCGTGTCGGCGGCGAATATCCCCGGTAGTCAGGATCCATCCGACGAAACATCATTCAACCAATTTTGTAGGGGCAACCGGACCGGTTGCCCCTACAATTTTTTCCCCGTGAATTGCCCCTGCTTTTTTGATATGCATTACCTCTGTTTTTTTGTTAGGTTTCGCCCCTAATTTTTTATACTTTTACCGGTCGGCTTCTTTTTTATATCCACCCACGTGCCAGTCACCACCGAAAAGCTCTATACCCTGTACAAGCAATTCCAGCTTGTCACCACTGATAGCCGGCAGGTACCGCCCCGTTCCATTTTTTTCGCGCTGAAAGGAGAGACATCTGACGGAAATAAGTTTGCTGAGACCGCCCTGGAACGGGGAGCGGCCATAGCGGTGGTAGATGATTCAGCGGTGGTCAGGGACCGCCGGTATATCCTGGTCGAAGACGTCCTGTTCAGTTTGCAGCAACTCGCGCTGTACCACAGGAAACAGCTGGATATCCCGGTAATCGCCATCACGGGCAGTAACGGAAAGACCACTACCAAAGAATTGATCCATGCCGTGCTCGCCAGAAAATTCCAGACTGTCTCGACCCGGGGCAACATGAACAACCATATCGGTGTTCCTTTGACACTCCTGTCGATCCGCTTCGGAACCGAGATGGCCGTAGTTGAAATGGGCGCCAACCATCCCGGAGAGATCGCTTTCCTTTGTCAGCTGGCTCAACCCACTCACGGTCTGATTACCAACATCGGCCAGGCTCATCTGGAGGGATTTGGCGGATTTGAAGGGGTGATCCGGGCCAAAACAGAACTCTATGATTTTCTGCGAAGACATGGTGGTGAAGTCTTTATTAATCTGGGAGATCCGTTGCTGACCGAACAGGTCAGAAACCTAAATTTATTCACTTATGGCATGATCCCGGAAGCTGCGGTATCTGGCACAATCGAACCAGGCCCGGGCGGTATTGCGGTGAAGGTCGACTTCCCGAACGGGAAAAACGAGATCATCCGGTCCTCCCTCTTCGGATCGTACAATGCCCTGAACATCCTGTCGGCTGCCAGTGTCGGGACCTTTTTCGGTATTTCCATCAACAGCATCACCCGGGCAATTGAATCCTTCACCCCGGTAAACAACAGGTCCCAACTATATCAAACCTCCCGGAATCTTTTAGTTCTGGATGCCTACAATGCAAATCCCAGCAGCATGGCCATCACCCTGCAGGATTTCGACCAGGCCTTTCCGGCAGACAAGATCGTGATCCTTGGCGACATGCTCGAACTGGGCGACGAAACTGAAACGGCACATCTCCGTATCCTGGAAATACTGGAAACCATGGACCTTAAACGGATTTTTCTGGTCGGTCCCGTATTTTCCAAACTCAATAAGCGTAAAAGGTGGCTTACTTTCTCCTCCAGCGCGGAAGCGAGGGAGTGGCTTGATTCGCATCCTGTAAAACAGGCCCACATCCTCCTCAAAGCCTCCCGCGGCATCCACCTGGAAGAGATCATCCCCAGCTTATAACGAGGGACGAGGGACAAATGTGCAATAAATGGCAATAAATGGCAATAAATGGCAATAAATGGCAATAAATGTGCAATAAATGTGCAATACATAATCGGACTAATGTCCGGCACTTCGCTCGATGGTCTCGACATTGCCTGTTGCCGGTTTGAACAGGTGGAAAACACCTGGAACTACAAGATCCTCCAGGCCGGAACGATCCCTTATTCCCGGGAATGGAAGAAGAGACTGCAGCAGCTGGATAGCAGATCGGCGGCAGAACTGGCCCGGACCGACTGCGACCTTGGCCACCTGATGGGGTCCCTGGCCCGGGAGTTCATGCAAAGGCACTCCATCACTGTCGATTTTATTGCGAGCCATGGTCATACGATCTTTCATCAACCCAACCTCCGCTGGACCACCCAGATTGGAAAGGGAGCTGTCATTGCTGCCGAGACCGGACTACCCGTGGTGTGCGATTTTCGTACTACCGACGTAGCTCTCGGTGGACAGGGAGCCCCGTTAGTTCCCATTGGAGACCAACTCCTTTTTTCCGATTTCAGCTACTGCCTCAACCTGGGCGGTTTTGCCAATATCTCATTTGAACGCAAAGGCCATCGAATCGCCTTCGACATCTGTCCGGCAAATATCGTACTGAACACACTTGCCAGCCAGGCCGGACACTCGTTCGACAACAACGGCGATCTGGCCAGAAGCGGCTCCCTTTTACCTGACCTTTTGGAATCGTTGAACCAGCTCTCATACTATCATCAGCCACCCCCGAAATCCTTAGGCAAAGAGTGGGTGGAGAAGCATATCTGGCCACTGCTCCGGGATCCGGAATCCGGGATCCGGGATCCGGGATCTGACATCGCGGATCACGCATCGCGCATCGCGGATCTCCTTCACACCTTCTGCGAACACATCGCCATCCAGGTGGGAAAAAACACAGGAAAAAATCGAGTAGATAAACTACTCATTACGGGAGGGGGTGCGTTGAACCAGTTTCTGGTTGAAAGGATCAGACATCACACAATTCCCCAGGTCATTCTCCCTGATCTCCTGACGATCCAGTTCAAGGAGGCGCTGATCTTTGCTTTTCTGGGACTACTCCGCTGGCGTAATGAAATCAATATCCTCTCCTCCGTGACCGGAGCGAGAAGAGATAACATTGGTGGGGCGATCTATATGGGCTGTTGCCCCTTACCCGGTTAATGCAAAAAATGAATTACAGGGAAACCTTGTCGTGGCTCTTCAACCAGCTCCCCATGTACCAGCGGATCGGAGCATCGGCTTACAAAGCTACCCTCGATAATACCGTCGCCCTCTGCAACTTGCTGGGGAACCCCCAAAATCAGTTCGATTCGATTCATGTGGCCGGCACCAACGGCAAGGGAAGTGTCTCGCACATGCTCGCTTCGATCCTGCAGGAACATGGACTTAAAACCGGACTCTACACATCCCCTCACCTGAAGGACTTCCGCGAACGCATCCGGGTCAACGGGCTGATGATCCCGAAGAGGAAGGTGACGGCCTTCATCAGGAAGTACAAGGATGCGTTTGAGCAAATCCAGCCCAGCTTTTTCGAGATGACCGTCGGCCTGGCGTTCGATCATTTCAGGGAAGAGGAGGTCGATATTGCCATGGTGGAAGTTGGGCTGGGAGGACGGCTCGACAGCACCAATATTCTCACCCCGCTGGTTTCGGTGATCACCAACATCAGCTTTGACCACATGCAGTTCCTGGGAGAGACCCTGGAAAAGATAGCCAACGAAAAAGCAGGCATCATCAAACCGGGAGTCCCTGTTATAATCGGTGAAACCCAGCCGGAACTGGAATCCCTGTTCAGGGAAAGGGCAGAAATGGCGGGATCTCCGATACTGTTTGCGGATCGATTGAACCTAAAAGGCACCAGCCATGAGGCATCAGGCATCAGGCTTCCCCTTCTAGGACGATACCAGCAAAAAAACCTTCAGACCACATGGGCTGTGATACACATCCTGAAGCAACTTGGATACCCTATATCAAATGAAGCTATTCAACAGGGTGTGGCCAATGTCATCATCAATACAGGAATCCAGGGAAGATGGCAGCTTTTATCATCCTCGCCGTTGACGCTATGTGATGTCGCGCACAACGAAGCCGGTATCCGGGAGGTAGTGATGCAATTGGGCCAGACACCGTACCAGCACCTCCATATCGTTTTCGGAATAGTCAACGATAAAGAGATCGGCCACATCCTGCATCTCCTTCCTGAAAAGGCTACCTTTTACTTCTGCAAAGCCGATATTCCCAGGGGGCTCGATCCGAATGAACTAAAGCGCCAGGCAGAGCAGGCAGGTTTGAATGGAAAAGCGTATACGTCAGTGAGAAAAGCGCTGACTGCCGCCCGGAAAGCTGCCACTCCGGAAGACCTGATCTTCGTGGGGGGAAGTACGTTTGTGGTGGCAGAGGCGCTTCCGTGAGACGTGAGACGAGGAACGAGGGAGGATTGACAATTGCCTTATGCCTTATGCCTCATGGCTCTTCACTAATCCCTAATCGCTATTCGCTATTCGCTTCTCCGGCATCAGCAACGAAAACACTACGGCCATCAGAAACGCAAGCACGAAACTGGCAAGGCGTTCTGAGACGCCGGTATCGGCTTCAAAGAGGTTCTTCCAGATAATGGTTCCGGCGGTTCCGCAGATCAGTGAGGCGTAAACCCCGGCCCGGGAGACCCGCTTCCAGAAGAGGATCAGCAACAGGGCCGGCCCGAAACTGGACCCTATCCCTGACCAGGCATAGGAAACCAAACTGTAAACCGTATCCGTGAGGGTGATGGCAAGGATAAATGCTGCAGCGCCAATTGCCAGGGTCAAAAGTTTATTCAGCAACAACTTTTGCTTGTTGTTCATCAGCATCTTCCGGAGCTTCCCAACCACATCTTCCCCCATGGAGGAAGAGGAGACGGTTAGTTCTGTGGCGGCGGTCGACATCATGGCGGAGATCACTCCGGAGAGCAGGAAACCTGCCAGGATGGGATTGACCAGGGTCAGCACCATCACCGGGAGGATCTTCTCCGGATCGGCAGCCAGTTTTGACTCTTCATGGCCAAGATACCCGTGCTGAACAAACGCGATCCCGAAAAGTCCGATCAGAATAGCTCCGGTATAGGCCAGCAGGGTCCAGCTAGTAGCTACCCATTTGGCTGTCCGGACATCCTTTTCGTTCCGGATTGCCATCATCCGGGTGAGCAGCTGCGGTTGCCCGGTATATCCGAACGCCCAGCTCAGGCCGCTCAGGATGAACAACACCGCGGCCAGTCCTGTCTTTCCTTCCGTGAGAGAGAGGTAAACCGGGCCGGCATCCTCGATGCTGTGAATGATGAAGATATGATAGGATTCGGCGATAAAAAGGGCGATGATCGGGAATACCACCAGGGTGAAGATCATCAGGATAGCCTGAAATACGTCCGTCACCACCACGGCGATAAACCCTCCCATCATGCAGTAGGTGATCACAACCACCGAGCCGATGATCACGCCCCAGATTGGGTCCATTCCGAAGGTCTTCTGCAGGACCTTTCCAGCTCCGCTGAATTGTGCCGCAATATAGAATAGGAAGAAGAAGATGATGATCAGCGCAGACAGGATGCTGATGTTCTTTTCCGCTCCAGGAAATCTCCGGCCGATCAGGCTGGATACCGTCATGGCCCCGGTCTTCTCCGTTTCCCGGCGCAACCGCTTCGCCATCACCTGCCAGATAAAGAGGATGCCGGTCACGCAACCCAGGGCCACCCAGATGGCACCAATCCCCTCTGTATAGGCATGCCCCGTCAGACCCAGAAGCAGCCAGGCCGACTCTCCGGTGGCTCGCTCCGACAATGCCAGGGCGGTTCCGCCAAACTTCTTGCCTCCGATTACAAACTCTTCATTGGTCTTCGCCCCACGGGAATACCACCAGGCGATGCCCAAGGTAGCGACAAGATACAGGATAAAGACAACGATCATATAATAGGGATTAGCGATTAGTCATAAGCATGAGGTATTGGTTTCGTGTTTCGCGTTTCGTGTTTCGTATTTCGTCCTTCGTCCTTCGTCCCTCGTCCCTCGTCCTATCCTCCCGAGATCAGATGGATCACCTGCACATCATCCCCATCTGCAATTTCAGCGGTGTCGTATTCCGTCTTGTTGATCAACTTCCCATTAATCTTTACAATCAGCATCTTAAATGTAAAATTCTTAACCTTTAAAAGCTCCGATACCGTAAGCCGAACTACCTCCAACGTCTCAACTCTATTGTTTAATGTAATCTGCATTTCGCTTTTCTCTTTTCTCTTTTCGCTTTTCACTACCTCGCTACCTCGCTACTTAATAAAATCTCCACCACCACATTCGCCTGCATATTCGCTACCATCCCCACCCGTGGAGCCAGTGGAGGCAGCTCCACGCTGATCTCCGAAACCTCATCCCCGCAAATATAGAGGTTTCCTGATTTCCGGAAATGGACCAGGTCGGTCCTTCCCCACCCGGCTACCCCCAGACCCACTACCAGGGGTTTTTCAGGAAAATCCTTCAACATGGTTTCGATCAGCATCTCTTTCTGGTCAGCGCGGTCAAAAGCCTCCACCACAACATCGCAGGAGGCAAAAAGACCCGGCAGGAGATCCGGGGTCAGTTTCACATCAGCCACCTCCACCCCGATAGCCGGATCAATCCGCCGGATGTTCTCCCGAAGAGCCTCCACTTTCTTCATCCCGATCTGATCTAGGAAAAAATACTGACGGTTCAGATTGCTTACAGTCACGGCATCAAAATCCACAATGACCAATCTTCCCACTCCTACCCTGGCCAGGGCAACGGCACAGTTTGATCCAAGCCCGCCGCAGCCGGCAATGCCGACGGATTTTCTACGTAAACGCTGTTTTATTTCCTGAAAGGTCATAAAGTCAGAAGGTCATATGAAATACGAAATACGAAATAAGGAAATAATTTCCTCATTGCTATTCCAATCTCTTACAAAAATAGAAAAATCCGGATTTTTCCTAATTTTGCCTTCCGGAAACCAATAAAAGAATCTCTATATGAACTTCGAAGAATTCAAAAAAACGAACAAACTACTCAAGCAGTATAAGTATGTCTGGGCTCCGATTGATAAGGGCTACAACAACCGGACGGTCTACATCAATGTAAGCGATCTTGAGGTAAAAGAAAAGCCGGTCAGCCAGGAGATGAAGGAAAAATTCATCGGAGGGAAAGGCTTCGACCTTCGTCTGTTGTGGGATGCCACAAAGCCCGGCACCAAATGGGATGATCCCGAAAACGAAATCGTGATCTCGGGAGGTCCCTGTTGCGGAATTACCCAGTACTCCGGCTCCGGGAAAGCCATCTGTTGTGCCATCAGTCCGCAGACCGATATCGTCATCGACTCCAATGTGGGCGGTTTCTTTGGCCCTTTCCTCAAATTCTGCGGCTTCGACGCACTGGAGGTTCAGGGAAAATCGAATGAGGAGATCCTGATCCTGTTCGATGAAGCACGTGAGGTCATTGAGTTTTACGAAGCGGGGGATCTCCCGTCGGATAGTCATGTGCTGGCTGAAGAGCTTCACGAAATGCTCGCCGATCCCGAAAATGAAAAAGATAAATACAATGTATCGGTGGTCTCCTCCGGAACCGCTGCCGAGCACTCCCTCATCGGGATGCTGAACTTCAGCTTCTACGACATCAAACGAAAAAAAGTTAGGCTGAAGCAGGCCGGCCGGGGAGGGATCGGCACCGTACTGCGTGACAAGAAAATCAAAGCCGTTGTGGCGTATGTGAAGCCAATTGGGGGCAACCGGAACAACGTGGTCGACCTGGAGCCGGTCAAGGAACGTGGACGTACCTTCAATAAAGAGATGCGGGAGCTGGACGACTCGCAGAATGAGATGCGCAAGAAGGGAACGGCCCACCTCACCAACATCATGAACGACTATGACCTGCTTCCGGTCAACAACTTCAAATACGGAAGTCATAAGGATGCCGGCAATATCCATGGAGATGTGTGGATGTCCTACTTTACCCAGAATATCCCGGATGGCTGCTGGGTGGGTTGTAACATGGCCTGCGCCAAAGGGGTCGACAACTACCTGATCCGCACCGGACCCTATGCCGGGCAACGGGTGATCGTCGACGGTCCCGAATACGAAACCACCTCATCCCTGGGCTCCGTCGCCGGTATTTTTAATCCCGACTTCACCATCGAAGCCAACTTCTACTGCGATACCTATGGTATCTGTACGATCACCTGGGGGACTATCCTGGGATTTATGATGGAATGCTACGAGAACGGTATTCTGAATACTGAACGCACCGGCGGACTGAACCTTCACTTCGGGAATGCCGACGTGGCTATGGAACTGCTCCATCAGCTGGCCCGCGGAGAAGGGTTCGGCCTGACAGCCGGATTGGGTGTGCGGAAAATGAAGGAGCTTTTTGGCAAAAACGGGTGGGGAGATCCTCAGTTTCTTTTCGACATCGCCATGGAAAACAAAGGACTGGAATATTCCCAGTATGTCTCCAAGGAATCGCTGGCCCAGCAGGGAGGTTATGCCATGACCAACAAAGGACCGCAACACGATGAAGCCTGGCTGATCTTCATGGATATGGTCAACAACCAGATCCCCACTTTTGAGAACAAAGCCGAAGCGCTGCATTACTTCCCGATGTTCCGGACCTGGTTCGGACTGGCCGGGTTCTGTAAACTTCCCTGGAATGATGTAGAGCCGGAAAACAATGCCCTGACCGATGAACCGGCAAAAGTTCCTGAGCACGTCGATAACTACGTAACCATCTTCAATGCAGTGACCGGGATGAACGTCGACAAACATGAACTGGTACGCCAATCCGAGCGCGTGTATAACTTTCAGCGTATTTTCAACATTCGTCGAGGTTATGGATTGCGCCAGCACGATGCCCAGCCTTACCGGGCCGCCGGTCCGGTAACTGTAGAGGAATATGAATCCCGTGCCGAACGGTACGACAAACAGTTGAAGGAGATCCTTCACTTCGATCCGGAAGGGAAATCAACGGAGGAAAAAATGGCAGTCCTTAGAAAACATCGTGAAGAACAATATGAAAAACTGCTTGATGCGGTTTATCTGCGCAGAGGCTGGACAAAGAACGGTGTTCCAAAGATTGAATTCCTGAAAGAGATCGGCATGGACCTTCCGGAGCTCATTGAGGTTGTCGCGCCACTTCAGTAAAGTAATTGCGCACATTTGTCATTGCGAGCGAAGCGAAGCAGGCACATGGGTTGCCATGGATATGCATAAGAAAACATATCGTTAATTTTTTTTACTTTTGTTATAAATTTCAGGACATGCAAACCAAGTTTGAATCGAAACTGGACCACATCCGGCTCCACTATAAAATGTGGATGGAAGACAGTTCCGGGACGGGCATCCTGGGGGATGGAAAATGGAAGATGCTCAAACTGATCGAGGAGAAGGGCTCCATGAAAGCCGCCTGTGATGAGCTGGGCTACACGTATCGCCGTACCTGGGGGAACCTGAAGAAGATTGAGGATTTTTTTGGTTTTCCGCTGCTCGAAAAACACCGGGGAGGTGCTGAAGGCGGGAGTACCCAGCTCAGCCCTGAGGGGAAACGGCTGGTAGCGGCATTTGACCGGTTTCATGCCGATATGGATATGGTCATCCAGAAAGGCTTCTTTACATTCATCCAAACATTACGAAGTTAACCTCCGCTGCTCATGATCTCCTTTGAAGAAGCCCTGTCGATCGTCCTGTCAGCAGCCACCCCGCTGCCTGGGGAAACCTGTTCGCTTGCCTTGGCATGCGGCAGGATCCTGGCCGAAGATATCCGGTCCGATAGCGACATACCCCCGTTCAACAAATCGGCCGTCGATGGGTTTGCCTGCCGGATGGCGGATATTTCCCATCCATTGATGATCATCGAAACCATCCCCGCCGGCAGGGTACCCTCTCACCCCATCGGCCCCGGACAATGCGCCCGTATCATGACCGGCGCCATGGTGCCTGAGGGGACTGATACCGTAATTATGGTAGAAGATACGGAGGAATTGCCTGAAGGCAGAATCAGGTTCATCAAAGATACTACCGCTCTTCACATTTGCTGCAGGGGAGAGGATATCCGGAAAGGAGATTTGGTTCTTGTAAAAGGAAGCCTGATCACTCCCCCTGCAATGGCGGTGCTGGCTTCGGTTGGGGCAGTCGAGCCAATTGTCTGCACCCAGCCTTCGGTTGCCATGATCGCCACCGGGGATGAACTGGTGGCCCCGGACCTTGAGCCTGGCCCGGCGCAGATCCGGAATTCAAATTCGTCCCAACTGATCGCACAGGTTGAGCAGATACACCTGAAGGCGGTCGGCCTGGGTATCTCCGGAGATTCAAAAGAAACTCTCTTCGCGAAAATCGAAGAGGGCCTGACAGCCGCTGAGGTGCTCATCCTTACAGGAGGAGTATCCATGGGTGATTTCGACTATGTGCCCGACATCATGAAACAGCATGGGATAGAGATCCTCTTCAAAAGCGTCGCTATTCAGCCCGGACGCCCGACGGTATTTGGCAGGAGAGGACATGCTTTTGTCTTCGGACTGCCTGGCAACCCGGTCTCATCCTTCGTGGTTTTTGAGATCCTGGTGAAGCCGTTTCTGTACAAACTGATGGGGCACGACTTCTCCCCGCCAGTGGTTCGTTTGCCTTTAGGATCTCCCATACGCCGGAGAAATCCGACCCGTAAATCCTTCCTGCCGGTCTGTATCCGCAATGGAGAAATTTTCCCGGTAGAATATCACGGCTCGGCACACATCCACGCATATAGTAACGCCCACGGCCTGATGCCGGTCGGGATCGGGAACACGGAACTTAAACAAGGAGAACTGCAGGATGTACGACTGCTATAACAGGCAAATCAATTACCTGCGGATCAGCATCACCGATCGCTGCAACCTCCGGTGCCTCTACTGCATGCCTGAAGAGGGAATCCCGTTGATAAGTCATGACCGAATCATGCACTATGAAGAGATCGCAACTGTTGTACGGGAAGCGGTTGATCTTGGGATTGACAAGGTGCGCATTACCGGCGGCGAACCCCTGGTTAGGAAAGGGGTGGAGAAACTGGTTGCCATGATTGCCGCGATCCCCGGCATCCGCGATTTCGGCCTTACCACCAACGGCATCCTGCTGGAAAGATTTGCACCCGTCCTGAAAGAGGCCGGCCTGCACCGGGTGAATATAAGCCTCGATGCCGTCAACCCGGTCCGTTACCGGGAACTCACCCGCGGAGGAGATGTGGATCAGGTTATTCACGGAATTGAGGCAGCGAAGCGTGCCGGTCTTACCCCGGTCAAGATCAACTGCGTGGTGCAGCAATCCTCCGAAGAGAAAGATGCCCGGGAGGTACAGGAGTTTTGCCAGTTAAACGATCTGGAAATCAGGTTTATCCACCAGATGAGCCTGGAACATGGGTGCTTCACGACAGTGGAAGGGGGCGATGGAGGCGATTGTTCCCGGTGCAGCCGGTTGCGGCTCACGGCGGAAGGAAAGATCAAACCCTGTCTGTTCAACGACCTGGGGTTTGACATCCGTGAACTCGGCATCCGCCAGGCGCTGCTTCTGGCTATCCAAAATAAACCCGAAAAAGGATCGGTGAATACAATTAACTCGTTTCAAAACATTGGAGGATAATTGTCAATGAGGAATGAGGAACTAAGAATAAGGAATAAGGAATGAAGAATATAGAAATAAATCCGGCATCATTGTCACTGCGAGAAGCGAAGCGACGAAGCAGCGGCATCTGGTATCAGTAACCAGCGATCAGCGAATTGCGAATAGCAAGAAACGAACAGCATGCAACAAAAATTATCTCATACAGATTCCACCGGCAAGGCGAACATGGTCGATGTGAGTAATAAAACTACTCAAATCAGAACGGCAAAAGCCAAGGGCCACATTACCCTTTCACCGGAAACCACTACGCTCATCCGGGAGAACCAGATGAAAAAAGGCGATGTCCTGACTGTTGCCGGGATTGCCGGCATCCAGGGCGGAAAAAAAACGAGCGAGCTGATCCCGCTCTGCCACCCGCTACAGATTACAAAGATGGATGTAAAGGCCGATCTGGATGACACCGGCGTAATGGTCACGGCCTTGGCCAGGTGCACCGGGCAAACCGGCATCGAAATGGAAGCCCTGACCGCTGTCTCGATTGCGCTTTTAACCATTTACGACATGTGCAAAGCCGTGGATAAATCGATGGTAATTGATGAAATTAAGCTTCTTGATAAAACAAAAAAATGAAAAAAATCAAAATCCTGTCGGTCAATATCTCTGAAAAGAAAGGTACACCAAAACACCCGGTTTCCTCCATTACCCTGACGGAAAACGGCGTGGCAGGCGATGCCCACAGCGGTCCGTGGAACCGGCAGGTGAGCATGCTCGGGGTGGAGAGCATCTGGAAATTCGAACAGGAAGCAAAACGGAAGATCAATTACGGAGAATTTGCCGAGAACGTTACCACCGAAGGGCTTGAACTATGGAAATGCCAGCCACTTGACCGGTTTATTGGCGACGGGTTCGAATTGGAGGTCACCCAGATCGGCAAAGAGTGCCATGGTTCCACCTGCGCCATCTTCAAAGAGGTCGGCAACTGTGTGATGCCGAAGGAAGGGATCTTTGCAAGAGTAGTTGGCAGTAACGTCATTGCGAGCGAAGCGAAGCAAGGGCAGTCGGCAGTTGGCAGGATGCCCAAAACCCGAAACCCAAAACCCAAAACCCGAAACCCGAAACCCGAAACCCGAAACCTGAAACCTGAAACCATCCTCCTCTACCAACCAAAGGTCTTCAAAGCGCACATCATCACCCTCTCCGACCGCGCCTTCCATGGCGAATATGAGGACCTGTCAGGGCCGCGTGTACAGAAGATCCTTGAAGAGTTCTTTGCCTGTTGGCAGTCGGCAGTCCGCAGTCCGCAGTCCGCACTTGGCACTGAGAATAGTCCTCTTCCCTCTTCCCTCATCCCTCGTCCCTCGTCCATCGTCACTCTCCTCCCCGATGATCCCGACCAACTCCGGACCACGTTACAGGAGGCCATAAAAGCCGGAACCGACTTCATCTTCACTACCGGAGGAACCGGGATCGGTTCGAGAGATTTTACCCCAGAGGTAGTAAAGCCATTACTCGACAAAGAGATCCCCGGCATCATGGAGATGATACGGGTGAAATATGGCACAGAAAAGTATCAGGCACTGTTGAGCAGGAGCATTGCCGGAATAGCAGGAAAAACGCTGATTTTCACCCTTCCCGGGAGTGTCAGGGCGGTGAATGAATACATGGAAGAGATCACGAAATCGCTGATGCATATGGTGTATATGCTGCATGGATTGGATGCACATTAGATATTTTCCTCCGCCAGCAACACCGGTGCATATCCGCTACCTGTAGTATCTGAACCGATCTCCGGGTCGTACTGATATAACCTCACAACATCCAGTGCCGAGCCTGTCCATTCCCCGGGTGTAATAACGAGAAATGTCCGGACCTTATGCTTGCATTGGTCGGCATCGACCCAGGAACCTGAATTGGCGTAAATATTTGTGTAATCCTCCCCGGTTGGAAACACCTCCAGCAAAGGGTTATGGGAATGGCCGAATGATATGACCTTATAGGAGGCAAGATGCTGCGATTGTTGCATGTATTCCAGGATGGCAGCGGTGGTAAGATCCAGGCTGGTCCACATGGCCACTAGCAAGCTGAGCGGAACCGGAACCCCATTGGTGGTCTGGGTATTCATCCACAGTTCCTCGATGTTGGCCGCATACATATCTCTCGTCCCGTTAAAGGACAAGGGTCCCGGGTAACCATCGATGCCGGTCATCAGGATATTGGCGCTATCCATCGGGGGAGGTGGAATGGAGTAATCGATGAAGATATAGCCCATAGCCAGTGTCCAGGCAGTTAAAAAAGTCACATCGCCCGTTCTTTCAGCTTCGCCCTTCAGGAACCTGCCCGTCTGGCTGGCCAGGGCGTATGCATCCATCCGGGAGATAAAATATCCGGGCGGCAACATATGCCCGGGATTGACCAGTGGTTGCGGACAATTGAAGAAATCGTACCGGTGGCCATGCTCCATAATGATCTCCGGAACCGGATTGTATTTCCCCAATCCTGTCACGTCACCCTGCCAGATGACACCGGGTATGATGCTGTCCAGGATTTCCTGGGTCATCAACATGTCGTGATTACCCGGAATGTAAATCAGTTCGATCTCCGGATCTGCCGCAATGGATCTCAGCTTCTCCAGAATTCCCAGGTTCGTTGAGGAGGTAGCGATGGAAGCGAAATACTCCCGTGAATTATGTACTCCCTGATCAGGATCGAAGGGCTTGCTATCAAAGGGAATGATCCATTCATCAAAAAGATCACCCTGGATCACGAGTTGTTTGATCGCTCCATCCACCTTAACCAGATCGAGAAAACTTTCCAGGGCCTCCTTGTTTTCACCGAACCAGCAATAGTGTCCGGTCGTAGCCCGTTCATCTCCCATATGAATATCGCTGATCACCGCGATGGAATTGGCCGGAAGGGTATCCTGCCCGGGGGAACCGTCAGGCAAACCAAAGGGCCTCGCTGTACTTCTCAACTCCAGGGTTTCTGACGACTGTAATTGATGCCCACTGACCGAACGGATCCCGGTGGTGAGGGTCAGGGAATATAACCAGCCATCCTTCAGGTGAAAATCAGGATGGAAAAGAAGCCATACCACGGCGCCGGAAACGTCAATGTCATACTTCCCGTCAAGGGGACTAAACAGATCCCGGAGAGAAATACTCGCTGTAATGGTGGCAGGATCGAGATTCTCGTTGAAGACGATTTCGATCGATCGCGCCTGATAATCGATCCGGTAATAGAGATCGTGTTTACGCTCCATCCGTGGAAAAGAAAAAGTAAGAAACGGCTGTTCATAATGGGTTTCCTGTTTCTTGCAGGATTCCTGGAAAATCAATGCAATGAGGGCAAATACAATCCAGGGAAGAAATCGTTTGATGCTCATACTCCCAGGGTTAAATTTCAACTAAGATATAAAAAAAAAGAAATATGAGTTTCATCGGCGGGATGATGGATCCGGGTCATCCCATTCATTTTGCCAGGTTAACTTTTTTGCAACTCATTAATCCCTGACACAACGCACGGAACACCCATAACCCTCATAGTCACTGCCATTGCCTATATTGATGGTGGTGTAGTGCGCGAGCCAGCTCCAGGCATAGTCCGTATAGTCCTCGGAAGAAGTCCACCAGCGACTGTAGTAGTCTTTAAAGTCAAATGGCCCATAGTAGTAACGCAGGCCGGCCGGAACGGCTGTAAATCCACTTTCATTTGTTGCCCCGGTATTAGGGGCATGCCATAAGCCTGTCCCTGCCTCGATCGTACCAATAGATTTCATTTTTCCGCCGGCAACACTTGAACCTCCTAAATAGGTTGTAAGTGTTATCCATTCGGTATTAGTGGCAACATGCCAGCCGGTGGGGGCTATGTTTCGGTTATCGCTTACCGCATACCAATTGTATAATCTGCCATAGATTATACTATTGCTTGCATCATTATCATAATCACAATAAGCCCCTGTTGTAAGGTCGTTCCATGCCGTGTTAACGGTTACGTTAGGTATAGGGTTGCCATTCCTGTAATGTGTCGTTTTCAGGTTCTCAACCATCCATACCTGTGTGCCAATCGTCACTGTGTGATACACATTGCCGTCAATGTCGGTGACAGTTTCACTGACTACTGTGGTAATATTCAGATCTGCATAGGCTCCGGTTGAGGTTCCGTTTCCATAAGCGGTAAGTGTCACATGGTACAAACCGTTCTGGAGATATTGATGTTCAAACGTCTCCGCTGATGTGGTAGAGGTGGTCAAATCACCGAAATCCCATAAGTAGGACGTCGCATCATGGGAAGTATTGGTAAATGAAACGATCCCGTTCGGTTTTCTGGTATATTCAAACATGGCATATGGGTCTTTTGTTTCAGGGTTTGGATCTGTTGTGTCCATCTTCTGGCAACCGCTTACAATGGAAATCACTACACTGCCTAAACCTATAAGGTAAAGCAGCATTTCCGTTCTTTTTTTCATGGGTTTGTTTAATAACAAAAAGTTATTTTCTTCGAATGTACAAAATAAAAAGTAGAAAGTCAATGATTATCAGGCATTTTTGAGATGAATATTTATTCTACCCGGAAGCTGCAAAACCTGATCAGAATTCCGTCCGAAATAAGCTTGTCTGCAGTGTTAATTTCCTCATCTGAGTTCGCCCTATTTTGTCGGGAACCCGGTTCAAGAACTTGCACGGGTATTATGCCTGTTGATTTTCCTGCTCATCGGCTATTAAAATGGTACCTGAAATACAAAATTCTAACGGGAAGGCATGATGAGGGATACAGTGGAAAAACTGAATAAACATATCAAAGATTGCTGCGAGGAAGCTGAGATCAATACACCTGTTACATACATTGATTACTCGGGAGGAAAAGCAACGGAACATACGTCACCTAAACATGCACTAATCACCAATCATACCGCCAGGAAGACCTTCATTACAAATAGCATCATGCTTGGTATGAATACAAAAACCATCAAGGGTATCACCGGCCACAAGAAGGATAGCGTTTTCAATTGATATATTTATACCCGAATGGGTATTGTCAGCATTAATATTTGAAATAACATACCCGAAAAGGTATAATTTGAATAATTATATTATATTTGCACCCTAAAGGGTATATTTTATGCAATTAAAGAAATTTGTAAAAGAAAAAAGACGCCTTGCGAACCTTACTCAGTCGGATCTGGCTGAAAAGGCTGGCGTTGGGCTTCGCTTTATCAGGGAAATGGAACAGGGAAAGGAAGCCCTCAGAATGGATAAGGTGAACCAGGTACTTAAATTATTTGGGTATGAATTGGGCCCCGTAGAGATGACCCGTGATTTTATAATAAATGAGCAATGAGAAAGGCTGAAATAAAAATTAACGGGCAGACAGCAGGATGGCTTACTCAGGATGAAAATGGGTATCATTTTGTTTATGATCCTCTTTATCTGGGGTCCTCAGGGGCCGGGCCTGTCAGTCTTACGCTACCAATACAGGAAGCATCATATACCAGCAGGGTTTTATTTCCCTTCTTCGATGGGTTGATCCCTGAAGGATGGTTGCTGGATATAGCCGGCAGGAACTGGAAGTTGGACCCCCGCGATCGCATGGGTTTGCTTTTGGTTTGTTGTAAAGAATGTATAGGAGCCGTAAGTGTTCACCAGGTAATTGAGGAGGACAACGGATGACAAGATGTTTATTCTGCTACCAACCCCTTGAAGAAAATGAGGTAGATTTTCATCCTGCCTGCAGCAAAAAGATCTTTGATCAGCTAAGCCCACCAGTATTGCCTTATACTGAAAAACAAATGGGTGAACTCGCCTTGCAGGTTGTAAAAAGCCAAATAGCAGTTACGGGGGTCCAGGCTAAATTATCACTCCATCTGACCCAAGGTGAAGGCAGGGATGAACCTAAACGGTTTACTATTGTAGGGTTATGGGGCGGATATATTTTAAAACCACCCGCAATGCATTATCAGCAACTACCTGAAGTGGAAGACCTGACCATGCACCTGGCAGAGATCGCAAGGATTGATGTGGTACCTCACAGCCTGATCAGGCTTCAGAGTGGGAATCTGGCCTACATCACAAAAAGAATTGACCGGCATAAAAAAAACAAACTGCACATGGAAGATATGTGCCAGCTTACAGAGCGATTAACAGAAGACAAATACCATGGTTCATATGAGCAAATCGCTAAAGCTGTATTGAAATATTCTATGAATCCGGGATTGGATGTGGTGAATTTTTTTGAACAGGTGTTGTTTTCTTTTCTTACAGGTAATGCTGATATGCACCTGAAGAATTTTTCATTGGTAAAACGACCCGGCATAGGTTATGTTCTTGCTCCCGCTTATGACATGGTATCAACCGCCCTGGTGAATCCGGCCGACGATGAAGATCTGGCTCTTACCTTAAATGGAAAAAAGAAAAAAATAAGACGCAACGATTTCATTACTGCATTCAACACATTGAACCTGGATATGAAGCAGCAGGAGAATGTCTTTAATAAAATGGCCAAAGCAAAGGAAGACTGGATGGATTTTATTGATATCAGCTTTTTAAACAAAGGATTTAAAGAATCCATGAAAATGCTGATATCAGATCGATTTGACAGATTGGACTATTGATCAGATATGACAGATCCCCAAAAAGGAAGTTGTAACGACACGTTGGATACATGACACTCGATCCGGATTACGGGATACGGCTGCTTCTCCCGAATACTCGGGATCTCAGTAACACCTTAGGAACCGCAGGATATGGGATCGACGAAAAACGGCCTGAGAAAAATTCGTAATTCGTAATTCGTAATTCGTAATTCGTAATTCGTAATTGACACGTCGTACCCCGGGCGGGACTTGAACCCGCACGGCCGTGAAGCCACAGGATTTTAAGTCCTGCGTGTCTACCAGTTCCACCACCAGGGCATCATCTACCTCTCCTTCCACTGCGTGTCTACCAGTGGAATTTATCCCGCACCAGCGGGACCACCAGGGCCCGTAGAGACGCGATTCATCGCGTCTCATCGATTCATCGCGTCTCATCGATTTATCGCGTCTCTTGTCCTGATAAAAAAGCCCTCAATTGAGGGCCCGGTTAAGTGAGCAGAAGACGAGACTCGAACTCGCGACCCTAACCTTGGCAAGGTTATGCTCTACCAACTGAGCTACTTCTGCGTTTTGGGGGTACAAAAATAAAGAAAATTAAGAATAAGCCTATTTTTTTTCCAGCAATTTTTTGATCTCATTGAGCTTCATCAGCGCCTCTACCGGCGTCAGCGTGTTGATCTCCGTGTTCAGAATATCCTGCTTGATCTGCTCCAGAAGCGGGTCGTCGAGTTGGATAAACGATAACTGGATGCTGGATGCTGGATCCTGGATGCTTTTCGCTTTTCGCTTTTCGCTTTTCGTTGTTGGTTTTTCGCCAGTTGCTACCTGCGAACTGCCAACTGCGAACTGCGAACTGCCCTGCGCTTCCAACAGGGCCAGCATCTCCTCCGCCCGCTCCAGCACGCCAGCGGGCATCCCGGCCATCTTGGCGACATGGATACCAAAGCTGTGTTCGCTTCCTCCGGGCAATATCTTCCTCAGAAAGAGCACCTGGTTACCGATCTCTTTGATGGAGACATGAAAATTGCGGATCCGGTTAAACTGATCAGCCATCTCATTCAGCTCATGGTAATGGGTGGCAAACAACACCTTCGGCCGGAAGAGGGGATGCTGGTGCAGGTATTCCGCAATGGCCCAGGCAATGCTGATGCCGTCGTAGGTGCTGGTGCCCCGGCCGATCTCATCCAGCAGGATCAGACTCCGGTTGGAGATGTTGTTCAGGATGCTGGAAGTTTCGTTCATCTCCACCATAAACGTGGATTCCCCGGAGGAGATGTTATCCGAAGCCCCCACCCGGGTGAAGATCTTATCGGTAAGACCAAGGTCGGCCGATTCGGCCGGAACAAAACAGCCCATCTGGGCCATCAGGACAATCAGCGCAGTCTGCCTGAGCAAAGCCGATTTCCCCGACATGTTCGGACCTGTCAGGATGATGATCTGCTGGGTTTTGTCGTCCAGGTAGAGATCATTGGTAATGTACTCTTCTCCCGGCTTCATCTGCCGTTCGATCACGGCATGCCGACCTCCCTTGATATCGATGATATACGTGTCGTTCAGCCTGGGCCGGCGGTAGTTGTACTGCAGCGAAATATGCGCGAAATTCACCAGCACATCCAGCCTGGCGATTACGTTACCGTTCACCTGAACCGGCTGGATGTAATCGTTCAGGTAGAGGATCAGCTCCTGGTAGAGATTCATCTCCAGTTCCAGGATCCGCTCCTCGGCCCCCAGGATCTTCTCCTCAAAGATCTTCAATTCATCGGTGATGTAACGTTCCGAGTTGACCAGCGTCTGTTTCCGGTGCCATTCCGCCGGGACCTTCTCCTTATGGGCATTGGTCACCTCCAGGTAATACCCGAAGATGTTATTGTATCCGATCTTTAATGAGCTGATGCCGGTTCGTTCCTGCTCCTGCTGTTGAATCCTTACCAGGTAATCCTTTCCCGAAAAGGCCATAGCCCGTAAGGTATCCAGCTCTTCCGAAACTCCCTCCCGGATGATATTTCCTTTCACAGCCAGTGCCGGAGGATCCGGATTGATCTCTTTTTCAATGCGTTCGCTTACCAGTTTCAGGTTGGTCAGCTGCTCCCCTGCCTTCCTGAGTCCCGTACATCCGGAGTTCCCGCAGAGGGTTTTCACCCCTTCGATCGCATCAATCGCCCGCTTCAGGTGGATCATCTCGCGGGGGGTTACCTTCCCCACCGCCACCTTGGATATCAGCCGTTCCAGATCGCCGATCTCATGAAACGCTTTGCGATAGCGTTCAATCTGTTCCTGATGCTGCGTGAAATACTCCACCACATCCAATCGCTCCCCGATCGGTTGCCTGTTTTTCAGCGGAAGAACGATCCATCGCCGCAGTAACCGGGAAGCCATGGGAGAAACCGTCTGGTCCAGTACCTCATTCAGGGTTTTAGCGTGTTCATGAGGGGTCTGCAGCAACTCCAGGTTCCGGATGGTGAACCGGTCGAGCCACATGTACTGATCCTCTTCGATCCGGGTCAGCTTACAGATATGCTGAACTTTATCGTGCTGCGTCTCTGCGAGGTAGTGAAGAGCCGATCCGGCAGCCACAACCGCCTGTTCCATACTCTCCACCCCGAAACCTTTCAGCGACTTGGTGCCGAAATGCTGCAACAGGAGGTCATGAGCGAAATCCGGAGTGAATACCCAGTCGTCGAATGTGTTGATGTAGCATTTATCGCCAAAGAGCTCTACGAATTTCTGCCGCTTACTTTTCTGGACTACCACCTCACTCGGACGGAAACTCTGCACCAGCTTGTCGATGTACTCCAGCGTTCCCTGTGCCAGGTAAAACTCCCCGGTGGAAATGTCGAGGAAGGCCACTCCCGAGATCCTGGGTTCCAGATGAACGCCTGCCAGGAAATTATTCTCCTTCTGCTCGAGGATCTTGTCGTGATAGGAAACCCCGGGGGTCACCAGCTCAGTCACCCCTCTTTTGACAATGGTTTTTGCCTGTTTGGGATCTTCCAGCTGATCACAGATGGCTACGCGATACCCCGCCTTCACCAGCCTGGGTAGGTACAGATCCAGCGAATGGTGCGGAAAACCTGCCAGCTCTACATAGGAGGCCGCTCCGTTGGCCCGGCGTGTCAGCACGATCCCCAACGCTTTGGAACTCTTGATGGCATCCTCTCCGAAGGTTTCATAGAAATCCCCTACCCGGAACAGCAGCAACGCATCCGGATACTTCGCCTTGATCGAAGCATACTGCCGCATCAGCGGGGTGTCAGCCGGTTCTTTGCCGCTCTGTTTTGCCATTTGCCGTTCGCGGTTCGCGGTTCGCTTGTAAAATCATCCTTCATCGACTCTTAACCACAAAGGACTCAAAGGATTGCACAAAGGATCACAAAGAAGATTTCCCTTCGTGCCCTTCGTGATGTACTTCGTGTTCTTCGTGGTTAATAATCTTGATTCAAAAGTACACTTCCAGTGATGAACTCTCAAATTATGTTGATAACTCTGCAAAAAAGCGGCGAAATCCGTAGCTTTGCTCCTGGATGCTGGATAACTGGATGACTGGATAACCTGAAACCTGAAACCTGAAACCTGAAACTAATAGCATCCATCCATGCGAAAACTGACCTTGTCCGAACTCAACCGCCCTACCCTCGCCGACTTCAAATCCCGGCCAAAACTTCCTATTGTAGTCATCCTGGACAATATCCGCAGCCTGCATAACGTGGGATCCATCTTCCGGACGGCTGATGCCTTTAACCTGGAAGCTATTTTCCTGTGTGGCATAACGGCTACTCCGCCACACCGGGAAATCCACCGTTCAGCGCTTGGAGCGACCGAGTCGGTCCGCTGGCATTATTTCGAAAATTCAGTCGTGGCTGCCCTCCACCTGCAGGAGAAAGGCTACCAGTTGGTAGTAGTGGAGCAGACCGATCAGAGTATACCCCTTGATGACTTTTCTCCGGATTCGGAACATCCGCTGGCCCTGATCTTCGGGAATGAGGTTCAGGGCATATCCGAAGAGGTAATGAAACTGACCGGTCAGGCCGTTGAAATACCCCAATATGGGACCAAACACTCATTGAATGTAGCGGTAACTGCCGGAATTGTACTCTGGAAAATCACTTCGGCCCTGTTAAAAAATAGTCAGGAAAAATGAAACTATGCGCTGTACGATACGTACAAGGTATAACAGAACTAAAAAGTTTTACTATCTTTGTCGTTTGTTTGGTTTTTTTTTTAATATATTTGTGAATCAGTAAACATTGTTTGTACATAAATCTTAAAATTTCAGAAGTATGAAAAAGTTCTATCGAAACTTATCCAAGGTACTGATCGTCCTCCTGGTGGCGCTCATACCTGCTCTTGCTTTCAGTCAGGGTGAGAACACCGACGCCAAGAAGGTCCGGAACACGGCTCCCTCCTATAGCTACTGGTCTGTTCAGGCCTTTGGCGGGATCATGCAATTCAACGGAGACCTTTCCAAAAACCTTTGGATCAACCTGGGCGACAACGCCATGGGATACAACTACGGGCTGGTCTTTACCAAACAGTTTACCCGGGTGATCGGTGTCCGTGCCCGCATTGCTCACGGAAAACTTCAGAGCAAGATCGAGGGCAAGTATGTCTGGGACTTTGATAATGGAACCCCCACGTACATCCACAAAAAGTTCGTGGCCTATCCCTGGGAAACCGACCTCCAGGTGACCGTCAACTGGCTCAACTGGATCCTGGGCTACAAGCCCGAACGGGTATTCAGTTCCTATGCCATCTTTGGTGTGGGTGCCGATCAGACCATCGGTCACCGGACAGACCTGCTTCTTAATCAGGATGATGCTTGGATCGGGCATAAAGAAGATTATGCACAGAAAAACCTTATGGGCAACACCAGCGGTCTGTTCAAGCACAACCTCGAATTCAAGGTAGGAGCCGGTATTGGTTTCGATATCAACATCCACAGGAACTGGTCGATCAACCCCGAGTTCTACTGGCGCTGGCGGGATGGCGACATCCTCGACATGACCCACGGGGGTTCCAGGCAGATCATAAACGACATGTACAGCTCCCTCACCCTCGGTCTGACCTATAAGTTCGGGTACCGTGGCGGCAACCTGAAGGAGATGGCCAAACGGTATGGCGAAGTGAAGTATGAGGTTTCACCGGCTGTCCTTACCGAGAAGGGGGATTCGGCTATGGTGACCATCAAGGGCATCTTCCCCGAGAAATACTTTGCCCAGAAAGCCGGCATGTACTTCCAGCCTGCATTGAAATACGACGGCGGACAGCTTGACCTGAAACCGATGAACCTGATGGGTGAGAAGCTGTCAGGCGATGCCACCATGATCCGGTACAAGGAGGGTGGATCCTTCACTTATACTTCCGTCTTCCCCTATACGCCGGAACTGAATACCTCGGAACTGGTGGTGGCTCCGCTTATCTATGAAGCCAAAGAAACCATCATCCCGAAAAAAGACGAGATCAAGATGAAAGACAAGTTCATCGAATTGCCTTCGCGTGATCTTGCACCGGGCGTCATCTACACCCCAACCCGCATCAGCAACCAACTGGTTACGCTGATTGCCGACCATGGCTATCAGAAAGAGGTGATCGACTCCAAGACCAGCGAACTCTACTTCCCGAAGAACCTCTACAAGTGGGATCCGAAGTTCGGGATCAACAAAACCAGCGCTGCCAAGGAGGCCTTAGCCAACCAGGATGCCTTCCTGCAACAGGGCTGGAAAATGAAGGACATTGAGATCGACGGATGGGCATCACCCGAAGGGGAAGAGACGTTCAACGTTGGACTTTCCGAAAACCGTGCGAAAACAGCTAATACTTACATGATCGACCAGTATAAGAGCTGGGTCAAGGAAGCCAACAAGGACAACAAAGACAAGAAAGCTGTGAAAGCCCTTGTCGATGCTGCCGGTTCCGATGTCAACTTCGTGGTCAACCACCATGGTCCGGATTGGAACGGTTTCCTGAAGAACGTTCAGAACAGCGACCTGAAGGATAAAGACAAGATCCTGAATGTGATCAACTCTACCCAGAGTGAAGCCAAGAAAGAGCAGGAGATCCGCAACATGATCCTGATCTATCCGGAGATTGAAGAGAAGCTGCTGCCCCCGCTGAGAAGGGCTGAGATCAAATCCAACCTCTACGAACCGCGTCTGCCGGATCAAGAAATCAGCGACCTGGCTGTTTCCGATCCCAAAAAACTGAAAGTGGAAGAGATCCTCTATGCAGGAACACTCACCAACGACGTGAAAGATAAGGTGGCAATCTACGAAAATGCGGCCAGGGTCTATAACGACAACTGGAAAACCCAGAGTAATGCCGGTGTAGCTAACCTCACTGCCGGCAACTATGTCAAGGCTGCAGACTACCTGGAGAAAGCCAATAGCCTGTCACCGAATAACGGAATTGTGATCAACAACCTGGGCGTTGCCTATACCAAGATGGGAGATTATGCAAAAGCCGAATCGTATTTCAACAAAGCCAAACAACTGGGCGAAAATGAAAACTACAACCTCGGTGTGCTGATGATCCCGAAGGGCGACTACCAGAAAGCTTCCCAGATGCTGTCGGGCGCTACCTGCGATTACAACCTGGGGCTCCTCCAGCTGGTTTCCGGCAATACCTCCGCTGCAGAAACCACCCTGAAATGTGCTCCCCAAACAGCCGAAACCTTCTACCTGCTGGCTATCGTGGGTGCCAAGAAGAACGACACCGGTATGCTCTACGAATACCTGATGAAAGCCTGTCAGAACAAAGAACTGAAGGCTCAGGCCAGGGGTGATCGTGAATTCTACAACTATGCAAATACTCCTGAATTCCAGAATATCGTGAAGTAAGGTTTACTGATGAACAAAAAGGCTGATCCGGACACGGGTCAGCCTTTTTTTATCCCCTGATCCGGGTGATACCGGCCGGCCAGAAACGAGAGCTCCAGCACCATTAGCCCTATTGTGATCTACTGTGCCTATTGTGGTTCTTTTCGCCGCAGGTAAAAAAATCAACCTTTAAACTATCGGTACAGATTTCCAGCAATTCCTGGATCGAAGTTCCAT
>Ga0208045_1000145_pt1 | contig 33631 bp, 29 predicted proteins | sample PL_2010_200m_FD_184160 | JGI IMG/M metagenome (GOLD analysis project Ga0208045, IMG submission 184160) | Freshwater microbial communities from Powell Lake, British Columbia, Canada to study Microbial Dark Matter (Phase II) - PL_2010_200m... | ecosystem: Environmental > Aquatic > Freshwater >...
GCAGCGCGCATCGACGGCGCGACGCCAGCGCGGCAAGTCACCGTGGCCGATGGCGAGTTTGGCATCGAGTTGTGCCTGCAAGCCGTTGGCCCAGGCGGCCAGTGGGGTGCCGGCCAGGCGCCAGGCGAGGGGTGTCAGGTCAAGGTTCATGGCAGCGCAATCAACGAGGCGAAGTTCAGGCATTGAAACCAGGGCACCACTTTGGTGAATCCGGCCTCCAGCAAGCGCTGACGGTGGGTTTCCAGGCTATCGGGCTTCATCACGTTCTCGATGGCGCTGCGTTTCTGCGCGATTTCCAGTTCGCTGTAGCCGTTGGCGCGCTTGAATGCGACATGCAGGTCGGTCAGCAGGTCATGCTCCTGCTCGTCTTCGAAGCGCAACTTTTCCGACAGAATCAGCGCGCCCCCAGGTACCAGCGCCTGGCGGATGGCGCCTAGCAGAGCGGGCCGCTTTTCAGGCGGGATGAACTGCAGAGTGAAGTTGAGTGCGATCAGCGAGGCGGGCTGGAACTGCAGGGCAAGCACGTCGGCTTCGATCACCTCAACCGGGAGCAACTCTTGAAACATCGAGTCCTGCCCGTGCAGGTATTCACGGCAGCGCTCGACCATGGCAGTAGAGTTATCGACGGCGATCACCTGGCAATTATCCGCCTTGACGTGCCGGCGCAACGCTTGCGTCACCGCGCCCAGCGAACATCCCAGGTCATAGAGGCAGGTGTTCGGCTGGGCGAACTGCGCGGCCAGCACGCCGATGTTCTCGACGATGGTGGGATAGCCCGGAACCGAGCGTTTGATCATGTCGGGAAAGACCCGCACGACGTCCTCGTTGAAGACGAAGTCTTGGGGTTGGGCGAGGGGCTTGGCGAACAGGCGATCGGGTTCGTGGCTCACGGCGGTGTCTGGGCAGGCTGAAAACAGGGGCGGCATTGTAGCGGAAAGCCATGCCGATGGCCGTCGCGAAGTGGACGGTCGGTCCTCGTTCCCGGCTATTCCGTCTTATTGCACTTCGATTCGGCAGTCGAACAGCCCGGCCGGCTCGGTGTCGGTTTCCCAAGGGCGTTGATAGGCGAGATAAAGGCGGCCGCTGCCGGCCTCGGCTGCCTCGAAGCGCCAGGTGGACAGACCATCGCCGCCGATGACGTCGGACTTCGGTGAGCTGAATACTTCCGGGCCAAGGCTTTTCAACTGTTCGGCTGAAACCTCGCGCAGGTTCCAGCGATAGCCTGTGGTGGGGTTGCTTGGCAGGCTCACGATCAGCATCTGACCGGGCTGCAAGGTCAGCGGGCAGTCCGCATCGTCGTTCAGCGCGATACTGCTCGGCGGCGTACTGGCGCAACCGGCCAGCAGGAACAACGGGGCGAACGACAGCAAACGGGCGAGAGGCATGGGCGACCGGCTCCAGAGGGAAGAAAGAAAACGCTCGGGCGTCGGTGGAAACCATAAGGCGCCAGGGCCGGTGGGTAAAGCCATTCGCAGTGGCGACCGGCTGTACGCAAGCGGAAGGGGCCGTGCCGCCGGTTCACGGCCCCTGATTCCGGTATTAGAACAAGACCTTGACCACGTCACTGAAGCGCTTGGCGAAGTGCATCGTCAGGCCTTCTTTCAGATAGTCCGGCAACTCCTCGAAATCTCCGCGATTCAGCTCCGGGATGATCAATTCGTAAAGCTTCAAGCGCCGCGCGGCGATGACCTTTTCGCGCAACCCGCCGATCGGTAGCACCAGCCCGGTCAGCGTCAGCTCGCCGGTCATGGCCACGCCTTTCTTGGGCGCCTGATTGCGCGCCAACGACAGCAGTGCGCTTGCCATGCTGATGCCGGCGCTGGGGCCATCTTTTGGCGTAGCGCCTTCCGGCACGTGCATGTGCACGAAGGCCTGATCGAAGAATTTCGGATCGCCTTTGAATTCCTTCAGGTGCGAATTGACGTAACTGAACGCGATTTCAGCCGACTCCTTCATGACATCGCCCAGCTTGCCGGTGAGCTTGAAACCTCGGTTGAGCGTATGAATCCGTGTAGCCTCGATCGGCAGTGTTGCGCCGCCCATGCTGTTCCAGGCCAACCCGGTGACCACGCCGACTCCAGTGAGCAGCTGTTCAGGGTGCCAATACGCCATGCCCAGGTAGCTTTCGATGTCTTTCGGCCCGATCTTGATCTTGCTCTCAGGTTCGTCGAGCAGCTTGACCACGGCCTTACGCACCACCTTGCCGAGCTGCTTGTCGAGCTGTCGAACTCCGGCCTCGCGCGCGTAGCCTTCGATGAGGTTGCGCAACGCACTGTCGTTGATAGCCAACCGGTTCTTCGGCACCCCGGCGCGCTGCAACTGCCGCGGCCAGAGGTGGCGCTTGGCGATCGCCAGTTTCTCTTCGGTGATGTAACCCGACAGCCGGATGATCTCCATGCGGTCGAGCAGCGGGCCCGGGATCGAATAAAGGCTGTTGGCGGTGCAGACGAACAGGACCTTGGACAGGTCCAGGCGCAAATCAAGGTAATGATCAAGGAAACCGACGTTCTGTTCCGGGTCCAGCGTTTCCAACAGCGCCGAGGCCGGATCGCCCTGATGGCTATTGCCGAGCTTGTCTACCTCGTCGAGCATGATCACCGGGTTCATCACTTCGACTTCCTTTAGCGCCTGGACCAGTTTGCCGGGCAGGGCGCCGATGTAGGTACGGCGATGGCCCTTGATCTCGGCCTCGTCTCGCATGCCGCCGACGCTGAAGCGGTAGAAGGGGCGGCCCAGCGATTCGGCAATGGACTTGCCAATGCTGGTCTTGCCGACGCCTGGCGGGCCCACCAGGAGCACGATGGAGCCGGAGATTTCACCGCGGAATGCGCCGACGGCGAGGAACTCGATGATCCGGCTTTTGATATCGTCGAGCCCGGCATGGTGCGCGTTGAGCACCTTGCGGGCGTGCTCCAGATCGAGCTTGTCTTCGCTGTACAGGCCCCAGGGCATTGAGGTCGCCCAGTCCAGATAGTTACGGGTTACCGCATACTCCGGCGAACCGGTTTCCAGCACCGAGAGCTTGGTCAGCTCGTCGTCGATCCGCTTCTGGGCGGCTGGTGGTACGACCTTGCCCTCAAGGCGGGAACGAAACTCGTCGGCATCAGCGCTGCGGTCGTCCTTGGTGATCCCCAGCTCTTGCTGGATGATTTTCAGCTGTTCCTTTAGGAAGAACTCACGCTGACGTTCGCCGATCTTGCGGTTCACTTCGCCGGTCAGTTCTTTCTGCAGCTTGGCGACTTCGACTTCCTTGCGCAGCAGGGGCAGCACCTTTTCCATGCGCTTGAGCACGGGTACGGTGTCCAGGACCTCTTGCAGCTCGATGCCTGGCGCCGTGGTCAGCGCCGCAGCGAAGTCGGTTAACGGCGACGGCGCGTTCGGGCTAAAGCGGTTGAGGTAGTTCTTCAGCTCCTCGCTGTACAGTGGATTGAGCGGCAACAGCTCCTTGATCGCATTGATCAACGCCATGCCGTAGGCCTTCACCTCGTCGCGGGGGTCTTCATCGCTCTGCGGGTATTCGACTTCCACCAGATAGGGCGGTTTACGGCGCAGCCACCCTTTGATTCGAACGCGGGCCATGCCCTGGGCGACGAATTGCAACCTGCCGCCTTCCTTCGATGCGTGGTGCACGCGAACCATGGTGCCGTGTTCGGGCAGGCTGTCCGGATCGAAGCTCGCGGCATCCTGTGCTGGGCTGTCCATATAGAAGAGTGCCAGACGCTGATGCGGCGTCTTGGAAACCAGCTCCAGAGTCTCAGCCCAGGGCTCTTCGTTGACGATAATCGGCAGCACCTGTGCGGGAAAGAAAGGCCGATTGTGGATCGGGACGATGTACAGCTTGTCGGGCAGGTCCTGATCCGGCAGCACCAGACCCGTGGAAGAGGCGTTTTGCTCGAATTCTTGATGGATGTCGTCGTTCATGCGGCACCTGTGGCGAGTACGTGCTCTTTAGATGGGTATCTGGCGAATGATTTCAATCCAATCGTTGCCTGGCTGTTTTGCCCACGGCTATAAAAACCGCCAAGCCTCCGGTAGAGTGCGGCCCATACCCCAGGTGCCCCTCCATGCTCAATGCCCGTCTGCTGCGCCTTGATGATCAGGCCCACGAACATGCTCACGACTACCACCAGTTGGTGCTGTCGCTCTCGGGCAGTGCCGCGTTTGAGGTCGACGGTGCGGGCGGTGAGGTGTGCCGTATGCGTGCCTGCCTGGTGCCGGGATACGCCGAACACGAGTTCGCCGGCAAGGGTGATAACCGCATGCTCATCATCGACCTCGATGAGCAGGACCTCAGCGCCGACGATCCGCGCCTGCTGGCGCAGTTGTTCGAAACGCCTCGTTATCCGGCGCTGGATGCCGACTTTCACAACCTGCTGAATTACGCGGGCGCCGAACTGGCCCGTTATGGCAGCGACCCCTTGCTGGCAAGGGCGCTGGGCGGTGTGCTGTTGCGTGCGTTGCACTTGCGGGTGTTTGGCGAGGCGACACACCAGCCGAAAGGGCCTCTGGACATCGCGCGCCTGGATGCGCATATCGAAAGCAATCTGGCGCGGCGGATCACGGTAGCCGAGTTGGCGCAGGTGGTGTGCCTGAGCCCCAGCCACTTCCACGTGCAGTTCAAAGACAGCGTCGGCCTTACCCCGCATCAATACCTGCTGAAGAGTCGCCTCGATCGCGCCGCCAGGCTGCTGCGCGAAAGCCCGCTGCCCCTGGTGCGGATCGCTGAAGAATGTGGCTTCTCCAGCCAGAGCGCCTTGACTACCGCCACCCGTCGTTACCTCGGGCTGACGCCGAAACGGCTGCGACGCAGCGAAGAGTGACCGACCCTAAACGCACCGAGACGGTGCGTTTCGCGTTCTACCGCCCCCGCTATGCACCGCTTTAGCGACTTTTCATGACAGGGTTTTGACGCTCATCAAAACCCATAGGTTTTTGAAAAAGTTCCGTAGTTTTGCGCAACAACCGAAAACGCCCCCGCCTTAGATTCGCCTACCCGTTTGGCGAACCACCCGCGCATTGCTGCCCGCGCGTTGCCGTCGAACCAGATCCAAACACAACAACACTCCACGAGAGGAGCGGCGCGATGTTCAAAGCCAGTCAAGTCTTGCAGGGCGATTTCGCCAATCTGAAAGCCGCCGAATTCTTCCCCGCCATCAGCGCCAATTACAGCGTTGACGAGGCGGCCTACCTGAACGAGCTGTTGCAACTGGCCGATCCTGGCGAGGCGGGCATCGAAGCCATTCGCCGCGAAGCGCGCAGCCTGATCGAAGCCGTGCGCGGTCGTGATAACGCCGTCGACACCCTCGACGCACTGCTGCGCCAGTACAGCCTGGATACGCATGAAGGCCTGATGCTCATGTGCCTGGCCGAAGCCCTGCTGCGTGTGCCGGATTCGGCCACGGCCGACGCGCTGATCCGCGACAAGCTCAACGCCGCCGAGTGGGAACGCCATCTGGGCCAGAGCGACAACGTGCTGGTCAATTTCGCGGCCTGGGGCCTGGTGATGACCGGCAAGGTGGTCGACCCGGACAATTCCGACGGCCGCCCGAAGAATGTCATTGGCCGGCTGGTCAAGCGCTCCGGCGAGCCGGTCATCCGCGCCGCGATGAATCAGGCGATGAAGCTAATGGGCAAGCAGTTCGTGCTTGGCCGGACCATCTCCGAAGCCTTGAAGAACGGCCGTCCCGAGCGCGAGAAGGGCTACACCTATTCTTTCGACATGCTCGGCGAAGCGGCGCTGACTACCGAAGACGCGCGCAAGTACATGGCTGACTACCGGCAGGCTGTGGAAACGGTCGGCGCCGAGCCGCAGGTCGGTCCGGGACCGCGCCCGTCGGTGTCGATCAAGCTGTCCGCGCTGCACCCGCGTTATGAAGTGGCTCAACGTGAGCGCGTGCTCACCGAACTGTTCGAAAGCGTTCGCGAGCTGGCGATCCTGGCGCGCCGCCTGGATGTCGGTATCACCATCGATGCGGAGGAGGCCGATCGCCTCGAGCTCTCGCTGGAACTCTACGAAAAACTGATGCGCGACCCGGCTATTGCCGGCTGGGGCGAGTTCGGCCTGGTGATTCAGGCGTATTCCAAGCGCTGCCTGCCGGTCCTGGTCTGGCTGACCCTGTTGGGTAAAGAGCTGAACGCGCGCATCCCGCTGCGTCTGGTGAAGGGCGCCTATTGGGACAGCGAAATCAAGCAGTGTCAGGTTCAGGGCCTGGACGGGTATCCGGTATTCACCCGCAAGGAAGGTACCGATACCTCCTATCTGGCCTGCGCGCGCTACCTGTTGTCCGAGCACACCCGCGGCGTGATCTACCCGCAGTTCGCCAGCCACAACGCACACACCGTCAGCTGCATCCTGTCGATGGTGGGTGAGCTGAAGATCCCGCGCGAGTTTGAATTCCAGCGCCTGCACGGCATGGGCGATGCGCTCTACGACACGGTGATCGAAAAGTACCGCAAGAACGTACGCATCTACGCGCCGGTTGGTGCTCACAAGGATCTGCTGCCGTATCTGGTGCGCCGCCTGCTGGAAAACGGTGCCAACTCTTCCTTCGTCCACCAGCTGGTGGACCCGCGCGTCCCGGTGGAGACCCTGATCGACCATCCGGTGACCCAGCTGCGCCAGTTCAAGACCCTCGGCAACCATCGCATCCCGCTTCCGCCGGCGCTGTACGGCAATCGGACCAACTCGCAAGGCATCAACATGAACATCCAGACTCAGTGGAACGAACTGTCCAGCGCCTACCAGACTTTCCTTGACCGCCAGTGGCAAGCCGCGCCGGTGATCGCCGGCCAGAAGCTCACTGGGACGCCGCACAAGGTCCATTGCCCGTATCAGCTCAGCCAGGAAGTAGGTACCGCGCAGTTCGCCACTGCCGAGCAAGCCAAGCAGGCCATCGATGGTCTGGCTGCCTTCTGGCCGCGTTGGAACGCGACGCCGATCGAGCAACGTGCGCAGATCCTCGAGCGTCTTGGTGACCTGCTGGAGGCCAACCGCGCCGAGCTGATGGCCATGTGCACGCTGGAAGCCGGCAAGACGCTGCAGGACGGCATCGACGAAGTCCGCGAGGCGGTCGATTTCTGCCGTTACTACGCGCTGCAAGCCCGCCTGAAACTTGGCCGCGAAGAACTCAAAGGTCCGACCGGCGAGCGTAACGAGCTGTTCCATGAAGGGCGCGGCGTGTTCGTCTGCATCAGCCCCTGGAACTTCCCGCTGGCGATCTACCTCGGCCAGATCACCGCGGCTCTGGTCGCCGGCAACACCGTGCTGGCCAAGCCCGCCGAGCAGACCAGCCTGATCGCCGCCCGTGCACTGGAACTTATGTTCGAAGCTGGCCTGCCGAAGGAGGCGATCGCCTTCCTGCCGGGCGACGGCGCAACCCTGGGCGGCGTGTTCTGCCGCGACCCGCGTGTGATCGGTGTGTGCTTCACCGGCTCCACCGACACGGCGCGCATCATCAACCGCCAGCTGGCCGAGAAGGAGGGCGCCATCGCCACCCTGATCGCCGAAACCGGTGGCCAGAACGCAATGATCGTCGACTCCACCGCGCTGCCTGAGCAGGTGGTCAAGGATGCGGTCGGTTCCGCCTTCACCAGCGCCGGCCAGCGCTGTTCGGCGCTGCGCGTGCTCTACGTTCAGCGCGACATCGCCGATCGTGTCATCGAGTTGATCAAGGGGGCGATGGATCAGTTGAAAGTGGGCCCGACTCACCTCCGCGAAAATGACCTGGGCCCGGTGATCGACGGCGAAGCCCGCGAAGGCCTGTTGGCGCACATCCAGCAGCTCAAGGCAGAAGGCAAGCTGATCGCCGAAGCCAAGCTGCCGGGCAGCCTCAGCGGTCACTTCGTCGCGCCCGTGGCGTTCGAAATCGGCGGGATTCACGAACTGAAAAAAGAGCAATTCGGCCCTGTATTGCACGTGGTGCGCTTCGATGCGGCAGATCTGGAGAAGGTCGTCGCCGACATCAACGCCACCGGCTACGGCCTGACCCTCGGTATCCACAGCCGCAACGAGGAAACCGCAGCCCGCATCGAAGCGCTGGCGCGGGTCGGCAACCTCTACGTCAACCGTAACCAGGTCGGCGCGGTGGTTGGCGTGCAGCCGTTCGGTGGCTGTGGCCTGTCCGGCACTGGCCCGAAAGCCGGTGGCCCGAGCTACTTGCTGCGCTTCGTCAACGAACGCACGACTTCCACCAACACCACGGCTGTAGGCGGTAACGCGTCCCTGCTGTCGCTGGGCGACGATTGAGGGGCCGGGCGGCCTGCATTCGTCGCGAGGGCGCGCCTCCCACAAAGGCAGCGGTGTACACCTGCCGCTTTCGTGGGAGGCCCGCCTCGGGGCGAAGCTTTTAAGCTCAAGCTTTGTATGCCGCACTGGTTTCACTCCGGCCGCCCCGGCGATCGGATCACAACAACAACCAGAACAGTTGGCGGATCGCTCTTCCGCCTCTGATGGGCTCAGGTGAGCCCGTCCCGGTGATGGCGCGAACCGCCATCGCCCTCTGCCAGGTGGGATCGGGAATACCCTCGCGCCCATCAACAACAACTAACGAGGGAACAAAATGAGCATCAGTACTCCCACTTTGATCACGTTCGTGATCTACATCGGCGCCATGCTGTTGATCGGCTTCGTCGCCTACCGTGCCACCAAGAACTTCGATGATTACATCCTGGGGGGACGTAGCCTGGGAAGTTTCGTCACCGCACTGTCGGCAGGCGCTTCGGATATGAGCGGCTGGCTGCTGATGGGCCTGCCAGGGGCGATATTCGTCGCGGGCCTGTCAGAAAGCTGGATTGCCATCGGCCTCATCGCCGGTGCCTGGCTGAACTGGCTGTTCGTCGCCGGGCGCCTGCGTGTGCATACCGAGCGCAACAAGAACGCACTAACCCTGCCCGACTACTTCTCCCACCGCTTCGAAGACGAAAGCCGCACGTTGCGGATCTTCTCGGCTTTGGTCGTACTGGTGTTCTTCACCATCTACTGCGCCTCCGGTGTGGTCGCTGGTGCGCGTCTGTTCGAGAGCAGCTTCGGCATTCCCTACGATCTGGCGCTATGGATCGGTGCTGCTGCAACCATCCTCTATGTGTTCATCGGCGGTTTCCTCGCGGTCAGCTGGACGGACACCGTGCAAGCCACGCTGATGATCTTCGCGCTGTTGATCACGCCGGTATTCGTGATCCTGGCGCTGGGCGACATGGGCGCTGCGATGGACACCATTGCTACGCAGAACCCGGCTGCCTTCGACATGTTCAACGGCCTGTCCTTCGTCGCCATCGTGTCCTTGCTGGCCTGGGGCCTGGGCTACTTCGGTCAGCCGCACATCCTGGTGCGCTTCATGGCCGCCGACTCGGTGAAGACCATCCCCAACGCCCGCCGCATCGGTATGGCCTGGATGATTCTGACGCTGGCCGGCGCCGTCGCGGTGGGCTTCTTCGGTATCGCCTATTTTGCAGGCCATCCGGAACTGGCCGGCCCGGTCACCGAGAACGGCGAGCGTGTGTTCATGGAACTGGTGAAAATCCTGTTCAACCCCTGGGTGGCGGGCATCATCCTGTCCGGTGTTCTGGCTGCCGTGATGAGTACCCTCAGCGCCCAGTTGCTGGTCAGCTCCAGTGCTCTGACGCAGGACTTCTACAAAGCCATGCTGCGCAAGAACGCCTCGCAGACCGAACTGGTCTGGGTGGGTCGTGCGATGGTTCTGCTGATCGCCTTCATCGCCTTGGGCATCGCTTCCAACCCGGACAGCAAGGTGCTGGGCCTGGTGTCCTACGCCTGGGCGGGCTTTGGTGCTGCCTTTGGTCCAGTGGTGCTGATTTCGCTGCTGTGGAAGAACATGACCCGCAACGGCGCGCTGGCCGGCATGGTTGTCGGTGCGGTGACCGTGGTGGTGTGGAAGGAATTCATCGGCATGGGTCTGTACGAGATCATTCCGGGCTTCATCCTCGCCAGCCTTGCCATCGTGATCTTCAGCAAGGTCGGAGCCGGTGCCTCACCGAGCATGATCAAGCGCTTCGAGGACGCCGAGAGCGAATATCAAGGCCGCTGATTGAGTAGCTGACGTAACCAAAAACCCCGCTGCCGGCATTCCGGCAGCGGGGTTTTCTTTTGTATCCGCGACCAACCATTAACCGCTGGTCGGCGATGACTCATGTGGCGTGGTTAGTCGTCGACAACAAGGTTCTTGCGATCGTCCTTCGCGCCTGCTGCGATCAGATGCTCAGCCATGTCTTCGGTCACGTGAACGCTATGGCCGCTGATATGAGCCATGGACATCCGAGCTGCTGGATCTGTCGAGACTCGGACGTCCTTGATGGCGCAGGTCTGGGTGGCGTTTTCGAGTGTGGTTGAACAGGTGCCGTTTGCAGTATCGATGTTGACTGTCATGGCGGGTCTCCTCGGGTGTGCGATGGAGCCGCACTGAAAGGTGCAGCTACTCAGAGTGAGACCGTAGCCAGGACGATCTGTTTGTGCGTAGCGGTAATTGAATCCGACAACGGCGTCGGCGGAAGTGAAAATTATGCTGATCAACTGATGGCAACAGGCTAGCCTGATCAGGCCAGCAGGTTGCCAAGGAAGGCGGTAGTCCCACGGTAATCGTCAAGGTGGCGGAGTCAGCCAGATGTTCAATCGTGTTGTGTGGTCCAGTTGTTTTCTGCTGCTTTGCGCCCTCACCAAATCAGCGCAGGCCCAGCCGTTCAGCGCGTTTGTGTTCGACGCGCAGGGTCGTCCGGTGGAGGGCGCCGTGCTCAGCCTGGCGGGGCAGGCGCAGGCCAAACCCGTCGCCGTGGCGGTCATGGATCAGATCGACAAACAGTTCTCACCGGCCGTGCTGGCCGTTGCGACCGGCACCGCGGTGAGCTTTCCCAACGGCGATGACATTCGCCATCAGGTCTACTCGTTTTCACCGGCAAAGCGGTTCGAGCTGCGCCTCTACGAAGGCACGCCGAGCGAGCCTGTTATCTTCGATCAACCGGGGCTAGTGGTGCTGGGCTGCAACATCCATGACTGGATGCTCGGCTACGTCTATATCACCGATGACCCATGGTTCGCCGTCAGCGACGAGCAGGGTCGCATCCAGTTGGACGTGCCGGCCGGCCAGTACGCCTCTACGCTCTGGCACCCGGCGCTGGTTGATATGCCGCCTATCCAGGCGGGGCGGCTGGAAGTAGGGGCAGCGCCGATCGAGCTGAAGCTGCCGATTGCTATTGCCGCTGCGCTGCAACCCTCGGCGCCGCCACCCACACCCTTTGCCGACGCGTTCAGAAAAGCCGCCCATGACGCGCACCCTTAGTTTTCACGCACGTCTTTCGTGGATCCTCGCCGCCTTTCTGCTGGTGGTGATCGGCGCCCTGTATTTCTCTGTGCGTCTGGTGACCGAAGCGGCCGTGAGCCGGCAGGCCGCCGAGCGGCTCGATTCCGGGTTACGAGTATTCGAGCGTTTGATCGACATTCGCAGTCGTCAACTGCGTGACGGCGTACAGGTGCTGGTCGCGGATTTCGGCTTCAAGGAGGCGGTGGCCACCGGCGATACCCTGACCTTGCAATCGGCGATGGCCAATCAGGCGGCCCGGATCAATGCCAGCGAAGCCATGCTGATCGGCCTGGACGGTCGGGTGCTGGCCTCGAGCCTGTCCAATGCCGTACCCGGCGATACCTTCCGCTACGCCGCCGAACTGCGTGACGCGCGAGGGCAGGGGCCGACCCTGCTCATCGTAGTGCTCGATCAACAGGCGCACCTGTTGGTCGAGGCCGAAGTCCGCGCGCCTTTGCCCATTGCGCGAGTGGTGATGGGATTCGCCATGGACGAAGCGCTTGCGCACGAGCTCAAGGAACTAACGGGCCTGGACGTGTCCTTTCTGGCCAAGGCGGAGGGCAACAGCGAACAGCTGGCGACCACACTCAAGTCCGAGGCCCATGCCGGACTGATCGATGGTTGGAGCCGTCATCAACATGCCAATGGCATCGAAGAGCTGACACTCGATGGTGAGCGCTATCTCAACGAGGACGTGGTGCTGTCGCAGGGTGACGGCTATAGCGTGATTGCCCTGGCCCACAGCTCGCTGGACGACGCGCTGGCCGGCTTTCACCAGTTAGATATGCGGATCCTGCTGATTACGCTCGTTGGCCTGATTGCCTCCTTGTTGGGGGCACTGATGTTGGCACGTAGTCTTTCAGGACCGGTGAACGCGCTGGCTCAAGCCGCCCAGCGGGTCGGTCGCGGTGACTACCACACGCCCATCGAACTGGACCGCGACGATGAACTCGGCAGCCTGGCCAAAGCACTGAACCAGATGCAGCGCGGCATCGCCGAACGTGAGCAGCTGATTGCACACAACATGCTGCACGACGATGTGACGGGCCTGCCCAATCGATCCCTGGCCGCCGAATTGCTTTCCCGTGCTGTCGAGGCCGGCCGGATCACGGCGGTGTTGCACATTGGTATCGGTAACCTCGACGCTGTGCAGGACAGTGGCGGCTCCGAAGGCGTAGACCAGGCGCTGCGCGAGCTGACTCAGCGCCTGCAGGCAGGCTTGCAGCCCGGTGATCACCTGGCAAGGATGCTCTCCGATGAATTCCTGCTGATCGTCAGCGATACCTCCGCTGACAACGCCTTCAGCGCAGCGGTGGCGGTGCAGCAGGCATTGGCCCTGCCAGTGCGTGTCGCCGAGCTTGAAATGCGCATCGAAGCGCACATCGGCGTGGCGGGTTATCCGGACGATGCGGGCAGCGTCGACGAGTTGCTGCGCCGCGCCAGAATCGCCATGCAGGACGCGGCGCAGATGCCAGACGGTCTGCAGCTCTACCAGCATGGGCGTGACGATGCCCATCAGCGGCAGATCAGCCTGATTCGCGACCTACGGCATGCCGCAAACGGAGGTGGTCTGCATCTGCATTTCCAGCCCAAGGTTGATCTCGAACACGGTCGGGTCTACCAAGCCGAGGCGCTGCTGCGCTGGAATCACCCGATCTATGGCCTGGTGTCGCCCGGCGAATTCATTCCGTTGGCTGAACGCACGGGCAGCATCCAGCTGCTTACCGCCTGGGTGATCGAGGCGGTGCTGCGGCAGCTACATATCTGGAACGGTCGCGGCCTGTACATGGAAGTGTCGTTGAACATTTCCGCCGAGGACCTCAGCAGCCTGACCCTGGAGCAGCGGGTGACCGAGTTGCTGCAGCGCTACGTGATTCCGGGGGACCAGCTGGTATTCGAGATTACCGAAAGCGCCATGATGCGCGATCCGGAGCGCGCGCTGACGATGCTTCATCGGTTGCGTGCGTTGGGTATTCGGTTGTCGGTGGACGACTTCGGTACCGGCTTCTCCTCGCTCGCTCAACTGCGGCGCATGCCGGTACAGGAGTTGAAGATCGATCAGTCGTTCATTCGCGAGCTGGACGACACCTGTGGCGATGCGGTGATTGTCCGTTCGACCATCGACATGAGCCATGCGCTGGGCCTCAAGGTCGTCGCCGAAGGCGTCGAACATGGCGAAACGCGTGATCTTTTGCGGGCTTGGGGGTGCGACACCTTGCAGGGGTATTTTTTCAGCCGACCGTTGCCTGCTGATGCCTTCGAGGCCTGGTTGAAACAGCAACCCCACCTGGCTGCGCGACCGCTCAAGGAGCCTTCATGACAGCCCTGCGAACACTGCTGCTGGCCGTGTGCTGCGTGCCGATGATCGCCAGTGCCGATGCGGGGCGTTTATTGGCTACCGGTGGCGCGACGGGGATCGAAGGTGCTGCAGGCGGCGGGATCACGCCATGGGCTGTGCTGGCGGGGTACGGCGAGCGAGGCGAGTGGGGCGGCGATGTCTTCGCGACTCGTGTCGAAACGGGCGACTACCGGCTAGATGTCGCCGGTGTGGCGTTTGCCTTCGATAATCGCCTTGAGCTGTCTTTTGCGCGGCAGCGTTTCGATCTCGGCAATCTGGCGCGGGACCTGTCGCTCCCGGAAAACAGCCTCAGCCAGGACATCTTCGGCGTCAAACTGCGGTTATTCGGCGATCTTCTCTATGACCGGTTGCCGCAGGTTTCGCTAGGCGCACAGCATAAACGTCAGAAGGACTTCCTGATCCCGTCGTTGATCGGTGCTCAGCGCGACGAAGACACCGAGGCCTACCTCACCGCGAGTCGGCTTATCCTCGACGGTGCCTTTGGTTACAACCTGCTGCTCAACGGCGGCGTCCGTTACAGCCGCGCCAACGAACTCGGCCTGCTTGGCTTCGGCGGTGACCGTCGAGACAGCCGCAGCCTGCTCAAGGAAGGCTCAGCCGCTGTGTTGTTCAATCCGAACTGGGTGCTCGGCGTCGAATACCGGGAGAAGCCCGACAACCTGTCGTTCGCTGGCGAAAGCGATTGGGCGGATTTGTTTCTCGGCTATTTCCCCAACAAGCGCCTTGCCGTGGTGCTGGCTTATGCGCGGCTCGGTGAAATTGCCACGCTGGACAATCAGGATGGCGCTTACCTGTCCGTACAAGGGAGCTTTTGATGCATCGGCTCGTCCTGCTGTTCTGTTTGTGGCTTGCTGCCTGCACCCAGCAAGCGATCAAGGATGACAGCCTGTACCGGCAGCTGGGTGGCGAGCCCGGTATTACCCGCATCGTGGAAGGGATGCTGCTGCGCATTGCCCGGGACCCGCGCATCGTCGAACACTTTCAAGCTGTCGACATCCAGCGTGTGCGCGACAAGCTGATCGAGCGGTTCTGCGTCGAGGCGGGCGGCCCGTGCACTTATACCGGCGACAGCATGGAGGAAAGCCACAAGGGCCTGGCGCTGACACCCAGCGACTTCAATGCGCTGGTGGAAGATCTGCAGGCGGCGATGACTGATGAGGGTGTCTCGATGCCCGCGCAGAACCGTTTGTTGGCGCGCCTGGCGCCCATGCGCGGGCAAGTCATCGACCGCTGAAAGCGCTAGCGGTGATGATCAAAACAAACCGCTGCATGACCGGTTCGCCAGCCTGGTCAGGCAAGGACGGCCATAGGTCGTTCCGTTCGCACCTTTCCCAGTCAAAACTGTCCGGTCACGAGCGCATAGTGCATCGAGACGCTATGCTTTCGTTCTAACCCGACCCATCCGTTGCCAACGCTGCGCCACAAGCGTTCGCGTTTCGTCAGTGGAGGCGGGGGCCTGGCCCCTGCAGCACAAGGAAAACAAAACCAATGAATGTGAGTACCCCCACTCTGATCACCTTCGTGATCTACATCGCGGCGATGATCCTTATCGGTTTCACTGCCTACCGCGCCACCAAGAACTTCGACGACTACATCCTCGGCGGCCGCAGCCTCGGCAGTTTCGTCACCGCATTGTCGGCGGGCGCGTCCGACATGAGCGGCTGGTTGCTGATGGGTCTGCCTGGCGCCATCTTCGTTGCGGGCCTGTCCGAAAGCTGGATCGCCATCGGCCTGATTGCTGGCGCCTGGCTCAACTGGATCTTCGTCGCTGGCCGTCTGCGCGTGCACACCGAGCACAATCACAACGCCCTGACCCTGCCGGACTATTTCTCTCATCGCTTCGAGGACACCAGTCGCCTGCTGCGCATCTTTTCGGCGCTGGTGATTCTGGTGTTCTTCACCATCTACTGCGCCTCCGGCGTGGTGGCTGGAGCGCGCCTGTTCGAGTCGACCTTTGGGATGGAATACGGTACGGCGCTGTGGGTAGGTGCAGCGGCAACCATTCTTTACGTGTTCATCGGCGGCTTCCTCGCGGTGAGCTGGACCGATACCGTGCAGGCGACGCTGATGATCTTCGCGCTGTTGATCACTCCGGTATTCGTCATCCTCGCGCTGGGCGACATGGGCACCGCCATGGACACGATCGCGGCGCAGGATCCGTCGAATTTCGACATGTTCAAGGGGCTGTCCTTCATCGCCATCATCTCGCTGCTCGGCTGGGGCCTTGGCTACTTCGGCCAGCCTCATATCCTGGTGCGCTTCATGGCGGCCGACTCGGTGAAGACCATTCCCAACGCTCGCCGCATCGGTATGACCTGGATGATCCTGACGCTCGCAGGCGCTGTAACCGTGGGCTTCCTCGGTATCGCTTACTTCGCCGACAACCCCGCGCTGGCCGGTCCGGTTACTGAGAACGGCGAGCGTGTGTTCATGGAATTGGTCAAGCTGATGTTCAACCCCTGGGTGGCCGGCATCATCCTCTCCGGCGTACTGGCTGCCGTCATGAGTACTCTCAGCGCGCAGCTGCTGGTCAGCTCCAGCGCACTGACCCAGGACTTCTACAAAGCCTTCCTGCGTAAGGGCGCGTCGCAGACCGAACTGGTTTGGGTCGGTCGCGGCATGGTGCTGCTGATTGCCTTGATCGCCATCGGCATTGCGTCAAACCCGGACAGCAAGGTGCTGGGATTGGTGTCCTACGCCTGGGCCGGCTTCGGCGCTGCATTCGGGCCAGTGGTGTTGATCTCGCTGGTGTGGAAGCGCATGACGCGCAACGGTGCGCTGGCGGGCATGTTGGTCGGCGCTATCACCGTGGTGGTGTGGAAGGAGTTCATTGGGCTCGGACTGTACGAAATCATCCCAGGCTTCATCCTCGCCAGCATCGCCATCTACGTGGTGAGCATCATGGGCAAGGAGCCGGCGGCTTCCATTCAGCAGCGTTTCGAAGTGGCTGACGCGGAGTACCGTGCCGGCTGATCGCACCGCGTCGGGATCATCGTCACAGCGGCGATGATCCTCGCGCTTCGCTTCTCGCTTGAATCTCCTGTCGTTACTCCCCGCCGCAGAGGATACTGGTCCTCAGGCGCCAGCCCTTGGCGCCCAAAGGAAATTCAGGAGTATTCCAATGAAAGCGCAATCCGTGATGACTCGCGCCGCAGCCGTCGTGCTGGCGGCTCTGTTGATGACTGGCTGCAGCCTGCGCTTGCCAGGCGTCGGTATCGACATCGGTGATGGCGGTGGCGGTGGCGGTGGCGGTGGCCACGGCGGCAATCACTGCCCGCCGGGCCAGGCCAAGAAGGGTAACTGCTGAGCCAGGCGAAACCCCTCCCACCAACTGAATGGCGACTGCCGTTCAGTACCCCTCCAAGTGACGCCAGGATCTTCTCCTGCTTGATTCGGTTTCCTTGTTCGCCTCGCTTACCGTGCTCACCCATCATAACCACGACGACAGTCCTGATATTTACGAGACGACATAGCCGCTCATCCCCTGAGCCGCCGAACGGTTTGACAGGTCTAAGCTTTCTGCCACGGTTAGTCTGGAGTGCGCGTACCGCTTGCGCTTGGCAAGCCCGGCAAAGCTCGCATCGCTAAAACAAAAACAATAAACATCTGAGGAACCTCTCATGCTTCCAAGCAAGTTGGCTTTAGCCTGCACGCGTGCCATCGCTGGCGTGGTGCTGGTCGGTACTATCGGAATAGCTGCCGATGTTCAGGCACGGTCCAAGCCGATCAAGCCCCCGGTCTCCCACAGCGAATCACGTGAACAGGATTCGCGCGCCTTCGCCCCCATTGTCTCGCCGTTGGCAGCATTTCCCGGTCTGCCCAGCGAGCGCTGGACCGGCATTTACGAGGGCGCGTCCTACCAGATCGAAGTGCCACCTAATTGGAACGGCATGCTCGTCATGTATGCGCACGGCTATCGCGGTACCGGACCCGAACTGACCGTTGGACCGCCGCCGATCCGTCCATGGCTGCTGCAACAGGGATACGCCTGGGCAGCCTCCAGCTACAGCAAGAATTACTACGATGTGCGCGCCGGCATTGAAGATACCAACGCATTGGCTTTGGCCTTCAGCGAGCTGACCGGCAAAGCCCAGCCGAGCAAGACCTACATAACCGGGCATTCCATGGGCGGCCACGTCGCGGCGGCCGCGGTGGAAGCCGAGACCTACGCCACCGCTAACAATCCGGTGCGCTACAGCGGCTCGGTGCCGATGTGCGGCGTCACGGGTGACGTCTATGAATTCGAATACCTGATGAACTTCACCCTTGCCGCACAGCACCTGGCCGGGCAGGGCCCGACCACCTTCCCTGCGACGGATTTCCAGGCCAAATTGCCGCAGATTATCGGAACGCTGTGGGACAGCTACCCGACCGACCCGTCGCCGCAGGGTGAGAAGCTGGAAGGCATCGTTCGTGACCTCAGCGGTGGTGAACGCCCGATTTTTGCCGAGGGCTTCCGCACCAGTCTGCAAAGTGTCGTGCTGGGCACCGGAGGCCAAGACGGTTCGGTAAACGGCATTCTGGCCGACTCGCTCAGTGGCAACCTCGCCACCCGCTATCAGTTCGACACGAACAAAGCGATGTCCCGTGAAGAGCGCGAGTTCAACGACTCGATCATCCGCGTGGTCGGCCATCCACCGGCCAACAGCATCCGTCCGGACGGGCTGCGCTGGATTCCGGTCGTGAACGGCCAGTTCAACGTCCCGGTGGTCAGCATCCACACCCTCGGCGACCTCTACGTGCCGTTCAAGCACCAGCAGATCTATCGCCGCAACGCTGAAGCCAACGGCAACGGGGACTTGCTGGTGCAGCGTGCCATCCGCGCACCCAGCCACTGTGACTTCACGTATCAGGAACAGGTTGAAGCGATGGCCGCGATGCTCCAGTGGGATCAGCAGGGCATCAAGCCAGCGGGCGATAACGTCCTCAACCCGCGTGTAGTCGCCAATCCCGCCTACGGCTGCGAGTTCACCCGTAACGACGGCACGCAGAATCGGACGGCACTGCCGGCCTGCCCAGGGAGTTGAAACACTAGCGCCTGAGTCCAGAAAGCCCTGCTCAAGCAGGGCTTTTTGTTATCCGATAGCGGGTCAGGCTTTCCCTCGGGACGACCCGCCATGCAGGCTCGCGTTACCCCAACTCCGAAGCGCATCCTGTTTGATGCTCGAAATGTTCCAGTCTCCCTCGCTGTTCTCGAAGCCAAATTCATAGCTGCCGCACGAGTGAAAGAAGTCGTCGTCCGAGCCGGCAGGGTCAAAGCGAAGAATCAAGTAATTGCACCGCGCAGTGACAGCGCGCTCGTCTGCGCCATGCGTAATCAACAAGTTGGAAAAGCTGTGGTGCTTGGCCAGCGTGTCTACGGCGTTCTGCCTGCGGCTGACGAAGTCCTTCCCGGTCATCGTCGTGGGCTGCTCCCGCCCCGAGGACGAGTAATCAATCGCGACCTGAGGCGCCAGGCACTCGACCATGGCAGGCCAATCCCGCCTATCAAAGGACTGGAAGAAGCGGCAAAGCAGGTCGTTAATCTGCATGAAAACGGAGGGTTCGACTGTTTTCAAAATACGCTCCCATGGCGTGGCTAATGCTCGATTGATTAAAGCACCGCGGGGCCATCCGGACGAAAGCCGCACGCCAGTGAAAACCTCGCGCCTGCAGCCGGCCTTACCACCGATCGCTCAACGTAATCAGCAAAGCTTAGGCTGGCTGGAGCAAGCCAACCTCTTTCTATTTTTACCCCGCACGTCCGGTCTGATTGACCCGGCCCTCGGCTCTCAATACTGTATGCACATACAGTTATGAGGTCTGTACCATGCCCGTGCATTTCCTGGGGCCCGCCGCTCCGTCCGCCATCGTCCTGCCGCTTTTCAGCTTCTGCATACCCGCTGGCTTCCCCAGCCCCGCGCAGGACCACATGGAAGGCACGCTCTCGCTCGATGACCTGATGAACATCCGCGCGCCACACACCTACCTGGCGCGAGCGGACGGCGACAGCATGATCGACGTCGGCATCTTCGACCGGGACATCCTGGTCATTGATCGAGGGCGTGAGGCGGAGAAAGGGGAAGTGGTCATCGCCGCGCTTAACAACGAACCCCTGGTGAAAATCTTTGATAGGCAGGGTGATCGGATCGTCCTGCGCTCGGCCAATCCCAAATTCCCCCCACGCTACCTGCTCGAAAGCGAAGAGCTCTACGTCTGGGGCGTGGTGCCCTTCAGTGTGCGCACCCATGGCAAATACTGACCGCGTACTGGCCCTGATCGACTGCAACTCTTTTTACGCCGCCTGCGAGCGCGTCTTCCGGCCGGATCTGCTGCGCACGCCAATCGTGGTGCTGTCCAACAACGACGGCTGCGTAATCGCCCGCTCGGCAGAGGCCAAGGCGCTGGGCATCAAGATGGCGGCGCCGTACTTCCAGATCCGAGATAACCTAAAGCGCTGGGGCGTGGTGGTGTTCTCCAGCAACTACGCGCTCTACGGCGACATGAGCGAGCGGGTGATGACCGTTATCGAAGGTATGGTGCCCGCGGTGGAGGTTTACTCAATCGACGAGGCCTTCGCCGACATGACCGGCGTGCCCGATGTGGAATCCCTCGGCCGTCGCATCCAAACCAACGTGTTGCGCCTCGGCATACCCGTCGGCGTGGGCATCGCCAACACCAAGACGCTCGCCAAGCTGGCCAACCATTCAGCCAAGCGCTGGATGAAGCAAACCGGCGGCGTGGTCGACCTGCTCGACCCCGAGCGGCGCGACAAGGTGCTGCGCGTAACGGACGTGAGCGACGTATGGGGCATCGGCCGGCGCATGACCGAACACCTCCACAGCATGGGCATTCGCAGCGCCTGGGACCTGGCCAACGCCGACGCCTGGACCCTGCGCAAACAATTCAGCGTGGTGATCGAAAAAACCGCCCGCGAACTGCGCGGCACGCCCTGCCTGGAACTAGAAGACGTGACCCCACTGAAGCAGGAAATCTGCTGCTCACGCATGTTTGGCGACCGCCTGCGTGACATCGCCCCCATCCGCGAAGCCGTCGCCACCTACGCCGCCCGCGCCTGCGAAAAACTGCGCGCCCAACAATCGCTGTGCAAACGCGTTCGCGTCAGCATCCGCACCGGCATGTTCAACCCGGACGAACCCAGGTTCGCCAAAGGCATCGTCTGCGAACTGCCATACCCCACCGACGACACCCGCTACATCACCCGCGCCGCCATCGCCGGGCTGGAGCTTGTTTATCGAGAGGGCTTCGCCTTCAGCAAAGCCGAAGTGCTGTTGATGGACCTCTGTCAACGCGGCGAATACACCGATGACCTCTTCACCGAAACCCAACCCGCCGCCGCGGAGCGCGTCATGGGCGTGCTCGATGCTGTAAATGCGAAGTGGGGGCGCAATACTCTCAGGCCAGGGCGAATACCTACTGCGCCTGATTGGGGCATGCGAAGGGAGATGATGAGCCAGAGTTTTACGACGCGGTTGGATCAGTTGTGGGAAGTGGGATGTAGGTGAAGCGGCCCGGCAAACAAAAGCCCCGCGGTGCAGGGCTTTGGAGTTGGAGTGGGCGAAGGGAATCGAACCCTTTTGCTTAGTGTGTCGTTTCGGCTCAATGCGTGTCTTACGGGGTTTCAGCTAACCCGCCGGCTCGTTTCGGCGCAGTACGTCACAGTGATTCGACCCTTTTTCGACTACTAGTGGCTCAGCGATCCCTAGGGTCCGTTGCTCAGACGAGCCATCCAAAGCGCGGATTAGCTCAGAGAATTCGACAATCTCCAGCTGGTATCGATACCGATGAGCTATGTTCTTCAAAATAAACGTAATTACGGAAATCCCAAATACCAAGATAAGAAGAAAATAGCCGCCGGCTTTTATTGCGCCTATGTATTGGTTGTACTGCCCGGTTGAGATTTTATCAAACAGCATTATTGATTCGCTATCGATATATACCTTCCATGAAAGTGCTAGCAATGACGTTAGTGCGTATAGCTTAGTATTGCCGAATAAAGAGCTGGTTCTGTTCTCAAGTCGCTCAACTCGTTTTTGGATTAACCGTTTCGCAAGCTGTAACGTGGCGTCACTAAATTGCGATAAGCTAGTTGCTTGCGTGTATATAAGAGCAGAAGCTTCAGTTGTGTCTGCGTGGGATTCCTTCCCAAGATTAAACAGAGTGACAATTACGCTGACGGTAGTAAGCAGCACGGATATTATTACCAATAAAGCACTTCCGGTCGCTACTCCTTTTGCTGCAGTGAGCATCCACTCGCTTTGTTCTGATGTGAAATAAATCAATGCCGCAGAGAACACTAATACGCTGAAGAGTAAAACTGCGCCTTTCATGACTGTGTTTGACGCAGCATCAGTCTGTATCGCAATTGGAGCGCGATGCGTTGGCGGGTCGTAGCGTTTGAAGGAGTGCAATGCCTCCAGAATGAGTCTTAACTGTTCCATATCTAGCTTCCTGGTATCAGTCCTTATCTACAAGCCCCGTCGCGAAGATCTCAAACGCTGCTGCCATCAAGGCATGAAATTATTAGCCGCAGCACAAGCCGGTTGGTATCGGCTACACATCTGCTTGAAAGCGACCTTCGCGCCTTTACGGCAATCGCGGTAGATAAAAGATCCGCGTTTGTAGTTTTGGCACACGCTGCTGAAGTCGATCTGGTCGTTCACGACTGTCCACTGGAACTGACCGCCGACACGCTGCTTGTTATGGCCATTCTCCCAGCTCCAGTTGCTCATGTTTGTCTCACGACTTACTGAGCGCTTCTGAGTGTTGCTGGACGAATTGGAAGCATAGTAACGGGCCGGTGGTGGCTGTATCGTGTTGACGGCGGGGCGGGGTGTGTAGTTTTCCTCGCTGAAAGAGGTTTGCTTGCGCTTTATCGTGCGCGCCGATGCCGCTTCGAACCACTCGATCTCAGCTTGGGTCAATGGGCGTTGCCCTTTTGCCTCAGGCGCCGCTGATGGCTCCTGTGTGCCGTATAGCGCTAGTGGCGGGTCACTAACGGAGTTGGCGGGTTCAGTCGGCTCTTGGTTGAACCAGGTTTTGCCTGTGACATTATTGCCCGACTTGATCTGGTTGATATCCTGCGCAATTGGCCCTGCGAACAGAGCTGCCAATCCCAGAAAGATCACCGATCCAATACCCAAGATAGCTACGAAACGCCATGAGCTGTCCTTTTTCTTGCTGCGTATATGTTCGGGAGCGTCGTCCCATTCTGATCTCATGGCGCTTCCTTGCTTTATGGGAATAGCTGAGCTGGTCACTGTGTCCTATATTAGAAAAATACTTCAAACACAGGCTTTGTATAATTCAAGTAGAAGATTGCGGACACAATGATAACTAGAGCTATTAGAATCAGGATTAAGACTAATGCTAGAAATTGAAACCCTACTCTGCGGCAGATTTCTGTGAATGCATCCTCGTAAGCTTCAGGTGTGGATGAAAATCGATCTTTAAAAATTTTGTTTTGGCGCTTAATTTCGCTTTCAATCGAAGAGACAGTTAGCCATTGATTTAAGACTAGCCCTGCGAGAAGGGCGCAGAAAACTAATATGCCAAAAAAAATGACTGTATTTGTAGCGAATTGATGATCTAAGCTGTTGGAGGGCTTTATTTGTGTTAGCGCAATGAATGTTGCAATCGGAATCCCAAGCAGCTGAGTTTGGATATCAGAGATTGCCTTGTGTAATCTGCCAATGATATCCAACTTGAACTTATGAATTTCGTCGCGTGCTTTCTCGTATGTGAAGTCGGCAGAAAAAAGGTTATATGCAATTTGGAATTTTGCAAGAACTTCCGGTAGCTTGCCAATCAGATGCGAGAAACGGTCTTGTTCGGGGATAGCGCTTGCTATATCCACTACTGTTCTAGCAAGTAGTTCGATCTTCTGAGTATGGTGGATTTTGTCGCGAGCTATTTCTTCTAATTTGTCCAGCGAATCGAGGCATATTTTTTCGATGCCTTCGATCGTATAATCAACTGGTATTTCGAATTTTCCATCTTTGTAGAAAATTAGTGATTCAGCGTCTTTGTCTAGGTAATGGCATATATTTGTTAATAACCTGACTAGGCTTAGTGTTGATCTGTAATAAATTACCGCCAGTGGAGGATTTTTGTCACCTGAATAATATTTGCAGTCTTTTAAGAAAAACTCGCGTTCTTTGATTTTTGACTTGCGCCGTTTCAGGTAATCGGCAAAATCGTTAGCCAGGTAGCCTAGTGATGCTTTAGGTTGGTCGATGCGTAATCTGATGGTGACGCCAATTTGCAGGTCCAGGTTATTGCTGAGCACAGCTATCCCAGAATCGTACTGTGCGTTTTCATTACTCTTAAGTAAGATTGTAGCGTCCAGAATTTGACTATTTTCTATTAGGAGATCAATCTCCTGACCTTCGTTCGGCGGCAACTTCCTATAGATAGGAAGTAGGCTCTCGAAATTAATCATCGTCGTCGCCTTCAGGAGATTCACCTCTCAGGCGCTCAATTAGATCAAGTGGCAAATTCTTGATCGTTATCTCGCCTTTTTTTAGGTCGTAATGAATCTCTCCTGATGTAAGTGCGACGCGGTCAAAGTCTAATTTCCAATGCTTGGACTTTGCACTAAACTTAATGAATTGGTTTAGTGAGCCTTTGTGCGGAATAAATCCGTCTGAGATGTTGCTTCCTGATGTTGATATGGCTGCGGAAAGTTCTTGTGGATTACCTGGCCACAATTCATTAGAGAATGCTTCCGTTTCGAAAGGAAGATCGTCGTCAGAATAAGATTTGCAAATTACATACGCTTTTCTGAAGAATTCTGATTTTTCGACGTCGGTCATTTTCTTGCTCAGAGCGAATTCTTCTAAGACAGTCCTCAAGTTTCCCGTTTCTACAGCTGCAGCAATAGAGTTGTTGCAACCGATGAAGGATTTGAAGAAATCAGAAACTTTGTCCTGCCCTCTGCCTTTAATAAAGCTTACATATTTTTCAGTCCCGGCGTTCCTGCTAGTCAGATTTACTCGGCCTGCTAAGCGAAACCCTTTAATATCTAGATGTAAATTATCAACTACGTCTTTTGACTGGCTAAGCGCTGCGCCTAGCTCGTCGTTCAGAATCGCTGATATGAAATAATCGACTTTGCCGTCACTGCTAGATCTTGTGAAGTGTGCGTAGAAGACATGCCCCCCGGGGCTTGCTGTTTGCCTCATTTCTCGGACGAGAGTCGCCGTCATGTCTTTTGTTGCTTTGACAAAACTGACCGTGGCGGATAGGTAGTCGTCAAGATGTTTACTAAATGGATAAAGTTCTAAATTGTTCTCGAATTTTCCATGAGACTTTCCAGCCCGAGCTGCATAAAGCGACGCCAAAGTATCGATTACTCTTTGAATAGTAGTCCCTACTGGGATAGTACTTTCTCTTGGGTCGACTTCAAATTGACCGGAAACTTTCTTGATGGTATGGACAATTACGTTATGTATATCGCTCTCGGCGTTATGCTGCGGGATGGCATCTGCTGATGTCGAGGTGTCAGATAGATCTGCACGTTCATCGGCCAACTTCCCTTTATTTTGTAGCATTGTTATTCCTTTTATGTGCCCTTCTTCTGGGAGTACCAGCGCTTAGCTACTTCTTTTGTGATCGCTATCCCGCGTTTTGATTGGGCAAGTTTGAATGAGCTTCCTCGTAGCCTGGAGCTAGCTGGCCCTTCGCTGGATCGACCTCACCTTTCCAAAGCCAAAGCTCATATTGAGGAAATGCTTTCAGCAATTCCTCCATGTCCTCGATGCGAGCCTTCACATTCATATCAGTTGAGAAAGGGGACAGATTTATTTTTTCGCCAAGCCCACCGCAACCCAACCGAAACAAGCCAAACCCTAAACCAAAAAAGCCCCGCGATTGCAGGGCTTTTCTAATTTGGAGCGGGCGAAGGGAATCGAACCCTCGTCATGAGCTTGGGAAGCTCAGGTAATGCCATTATACGACGCCCGCGTAGGCAGCCTTTGTACCAGAAGGGCGGCGTAAGGAGAAGCGGGTGCGGCATTTGGGGCGATGAATGTGTTCAGACCTGCGTAATCTCTCCGGGCGTCAGGTTGCGGTACTGGCCGGGGGCAAGGGTGGGGTCGAGCAGCAGCGGCCCCATGCGTTCGCGGTGCAAGGCCGTGACCTTGTTGTTGAAGTGGCCAAACATGCGTTTGACCTGGTGGTAGCGGCCTTCATGCAGTGTCAGGCGCGCCTGATGGGCGCCCAGCAGTTCGAGTTCGGCGGGCAGGGTGGTGAGGTGCTCGAAGCGAAAGTAGAGGCCTTGGGCGAAGCGCTCGACGCAGATAGGGTCGATGGGGTCTTCAGTGTCCACGAGGTAGGTTTTGCCCAAGAGGCTTTCCGGTTGGGTCAGGCGGCGGGACCAGAGGCCGTCGTTGGTGATGATCATCAGGCCGGTGGTGTTGAAGTCGAGCCGCCCGGCGATGTGGAGTTCTTGCTTGTCCGGCTCGTTCAGCAAATCCAGCACCGTGGGGTGTTGCGGATCCGCGGTGGCGCTGACGCAGCCGGCCGGCTTGTTCAGCATAAAGAAGCGCGCGGGCTTGCCTGCTTGCAGCACTTCGCCGTCCAGCTCGATGCGGTCGAAGATGCGAACGTCTTGGGTGCCATCGCAGATCGTCTCCCCATTTACCGCAGCCCGACCCGAGGCCAGCAACAGGCGGGCCTGGCGATGGCTGCAGTGGGGCAGGTTGGCAAGGAAGCGGTCTAGGCGCATCAGGGTTTGGCGGGCAGCTCGCTGCGGGCGCAGCGTGGGCAGATGCAGGCTTTGTTCAGCGCGTCGTCGGGAATCTGTTCGCGGGCTTCGGGCGCTATCTCAACGCTGAAGCACCAGCAGGGCCGTGTCGCAGTGGCTGGATTAGCCAAGCCACAGCTGTTGGGCTCGCCACAAATCGGGCATCTGTTAGGTTCGGGTGTATCGGTCATAACCGCCTCCGGGCAGTGGCAGCGCGTGTGCAGTGGAGCGGTTAGTTCATATCAAAACCAGGCACTCGGCATTGCACCGAGCGCCTGTGCTATGGCTTGGTTACTTGACGCGTTGACCGGGCTTGGCGCCGCTGTCCGGGCTGAGCAGGTAGATCTCTTCGCCGCCAGGGCCGGCCGCCAGCACCATGCCTTCGGAGATGCCGAACTTCATCTTGCGCGCGGCAAGGTTGGCGACGTACAGGGTCAGGCGGCCTTCCAGCTTGCTTGGGTCCGGGTAGGCGCTCTTGATGCCGGAGAACACGTTGCGCTTGGCGTCGCCGATGTCGAGGGTCAGGCGCAGCAGCTTGTCGGCGCCTTCCACGAACTCGCACTTCTCGATCAGCGCGATGCGCAGGTCCACGGCAGCAAAGGCGTCGAAGGCGATTTCGGCGGCGATGGGCTCTTTGGTCAGCTCTCCATTGCCGCTTGGCTGGGCGGCGGTTTCGGTGGAGGCGAGGTCTTCCTTGGATGATTCGATCATGGCTTCGATTTTGGCAGGCTCGATACGGGTCAATAGCGGAGTGAAAGCGTTCAGCTGATGGTTGGTCAGCAGCGTTTGCACGTCAGTCCAGGTCAGTGGCTCGACGTTCAGGAAACGCTCGGCGTCGGCGGCCAGGTTTGGCAGCACTGGCTTGAGGAAGATCACCAGCTGGCGGAACAGGTTGATGCCGGTGGCGCAGATGGCCTGCACTTCATCCTGCATGCCGTCCTGCTTGTTCAGTGCCCAGGGTGCTTTGTCGGCAATCCAGGCATTGGCGCGGTCGGCCAGTGTCATGATTTCGCGCATGGCACGGGCGAAATCACGGTTCTCGTAGGCGTCGGCGATGGAAGGTGCGGCGGCCTGGAAGGCGTCGGTCAGTTCCGGAGCGGCGTTGCGGTCGACCATCAGGCCGCTATTGCCTTTGTGGATGAACCCGGCGCAACGGCTGGCGATATTGACGACTTTGCCGACGAGGTCGGAGTTGACCTTCTGCACGAAGTCTTCGAGGTTCAGGTCCAGGTCGTCCACGCCGCGGCCGAGCTTGGCGGCGTAGTAGTAGCGCAGGTATTCGGGGTTCAGGTGATCAAGGTACGTGCGCGCCTTGATAAAGGTGCCGCGTGATTTGGACATCTTCTGCCCGTTCACCGTCAGGTAGCCATGCACGGCGACGGCGGTGGGCTTGCGCAGGCCGGCGCCTTCGAGCATGGCGGGCCAGAACAGGGTGTGGAAGTTGATGATGTCCTTGCCGATGAAGTGATACAGCTCGGCGCTGGAATCCTTCTTCCAGAACGCATCGAAGTCCAGCTCCGGGCGGCGTGCGCAGAGGTTCTTGAAGCTCGCCATGTAGCCGATGGGCGCGTCCAGCCATACATAGAAGTACTTGCCGGGCTCGCCTGGGATCTCGAAGCCGAAGTAGGGCGCATCGCGGGAGATGTCCCACTCGTGCAGGCCGCTGTCGAGCCATTCGGCAATCTTGTTGGCGACTGAGTCCTGCAGGCTGCCGCTGCGGGTCCACTCCTTCAGCATCGCCTCGAAGTCGGGCAGCTTGAAGAAGAAATGCTTGGAGTCGCGCAGCACTGGGGTGGCGCCGGAGATGGCGGAGCGCGGGTTCTTCAGCTCGGTGGGTTCGTAGGTCGCACCGCACTTTTCGCAGTTGTCGCCGTACTGGTCTTCTGCCGCGCACTTCGGGCAGGTGCCCTTGATGAAGCGGTCGGCGAGGAACATGCCTTTCTCGGGATCGAAGTACTGGGTCACCGACCGCGTGGCGATGTGGCCGGCGTCGCGCAGGCGCGTGTAGATCATCTCCGATAACTCGCGGTTCTCTTCAGAGTGGGTCGAGTGGAAGTTGTCGAAGTTGACCAGGAAGTCGGCGAAGTCGGCACTGTGCTCGGCCTGCACGTTGGCGATCAGCTGCTCGGGCGTGATGCCTTCCTTCTCGGCGCGCAGCATGATGGCCGAGCCATGGGCGTCATCGGCGCAAACATAGATGCACTGGTTGCCGCGCAGCTTCTGAAAGCGCACCCACATGTCCGTCTGGATGTACTCGAGCATATGGCCAAGGTGAATAGAACCATTGGCGTAGGGCAGGGCACTGGTAACGAGGATCTGACGGGCTTCGGACATGGGGGGAATCTGCAGTCGGGGTTGCGAAGTGAGCTGGTCACTATAAAGGTGCGACGTTTTTTTTTCACCCGCACTGGCGCGGCTGGTGCCGGTCAGATGCCGAGTGCCGCGCCATGTTGACGCGGTTGATGAGGCCATACGGCACCACGGGGTAAGATGCCCGTCTGTTTTACTAGGTTTTCTTGGGAGTAGTCATGACCGTCACACGCGAAGCTGTGGAAGCCGTACTGCGTCAGTACACCGACCCTAACCTGAACCAGGACCCGGTCACTGCCGGTTGCGTGCGTTCCATCGATGTTCAGGACGATCGCGTCAGCGTGCAGATTGAACTCGGCTACGCCGCCGGACTGTTTCGCAGCGGCTGGGCACAGATGTTGGCGATGGCCATTGAGCAGTTGGAGGGCGTCACTCGAGCGGACGTGCAGGTCGAGTGCGTAATCCGCTCGCACAAGGCGCAGGATCAGCTCGAGTCGATGGCTAATGTGAAGAACATCATCGCCGTCGCTTCCGGCAAGGGCGGCGTGGGGAAATCCACCACGGCTGCCAATCTGGCACTGGCGCTGGCCCGCGAAGGCGCGCGGGTTGGTGTGCTGGACGCGGATATCTATGGCCCGAGCCAGGGCATCATGTTCGGCATTCCCGAAGGCACTCGTCCGGAAATCCGTGATAACAAGGCCTTTATCCCGCTGGAAAGCCACGGCGTACAGATTATGTCGATGGCTTTCCTGGCCGATGACAAGACACCGATGGTCTGGCGCGGCCCGATGGTATCCGGGGCACTGCTGCAGCTGATCACGCAGACTGCGTGGAATGATCTGGACTATCTTGTGGTGGACATGCCGCCGGGCACAGGCGATATCCAACTGACCCTGGCGCAAAAGGTGCCTGTGGTTGGGGCGGTCATCGTGACCACGCCGCAGGATCTGGCGCTGCTGGATGCCAAGAAAGGCGTTGAGATGTTCCGCAAGGTGAACATTCCGGTGCTGGGTGTGGTGGAGAACATGGCCATCCATATCTGCTCGAACTGCGGTCATGCCGAGCATCTGTTTGGCGAAGGCGGTGGTGAGAAGCTGGCAGAGCAGTACAACGTGGAGCTGCTGGCCTCGCTACCGCTGTCGATGGCAATTCGCAGCCAGGCCGATGCCGGCAAGCCGACCACCATTGCCGATCCTGAAAGCCAGATCGCGATGATCTATCAGCAAATGGCGCGCAGTGTGGGGGCACGGATTTCACTGAGCGGGCAGATCATTGCGCAGTCGATGCCGAACATCGTTATAACCGACGACTAATTTCAAAGCAGGGTGGCGCTTCGCGCTGCCCGTGGCTGATCGGTCGCCAGTAAATCGCAGGCATAAAAAAGCCCCGCCGAAGCGGGGCTTTTTCAGCAAAGAAGCTTCAGGTTAGATAACCTGAACTTCCTCAGCTTGCATGCCCTTCTGGCCGCGAGTAGCGACGAAGGAAACTTGCTGGCCTTCTTTCAGGCTCTTGAAACCGTCGCCTTGGATGGCGCGGAAGTGTACGAAAAGGTCGTCACCGGATTGCGGAGTGATGAAGCCGAAGCCTTTCTCATCGTTGAACCACTTAACGGTACCGGTTTGGCGATTGGACATTTGAAATGTCTCCTTGAACAAGGTGTAGAGATGATTTGAACGGGCAAATACCCCGAACGGTGACTGTGTGCAAGGAGTTAGGAGTCGTAGCAATGATCGGATCGAAATCTAAACATGTAGCGATTCACGGTGACACATGCAGCAGCAGCCAATGAAAGATACTCCATTTCTGTCGCAATGCGAGCATTATTTTCAGTTTCCGGCCAAAGCGCCAGAGATGCGACGCATGGACCCGGTTCGTGGGCTTTGAACCGGCTCCGTGGGGTCGGTAAGATGCACACCCTTATATGAACGCCCACCAGCCCAGTCAGGACGCCCGCCATGAGCATCAAATCGGATAAATGGATTCGTCGGATGGCCCAGGAGCACGGCATGATCGAGCCCTATGTCGAACGCCAGATGCGCGGCGAGGGCAGCGAGCGCTTGATTTCTTACGGCGTGTCCAGCTATGGCTACGACGTGCGCTGCGCCGATGAATTCAAGATTTTCACCAACATCAATTCGGCAATCGTCGATCCGAAGAATTTCGACGAGAAGAGCTTCGTCGACATCAAGAGCGACGTTTGCATCATCCCTCCCAATTCTTTTGCACTGGCGCGCACGGTCGAGTACTTCCGCATTCCGCGCAACGTGCTGACCATCTGCCTGGGCAAGAGCACCTATGCGCGCTGCGGCATCATCGTCAACGTGACGCCGCTGGAGCCAGAATGGGAAGGGCACGTGACCCTGGAGTTCTCCAACACCACCACCCTGCCAGCGAAGATCTACGCCAACGAAGGCGTAGCGCAGATGCTGTTCTTGGAATCGGATGAAGAGTGCGAGACCTCTTACCGTGATCGCGGCGGTAAGTATCAGGGTCAGCGTGGCGTGACCTTGCCGAAGGCGTGATTCGATCAGCCGAGTTGGCTGCCAACTCAAGCGGGTGGCGGCAACTGCCGCACGCGTGTCTCATCCTTTAACTGTCCAGGTGCAGTGGGGCGGCTGTCCAATTGGTCTAACCGCCTTCTAGAGCGCGTCTCCGAGGTGAGCAGCGGTCCTTCGGCAGACGGGCTTCTTGTCGAAGCTGTCACTGTTCTGCTGCTTCTGTTTCGTTTGAATAAAAAATGCCCGCACAATGCGGGCATTTTTGGTGCCTGGATGATGAGGCGACAGGCGCCCCATCAAGCAGACGGGACTCAGGCGAAGTTCTTCGCGACGAAGTCCCAGTTGACCACGTTCCAGAACGCTTCCACGAATTTCGGGCGGGCGTTGCGGTAGTCGATGTAGTAGGCATGTTCCCAGACGTCGCAGGTCAGCAGTGGCTTGTCGCCAGCGGTCATCGGGTTACCGGCACCAATGGTGCTGGCCAGGCCGACGCTGCCGTCGGACTTCTTCACTAGCCACGCCCAGCCGGAGCCGAAAGTGCCGATAGCGGTCTTGGTGAACTCTTCCTTGAACTTGTCGAAGGAACCGAACGCGGCGTTGATGGCGTCAGCCAGCTCGCCTGTCGGCTGGCCACCGGCGTTCGGCGCCATGCAGTTCCAGAAGAAGGTGTGGTTCCAGACCTGAGCGGCATTGTTGAAGATGCCACCGGAAGAGGTCTTGATGATGGTTTCCAGGTCCTTGCCTTCGAACTCGGTGCCCGGAACCAGATTGTTCAGGTTGGTCACGTAGGCCTGGTGATGCTTGCCATGGTGATACTCGAAAGTTTCGGCGGAAATGTGCGGCTCGAGGGCGTTCTTTTCAAACGGAAGCGGCGGCAATTCGAAAGCCATGGTGTATCTCCTGCTCAGGTGTCGAGAATAGATGCGGCTCGGAAGGAGGCAGTCTGCGCTGGTGACCAACGCCTCGCGGAACGGAGAAAACTACTGCACTGATGTTCGTCCGTTTACGCCTGTCTTTCCCTTCGCTCGCTACATGCGTGCGCATTCTTCGGCCGATCACGGGCGGCCGCAATGGCGGGCTGAAGCGTTCCACTCCATGCCCGCGGACCAAGGATCATAGCACTCAGCCTGTGGCAAAACCACGCATCAACTGTGTGGAGAAGCCGGAGCCAGAGCCTCTTAATCGAGATCTGGCAAAAGGTGCGAGGATACCGAGGCCCTCTGCGTGGACCTCCGATTGACGGGGGCGTTCCTTAGGCGAGGACAACAAGCTGCGCGGCCACCGCGAACATCATGGTCGCGACACCCAGGTCGATTAGTCGCCAGGTCAGCGGTCGTGCTAGCCACGGTGCAAGCCAGGCTCCGCCCAGGGCAAGGATCAGGAACCATAGCGTCGACGCGCTTGCGGCGCCTAGCGTATAGGCCCCTGGCTCGGGTTGCTGCGCCCCGAGTGAGCCAATCAGTAATACCGTATCGAGATACACGTGCGGGTTCAGCAGGGTGACGGCCAGCGCGGCGAGCAATACGCTCCGCAGCGAGCGCGGACCGCGTTGGGTGTCTTCCAGCAGGGCTTTCGGGCGCGCTGCGCGGCGCAACGCAATGACGCCATAGAGCAGCAAGAACAGCACGCCACCCCATCGGGTGATTTTCAGCAGCAAAGGGTTTTCCGCCAGCACGGCGGCGAGGCCAAAGACGCCGACACTGACCAACAGAATGTCGCAGAGAATGCAGAGTGCGGCTACGGGCAGATGGTGCTCGCGGCGCAAGCTCTGCGCCAGCACGAACGCGTTTTGCGCGCCGATAGCAACGATCAGGCCGGCGGTGACCAATAGTCCGTTGAAGTAGCTCTGCCACATGATGCGCTGCCTGTGTTTGTTGAAAGGTGCTCGCAGTGTCAGGGCTGTTGCATTATAAGAAAAACGAAATTAGGTAATGCCCCATAAGGAAATCGAATGTTCGATTACAAGCTGCTGGTCGCTTTGGCGGCGGTGGTTGAGCAGGCCGGCTTCGATCGCGCTGCGCAGTCGTTGGGGCTGTCGCAATCGGCCGTGTCGCAGCGCATCAAGTTGCTCGAAGCGCGGTTGGGGCAGCCGGTATTGTTGCGCGCCTCGCCGCCGCAGCCCACCGAGGTTGGCCGTCGTTTGCTCAACCACGTGCAACAGGTGCGCCTGCTTGAGCGGGATCTTCAAGGGCAAGTGCCGGAGCTGGACGAGAGTCGGCTACCGGAGCGGCTGCGTATTGCGCTGAACTCCGACAGCCTGGCTACCTGGTGGCCAGGTGCGATTGCACCGTTCTGCACACGGCATGGCGTGGTGCTCGATCATGTGCTGGAGGATCAGGATGTTGGGCTAAAGCGCATGCGCGCCGGGGAGGTGGCGGCGTGCGTGTGTGCGGTTGAACGGCCCTTGGCC
>Ga0208045_1000153_pt1 | contig 32878 bp, 29 predicted proteins | sample PL_2010_200m_FD_184160 | JGI IMG/M metagenome (GOLD analysis project Ga0208045, IMG submission 184160) | Freshwater microbial communities from Powell Lake, British Columbia, Canada to study Microbial Dark Matter (Phase II) - PL_2010_200m... | ecosystem: Environmental > Aquatic > Freshwater >...
GCTGAGGAAGGAGTACACGCTGGAGGAGTATATCCAGAAGTGCCAGGAGGCAGCGTTGGCTATTGCACTGGGGACGCAGAGGGTTGCAAGCCTGGAAAAGCCTGTACACGCTACCTCGAAACCGCATCATCCGGTAAGGAAACGGTGAGCGGAAGTGACATCATTGATAATTTCAGTGTGGCCGTCCCGGTTGGTGGGTGGCTCTAATGTGCTGTCAGCCGTTTTTCGCCGGTGTGTTCTTTTTGCTCTCGTCTATTTTATCGCGTATATATTTGAACCCGGGAGTGATATTTTCGGTGATTCCTGTTGCCAGCAGCGTCCTGACCGGGTTGCCCAAATTGAGCCTGCCCCCGGATTTGAATAAGTTCTGAACCGCGACGAAGAGCAGGCTGGCAGGCATGCCGATAGCAATCTCATAGTCGTAAACGCCGGAAAAAGTCCTATCCCCCATGCCGGGTATAACGATCTGGGGTATCCCGGTTATGAAAGGCACGAGGCCGCCCTTTATGCAGGTTTCGCCGAAGCCCTCGAAAGTTGATGTCGGGTAGTTTTCACCGTCATAAGTTATGGCATGGATAATATGGTTGATATTTTCCCCGTTGCCGAAAACGAGCAGACTATCGGGAATTAACGGGGCGTGGGCCATGGACGAACTGATAAAGCCACAGTATTGGCTCAGTTTGTGCAGGTTGCCCTCACCGACCTGGTCAAGGCCGTGCTTTAACCGCCTCTTTTCTGCTTCAACGTCCTTATGCCAGGCCTGGAAAAGCTGGCTCTGCAGCAGGTCGTCAGCGGAAACATCGACCCACCTGTGCGAGGCGGTGGCTGGGGTGCAGAAGTTATCGTCAGCCGTCATAGCCACGGTCCATCCCCACCTGCGCGAGTAGGTGAACGCCTGGCATAGGCTCCATTGCTGCTTGGCCTGTGAAGGCCTTACGGCTTTGGGTGGTATTTCGGACTCGTTCCGTATGTATTTAATAGCCACCGGGTAGGTCGCCAGGTGGAGTTTCTCATATAGCTCAACACCTGCTTTGCGGTAATCAGATAATTCAGGCATTAGTTCACCTCTTCACACGTATATTCGATTAATAGTCAGCTACGCTTTGCTCAGGGCTTCCCAGACAATTTCCGGCAACATCTTTGCCTGCATTGTCCCGTCCTTAGCCATCCTGGTGCTAAGGTTAAAGTAACAGCCGGTGCAGATATTTACCACTGTGCCGGATTTTACGCTGCCCATCAACTGGTCCAGGTGTGGAGGGATATAACAGCACAGCTTATTATCCAGGTCATTCACCTTGAGGCCTTCGATCTTGTTAAGCACGCGCACGGCTGACTGGACATCCACAGGCTTGTCGGTTACCTTACGCCGGAATCGGTAGCAGCCGGCATAGTAGTCTATCTCCGCAACCAGTTTTCCACCCCTGAAATAACGGTCGATCAATTCGCTGCAGGAGATTACCTCCAGGTCTGTTAAATCCATGGCATTGGCGTAATTGGGCTCACACGCGCCGCAGAATAAGACTATAGATTTCGCCCCCAGGGTTTTAGCCTGCTCGAAGTTCTTGACTATCAATTTGCGGGATATCTCTTTGAAGCGGGCAATATCCTCCTCGTTTTTGGACATGACGGCCGGCTGGCCGATGGTCATCCAGCCGCAGCAATATTCCTTCTTGAGGAGTGTGTAGCTGACCTTATAGTGGTCGAGCACATTCTTGAGGGCTTTCAGCACATGCGGCATACCCGCGGGTTGAAAACAGCCTGCAATAATGACGAAATCGGCTTTCTGACCAACGGGGAAACCGATCTCGTCCAGGATCTTGCGTTTTTGCTCGCCCGTTTCATGGCAGGGGCCGTATTTGTCGATATGCTCCATAGCTTTTTCATTTATCATGCGTTTTATCCCCCGTTTTCTGACGGCCAATTATTTGAAGTTCGATGCTAAAGGCCTATGCCCTCCTGATTTCCTGCTTGAAATCCCTTTTTTCTTCAGGCGACAAATTCAGCGGTGTCTTTGGTTGGATCACGGCGCTTTTTCTTTTTATCCCGGTCGAACATCGAGGCCAGCACCCATTTAAGGTCGTAGACAGCCGGGTCCCTGGCCTCCTTGCCTTTTAGCCCCGCTTTGGCAGCAGCCCTTTTAGCTTTCTGCTGGTAAATCACGTTCTGCAGTTCAGATTTGGGCTCGAAGCCGAAGTAATAGCTTACCCAGAAGCTGCCTGAACTGGCCGCGTCCCTGGCGATTTGTGACGTCTCTATCCTGTGGGGGTATTTCTTCTTGATTTCCATGGCCTCTTCGAAAGTGTTGGTGTGCACGTAGTTGCCGTCGGGTCCCGGCACAACGATGCCGCTCTGCGTCAACATTTCGAAGCGTTTTTTAGTTTCCTCAAAGTCGGGCCCGCAGACTATGCTGCAGTTGCCGCAGGTCTGCGCCCAGGGGTCCTTCAAACCATGGATACTCATATTCTCCTGGATGCGCATGACGAGCTTGTACAACTCCTCCTCAGATTTTGGTAAGTCTTCATAGTCCGGTATGATATCCTCGACCCTGTCTTTCGGCCATAAGATAGCCTGCGAGCGGCGTATGGCCTGGTAGCGCGCCGTGCTGTCGCCCGCCTTAGCTCCCTGGCGGGTTTGAGCTGCCCTTACACCTGTGCGGTCCTGCGGGTCAGGCAGGGTTTCAAGCCATTTAGTCACCCAGTGCCTGCCCCAGGTGGACCATTTCTTGTCCCTTGAAATACCGTGCAACCCAAAGCAGGCTGTAGCGCAGAAATCGATGTTGGCGCGCTTACCACGCGGGTGGAGTTCGCCGTTAAGAAGCACGTATTCCTCTTCGTCATCGAGGAAGGTGCCCAGGGTACAGGATTTATCGCACAGCTTGCAGGTGCGGCAGCGGTTATCCATGGTATAGCGGGCCGGCTGGACGGGGTCGGATTTCAGCACTGCATTCGTGACCACTGTATCCAGCAGGATAGCGGCCCCGTATTCTTTCGTGACTAAATTACCCGAAAGGCCAAATGTCCCGAGGCCTGTTATGACTGCGGCAAAGCGATGGGAAAGGCTGGGGCGGGTGGCAAAGATGTCCGGTGAGCGGCGGTAGGTGTTGTTTGTCATGACCTGGGTGGCCTTATAACCCATGCCCCGCAGGTATTCGGCCAGTTCCCTGGCAACGCGGTTCATTTTCTGCGCCTGCTTGAGCTGGTCAAGGTTATGCGGTCCCGCTGATTTCTTGCTCAGGAAATCGTAAATGGCCGGCACGTTAAAGGGCACGGCCCAGGCGATGATCGATTTGGCGCCGGGGAGCATGTAGGTGGGGTCGATAGAGGGCGGTCCGTTCTTCCATCGCTCCGGGCCGGCAATGCCCATCAATGAAATACCGCGTTCCCTCAGGAAACCTTTGATTTTTTCCTCAACATTAGACATAGTAAACTTTCCCTTGTTACAGATTTGTTTTCACTGCACCGTTAATATTCAATTTGGGCTGGCGGTTTAAGTGAGCTCAGGCTACTTTTATCCCGCCCTTGCCGATATCGTAGATCTCTTCGATTTTAACCTTGATGGCGGCCCTGGGGGGTGTGGGCAGTTTCATGAGTTCGCCCAATTTTATAGCCTCATCGTAGAGGGGGCCGGAGGTTATGATCTCAGCCTTGCCTTCAAACCTGAAGGCTTTGAATTTGCTGGAGTCGGCCACCGCGATGGCCACCCAGGGGTTTTTCTGTATGTTGGCCCAGGTACGGTTGCCCGCCATCTCGAAGAAGGCCAGGTGTTCATCGTCGAGAATCTTGGCGCTGCCCTTGATGGCCAGGCTGGCTTTGCCATCCGTGCCGCTGGTTGCCACCCAGGCCTGCTGTCCCGTTATCACTGCTTTCATTGCGTCGGTCAGTATCGCCATAACTTTTTCCTCCTGTTACTCCGATGTATTTTCATCCTCAAATTATATTGCATGAGTCATTAGCTGTTGGTGACGGGCTTCTTTTTCTTTGGGGGCAGTATCATTGCTGACAGATACGCAGGGTTGATCAATAAGGGCGACAGTGCTTCCTTGCCCTTCAGTCCGGCCTTAGCACAGGCATTTTTAACCTTAATGCGGTAGACCAGGTCCTTGAATTCACCCACGGGCTCATAGCCGAAGTAGTCCTTGAACCACAGATTGCCCGATGCCTGCGCGTCTTTTATCATCTCCGCCGGGTGCACGCGGCGCTTGTATTTTTCCTTGAGCGCCAGTGCCTCTTCGTACGTGTCAACGTGGATCATCTTCCAGTCGGGGTCAGGCACCACGTAGCCGCTGCCGGTGAGCATGTCGTAGCGCTTCTTTGTTTCATCGAAGTCCTTGCCGCAGACCATCATGCACTGCGAACAGGTAACGAGGTTGGGGTCTCTTTCCAGTCCTTTGAACCCCATGTTTTCATAGAGTTTAATCATCAGCTGCCGACGTTCCGGTTCACTTTCAGGCAGGTGTTCATAATCGGGCAGGAAATCCTCAACCTTATCCCGGGGATAAAGGTCCCTGCCGATATGCCTGATCACATCAAAGCGCAGCGTGCTATCCCCTGTCCTGCCTCCCACCCGCATATAAGTTGACCGTATTTTCTCCCTCTGGTTGGGGTCCGGTTGTTCAGCCATCCATTCCTTAATCCAGTGCTGACCCCAGTTGGTCCATTTCTTGTCCCTCGATATGCCATGCAAACCGAAGCAGGGGGCGTTGCAGAAATCGACGTTATCGCGCTTGCCGCGGGCGTGCAATTCACCGTTGATCAGCAGGTATTCTTCCTCGTCCTCCCTGAACATTCCCATGGTGCAGGACTTATCGCACAGCTTGCAGGTCTTACAGCGGTTGTCTATGACGAAGCGCGCCGGCTGCACAGGGTCTGATTTGAGTTTGGCATTGGTGACAACCGTACCCAGTACGATGCAGGCGCCGTATTCTTTAGTAACCAGGTTGCCCGAGAGCCCGAAGCTGCCCAGGCCGGCCACAAGTGCACCGAAACGGTGAGAAAAGGTGGGCCGCACCATAAAGGGGTCTATACTGCGGCGGTATGTGTTGTTGGGGGGTACAACCTTCGCCCTATACCCCAGGCTAATTATATAGTCGGCAATTTCCGTACTAATGCGGTGCGCACGCTGGTTATTGATGCCCTGGTCGACATTGTGCGGCACCGGGGATATCTTGCCGAAGAAGTCGTAGATGGCATTGACATCCAGCGGCAGTGCTATGGATACGATCGACTTGGCGCCCCGCATGATAAAGCCCGGGTCGAGCGAAGCGGGCCCGTCCATGCGGTCGGGTCCGGCAATGCCTACCAGCGCCGCGCCGGCTTTTTTGGCAAAATCCTTAATGTTTTCTTCTAAACTGGGCATGAAAGAGACCTCCTGAATATGTTATTTAAGTACTGCTAATTGATCCAAGTATCATTTGTGTAAGGCTACTGATATATTTATCCAGGGAATAGTTTTTCTTGAACTGCCAGCGTTTGAGCGCCCACATGTCACCCATAGATACGATCGTACTGGCCACCATGTCGATATCGGCTGCTGCGAACACGCCGGCCTTGCAGCCCTTCTTTATAATGCGGATGAACACATCGTGCATATGTGAATTAACTTCAATCACCGGCAGGCGCAGGGATGGTGAAAAACTGCCCATTTCTTTATAAAGAAAAACAGTGCCTTCCCAGTTGGCGTGGTGATATCTGATGTAGCGATCTATGGCAATCTTGAGCGCTTCCCGCGGCTCAAGGGTTTCACATAAATCATTGATTTCCCTGATCAATTTGCGGACCTGGTCAAGGCCATAGTTGAAAGCCAGGTAAATAATATCCTCGCGTGTTCCGACGTAATGATAGAGGTTGCCGATGGTCATGCCGCTGGCGCGGGCAATTTCCCTGATGCCGGTTTTCTGAATGCCCTTGGTGGCGATCAGGTGCAAAGCCGCCTGGATGATCTGCCGGCGCCTCTCCTCGACCAGGCTATTGTTCGGACTGAAGGTTCTTACAGTTGACAATTCGGTCTTCACGATGCTATTATCATCGAACAAATGTTAGATATAGAACATTTGATAGATTAGACTATTTTTAAAATTTAGTCAAGTGCTATTACAAAACAGTGAAAAATGTGTAATGGGTGCCGGGTAGTGCAGTTCATCTCACAGAGCCGTGGAGAAAATTAACTAACAGGGGAACAGGAGGTAATATGCCAGTCATCAGGACACCGGACGAAAGGTTTAACAATTTACCGGGCTACCCGTACAAGCCGCACTATATGGACATAGGCGGGATGCGCATCCACTACGTGGATGAGGGCAAGGGCGATCCCATTTTGTGTGCGCACGGTGAGCCATCGTGGTCCTACCTGTACCGCAAGATGATAGACATCTTTGTAAAGAAGCACCGGGCGGTGGCCATGGACTTCATCGGCTTCGGAAAATCGGATAAATATACCGAGAGGGACGAATACTCCGTAAAAATGCATATGGACACGCTGGTGAGCTTTATTGAGAAGCTGGACCTGCGCAATATTACGCTGGTATGCCAGGACTGGGGAGGGCTGATCGGGTTGCCGGTTGCCACCATCTTGAAGGAGCGCTTTGCCAGGCTGGTGATCATGAATACCGGCCTGCCCAACGGCGATAATGTGCCTGACGCTTTTATGCAGTGGAGGAAGGCAGCCGACACGATGGGCGAGAAAGAGCCGAAGAAACTGCTTGATATCTCATTTAGTATGGGTTTTGCTCAGAAATTACCGCCTGAAATTAAGGCGGCGTATTTTGCGCCTTTCCCCGATGAAAAATACATGGCCGGCGCCGCCAAGTGGCCGCTGCTGGTACCCGTGAGCCGCGATGACCCGGCCGCCCCGATCATGAATGATGCCAGGAAAGTACTCAAGACCTGGCAAAAGCCGGTGCTGGTGATGTTCTCCGACAAGGACCCGGTAACAGCGGGCGGGGACGGATTCTTCCGCCACATCATTCCAACAGCCAAGGACCAGCCCGAAATAACCATAAAGGATGCCGGGCATTTCCTGCAGGAGGATAAAGGGGAAGAGGTTGCGGAACAGATAATGAAGTTCATTGAGCACACACCGCTGAAGTGAAAATGCGGAGGAAATTAAAATGAAATCACGTTGCGCGACCTGTCCGATGAAAGCCAAGGCAGAGAAAAACCCAAAAGCCCTGATGAGCAGGCTCTGGAAATGGCACACCACCTGGTGTCCCGGATGGAAAGCGTATCAAAAAGAATTGTCCCAATAGGGGCAACAGGGGAAATAAATAACGGGATGAAAGTGGCCTCCGACTAGATTTTTGCTACCTGAGATATCAGCTTGCCTTACTCTTGTATTCAGGCGCGGGTATTAAGGATACAAAGAATAAGATAAGAGAAAGGGGCAGCAACACTCTATTTTTGAATACTTCGGGTGGAGCATGTGTTAATAAGCTGGGAGCGATCGGCTTATACATGGGCAGGAGGAACATCCCCAAATATTCAAAGAACAGCAACAAGATTATTATCGGTATGAACTTTCTGTAGCGGATCAGTACGATCCATTGTATTATCGCAAAAATTAACTGGTAAAGCCCGGCCCATCCAAAAGTGAATATGACGGCACTATTGGCATCCCCCGGAATTACCAGGCCGGCTAAAACATTAGAGCCGCCATCAGGGAAAAATATGTGAATTAATGCGGGTACCGTCGAATATATGGCCAATAACACAGCCAGTACTACTACTGCCTTGTACCCTTTGTAGTCATTTTGCGCTTCGGGCAATAACGGAAGTAACTTCATGCAGGTACACCTCCTGATTTATTTAATTCTCCCGTAAAATGGCGATCATGCCGTTTTCATCCATTCCACGATCTGTGCCGCCACCTCCTCCCCGGCGTCCTCCTGGATGAAATGGCCTGCATCTTTAATTTTTAGGCGACTCGCGCTCAACCTGCCGCTATCAGCATTTCTTCAGTGGTACCAGGCCTTCTGCAGTGGGTTCCAGGTGAAGTGCATCTGCCGGACAAACATACATGCAAAGGCCGCAGCCTATGCAACGGTCTGCGTTCCTTGTCAGCTTTCCGTCCACTATCTTGAGGGCATCCATCTGGCACCTAGGGATGCACGCTTCGCAGGTCGTACAGGCATCTTGGTCTATGTTGACCAGGTACCTGGTAGTGATAACCTGGCCTGGCACAGGAAACCTTCTTATGGCTTTCATAGCGTTGCAATGTTCCCTGCAGCAATTGCACAGCAGGTTGGTGAACTGGTCCGGCCTGTTGGAATAAGTGTGTATCAGCCCTGCTTCTTCCGCCTCGTCGAGCACCTTCAAGCACTCTTCCTTTGTCAACCGTTTGGTAAAATGCCTCCCAACGCTAAAGCTCGCGGATTCGCCAAAAATCATGCAATTATTCGTGGGTTTATGGCTGGGCTTACCAAGCAGGTTACCCATATGCCTGCATACACAGGTGCCGGCAGCGATGTATTCAGTATTTTCAATCACTGCTGTCCAAGATAATTTGATTTCTTACTTTTGTCAAGGTTTTTCGTACCTGAGATATAGCCTCTCGTAAGGTTCTCCGTTTCCACCCCCCTTGTCTGATGCATTATCGCTGTAAGGTGGCGGATGCTGTCTAAAACGCCAATTCCAATTGGGAATTAGGCAGTTCGGGCGGAGTATCGAAGGGATCATCGAGCCAGTCCCAGAGGTTACGGTAGGAAAACAAGTTCAGACGAAGCAAAGCCACTAAGCGACAGAGCGGCAGGTTGCATGTAGAGCGGAACTGACAATACTTGAGGAGCAGCACGGCAATTAATGCTGTCCAAATCTGGGTCTTTAAGGCATTGGGACTGGTGCCGACGAAGGTCTTTATTTTCAGATGTTGCTTCAGCACTTTGAAGAAAAGCTCGATCTCCCAGCGGTCCCGGTATATTCTGCCGATGGTGGTCGCTCCGAAGCGGAGGTGGTTGGTCAGAAGCTCAACCTCCCGCTGGTTCTCTTCATCCCAGATTACCACCCTGCGTAGAATCCCTGGATACTTCTGTCTGCTCTGGTAGCCGGTGAAGCGGATAAGCTGGTCTGTGAGTACATTGGAACGCTGCGGCAAAGGGTGGTTCTCTACGACTTCATACGCGGTATTGTCTTTAAGACGAGTAACAAAAAAGACACCGGATTTCGTCCATTGGGCAAAGAGTTCAAAGTCATAGTAGCCCCGATCCACAGCAACAATGCTGCCAGCGGGAAGCGTGAAATGGCGGGCAGTGGATACGTCAGCAGTCCTGCCATCGGTGATAATGGCAAAGTCCGGTAGATAGCCGTCGTGGTCCAAGAGCAAGTGGAGCTTAATAGCGCCTTTGGTCTGACGAAAATCGGCCCAGGGGAACAGGCTCAAGCAAAGATCGATGATGGTGGAGTCGAGGCTGAGCAGCTTGTTCTTGAAGCGAAATTTCCTCTTCTTCCCGGGGCTGTCACTTCTGCAGAAGTCCCGCAGATGAAAGAAGGCTTTCTGATAAAGCTGCCAGGGACGGTGGGCATTAGCGTAGGACAGCGTGCTCTTAGCGGGGGCGGTGCGCAACCCCAGATGACTGAGCTTGCCGCAGGTGACGGCTAAGCCGTCGCTGATCTCCCGCAAGCTTTTCGATTGAGCCAGTTGACAGAAGAGCATCGAGACATACTGATCCCACGAGGAAAAGCCTTTGGCGTGGCGTTCCGCCCTACATTCATGGACCAGCCGTACAAAAGAGTGACGGGGCAGGACGTGAAGAATCTGGCTGAACAAACTTGTGGTAAACTTCATAGTAGAGACTCCTTCAAAGTATTATGTGATTGGTTGTGCTTTCACTATACTACTTCGGGGAGTCTCTTCTCTACAACGTATCCTCTAAACCTATTTTGGACAGGTGTGATTTTCAATAAGAGCTTTCATCTCGTGGTAAGGTATTATGGTTGGTGAATTGCCTTTAATGTCTTTATTGACAGTCAATTTCCTACCGGCAAAAGTCGCTTCCAGCGGGGGGGTTGATAATACGGCAACGTTGTTTAGTGCTTTATAGTAATTCAATATCAGGCGGGCGACCTGCTTGTGGTGTTCGTCGACAATACCGCGCTGGAGCTGAAATTCGATGATCCCGGGAACAAATGGCAATGCTTCGTACAGCTTTTTACCATTTGTTTCCTTTATGTGGATCAGGCCTTTATCTCCCATCGTCTCAAGCATAGCTGACAGCTTCCCGACGTCGTTAGTCCCCTGGTTAGCTGCAACCTCTTCTACCGAAACATATGCTATGGGCATTGAGCAGGTTATGGCCGCTTCCTCCGGGGTGAATAAAAATTCCACCAGTGCATAATAAGCATCACATTTTATGGCGGGCAGGTTCATATTGCGGGCATTTAAAGCAGCACCCAGTTTGTCGTAAATTGTTTCTGTCATTGATTTTCTCCTTTCGCTTGACTAAATAAAGAGGAATTGTTAATCTATCAAATGTTCGATATACCAGCGTGAAATCATTTTAGTACAACTTTGTGAAAATGACAACAGCGCAGGCAAAGGCGGCATCAAAGCGGATAGCAGGGTAAATACAGGAATTACAGCGCAGGAGAACATAAATGAAAATATTGATAACGGGATGCAAAGGCGGAATTGGGCTTGATGCCGCCCGGCGCCTGGCTGCCAGGGGGCACACCATCTATGCGACAGTGCACAATGCGGGTTCGGTTGAGAGTGTAAGGGCTGCTTTCGGGGAAAATGCGGCCAAGGTGACCGTTGAGAAGCTCGACGTCACGGATGCAGCAGACAGGGAAAAAGCCGGCAAGTGGGATATAGATGTCCTGATAAATAATGCCGCCATCGGAGATTCCGGTCCGCTGGCCGAGATTGAGATTGAAAAGATCAGGCGTGTCCTTGAGGTTAACATTTTCAGCACACTCGAGCTTACCCGCAAATTTATTCCCCGCATGGCTGAAAGGAAAAGCGGCAGGATCATCTTCATCGGCTCCATGGCCGGACTTATGCCGACCCCTTTCCTGGCTCCATATGGGATGTCCAAGTTTGCCCTTGAGAGCGTGGCATTTTCGCTGCGGACCGAGCTGAAACCCTTTGGCATCAATGTTGTCATGGTCAATCCCGGGGGCTATCACACCGATTTCAACCAGAAGAACATAGGCAAGAAGTACGAATGGATAGATACGAGCGTACTTTACAAAGGACACATGGACGTTATCAAGAAGTCAGAGGCTATGATCATACGGTCAGAACTGAAAGATACGTCCAGCATAGCCCGGCAGATTGTCAAGGCCGTGGAAGATAAGAGGCCCAAGCGGCGTTATGTGGCGCCTGCCTGGCAGTGGTGGTTGATTCCGCTGCTGAGAGAGCGGGCGTAGATGCAACAACAAAAAGAACCGGCCCGGCGGAAATTACGATCGGCGCAGACAGGCTGTTCCACGACACTTGACAGGCAAAAACAAAGTATTATAATAAATGACTGACTGACGGTCAGTCATTTTGTTGATTATTAAATTGACGTGGCGAGTGAGATATAAGGGGGCAAGTCAATGAACCTGGCCAACCTGTATGAAGACGGGGTACGGAAATTCGGGGAATACGACGCCTGCTATTTCGAGGGCAAATGGTTTACCAATAAGGAGTTGAACAGGAGGGCCGGCCGTCTCGGCAATGCATTGAAATCGCTGGGCGTGAAGAAGGGCGACCGTGTAGTTACGCAATTACCCAATTGTATTGAAATATTTGTGGCATTCAATGCCGCTTACAGGATAGGTGCAGTTATAGTCCCCATGAATCCTATACTCAGGCCTGACCAGATATCATATATTTACAAGGACTGTGGGGCAAAGGCAGTTATCACCAGTTCCGAGTACCTGCCCTGGATAGGCGCAGCCCGGGGTAATGCCCCTGACCTCAAGCATATCATTCTCATTGATAAAACCGATGTACCGGAGACGCTGCATTTCGGCAGATTGCTGGAGGATGGCAGCGATGATTGCCGCATCGAGGATATGGAGAACGACGACCTGGCAGCCCTCATTTATACTTCCGGTACGACTGGCAATCCCAAAGGTGTGATGCACACCCATTACACGCTCTGGATAAACGCGGTTTGCTTTGCCGATTTCCAGTTTCTGTGTGCTCCCACAACTGTCAGCAATACGGTACGGCAGATGGATGAAAAAACTCACAGGATGGTGGAAACAGAGCAGATGGTGACCGGATCGAACCGCAGTATCCTTTTCCTGGCGGTTTTACCCCTCTCCCACTCGTACGGTATCTCTTTCCTTAACTTCGGCGCCCTGGTAGGCGGGAGGTTCGCCGTGATGAAGTGGTGGAACCCTGCCGAAGCCCTGCGGCTGATACAGGAGTTGAAAGTAGCTTACATCGCCTTCGTGCCTACCATGTATGTACACCTGCTGGACCACCCCGACCTGGCCAACTACGACCTGTCCTCGCTCAAATTCTGTGCCTGCGGGGCCGCCGCGCTTGATCCGGAGGTCGGCCTGAAGTGGAAGGAGAGGGTCGGGGTGCATATCGACGAGGGTTGGGGCATGACTGAGTCGGGCGCCACTACGTCAGGCAACCCGGGATACTGTCCCCCGAAGTATGGCTCCATTGGCATAAACATGCTGGCCTGCAACAGGATGAGCGTGGTCGACAGTGATGACCGTGAACTGCCGGCCGGCGCCACCGGTGAACTGGTTATCAAAGGAGCGGCTGTTATGAAAGGTTACTGGAACCTGCCGGAGGAGACAGCGGAGACGCTTAAGAACGGCTGGCTGCACACAGGTGATATCGGCTACAGGGACGAGGACGGCTATTTCTATATCACGGACCGTAAAAAGGACCTCATCATACGCGGCGGCGAGAACATATCACCGAAAGAGGTGGAAGATGTGCTTTCCAGCCATCCCGGTGTGGCTGAAGCGGCCTGTGTAGGCATTAAGGACCGCGTTTATGGAGAGGAGGTCAAGGCCTTCGTGGTGCTAAAGCCGGGGGAAAAGTGCAGCGAGCAAGACATTATCGAGCATTGCGGGAAATCCCTGCCTTCGTTTAAAACTCCCAGGCATGTGCAGTTTATTGACGCCCTGCCCAAGAATATCCTGGGCAAAATGCTCAGGGCGGAACTGCGCAAGCTGGGATAAATAGGATCGCTCAGGTACTTGAATAATTATAAGCCGGAGGAAACAGATGTACGAATTTGGAAGCCAGGCATGGCTCGATGCTTTTGTCGAGGCAATCAACGGGAGCAAGAAATACGAGGAAGCCGCCAAAGACTGGGAGGGTGATTTCTATTTTATGCTGGAACCGGGCGGCACGGTGACTGAAAGAAAGTACATGTACCTCGACCTGTGGCATGGGAAATGCAGGAACGCGGAGATAGTTGCGGAGAAGGACAAGGACAAACATAAGCCGGAGTTTACCATTGCCGGGAACCTGGCGATCTGGAAACAGATCAGGGAGAAAAAACTCAATGTGACTCAGGCCCTGTTAACCCGGCAATTGAAGCTGACCGGCAATATTGCCAAGGTCATGCGGGCAACCGGCGCCACTCGCGAATTGTCGGCCGCTACTTCGTCGGTGCCGACAGTGTTCCCGGAATGATTCTGCAGTGGTCGTGATCACACGTGGAGATGCGAAAGATGGCAGTAAGGAAAGGCTACAGGCGATTATCCTTTGTCACCGATATCAGGGGCATTAAGAGCGCAGTCGGCGAGATGAAAGGCAAAGGGCATCCCAAACAGCCCCAGTTAAATTCGCAGCACGTCCCTGCCCCCGGTGACCCTGCGCTGGACGAGCAATGGTTCCGGGATACTATCGAGCAGAAAGTTGAGAAACACCCGCTCAACGCCATGGAATTCCCGTTTGCGGGCGAGAGGATATTCGACAAGCCACTGGTCAGCTTCGTGCGTGGGGACGACCCCATTTTCCTGCAGTACAAGAAGATCATCGGGCCTCACCACCTGACGCCGCAGGAATGGATGTCCTGGCAGGCTGGTAATAACGGCGTACCTGCGCCCTTGGCAAGCGACCTGAGCGTGGTGTCTTTCGTAATGCCTATAACTGAGAGGACCCGGCTGGAGAACGCGGTCATGGCCGACTGGCCATCTGAGCGCTGGGCGCATACCCGGTTGCTGGGCGAGATATTCAGCCAGGCCATGGTCAGGGAGATCGTAACAGACCTTATGAAGAGGGGGATACTGGCAGTGGCACCTGATGTGACACCTCTTATGAAAAAGCAGCGTTACCCCGCTGTAGGCTGGGCGTCGCCCTGGTCGCACCGGCATATAGCCTACGCGGCCGGCCTGGGTACTTTCGGAATGCACGACTTTCTCATTACCGAGAAGGGCGCTGCGCACCGCTGCGGCAGCTTTATAGTGAACCTGCGACTCAAACCTGACCGGGTACGGCCGGAAAACATACACGCCAACTGTCTGCAGCACAATGGTGTGAAGTGTCTGAAATGCGCCGTCAAATGCCCGGTTAAGGCTATCGATGAGCGCGGCCATGATAAGGAGGCCTGCTACAAGCGGGTATCTAAATCGCTGGCTTACTGCAATAAGCACTATCACATCTTCATTTACGGTTGCGGATTGTGCTCGGTAGGGGTTCCCTGCGCATCAGAGATACCTGTAAAGAAATAAAGAGTGGAGCGAATGGGCGAATGGAAGAGAAAAGGTTCGAGCTAAGCAGGGGTTCGGCGATCACAATATTAACCATATTGTCGTTGCTCTGGCTGATAAATTTTGCCGACCGGTCGATCATGACTGTGGTACTGGAGGCAGTCAAGGCAGACCTCAAGCTCACGGACGCGCAGGCAGGCGGCCTGGTTGCCATGGTCACGGCGGGCATTGCCATCCTTACCATACCCGCATCCATTTTTGGAGACAGGTGGGCCCGCCGCAAAGTCATAGCGGTGATGGCTGTGATCTGGAGCGCGGCCACCCTGGCCACGGCCTTTTGTATCAACCTGGGCCAGATGCTGGCGGCCAGGTTCCTGGTAGGCGCCGGCGAAGCGGGCTATTCCCCCGTGGGTCAGGCCTGGCTCTCGGTTTCGTTCCGCAAGGAGATCAGGTCCTTAATAATCGGTATCTTCTTTGCCTTCAGCCAACTGGGCATGGTCATCGGCCTGGTGGTGGGCGGGTGGCTGCTCACTACTACGGGTGACTGGCGCGTGCCCTTTTACGTCTTCGCTATCCCCGGGATAATACTGGCCATTATTGTTTTATTCCTGCCCGATTACAGGACGGTCAGGGAACAGGGTGAAGCGGTCCTGAGTAAAAAGTATTTTAAAGGCTGGGCCGACATATTCAAATGTAAATCTTATCTTTTACCTACCATAGCCGGTATCTTCTTCCTGACCACTGTCGTGGCCGTGACGGTCTGGACACCGGCCATCCTGATGCGTGCATACGATATGGACGCCGCGGCGGCAGGCCGGAGCTACGGTCTGGTTTCCCTGGTACTGCTTCTTGCCCCGCTGGGCGGGTTAATAGCTGACCGCTGGCAGAAACGCAACAAAAGCGGGCGTCCGCTGTTCATGGCGCTGACAGTCTTTCTGGCGCTGATAGTTTTTGCAGCCGCCTTTCTCAGCATCGGCCAGCCTGTGCAATTGTTCCTGGCGTTGCTGGGTCTCGGTACGTTCTTTGTAGCATTGAACCTGCCGGTCGGTTTCACCGTTGTGAACGACGTCATAGCGCCGGGATTGAGATCGACAGCCCTCGGCATATCCGTACTGGTGATGCAGCTATTTGGCGCCACGCTGGGCACTGTCGCCGTAGGCGCCATATCCGACCTCCTGGGCGGAGGGGCGTCCGGGCTGCAATGGGGGCTTATCTGGACACTCCCGGTTTTTGCGCTGGCCATAGTGGCCAATCTTATGCTGGCCAAATACTATCCTGAGGATAGCGCTAAGTGCAACGATCTTGTTTATGCCGAGAAATAGCAAAAATCGATAACAAAAAAGACGGCAGATTTAGAAGGGGGATTTAAGAATGGCAAACGTACCCGGAAAAGTGGCAGTAATCGGGCTGGACTGCGCACTGCCCCACCTGATTGAGAAACATATAGCCGAGGGCCACCTGCCCACCTTTAAAAAGCTCATCGACGGTGGCGTAATAGCGGATAATTGCCTTGTTCCCTACCCGACCGTGACACCGCCCAACTGGGCTTCCATTGCCACAGGCGCCTGGCCAGGAACACATGGTATCACCGATTTCCATGTACATAAGCCGGGAACCACGCCAATAAATTCCAACATTGTCCAGGCATTCAGCAGCGATCGCTGCAAAGCGGAATACCTGTGGGATGCGGCTGATAAGGCCGGAAAGAAATGCATCGTACTGAACTACCCCGGTTCATGGCCGTCCAATATGAAGCACGGGATTATGGTTGGGGGCAGCGGACTTTCGGTAGGCGAGAACCGCGATGGGATACGGGGATTGAGTTCAAGTGTTAAAGGTTGTCTTGATCAATTGATTACCACAGGTATCTACCCGAGGGCTGTGCGCGGCACTTTCAAGGCCGCTGAAGGCTGGAAAAACCTGCCCGCGGGGGAAACCGACCCGCTGGAAATGGAGGCTGCCCTGGTTATGGTTGGAGCCCAGCCGGATTTGATTCAGCCTGTTTGGTATCTACTGGCGCGCCAGTCAGGAGGCAATGGTTATGACCGGGTCACTTTATCGCCGACCAAAGATTTCCAGCATGCCTTCTGCACACTGTCTGTGGGAGAATGGAGCTCCAATATAACGACGAAACTCAAGCTGGAGGACGGTTCAGAGCGGGAGGCAGACTTCCGTTGCAAACTGCTGGAACTCACTGACGAGGCTGATAGCCTGCGTTTCTATATCTCCCAAATCGGGTTCAAATCAGGCTGGAGCAGCCCCCCTGAGATCGCCGGCCGGCTGGAAACGGAGGAAGGCTACACTTTAAACGCGGGAGGCATACTTGGTTTTGTGCTCGAATGGTACGATCTGGACACATTCCTGGAGATCAACGATTTCTACACGAAATGGCTGGCCAATGCCGCCAGTAAGCTGCTGAAGAATAATGAGTGGGATCTCTTTTTTATGCACGCCCATTCGCCCGACTGGGCATACCACCTGATACTAACTGAGATGGACCCTGACCTGACCAAAGATGAGGCCAAAAAGCAGGCAGCCTGGGATGCTCACCTGAAGATATACCAGGCGCAGGATAAAATGCTGGCACAGATAATGAAAGCCTGCGACAAGGAGACGCTGTTCATCCTTGTTTCAGACCACGGCGCTGTTGCTGACGGCGTTATCTTCGATCCGTTTAAACCACTGACCGCGGCGGGCCTGACCGTACTCGAAGAGAAGCAGGTTGACACTTTGTCTATACCTGTAATTTCCACTACCCGCTTCCAGGGTGAAATCCAGACGTTCAGGGCCATAGCGCAACAGCCAAATGTCGGTAAATCCAGGTGCTTCCCCCAGCGGGAACTGTATATTTACATCAACCTCAAGGGACGCGATCCCGAAGGCATTGTGGAACCTGCCGATTACGAAAAAGTGCAGCAACAAATCATCGATGCATTACTCACGTACGTCGATCCAAAGACCGGCAGGCGTCCGGTGTCCCTGGCCTTATCCAAGCGGGATGCCCGCATACTTGGCCTGTATGGGGACTGGGTTGGCGATGTGATCTATGCCCTCTATCCCTGGGTGGCCGGCCAGCATGGCAACATACTGCCCACGGCAGAATGGGGTATCGGTTCCCTCAAAGGGCTGCTGACATTTAGCGGGCCGGGCGTTAAGAAGGGTTACCGCTTGCAGAGGACCTGTAATATAGTGGACTTAGTGCCGACAGTCTGTTACCTGATGGACCTGCCGCTGCCGTCCACAGTTGAGGGTGCAGTGCTCTACCAGGCCTTCAATAACCTTAACTTTAAATCGGATGAAATTGCCAGGCTGAAAGCCGGACTGGCACGGATGGAGACCGCCCTGCAACGCAGTCAGCGGCAACCCTGGGATAAGAAAGATGACGCCCCGTAGGTTCGCAGGTATGAGTAGAATAAATGGATAAGGAGAATTGCAATGGCAAATGTACCCGGGAAGGTTGCAGTATTAGGACTGGACTGCGCACTACCGCATTTGATCGAGAAACATATAGCTGAGGGCCATCTGCCCACCTTTAAGAAGCTGATAGATAGCGGCGTAATAGCGGATAACTGTCTTGTGCCGTACCCCACCGTGACACCACCCAACTGGGCTTCCATTGCCACAGGCGCCTGGCCGGGAACGCACGGCATAACCGATTTCCACTCACACAAGTTAGGAACAACCCCGGTCAACACTAACTGCATACAGTCCTTCGATAGCCAGCTTTGTGAGGCTGAGTATCTGTGGGATGTTGCGGATAAGGCCGGCAAGAAATGCATTGTATTTAACTACCCGGGCGCCTGGCCTTCCAAAATGAAGAACGGCATCATGGTCGGCGGCAGGGGGCTGGCTATCGGTGAAGTCCGTGCAGGGATGACTGCCATGTTCAGCCGGGCAAACCTTTGCAGTGACATGTTGATCACCAGCGGGTTTTACCCGCGGGGCATCAAAGGCAAGTTCGCTGAAGCCAAAGGCTGGAGTAACCTGCCCAAAAAGGAAAATGAGCCCCTTGAGATGGAAGCGAAAATGGTATTCAGGGATGCGGAAGTCGCTCCGGCTGAGACTTCCTGGTATGTGCTGGCGCGCCAGTCCGGTGATAACGGATATGACCGGGCCAGCCTGTCGCCGTCAAAGGATTTCAACGATGCGTTCTGCACGTTGTTCGTCGGGGAGTGGAGTCCCGTCATAAATACCAGCATTAAGATGCAGGACGGCAAGATGGAAGAGGCCTTCTTCCGCTGCAAGCTGGTTGAACTGAGCGATGATGCAGAGGACCTCCGCCTGTATATAAGCTCTGTAGGGGCAAAAACAGGATGGAGCAACCCGCCGGAGATCGCCGCTGAACTGCAATCGCAGGAAGGTATCACCGGAATTACCGGGGGCATAATGGGGTATGCGTTGGAATGGTATGACCTGAACACATTTGTTGAGATCAACGAATATTACACACAGTTCCTGGCTGATTGTGCCTGCGCGCTGCTGGGCAAGCATGAATGGGACCTTTTCTTCATGCATGCGCATTCTCCGGACTACGCCTACCACATGATACTGACCGAGATGGATCCGGATTTGACCAAAGACGAAGCGGTGCGTAAGGCAGCCTGGAATGCGCACCTGAGGATATACCAGGCGCAGGATAAGATGCTGGCGCAGATATTAGGGGTGCTGGACAAGGATACACTGGTTATCACCGTATCCGATCACGGGGCGGTGCCGGACGGCCCCAACATCGATCCATTTAAGATGCTTGTCCCGGCCGGGCTGACAGTATTGTCTGAAAAGCAGATTGATTTCGCCAACGTAGGCGATATAAAGGGACGTGCACAGGGATTGATTGAGGAGTTCAGGGTAGCCTTCCAGGTACCCGACGTTAGTAAATCCAAGTGTTTCCCGCAGCGTGCCATCTATATATACATCAACCTCAAGGGACGTGACCCCGAGGGTATTGTGGAGCCCGGGGATTATAAGCAAGTCCAGCAGCAGATTATCGACGCGCTGCTTACCTATGTCGACCCCGCGACCGGCAAGCGCCAGATTTCCCTGGCTTTGACCAAGCAGGATGCGCGCATCCTCGGACTTTACGGAGACCATATTGGCGATGTTGTTTACGCTGTTTACCCGTGGTTTTCCGGCCAGCACGCCAATATCCTGCCTGCTGCTGAATGGGGCGTGGGCAATCTAAGGGCACTGCTGACCTTTACCGGGCCGGGCATGAAAAAAGGCTACCGGCTGGAGCGGACATGCAATTTGGTGGACATAGTGCCGACCATATGCTACCTGATGGACCTGCCGCTGCCGCCGACGGCGGAGGGCGCTGTGCTCTACCAGGCATTCAAGAACCCCGACTTCAAATCCGACGAGATCGCCAAGCTCAAGGCAGGCCTGGCCCGCATGGAGACGGCGCTACAGCGTGGCGAACGCCAACCCTGGGACAAGCACGAGTGTGCCTGAACAAGCCGGTTAAGAATTAAGATGCAGGGTGGCACGGACTGTCTGGCCGTGCCATCGGCAAATGGAGGATCATGGAACTGACAGATTGCATAGTAGAATACCGCAGGGATGGCGGTGACGGCCATCTTTTCACCATGACGCCGGAAGGTGTGCCCGTGTTCCGGGTGAGCAACAAGGAGCTTACGCCCGAAGGCCGCAGGCACTGGGCCAACAGGGTGCTTAATGCCGCCGCGTTGTGCTGCGTGGCAACCACGCTGGCATCAGACCTCATCAAGCGCGGCGCCGAAGTGAAATCGCTGACCGGCAGGGCTGCATCCGGCAAAGAGAAAGGCTCGGTTATGAGGACGCGCATAAATGAAATCCAGGTTGAAATCGAGGTGGATATCGGTGACGCCGACCAGGCCATACTTGATGAATGCCTGGAGATCATCAGCCGTGACACGCTGGCCATGTACTCACTGCGCGAGGGTATAGAAGTGGAAGCCAGCATCAAGAGGGTGAAGTGAGGCTTTATGGCTAAGCTTGCCGATCCCAACAGGCGCGAGGATATATTGAAAGCGGCGCGCGAAGTATTCAAGCAAAGCGGCTATGCGAAGGCGCATGTGGCGGAGATCGCTCAACGTGCCGGGGTGGCCAAGGGGACGGTGTACCTTTACTTTGAATCCAAGCAGGCCATGCTCGATGCCCTGTGCGACCGTTACCAGGAGATGATTGCCGATGCCCTGCTTTTGTCGTTGCAGAACCCCGACCCCCGCGCCGCTATTAAAGACGCGGTACATGCGGGGTTGGCTGTAGCCTCCAGGGAGCGTGATTTATTGAAACTGCTTGACCTGCGCCTGGGACTGGCCGCCGGTGGCGCGGCCATTGAAAATCCCGGGGGACAAAAGATTCTCCGGCGTTTTTTCCGTGAGCGGGTTGCCAGCGGTGATATTCAGGATTACGACCCTGTAATAGCATCGGAGTTAACCGCCGGGTTCGTCCAGTGGATTTCCAAATTGTGCCTGCTTTGGCGGGACCTGGACATATCCAGGTACGAAGATACCGCGGTGCGCATGCTCCAGCAAGCTCTGCTGAGTAAAAATAGTAGCAACGGAGGTAGTCTATGAGAACACTGGAAGAATACAGGGCGGCGGGCAAAAGCGTATACGATAAATTGCACCTTGCCACTTATCCCATCGGTATCAAATATATCAAGAGCGAGGCGGAGATACCTGAGGGGAGCATACGTCCCAGCGCCATGGGCCAGCAGGCCAGCCTCTGCCAGGCCTTCACCTATGCCCGGAGGTTCGGTTTCTGCATCGCCATGACGGGCAAAGACAATTTCTGCACGGCTGCGACAGCCTGGCATTTGTGGGAAGAGGCCACCCCGGATGAGATCATCCACAGCCAGATACTGCAGGGTTGGCACAAGGACCTGGAGGCGGAGACAGGGGTCTGGAACCTGTACGTTAAACGCTGGGGCAAGAACTACCCGCAGAAAATGAGGGGTTACACAGGTTTTGTGTGCGCCCCGCTGCACGACACCAAATTGGTACCTGATACAGTCACGGTCTACGGCAACAGCCTGAACCTGATGCATCTCATCCATGCCATGGTCTACGATGGTAAAGATTTCCCTTCATCGGATTTTTCCGGATTCGGCGAGTCCTGCCAGAAGGGGGGTTTCGTGCCTTTTCTGACCGGGGTCCCGCAGATCGTGATTCCGGGTTTCGGTGACCATTCAGTGGCGGCTACTCACGAGACCGAGGTGGCCATGGGGATGCCGGCGGAGCTGATATTCAAGGTTGATGAGAACCTATTTCTCACAGGGGGCTCAATGAATGTCGGGCAGCCCCCACATACCATGATGGCCATGAGCCTGACGGAAGGCATAACACCCGGCTGGCCTTACCTGAGGGGAAGGTTCGAGGCGCATAAGAAAGAAAAGGGCGGCTGAGTAAAATGCAGCAGGGAAAGTTCAACTTGCGGCTTGGCGGTTCGATCCCAGAAGGAGGTAACTGATAATGACAGATAACGCTATATTAAGCAGGCGCCGGAACGCCGGTGCTCTAATGAAGGGGCTGTTCGTTTTTATGGTTGTGATCGCGTTGGCAGGCCAGGCCGGCTGCGCGCAACCGAAAAAGGAGGCGCCGAAATCAGTAGTCTCCACTGAAGTGCTGGATGTCATAAACAAACATTGCGAAGAGCAGATTGGCCAGCCGAGGATAGAGAAGATATCGGAGCATGTGTGGGCGGCTGTGGGATACGAACTGGCATCGACCATCCTCATCCATACGGAGGAGGGCAATGTAATCGTCGATACGTCGATAGTGCCCGCTGCCGCGAGGGCGGTTAAGCAGGACTTAATAGAAGCCGCGCCGGCCGGGCCGGTCAAGGCCATTATTTACACGCACAGCCATGTTGACCACACCATGGGCACTACCGTGTGGGCGGAGAACGGCACGCGGATATGGGCTACCGATTCCTTTGTTGCCGACTGGTTCAAGCAGTACGGCCTATTCGGCCAGGCCGAGGCTACGCGGGGCATGAGGCAGCAGGCTTACCACACTTCAAGGGACGAAGTGCCGTGCTCCGCTGTCGGGCCTATCATGCGAACCTATTCGCTGGACGATACAGGTGTGTTAGGCCCCCTCATGCCGACGGACACCTTCTCGGGTGTCAAAAATCTTGAGATCGGTGGGCTTGAGATTGTGCTGTACTCCGCGCCGGGCGAGACCAGCGACCAACTGATTATCTGGATACCCGCGGATAAAACACTGCTGTGCGCCGATGATTACTACTGGGCCTTCCCCAACCTGTATACCATACGGGGCACCAGCCCGCGGCCGGTGGATGAATGGATAACGAGCATTGATACTATGCGCAGGCTGCAGCCGGAGCACCTGGTCCCTTCCCATACCAACCCTATCAACGGCAGCGAAAAAATAGCGGAGGTACTGACCAATTACAGGGACGCTATTCAATACGTGCGCAATGAGGTGGTCAGGAGGGCCAACCGTGGCGAGGACATCGACACCATAGCCGAAAACGTCAAACTGCCCGAGCAACTGGCACGCCAGCCATACCTGTGGGAAGGCTATGGACAGGTGGACTGGTCGGCGCGGGCTATTTACAACAACAACCTTGGCTGGTTCGACGGCAGGGCGGATAAGCTGTACCCCCTTGATCACGCCCAGGCTGCCAAACGTGAGATAGAGCTCATGGGTGGAGCGGGGCAAGTGCTCGAACAGGCTACGAAAGCTCTTAAAGACGGCGATTCCCAATGGGCAGTGCACCTGCTGGCCAAACTCAAGGACAGCGGTTTGGCAGTGGGGGACAGCGCGGGGAAGGTCAATGAAATGCTGGCGCAGGGGCTGCGGCAGATCGCCGCTGGCACGTTCAACACCAACGGTAGGGCTTACCTGCTGGAGTATGCCACCGAACTCACGCAGGGCCCATTCAAGCAAAACAGGGTGACATTGCCGGTTGAAACAGTAGCCAGCATGCCGGTGGGGTTCCTGTTCGACAACATCGCCGTGCGCCTTGAACCCGCGAAGGCGCAGGGCGTTTTCGAGTCGGTCCGCTTCATCTTTCCTGACCTGGACACGCAATTTAACGTGACCGTCCGCAACGGGATTGCCGAGGTTGTGGAGGGCGAACCGCTGCCCGGCACGCCGGCGCCGGTAGCCACGGTCACCGTTGACTCGCTGACCTATAAGCTGATGGCGCTTAAGATGTTGGACACCATGGCTGCATTTACACAGGGCAAAATCAAGGTGGATGGCAGCCTGCCCGGGTTTATCGCGTTCATGGGACGTTTCCAAACCTGATTTGTTTGATCACCGGGAAATAAAGCGATGCAGGGTGAAGAAGCAAGGCTCAGCAACGCCAGAATATATTCTTTCGAAGATAAAGGAGATACAAACAATGTCAAAACCGCCAAAAAGAGTAGCGGTCATAGGGTTCGACTGCGCCGAACCGCACCTCATTAAAAAGCACATCGACGAGGGGCACCTGCCCAATTTCAAGAAGCTCTTCGAGGGAGGCGTGTTAGCGCAGAACTGTCTTTCGCCCTTCCCCACTATCACGCCGCCCAACTGGGCTAGCATAGCAACCGGCGCCTGGCCGGGCACACACCAGGTGACCGACTTCCACATTCACAGGGAGGGCACCTCCCAGGTCAATGCCAACACCTTCGAAGCTTTCTCCAGCGAGAACTGCAAGGCTGAATACATTTGGGACAAGCTCGACGCGGCGGGCAAGAAATGCATCGTCTGCAATTATCCGGGTTCATGGCCTTCAAAGATGAAGAACGGCATCATGGTGAGCGGGGCCGGGCTTGGATTTGGCGAATACCGCAACGGGCATACCGGCCTTGAATCCAGCCTTTTGCTGGGCATGGACCAGATCGTTTCCAATGGCATCTACCCTCATGCAACCAGGGTCCAGCTGGAAGAGGCTGAAGGCTGGAGCAACCTGCCGGCCGGGAGTGACGAGCCTCTTGCAGCCAAATTCGATGTGATGTTCAGGCAGAATATTGAGAAGATGGCGCCGCTGTCATGGTACGTGCTGGTCACCCAGTCAGCAGGAAAAGGTTATGACCGGCTCACCGTCTCAACTACGCAGAATGTAAATGACGCCTTATTCACACTGGCCAAAGGTGAGTGGAGCAAAAAGGTCTATTACAAATTCAAGACGCAGGACGGCAGGGAAATCGAGGCGTCGTTTAAAGCCAAGTTGCTGCAACTGACGGATGATGCCGAAGATTTCCTGCTTGCTATCAGTGCATTCTGTCCTGCCGAGGGCTGGAGCAATCCGCCCGAGGTTGCCCGGGAAATCAAGAGCGAAGAGGGCATATTCACTTTCGCTGCCGGCCTGCTCGGGTTTACGCTGGGCATCTACGGGATGGATACCTACTATGAGTTTGTGCAACTGCATGACCAATGGCTGGGGGACGCAGCCACCCAGTTGATCACCAAATACCCGTGGGACCTGTTTTACATGCACATCCATACCATCGATTGGGTTTACCACTCCATCCTTACGGAGATGGATGAAAATACCTGTGCCGGCAAGGAATCGTACAGGAACGCCTGGGACTTTCACCTCAAGATGCTGCAGAGCCAGGACAGGCTGCTGGGCAGGATAGTCGAGGCGGCGGGTGAGGACACCCTGTTTGTGCTGGTTTCAGACCACGGCGCCGTGGCAGATGGGCCGACTTTCAACCCTTATATACCTCTGATCAAGGGCGGCCTTTGTATGATGGAGGGACAGGGCGCCGACGGGGACCTCAAAGCACTTGAAGACAGCACCGAACAGGTACACAGCTTTTTCAAGCAGACTATAGGCGACCGTGTCGGCCGTGAAATACTTGAAATGGCCACTTTAAACCTGTTCAAGCCTGATATCACGAGGTCAAAAGCCTTCCCGCAGCGCACCGTTTACATCTACATCAACCTCAAGGGACGTGATCCCGGCGGCATCGTCGAGCAGGCCGACTACGAGAAAGTACAGCAGCAGATCATTGATGTGCTCTATGCTTACGTTGACCCGGTCACGGGGAGACGTCCCGTAGCGCTGGCGCTGACCAAAAAGGACGCGCGCATACTGGGGTTGCACGGTGACGCCGTCGGAGACGTGGTCTATGCCGTTTACCCTGAATTCGGCGGACAACACGGCCCGCAGCTTCAAACAGCGGAATGGGGTGTCGGCAAACTGAAGGCTTTGCTGGCGCTCTGCGGCCCGGGCATCAAGAAAGGCTACAGCCTGTATCGTACCAGCGGGCTGACGGATGTGGTCCCTACTATATGTCACATGATGAGCTGGCCGGTGCCTGAGCATACAGAGGGCAACATCCTCTTCCAGGCGTTTGAAAACCCCAATCTCGCAGCGGACCGCCTCAGGAATCTAAAGGAGTCGCTCGTCAAAATGGAGTCGGCGCTTAGCGGTAAATAGGGGGAGGATAAAATGCAGGAAAAAACATACCGGGTTGGCAGGGGTATGGGGATCACCATCCTCGTCGTACTGTGTTTATTGCAGTTGTCCGACTGGGCCGACCGTTCCATCCTGGCCATATCGCTCCAGGCAATCAAGGCCGCTTTCAACCTGACCGATGCCCAGGCCGGCATGCTGCCGTCGCTTTTGCAGGTAGGCGTCGCCCTCTTCCTCATCCCCTCCGCGGTGCTGGCCGACAGGTTTGCGCGCCGCAAGGTCATTATGGGCATGGCCCTTATCTGGAGTGTGTTTACCATCGTAACTGGCCTTGCCACCCAGTTGTGGCAACTGCTGCTGGCCAGGTTCATGGTAGGCACGGGCGAAGCAGGATATCAGCCGGCCGGGCAGACCTGGCTGGGGCTCACCTTTCCCAAGCAGATCAGGACACGTATCATGGCCATATTTATGATGTGTATGCCCCTGGGCGTGGCGCTCGGCCTGTTCATTGGAGGTGCCCTGCTGAACGCCACAGGTGATTGGCGCGCGGCCTTTTTTGTCTTCGGCATCCCCGGCATCATCCTGGCGGTCATCGCGTTTTTCCTGCCGGACTACAGGGCGGCAAAACAGGAGGGGGAGGCGACCCTGAGCAGGTCATATTTCAGGCAGTGGGGTGAGCTGTTTAAGGTCAAATCCTACTGGCTTTTCATTATCACCACAACCCTCCTGTATTTCATGATATTTGCTCAACAGGCGTGGATGCCGACGGCGCTCTTGCGTGTCTATGATATGAATCCGCTGACCGTGGGGACAGCCATGGGTGCAGTCATGCTTATAAACCTGGGCGCCCCTTTAGGCGGGTTCCTGGCCGACCGCTGGCAGATGCGCAGTAAAATCGGCAGGCCCCTCTTTTTGGTGGTGGCCGTTTTCTTTGGACTGCTGGCAGTGCTGGCCGCCCTCCTCGTCGTAGGCAAGGTGCCGTTCCAGGCATGGGTCCCATTGTATATAGCAGCGACTCTGATACTGGCATGCTGGGCCCCCGTAATGAATGTGCTGGTACATGACGTGGTGCCCGTGCCCGTGCGCGCCGTTGCGGTCGGCATTATGCTGGCCATAGCTCAGTTAGGAGGTGGCGTGCTGGGGCCGATATTCGTGGGGATTGTGTCGGATGCCACCGGCGGCGGGGCGCAGGGCATAATAAACGGCTTATTCTGGACCATACCCGTGGCTGCGTTGTCCATAGTGGCCACGCTTCTAATGACAAAATACTATGCCGCTGACAGCGCAAAGATCAGCGACGTAGTCATAGCGGAGAGATGATGAAAAAGAAAATAATAGTCACCGCGATCATAATAGTGGCCGTTGTCGTGGTAGTTGCCGCGCTGTCGGCTGTAATATTTTCTAAGCCGATACTTACGGCGCTGGCAACCAGTACCGTAAAGCAGCGCTTAATAAACCAGTCCGCAAAGTGGGACGACGGGTTGTATGCCGGGCTGGCCGGCAGCGGTGGGCCTTTTCCCGATATTAAGCGGGCCGGCTCCTGCGTTGTCGTATTGGCCGGCGGCCGCCTGTATATTGTGGACGCCGGGCAGGGGGCAGCCAGGAATGTCGCGTTGATGGGCTTTCAGATGGGCAAGGTGGATGGGGTCCTACTGACGCATTTTCATTCCGACCACATCGCCGACCTGGGTGAGGTCATGATGCAGCGCTGGGTAGGCGGCTCCAGTGCCAGTCCACTGGATGTTATAGGTCCTGAAGGGGTAGAGGGCGTAGTTGAGGGGTTTAACCTGGCATACAAGCTTGATGACGCGTACAGGGTGGCTCACCACGGCGCGGCTACGGTTCCGCCGTCCGGGGCGGGCGGCACGGCTCGGCCGTTCAGCTTAACTCCGGGTGATGACGCATCGGTTGTTGTGATAGATGACGGGGGTCTCAAGGTCACTGCCTTCAAAGTCAACCATGCCCCGGTTTCGCCTGCAGTGGGCTACCGCTTTGATTATAAAGGCAGGTCGCTTGTTATCAGCGGGGATACCCTGCCGTGCGCGTCTCTGGAAAAACAGGCGCAGGGCGCTGACATCCTTTTCCAGTCTGCCTTGCAACCGGCTATGGTCAAAGTGATACATGACCAGGCGGGATCGTCAACCATTCCCTCGCTGGTTAAAATTACAGAGGATATCCCCGGTTATCATTCCTCCCCGGAGGATGCCGCTAAGACCGCCGCCGCGGCCGGGGTCAAACAACTGGTCCTGTACCATATCACCCCGCCCATACCTCACCCGCTGCTGAATAATATGTACCTCGGCAACGCGGGCAAATACTATAGCGGGCCTATCACCATCGGAGAGGACGGCATGCTTTTCAGCCTGCCGGCCGGCAGCGATAAGATAAGCGTCTCGCAACTGTTAAGATGAAGGGGGGTTCAGAGTGCCGGCCTCCAGCATTTTAACCAGTTCCTTCTTGAGAATCTTGCCCACCGGGCTGCGCGGCACCTGTTGAAGTATATATACATGCCGCGGCACCTTGAAGCGCGCCATTTTATCGCTTAAAAAGTCCTGCATATCCTTTTCCGACAGCGTTGCGCCGGCCCTTGGCACCACGATGGCAACCGGTATCTCGCCTAACTTCTCATCCTTCTGCGGTATCAGCACGGCGTCGGCCACGGCGGGGTGCTTGTACATCAGCTCTTCCACCTCGCGCGGGAATACCTTCTCGCCGCCCACGTTGATCAGTTCCTTCTTGCGGTCGACCATGAAGAAGAAGCTGTCCTTGTCGTAGTATCCCATATCTCCCGTGTGCAGCCATCCTCCGCGCAGCGCCTCGGCGGTCTCCTGCGGCTTCTTATAGTAGCCTTTCATCACCAGCGGCCCCTGTATGACCAATTCGCCTACCTCGCCTGCTCCCAGCAGCTTGCCGGCATCGTCCATGACGCCCACCTTGACGCCCGGGTAGGCCAGTCCCACGCTGCCCTCCTTGTAGGTAAGGTCTGAGCGCTGCATGGTGGCCGAGGCCGAGCACTCGGTCAGGCCCCAGGCCTCGAGTATCTTGATATTGAGCGCGCTGGAGGAGTCCTTCATGAGCTGGGCCGGCATAGCCGAAGCGCCCGAGATGCCGATGCGCAGCGACGAGAGGTCATACTTGCCGCGCTCCGGGTGATTGATCAGCATGAAGTACATGGCCACTACCATAGGCAGGAAGGTCACCTGGTGTTTCTCTATCTGCTCGAAGATCTCGACCGGGTTGAAGGGGTCGAGCAGGACGAAAGATGAGCCGGTTACGAGTGAGCAGAGTATCACGGTGATTCCGAAGCCATGGAAGGCCGGCACAACCATCAGTGCGCGGTCATTGTCCCCCAATTTGAGCAGGTTGACGATCACGTCGGCGTGGAAGAAGAGGTTGGCATGTGTCAGCATGGTGCCCTTGGGCTCGCCCGTGGTACCCGACGTGTAGAGGATCTCGACGATGCTGTCCTCCCTGCAGAGCGCTTTGAAGGGAGTGGAAGGTGCCTCTGCCTCGAGCTTTGAGAACTCCAGTCCTTCGCCGTAGGCGCCGTTTACGATCAGGTGCTTAAAAAGGGGTGGCTTTTTTTCGATCTTGCTGTAGTGTTCGGCGAAGGCCGGGTTTGCCACCAGGGCCACCGAGTCGCTGTCCCGCAGCAGGTATTCCAGTTCACGTTCCTTGTAGAAAATATTGACCGGCACGGCCACCGCCCCTATGTAGGCGCAGGCGAAATAGGTTACGATGAACTCCGGGCAGTTGTTGAGCATGATAGCTACCTTGTCATCCGGCCTGATGCCGAGGCTGTGCAGGGCGTGGGCAAACCTCTGTGCCCTGGCCAGCAGCTGGCTGTAGGTTACGGGCTGGTCCTTGAATATGATGGCGGGTTTGTTGCCGATGGAAGAGGCCCTGGCCTCCAGCATACCGGGCAGATGCATTTCAACCTCCTGTCTGGTTTTGCTCAATTTGTACTGGTATCATTATAGCAGGAGGATCAAGAGAGAAAATGAGATTATTGATATTGAGCAACGGGTTCACACGTTCTCTTATTGCGCTATTGCTGGTGGCCTCGTATACCATATGCGTGCCGGCAAATAGCCTCAAAGCTGATGCGGCGGCGCAGCCGGCTGCAAAATACCTGGTGCTGATAAGCATTGATTCCTGCCGGCCGGACTACCTGGCCCTTGCCCCGACGCCCAACATCGATACGCTCAAGGCCGCCGGGACCTCCTACTCCCATTCCTGGGTCGGGCAGGTGAGCAACGACACGCCGCCCGGGCAGACCAGCATGTCCACCGGGTCGTTCGGCAAGAACACGCACATCATCAGCTTCAACTGGAGGGACAGCCGCGTGCTGCCGGCGGACTGGGAATTCAAGCTGGCCATCACCCGGAAAGTGCTGGAGCTTATCAAGCTCACCGGTTGGGATGCCCTCGGCCTGTGGTATCAGCAGAACATGGTGCGCAAGACCATCGAGGGCAACTTCATCACCAATTTCGAAAACGTAGCCTCGGGGTTTTTTAACAGTTATATCAAAGAATCGGGCGTCACCAGCATCGGGTCCCTCTATAAAAAGGCCAACCCGGGCGTAAAGGTGGCCGCCATCAGCTGCGACAAGTGGTATGCCTGCGCCGGACTGGCGGCGGACAGCGCCGATTACACCGTGTTTGCCGAGGCCAAAGGAGTGGCGCCTGTAGGTTACAACAATGTCCACAGCCTGAAGCCGGCGGGGGTGACCGGTATGCTGCCGCCCGATTACATCATGAACGACCCATCCCTGGTGAGGGAGGTAAAAGACGAGCGCGATACCGACACCTGGGCAACCGACGTGGCGCTGCAAATGATCGAGAAGACCGCCCCGCAGGTGCTGCTCATCAACCTGCCGGCCATCGACGATGCGGGTCACGCCACCGGCGGCATCACCGGTCCCCAGAAGATGGCCGCCGTAATGGCCAACGTGGACTTACAAATCGGGCGCATCATGGATGCCTATAAGCAAGCGGGTAAATACGACGACACCGTTTGGGTGATTACCTCCGATCATGCCATGACCCCATTCAGCATTAAAATAGAGCAACCCGTGATCGATAAGTTGTTGGTGGAGGCGCGCAACTTCGCCAATGTGGGAACACACGTGTACCTGATGGACCAGACACAGACACAGCAGGTGGCCGAGAAGCTTACGGGGGCCAACATACCCGGCATTTTCGGCGCCTATTACCGGGTCAAGTCACCGGACGGCAAATACAGTTACGTTCCCACGGTGGACACCGCGCCCAAAGTGGAGGGGGACCTGGACAGGTGTTACCGCTACCTGCTCGACACCTATGCGGGCGAGAGCAGTCCCGACATAGAGTTGCTGCCCGTGGAGAACTGCCACATCAACTGGACCATGTTCGACTGCAAACCCTTCATCGGTCAGCATGATTCCATCTCCTGGCTGCAGCAGAACAACATCCTTATCATATCCGGCCCGGGGGCAAAGAAGGGCTTCGTCTCTGAAAGCCCGGCCCGCCTGGTGGACATTGCTCCGACGGCTCTAACTTTGCTGGGAATCAGGCCGGAGCGCATGGACGGCATCGTCCTCTCAGACGCCCTGGAGTCGCCCACTACCACGCAGTTGCACACGCAGATGACGGTAAACAGCGAGCTTATGCCCCTTGTGCAGGCGCTCAAAGCGCAATCGGAAGCCGACCTCAGCGCTCAGAAGTAGGGGCGTTCCTTCAGGTGCGCCCGCAACGGCGTGCACGTGCCGGTGAATAAGCATTGCAAAGGAGATAACCATGACTAAAAGCGCTGGTAAGTACGACAAAAAGACAGTAGCCGTGTGCGGCCTGTTCTGTCCGTCCTGCACCCTTTTTATCGGTACGCAGGAGGACCCGCAGAGGCTGCAAATGCTGGCTGGTGTCTTGAAACTGCCGGTTGAAGACATGAGGTGCGGGGGATGCCGGTCAGAGCTGCGATCTTTTTTCTGCCGCGAGCAGTGCAAGATGGTCAGGTGCGCAGCCGAAAAAGGCATCGAGTTTTGTGGAAGCTGCGAATCATATCCCTGCCAGGAATTAAAAGATTTCCAGTGCGCCATGCCTCACAGGATCGAGCTTTGGGAATCCCTGGACCGCATCCAGGAGGCCGGCCCGGAGACGTGGTACGGGGAGATGCTGGAGCACTACGCGTGTCCATCCTGCGGGACGATCAACTCGGCCTATGACTTACAGTGCCGCAAGTGCGGTGGCGAGCCGGGCTGCAGGTACGTGGCTGAGCACAGGGACGAGATAATCCGGCAGCTTGGCAAAATGCAATAATCCGTCAATTATAAACGTCAATGACAGGGTAAGAGACGCTCGCAAAGACAGGTTTGCTGTAGGGGCGGACCTTCAGTCCGCCCGTGACGGCCCTCATTCAACCGGCATGCGCGCGAGGCCGCTGACCCGTATCATCCAGTTGACCTTGCTGCGGTCGCTGTACCAGAAGCTCGAGTTGTAGAAGGTGTCGATGGACACCGGTGCGAGCTTGGGCGGCCGCCCGCTGGCCAGGTCGGAGTGCTCGTTGGTGACACTGTCGTCCACGCCCACCTGTATGCCCTTGTGCATGCCGGTCCCTGTGAAAAGGTAAACCAGGAAATCGTTCTCCAGGTTGAGCGGGGGTATATCAAAATCCACCCAGGATGGCGGGCGGTATGGGAATGCCCCTTTGACCGGGATTTTGGCGATGGCATAGGTCTGGCTGAAGAGGGGGGTGTAAACCTCATCCAGGACCGAGAGGTCGAAGGTCTTGCCCTCCCAGGCCACGCCGTAGATGCCGGCGCAGATGCTGACTTTTTTCAATATGAAGGGTTTGGCCGGCGGCGTGAAGCTGATGAGAAAGCCGTTATTGTAGCCTGCCCAGAGGGTCTCCTGCGGTACGCCGTTGTCGTACTT
>Ga0208045_1000154_pt1 | contig 32837 bp, 57 predicted proteins | sample PL_2010_200m_FD_184160 | JGI IMG/M metagenome (GOLD analysis project Ga0208045, IMG submission 184160) | Freshwater microbial communities from Powell Lake, British Columbia, Canada to study Microbial Dark Matter (Phase II) - PL_2010_200m... | ecosystem: Environmental > Aquatic > Freshwater >...
ATGGGAATGGATGTGTGGAGTTTGTGTCCCCTATATAACCGATGGAAAAATCAGGGCTGAGAAAGTTCAATTGATAAAAAAAATTAACCGTTAAGAGGTCGAAATGTGGATTGCAATAGGTTTACTCGCCTACGTTTTGCTGGTGTTTCTACTCATAAGATTTTTCCAGTTTGTTCACGAGTCCGACAAGGCTCTTAAAGAGATGACTAAAAAACAGTCTGACCGCAAGTTTTCTCATAGTCATAAGAGTGATTGAATAAGGAGAAAGATATGAAAGCTATAAGAGAAGTTGGTTTTCAGCCAATCACCATAATTATTGAGACAGAAGAAGAGGCTTTTCGTTTGTGGCACTTGCTCAATACAAATGAGTCTAATCTTGATAGCTACGCACTAAGTCACAATATTTCTTCCCTTGATTTGGCTACTGATGAAATGTGGAGAATATTTAATAAGGTATATTGCCCTGAAAAAGAGAGATAAGCCATGACCCCTTCAGCCCTTTCCACAAGTGAGATACACGAGGTTACATTCCAAGCACGACTTCGTGAAATCGTTGATCCTGAACTGGAACAAATTTGCGATGAGTGTGGCCGGATGCGTTTCCCTGTATTTTATCGTGGAAACGGTGAAGATGCCGAGCCACTTTGTTTTGACTGTGCGAAGAAAATAATCGAGCAAATGAAACAGGGGAAAACTTAAAATGTCAGAGTTTACGGGTAGTTGTGGCTGTGAGCTTCTCCCTTCAAGCGGGATATGCCCTATTCACGGCAAGGCGAGAATTGTCGCTACTGACGGCAAGACTTCAAGGGAATTGGACTGGGAAGATGAAAAGGACTATACACCGTTATTTGATGAAGAGGATTGACCGATGAAACTCTCAAAAGATGAAGAAATACTTGTCGGCCTGATTGTCTCGCAGTACAATGTTATTCCAAGCCCCCCAGACTTGCCCCTTGTTGTCGGTATCTGTGAACACTGTGGATTGAACTTAGTCAACTATAAAATTTACGGGCTGCAATATGGTTACTGTCTCTCGAAATTAGCTTACTGTATTATCATAGGAAAGATTGTAGAATTCAGAAGGTCACACACTTAGGAGAAAAGCCATGACAAAGAAAGTAACGCTGGGAAGAAAGTATAGCTCGACATTTGGAAGGATGAGGATATATTTAATGATCGACAGTAACCATATTGAATCATTTGAGAATACGCCCGCTGGTTTTAGTGAGGCGAAACAGGAATTCCGATCCCTTATTGTCAAAGTACAATCAGGCGAATTTAAAGAGGGCGTCATCATGGAAGAAACCGTAACCATCCCAGAGGCATTTGATTCAACCAACGTCGAGGTGAAGTGATGGAAGAGAAAAAACAAAATATACCCGTTCGGTCAGAGGTCGTGCAGGTCAATAGTGCCGAATCCATTATTCGTTATGCCATAGACAAGGGTGGTCTTGATGTCAATACGATGGAACGCCTTTTGGCTATGCGGAGAGAGTTGAAGTCCGAAGATGCAAAAAGGCAATTTGATGAAGCCCTTGCCGACTTCCAGTCAGAATGTCCAGCGATTGACAAAAGAAAGAGGGTGATGAACAAGGACGGAAAGAGTATTAGGTATTCCTACGCCCCGCTGGATGACATCGTGGAACAAGTGAAACCACTGCTAAAGAAGTTCGGGTTTTCCTATTCCATTGACATTGATACGCAGGCACAGGTAGGGTGGGTTATTGCCAAGTGTCAGATAACACATTCAGCCGGACATTCCAAAGATTCCTCGTTCAAATGCCCTATTGACAAAGACGGATATATGAACGAACCTCAGAAATATGCCTCAGCCCTGACCTTTGCCAAGCGGTATTCCTTCTGTAATGCTTTCGGTATTTTGACTGCCGATGAAGACACGGATGCAAGGACTGAAAAAGAGAAGGCAAAAGCGCCGTCGAAACTAAAAACGGGCAATCCCGCGTTAGAACCGTTCGCTCGTAAACTATGGGAAATTCTCACTCCTGTCCGCGGCTTAAAAAAGGATTGGAACGAGGCGAATCAGTGGTTGCGGAAGAAAGAGTTCATCAATGATGATGAAGAACTCCCCTATGACCTCACAGAAGAGAGATACAGGGACGTTATCAAAGCATCTGACGAATATCTGCAATCTAATCCTCTGGGGGTGTGAAATGATAACCAACGCCAAGATAGTATCCATTCAGACTAAGCCAGAGGATTATCATCAAAGCCAATTTGAACGATGCACTCCGGGATATGTTATGTCTTCCAGCGATTTGCGAGAATTCGCCATTTGTCCCGCAAGATACAAGGCAGGGGTTGAGGAAGACACTGAGAGCAGTTCAATGGTTTTTGGTTCTTTGCTTGACTGTATGCTTCTCACGCCCTCACAGTTGGAGTCAAGGTTCGCAGTCCAACCGGAAACATATACAGACAGCAAGGGGGTGGTAAAGCCCTTCACGCGACAGTCCAAAACTTGTAAAGAATGGATTGAAGCACAAAAAGGGAAGACCATCACTCTAATCCTCTCCGGTGACAAGGTTGAAGATGCAAAAATAGCCGTCGACCGAATGGTCAATGATGAAATCATAAACTCATTCATTAACCAATCAGATGTTCAGGTCTATATTTCCGCCCTATGGGAAGATGAAGATACGGGCTTAAAAGTTCCGCTGAAATCCTTGATTGACCTCCTACCGAGAGAAGATTCGGAGTATTCTTCCTGCATCGCAGACCTCAAGACAACGAGAGATGCCTCAACGATGGAGTTTAACCGTTCAATATTCAAATTCGGGTATCATATTCAGGCGGCGTTCTATTTCGATATTGTCAACGCGATCAAAAACGATAGGGACACATTCTGTTTCATCGTTCAAGAGAACAAGCCTCCATTCCAGCCCGGCAAGAGAATTTTGCATATTGATTTCCTTGAAATGGGTCGGAAAGAATATCAAGCATCTCTGGCAAATTATTGTAAATGTCTAAAATCCGGGTTCTTCCCCTCCTATGATGACACTGATGAAGCTGTGCAAGGATGGTCAACTTGCTATCCCGAACCGTGGATGGAGGGGAAAACACTTTTTGGTGTAAAGTATATTTTTGGCTAAAACACGAGGAGAGGAAAGGTTCTGATGAAAAAATGGATGCTTTTGCTATTCCTTTTTGCTGGCTGCACCGGCACGAAGGAAATTATAACGAAAACCGACACGCTTTACGTTCCCTATGCTATTGACACAAGCATGACACTCGTGAGGGTAGATACTTTGTGGACTGCTGGGAATGATAGGATTATCGTGAAAGTGGACACGGCGTGGAAGAAAGTCTATCTGAAAATCCGAGACACTGTTTCGGTTATTCACACGGACACGGTGCAGAATATAATCTACAAACTCGTTGATCCTACGGAGTGGTATCTCTTCTGGCACTCGTTCAAATATTGGATAAGCACACTTTTACTTGGTGCTTTGTTTGCGGGTGGGGTTATTTTATATCTCATTAAGAAGTTCAAGGGGTGAATATGGAAAAAGAATATAAGTGTGGACTATGTAGAGGAATCTTAGGCAAAGACTTCTATTCGATGGAAAACGATTTATGTGGACGGTGTAGAGAACCATTAGAACATAAATTACCATTGTTACTCTTACTGTTTATATTGGTTTGTGCAATAGTTGGCGGGAAGTAATGTCGCGTGTGGTATAATCAAAGGAATTTGTTCGAGGGCAGGACAATGGAAGAGCGTAAAAACGACCTTTTTTATTTTGTGTATAAATGCGACATTAAAAGAGCCGAGAAAAATGGATGGCACAATAAAATTGGATTTGTTTTTAGTGGCGATGCACAGATAAGGTGGCACAAATAAATATGGCAAAGCAAAAGCAGGACATAGACATAAACATAGACAAGGTGTCCATCTCTCAGCCGTCCATCGAAATTGACAAAGACGCTCTCAGGTTCAACTTTGCGAATGGCGATGTCGATAATTTGTTCTGGGTAAACCTCTTTGCCCCTATGCCGAATCAAAACTTTCAATCAGACGTTTTGCGGAATCTCTTCAGGGCGTATAACGAGTGTGTGAAAAATGGAACAACTGAACCTCTTTAAGCTTCCCCAATGGAAGCGCGTCGTTGAAATGCTTATGGAGTCACCTAAGACAACGGCTGACTTCTGTTCTACGCGAGGACTTGCCGATGAGTGGCGCAGGGCTATGACTGAAGCGCGTAAGAAGGGGTATAAAATCACAGCGACACGATTGCGGGATGGATGCTTCGTTTACAGGCTGGAGGGATAAAGAGATGGAAGTAGTAATTATTGATTTGATTCTGGCAAGCATAAATATTGCCGCCTATAAATATTTAGGGAAAAGATGTACAATATGTTTACTGCGGGATGGTGTACTGCTCTGGCATTAATCTCGGCAATACAATAATGAGCCGTGAGAATCTTTCACCGCGACCGCACGAACGATTTGGCACTAAGCGGCGGATAAACTAAACTTGAAAGGAACTGAAATGTCGGAACAAAAAAATACAATTGATGCGGACGAATCGTCGAAGGCTGATTCCGTCCGCTTGAGTGCCTTGTTAGGCAGTTTGCCAATCAAGAGGCTCGCGGAAATGTGGTGTGAATTAAATCGCTGGACATTTCCAAAAGAACTAAAGGAATTAGAGCCAAACGATTGGAACAAATTACCACCAATGGGAATAGGTTGTAAACCGTTACGTGAGGCAATGAATTTCATTGCAAATAAGATAACTCACAAAGAATGCCTGCGTGAATGGAATAAAAATAACCAACACATCGGAAATTTTGATGAACGGTATGAAGGCAGACTCGGCAAATCTGCCTAACGGATTAGCCAATTTGCAGGCAACGAAAAGCTGAATGACAACATGAAACCGAATCTATTAAAAACTAAAACAACTACGGCAATACGTGCCAACGCTCTTCCTGTCGGGTTGAGTTGCTGGTTCTGTTAAATTTTGTAAGGAGAACGAAACGTGAAAAACGACAAGAGCAAAAAGAAAGCAGATAGCTTGCAACATTCTGACCGTGCGCTGCGAGAGTCTAAAAAGGATGCTATAACAACAAATGAGTATAGAAAACAACCACTATTTACGGACAAGAAATGGGAGCCATTGAACTATGTGAACGCCACGCCAGACGAGGGGTATGTATTACGAATATTGCAAGCGCATCTTGCAAATTGCAAAAGTAGGTGGAGCGGAACGAATGATTTGTTGGTAAAACAAATGAACGAATGGCAGGAACAGCGCGGGCAACTTTTAAGAAAGGCTATTGCGGTGTTACAAGCCGTGCACGGAATATAACTGTACGCGTTTAAGCTGCACGTAGTATAAACTTTCAAAATAATAGAATTATGCTGATACTCGGTGCTACAAAAACTAAAAAGAAGCGGACTAACCACAAACGCTCAAATCGTCATCTTGAGCCGCTGGTTAGGCATTTGCGAAGGAAGGTGCATGGAGAATATCACCCGTGTACTTGTGATGCAGGTGGTAACGGTGGACAACAATGCTACAATTGTTTGAACGGAGCGCATTATATTTGCGACGGTGATGTGAAATGCAATAGACACAAAAAACGAAAAGGTAGAGTCGGAGTGATGCTTAGTTTTAAAGAAGCAAACGCCTAACGAAGGGCGGACTATCGTCCTCGGTTCCGCAAGCAGCGCGGTTCCCGCGCCGCGTAACCATCGGATCAGGCTGTCGCAAACCGGCTTGTGAACAAAAGAGGTTCACGCCGTGCGCAGCCTATCCGCCCTTCGTTACGCGGTTATCGCCCGACAGGGCGACTGCTCACGGCGGTTATTAGAAAGGAGAACAAAGATGACGATTCAAGAAGCAATTAAATCCGGTAAACCCTTTAAAAGGGATGCATGGATTGATAGTGCATGGATGTATGTAGAGGAAAACATATTTAAAATGACTAACGAGATTTTAGATACGACGCTGGAAGTGGATGATATTCTTGCAGACGATTGGTTTACCAAAAATACAACGCCGTGAGAATCTTTCACCGCGACCGCACGAACGGTTGCGGCTAACGTGCGGAAGATAAAAACTTAAAATGACAACAGAACCCGAAGCAATAGGAACCATAAAAGATACGGACGTTACACCAACGCTCATTCCGTCACCCGTTGAGCCGCTGGTTATAACGCACCGAAACAAATGCCTGACTTACGAGACAGCCAAAGAAATAGAAACGCGCATTGCACGATATTTTGGTATTCGCGCCAATGTGATTGTGCCTAATGTCTCTTGGGGATTATTGACGTATGAGGCAGATATGTTAATTATGCCTATATCGGGAGTAATGTATGAGGTGGAAATAAAGGTAAGCAAGGGCGACTTGATCGCCGATAAAAAGAAAAACCATAAACATTGTTCGGAACTTATCCGAGGAATTTATTTCGCAATTCCAGAAAAACTTAAACCACACATTGAGCACATACCAGAGAAAGCGGGAATATTAGTTGTTGATAAAACTGGTCGGGTTGAGAAATTGCGGGGTATTAAAATCAACAAAACTTCAAGGAAGCTAAGCGAGCAAGAAAGGTTTACGTTGGCGCGTCTCGGTGCAATGCGCGTCTGGATTCTAAAAGAAAAACTTGTTGGTGCGTTATAATGATTGGTTGCTAAGTTGCAACGCCTAACACGAAAGGAGATTAATAAATGGCAAGATACTATTATCGTTACAAGATAACCGAGGAAGGATATTCACCTTCAATCGAATCTATGCAAGTATGCGACCAAACAAAATATATACGACAATCTATTTTAGATGGATTTACAGTTAAGGAGGTCATAGAAAAAAACGATAGCTCGGCTGGCGTTGTCAACTTGAGCAACTTGGTTATACCGCAAAACGCACAACTGAAACGTAGAGAAAGTAAAATGGGTTGGAGTTGCTATTACCTTGTTGATATGGACGGACACCTATTGAATACCGAACCAGTATGCACCATACCCGATGGTTGGCACAAATGGTTTGAACAACACTTAGATGCGATGAAAATTAACTACCCATCTATGAGCGTTTTGTCCGTATAACGGATGGCGCGTAAGCTGCGCGTGACGAAAACTTGAATAATGCACAATGACGAATCAAGATTCATATCATAAAATACGGAGTAATGCACGAACGCTCATCGCGTCACGCTTGACGCGCTGGTTATGTTCGCATTGCATCTACTTTTATTCGCCCTGCGGCGTGGAGAAGCTATGAAAAAATATAAGTTTATCACGATCAAATGCGTAAAAGAAGAATACTTTGAAAAGCATCCAGTCTATCGAATATTCAACAACAAAAGCGACCTACAGATCGGAATTCTTTCTTGGTATTCACCTTGGAAACAATATGTGTTTAGTTCGCAGGAAGATTGCGTGTTTAACAATTCCTGCTTGCACGATGTTTTAGACTTTCTGGAAAAACAAATCACGCCGCAGGGCGAACTTATAAAAAAGCAATGACGACATAACTACATATTAGATAGACTTGATGGAAACGCCAATGAAACATAATAAATATCAACGAAAGGAATCTAACGGTACCAAGTCAATGGTACCATCAAAACAAATTCACTTCCGAGGGGATGCTGGAATAATCCAGAAGATAGAATCCGCCTGTGAATACTTGATCGTAAACGGAGAAAAACTGACACCGAATGATTTTTATAGAATTCTCGGCAAGCATTGGTTATACAAGCGCGGATATTTATCTGAACCCCCAGTAAACATTCAAGCGATTCGAGAAGTAACGCCGGAAGATTTAGAGATGACACAGGAAAGATTCAACATTGAGGTAAGAAAAGCACAGTTACAACGCGCTTGTGCTATTTTTTGACTGATGAACAACGAGAGCTATTTTAATGCAAGAACTTGATAAATTGAAGGTTTACGAGGAATAACGTGCAAACACTTTCTTTAATTGAACGGGCAAAACTTTACACCGAGGCGTTCCCGAAATATCCCCCACTTCGAGCCGATGCAAGGTGGATAGACGGGCTTTGGTTTATGGGAAACAATTACAAGGGAAGCGGGTACTATGGTGCATATCCTCCGCAATATCTAAGACGTGTTATGTCAATGTTCCCAGACGCAGAAAGAATACTCCATTTATTTAGTGGTTCACTCCCCGCTGGAGATTATATTCGATTTGACGATAAACAAGGTGATGTTCAGGGAAATGCAGAAAAACTCTCAGAATATTTTGGACAGCAATTTGACCTAATTCTTGCCGACCCTCCATATAGTGCCGAGGATTGCGACCACTACGGAACACCTATGGTGAACAGGAATAAAGTTTTGCGAGAATGTGCAAAAGTGCTTGAACCGGATGGATATGTAATATGGTTAGATCAAGTTTTGCCAATGTTCAAAAAAACGGAACTTCATTTATGCGGGGCGGTTGGAATTGTACGAAGCACGAATCATAGATTCCGAGTAGTTACAATATTCAAACGTTTGCGACGAGAACTATTTTAGGATTTGCTTTTCTCGTGAAGTTTCCGTATGTTTGTACTGTCAATGGAATTACTTGCATCCCATATCGAAAAATCAAAAGCCCCAAAGGGAATCTGGGAATTCTCTCCCAAGAGTAATTCCATTGACCAGATGAACGGAGGGGCATTTTATTTTATAGGTGCATTATGACAGACAAAGAAAAATGGGGAATCTATGAAATTAGAAAAGCTCTTTTAATCGAGCAAAACTTAACGCCAGAAGAATACGAAAAGGCGATAACTATTATTGTTGAAGAGTTGAATATATAATGAATCTCGGATATGAATAAAAAAGATGATTTACCATATTTCCCATTTTACATCGGGGATTGGTTAAAAGCCACAGATGTCCGAGCATTGCCATTAGAAACAAGAGCGATATGGTTTGAGATGCTTTGCTGTATGTGGGAGTCTACCGAAAGGGGCTATCTAACCGTGAATGGTAAGCCAATCCCAGACGAAAGCCTTGCAAGAATGATAGGGATTCCCGAAATTTTGCTCAAGCAAAATGTCAAGGTACTTATGGATTTTGGTGTACCAGGTATCCGAGAAGTTGACGGAGCTATCTACTCACGACGAATGGTGAAAGATCAAGACATTCGGGAAAAACGTCAAAAAGCTGGTTCTTTGGGTGGTAAACACTCTTTTGCTTCACGTTTTGCTCAAGCAAATATTCAAGCAAACGCTGATATTGAAGTTGATATTGAAAATAGAAATAAAGATATAAAAGATACTGGAGGCAAAGTTGACCTCGAACAACACCTACTTTCACATTGGGGAAGAGAGGGTAGGCAGGGTGCGGGTGTAATGAAGAAATTTGTTGATGCAATCGGTAGGTTCGGGCGCAATGAAGTTTTAGATGCTATTGAAATAGCTGGACAGCAAAACAAGAAGTCTTATGCCTATGTCTTAGGTATTCTTGAAAAGCGTGGGACGAAAAAGAAAGAAATCATTTCTCCATTAGCATTATCAAGGCAAAAGAATGAAATTATCAGTTGAACAAGTTTTAGTGGCGGAACTTGTGATGTCTGGAGATAAGACACCAGAGGTTAGGTCGATTCTTGCGGATGGTTCTTTCTTCCAAGACAAGGAATGTGCCGATTTTTACGAATCCATCCTTGATGCCTACGATGTGAATGGAACTGTAGATTTAGTGCTAATATCTGATAATTCAAAGCAGAGGAATCTTGACATTTCTCATCTTTCAGAATGGACAACACGCATTGATAACGATAAAAACTTGACTGCCCATGCTCGGAGGGTCGCAGAAAAGTATATGAAGCGGGTGGGTTCAAAAACTATTGCAGAGCTGCATAGAGATTTTGAAGATAATCCAGACCCATTTGAGTCTTTAAGTGAATCCATCGCATCACTTAATGCCGTTCTTTCACAATTCAAGCGTGAACGTGCGGTGTCAATGGCAACAGTGGCTGGAGAGGTGAATAAAGAAATTGAGTCTATTCGACACGGCGGAGGTTCAAATACAATCCCATTTGGTTTTTTCGGCATAGATGCGACCACCGGAGGGATGGAGTCGGGCGATCTTGTGGTTATTGCTGGACTTGAGAAGCGTGGAAAATCAACGCTCATGCTCCAGACTATGTTTCATAATGCGGAGAATGGAATTGCTGGGCTAATTTTTTCCACAGAGATGAAGCGGAAGCAAATTCTTTTCAGATACGCGCTTATACGAGAGAACATTTCTTGGATAGACGTAAAGAGAAACCATCTTAGCGAATTGGCATGGGATAGACTTTCCAAGAGGATACAAATAATTTCATCCTATCCGCTTTACATTCACGACGGAGTATTGACCATCGCAGATATTTTTTCAGAATCAGAATCGTTTGTGAAAGAACGGGGTGTAAAGATTATCTCGGTTGACTATATCCAGCGAATCGTTCCTATATCCAAAAAGACAAACGAGAACAGGGAACGAGAAATATCCGCAATTTCGTCGGGGTTAAAAAACATAGCCATGCAGTTTGATGTTCCGGTTATAGCCCTTTCACAGCTCAATGAAGATTTGCGGGCGCGGGAATCAAGAAGTATTGAACAAGATATGGATAAAATGATAACCATAAACATAGAAAAAGACGACAAGATCTCTGACGACGGGCATAGTGCACAGATAGGAATTAGGATAAAACAGCGTATGGGATTGTCGGGAGGGTTCGGGGACACCTTTTTGCTTTATGACAGGGACAATGGAAGCTGGAAGAATTATTCGAGCTTTGAACAATCAAGGAATCCGAAACAAATTGAAGAAACATTTTAATCCTGAAGCGGTGCGTAGAATTATTGATGAATCACTCAATAGGAGATAAGATAATGACCTTGCAAGAAGCTGTTAGAAGCAAGAGACCGTTCACTCATCCTAAAATAGATTTTTGGATTATAGTGATAAAAAATAAACTGTATATTGATAAATATAAAGATGGCACGGTCGCATCAAAAATGCTTGTGGAGTTGAATTTACCTCTAAAGCCGAACAAATGGTTGACACATCATGTAAGATGGCAGCATATTCCAGTCGCTATGACGGCAAGTGGGATATTGAGAAAAGACTGGCAAGTTGAAAAGAAAAAGGACAAGAAGTGAATTGATTGAACAAGCCTTGAAGGTACTGATTAAAGATGCTAACAAACAACTTAATAAAGCAATAGCAGACAATAATTATTCCCGCGCCGCTAATAGTCAGGCATATTTAAACGGCCTGGAAATTGCTAAACAGGTGGTATTATTGGTCGGAGAGAGTCTTGAGACGATTCCGCGTTGAATACTTGACCCATACGGCGCGTGATGAATATGGTATTTTGACTTACGCGGAGAGGAGAGGATTAAATGCATAGAGTAAGAAGTTTTGCCTTGACCAGAAAGAAGTCCAAGTATAAGAACCAGCCGAGAGACTATGCGGGGAATCAATATCATTCTATCAAAGAGGCAAAGTACGCGATGGATTTAGATTGGAGAAAGAAGTCCGGTGAGATTAAAGACTGGAAGCGGCAGGTCAAGCAAATGCTCTACGCGCACGGAAAACATATCTGCGATTATTATATTGATTTTGTCGTTGAATATGCGAACGGTGAAATTGAAATGGCGGAAGTAAAAGGATTTGAGACTGATGTCTGGCGTCTCAAGTGGAAACTTTTTGAGGCACAGTGTCAGGCGGAACATCCGGAATATATTTTGACCATCATCAAATGACAGACGTCTTGCGACCATGACTTGCCCAACCCACAACACGCCACTTGTTTATGAGACACCACGAGCGCATGGTGGGGCAATGGGCGGGTGCAGGGAGTGTCAGAAGTGGTATTGTTTCGATACAGAGGGCAAACTGATTCTAGAAAAACCGAGAGAGAACAAACCAATTAAGCGGAGGAAGAAATGAGAGAATTAAAATTTAGGATATGGGATGGGAACAATCAAATATTTGCATATCCCACAACATTAGAATTAGATTGCGGCCTTGAGTATCAACAATATACCGGCCTCAAAGACAAAAATGGGCGTGAGATTTACGAGGGGGACATCTTCAATCTATTCGGGAGAGATGGGCAAACCGTTGTTTCACCAAACAATATTTTGAAACTCGATGACTTTTTGGGCGGAGACTATTGGATTAAAAATAGTGCAGGTGGATATACCCCGATATATGAAGTTATTGGCAATGTTTACGAGAACCCTGAACTTCTGGAGGTATAATGGAACTCCGCACAAAGTCCGTCGTTACAAAAAGAGGTGAATTCATCCTCACGAAGATTGAGGGGAACTTTAGCAGGTTGACCGATGGAATGACGCTGCATGAAGCAGTAGATTTCGTTGACAACAGTGAGAAGTCCTACAACTTCATAGTCATCTCAAGAAGCTACTCAAAATATAATACCCGTTGCTATATAGGGATGCTGGATAAAAACGGAGAGAGCGTAGAAAAAAACGAGTTGTTGTGGATGGTGGAAAGGATATGAAAGGAGAGAAATATGGAAATTGAAAGGTGTGTATGTGGGCATTGGAAAGAAGATCATATAAGAGTTGTCCTTAATCAATATAAAAACACTAAAAAGGTGTTAGCAGTAATTGATAAAACAAAGAAACCTAAAACCTTTTTAGAATGTAATTATTGTGGGTGTGAAAATTTTAAGAGTAGGAGAAAAAGAAGAAAGGGAATGGTTTGCCCAACTTGTAGGCAGGACATGACAGAACCGCCTCACAGGGGATTAAACAATAAAGACTGTCCACAATGCGGACAAGGATTGAAGTGGAGAAAGGTGCGGAAGATTAAATCGAACTTACCGCATCCACGATGAATATGCAGAAAAAAAGAATCAAAGGATATGAAATGAGAATATTCGATAACTATAATACCTCTACAATTTGCAAGATTTGTGGAACAAACAAAGAGGGCAAGGCAGTACTGATACCGAAAGCCTACAGCGTAGAGGATGGAATTGCGGAATGTGAACAGGTGCATTTAGACTGCCTTGATCTTCAACTGATTCTGGGAGACTGCCAAACGGATGGCATAAGTTGTGCAAAAACGAAACTATAATAACAAAAAATGGCGAACCAAATAAAAAATAAAACAAGATACGGGGAATTTGATGTAAGCCCACTGCATCAACTTGATGCCGTGGTTAGTTTGCACGGCGACTGTTTGAATCTTCTTCCTGCGCTTGCGAGCGAGAGCATTGATCTTATACTTTGCGATTTACCCTATGGAACAACAGCATGTAAGTGGGATGTGGTGATACCATTTGAGAACCTTTGGGAAAACTATAAAAGGATAATAAAGCCAAACGGAGCGATTGTACTGTTTGGACAAGAACCATTCTCAAGTTTACTGAGGTCAAGTAATCTAAAATGGTATAAGTATGACTGGTATTGGCAGAAAGAACGGATAACAAATGTTTTTCAGGTAAAGCGAAGGGCTGGAAAGGTTATTGAACCGATAAGTGTATTCTACAAGAGGCAACCCATGTTTAATTATGAGAAAACGGCGTATGCGGGGAAACCTGTAAAGAATAAGCCCGCAGGAAACCATACAAAGACAAGTGCATTAAACGAATTGAAGGTAACACCATACAATGATGACGGAACAAGGTATCCGATACAACTCATCAAATTTAACAGGGACTTGAACAGGCTACATGAAACACAAAAGCCAGTTGCACTTATGGAATATCTGATTAAGGCGTACACAAACGAGGGCGATGTGGTTTTAGATAACTGCATGGGAAGCGGGACAACTGGTGTTGCCTGTGTGAACACGAAAAGAAGGTTTATAGGAATGGAAAAAGAGGAAAAGTATTTTTTAATAGCGAGCAAGCGCATATCAAACGCCTTAAACGCCGTGACAAACTAACGACATACTACATCGTGCAGAAGTTCCCTGCAAAAATATAGTTGAATGAATTAATATGAACAATCACGATCTGGCTATTGCGATCAGGATATTAGCCATTAACGCTCCGAATAGAGATGTCATGTCCTGTGAATTCGGGAATTGGTTCGCGCCTGGAGTAGAGGAATTGCTCGACAAGCAAGAAAATCTGAGGGAACAATTAACGTATAGCAGACCAACAATTAACAAGCGAACAAGGAACACAAGTAAAATCAAGGCATCTATCAAGCCGAGGCAAAAGAACAATTAACAGATTCAGGGCAAATGAAAGGGTTTTTCCGTCAGGTTTTTCCGTCAGGTTTTTCCGTCACTCCCGGCTTGAGATACTTTGAGAGGCCGGCGTCAAGAATCTTGATCTCAGTTATTGCGGGAACTCTCTCATCACCCCGTTGCTCTAACTCAACGACACGTTGATAATGAGAGAGGCCGAGCCGGGCGGCAAATTTTGTTTGTGTCTCGCGTAGGGCAAGGCGGATGGTCTTGATATCGTTACCTGTGATCATAACTACTCCTTGATTGTATTTTTCCGTTAGGTATGTTCTCTTAATTATGCCTATATTTGTCTGACAAAGTGTAGCGTATGAATAAAAACCAGAGCAAAGTTTTTCCGAAGGGGGTCAATCCCTCTGGCGCGGTTTGGCTGTCAAGTTGGATGAAATAAGTCATACTTCTCCTGTAAGTTTTTCCGTTGGTTGTTTTTCCATCTCCTATAAGGCCATATACTTTGTCTGATTTTTGCAAAAAGAATTGAGCCAGTGCGAAATAAAAGCGTATGCTGTATTAGGTGTTTGATCGCGCTCAAGTAATTTTTTAAACGAGGGACGGCGTTGGTACAGCCGCCTCATCCGATTATCTGTGTCTCGGATAAACCATGCTCTTGCGTACTCTGAGAGCGTTGGTGCTTGTGTTGCAATGATGGTCTCTGCGATTAAATCAGGCAGTAACCCGGTGCGGCGGTCGAAGGAGGTCATAGTCGTAGTCCTTGATATAATTATTTTCTCGCCGGACTTGCCACCGGCTCGTTCATTAGTTCCCGGTACGAGTGTACCGGGAATGGCTCTGTGAAATTATGACTTAGTTATCCAGATGTATAATCGCACGGTTGTAAGCAATCTCCTCATATCCGCGAGGAGCGGAGCCACACTTACAATCCGCGATACCACAAAAATGGCGCTCTATGCGTTTGATTTGGCTGGGTGTTAGCTCAACAGAGACTACAGTTTTGCCATCCCTCGCGTAGATGAGATTTTCTTTTGCCACGCGGAGCGTGAGATCGGAGACGTTGTGAAAATTATAGCGCCCCTCGTTGCCTATTGTGATTGTCATCGTCGTCCCTTTCTGTCCGGTTATTGTTTTGTTCCGTTCCGTTTCAGGGCATTCATCAGTTTTGTTGATATCTTCCCCGCAGTCAGGACAGAGAATAGGGTGTGTCATTTTCTTCTCCTTTAGCTGTCCGGTTATTGTGTCTGTTAACTGGATCAATATAATATGAGCACATCTAATCCGCAATAGGTGTTTCCCCTCATTTAACACCCAGAAAGAATGACCGATTCAAAATTTGTTGTAATACAACACCAAAAACTTGACACAACCTACTTAACACCGTATATTATATCTGACGATAGTGGTCTGTCGCCTCCTCTTAAGTGCGCTTGATTGCCGGCAAGCAGTCAGGCGCTTTTTATTCGTAGGAACAAATGGAAAAAATCTGGAGTTGGCTTAAAAAAATCTGGTATAGAGTCCTGTATGGCAGACCAACACAAGCAGCTTGGCCGAAAAAGATATTTGTCGTGCCATCGGTGAAGGAACCACCTAAAGCAAAGGAATTTGTAAGACCTGAAGACCCTTATTTTCGTTTCGGCAGTTCTTATTTATCGCGCTTAAAATCGGCTGAAAAATGCTAACTGCTGCGTTTATGAATTTAGAAGATATCATAACACTTGAGGTACTTTTTATTTTCGCAGCATTACTTTACATCTCCTATATGGTCACAGTCATATTCCTAAAAATGAGAAAATAATGTTTATGCTGTGTAAATTCTACAAACTGCAAAAGTATGCCTACTCGTAAGGGATGTCCAAACAAATTCACTGCAAATGCCAAGCAAGCATTTCAGTACGCTTTCAGCAAAATGGGTGGAGAAAAGGCTCTGGCTGAATGGGGCAAGAAGAATCCTACAGATTTCTACAAACTTTATGCAAGACTTATTCCAACAGACATCACAAGTGATGATAACCCCATCAAACTCTTGATCGAATATGCAAAGCCCAAAGATGTACAAGATTAAACTCCCGTTTCCACACAGGAAACAGGCGGAGTTTATAGACTCAGCCGCTAAACGTAAGATTATACGGGCTGGCCGTCGAGGTGGTAAGACGGTAGGTGCTGCAATCAGTGATGTCAAGAGTTTTTTGGCAGGTCATCGAGTGCTTTACGCGGCTCCGACACAAGACCAAGTCGAAAGATATTGGGTTGAGGTATGTAGAGCGTTGGCTGAGCCGATTGAGGCCAGGGTATTTAAAAAAAATGAGACGTTACATTTGATTGAAGTCCAGGGTACGGAACAAAGAATCAGGGCTAAAACAGCTTGGAATGCAGACACTTTACGTGGAGATTATGCAGACAAGCTTACGCTCGATGAATTTCAGCTAATGAATGAAGACACTTGGGCGATTGTAGGCGCTCCGATGCTCTTAGACAATAACGGGGACGCCGCCTTTATTTATACTCCGCCCTCACTCCATTCTCGATCCACTTCAAAAGCAACCGACCCACGACACGCGGCAAAACTGTACTCAAAAGCTCAGGCCGACACGTCCGGGCGGTGGGCGGCGTTCTATTTTACCTCACACGACAACCCCTACATATCAAGGGCGGCTTTGTCTGAAATCTCGCAGGATATGACACACCTTGCGATCAGGCAAGAAATTATGGCCGAGGATATTGATGAGGCGGCTGGGGCGTTATGGACGCGAGAAATAATTGAACGCTCAAGGGTGTATTCAAAAGTGCCAGAATTTGATAAGGTAGTTATTGGTGTTGACCCCTCAGCGACTTCAGAGGGTGATGAAGCGGGTATAATTGCAGCCGCAAGGAAAGGCGATCAGTACTACATTCTCGCAGATTTTACGCTACAAGGCAGTCCAGAGATATGGGCGAGGGCGGCAGTCTCGGCTTATACGGTCCACGAAGCTAATAACATCGTGGCCGAGTCCAATCAGGGCGGGGAGATGGTGGCCTCTGTCATCCGACAGGTAGACGACGGCGTGCCCGTTAATCTTGTCAGAGCTTCGAGGGGCAAAGCAACACGAGCCGAGCCAGTGGCAGCCGTCTATGAGCAAGGGCGAGTGCATCACGTAGGCAACTTTGGACTGTTAGAAGATGAGATGTGCCTCTGGGTACCGGGAGATCGTAGTCCTAACCGTATGGATGCGCTTGTATGGGCAATGACAGAATTGTTGGAGGGAGATCAGCCCTTCACGTCGAGGGACGCGCGGGAAATTGAGATTGAAGAGCTTGAAGCTATCACGATAGCCGGAGAGTATTAAAATGGGCATTTATATCTGTTATCTTACGCATTGCGAATGGTTGGATTACCGGCTTACTCTTCTTGAGTTTATCAACATACATATAAACTGAGACACAGAGGGAAGAATTGAAGATGGAAAAATTCGATATTGATAGATTCGTTCGAACCTCTGTGAACAAATTAGAGAAAAATAAGAAGCCCTTGAAAAAGGATGACACGATATTGGCAAATCACGATAATACAATTCGCACATCAATAGATAAAACCGGATTCGAGAATATCAATAATCGTTATTGGCATCGCTAAAGGGGTAAGATATGGCAAAGAAAACCGCAAATCCTAAAGAGCTGCCTGAATACGGTGAGTTGATAAATATAATGCAGACAGAGACTGCATCCATTCTAACCGACTATATCCAACAATCCATAGGCATTCCCTCGCAGACACCGGAGCCAGGACAGGGTGTCTTTATTAACTGGGATAGAGTGCTGCGCTTCCAGACGTACCAAGAGCTGGCGTGGTATGACCTGTACCAAGAGGTTGAGCGCGATCCCTATGTTGCGAGTATCCTCGATACTGCCAAGCTCAATGTAGCAGGTATGCCGTATGATATGTTTGCCTATACGGGTGGTGCAAAGAAACCCACAAAGAGAAACCAAGAAATAGCCGATTCAAGCAAGCGGATGTTGGATGGATTGGGATATTTCCCTCAGCATCTATATAATCTAATGGACGCAAAAGGGAAGGGGTTCTCAGTCTCAGAAATTATATGGAAGATTGTCAATAATGAAATTCTTGCGGGCAATCTTTTGAACCGACCTCAACGCAGATTCCAATTTGACGCAACCGATAGGAGTCTCAGGCTGAGGGACATACAGAGTCCGTACTTTGGCATAGCATTGCCGGATAAGAAATTCATTGTTCATCGCTGCTCCTCAACGTGGGAAAATCCTTTCGGGGACGCGAAAGACCAATCCTTGTACTGGATGTGGCTGTTCAAGAAGACGGTTATTAAGTTTTATATGCAGCACTTACAGGTAGGCGCGTCAAGCGTGCCTATTGTCAAACATCCAGCGGGCGCGAATAAGGAATTGAAGGCCGAGGCGTTAGAGATAGCCAAAATGATACGTAATGGTGCGTATGGGCGTGTGCCGGATAACTTCTCTGTGGAGTATGCCGAGGCGAATAATGCAATGCAGAATGCAATGGTGTACGACCAGTTCATACGATTTTGCAATGAAGAGATGTCAAAGTGTGTCAATGGGCAGTCTTTGACAACGGAAGCAGCCTCAGCCGAAGGAAAGGGGACGCAGGCTTTAGGCAACGTTCACAGGAACACGCAGAATCAGCGGGATATTTTCGGGGCAAAGGGACTTGCCTCAACGATCAACAATACGTTAATCAAATGGTATGTGGATTTCAACTTTGCGAATGTTGAGGGGTACCCTGAGTTCACATTTGATTTACAGGAGAAAGAAGACTTGAAGTCTGAGTCTGAGATTGTCAAGACTTTGAGCGATGCAGGGTTTGAATTTGACGAGGGCGAACTCTCCGAGAAATTTAAATGGAGTATCAAGAAGAAAGAAGCTAAACCTATTCCGATTATTGGAAAGACAGTCAATGAACTTAAACCAGAGTTGAACTTACAGGGAGATAAATAAAATGTCTAACGAAATCATTATTGACGCCTTCAAAGAGGGAGACTATCCTCAAGGCAAGTTCGGCGCAAAAGAACTGAATGAAATTCAGGAGACATACAATCCTGAGAATTACGAGGCTCCGATTTTAATCGGTCATCTCTCAGACCCATCCTATAAAGGAAAAAGCGCAATACCGGCCTTTGGCTGGATTGGCAAAGTGAAAGTCGTGGGAGAACACCTAAAGCTCGTTGCCTCGCAATTTTCAGACGAGCTGAAAGGGTTTATTGAAAAAGGATTGTACAAGAAAGTCTCCGCTGCGTTCTACGAACCAACCGATCCTTCAAATCCTACACCCGGCAAGTGGCACTTGCATCATTTGGCTTTCTTAGGTGGGACTCCGCCACAGGTTAAAGGGCTTGAAGGGATTCAATTCTCTTTGGTTGGAAGTCCTATTGAAATGGCCGAAGTAGATACCGAAGTGTCTATCGATGGAAACGCGATTGATACGGTCGAAGAACTGGGAACAGAGGATACGCTGAAAGATATTACGGAATGTTTCGCAACCTGTATGAATAAGATTGAAGAGGCTTTAACGTCAGACATTGACGAAGACACGAAGAAAACAAGATGTTCGCTTGCGCTCTCGGATTGCTCAAGTGAAATCTATTCGATTGTAAATATGCACTGGATGTTTTTGGATAAACTGGAAAACGTTGAAGAGCATCAAGAGGCGGAAATGTCCGAGAAAAAGAAATGGTTGGTACAATTCAAAGAATTATTCACAAAACGAAAGGAGTCAAAGGATGTGGATGCAAAACAGCAAAAAGAGTATGAGGATAAAATCAGTGCCCTCGATACTCAGATAAAAGAGTTTCAAGAACGTGACCGCGTTGCTAAGGAGGCAAAAGAGAAGACAGATGCGGAGGCACTTCAAGCGGTAGAAAAAGTGAAGGCAGAAACTCTCACAGCAGACGTGAAGACTTTCTGCGATAAGGCGGTCGAAGAGAACCGTATGACACCGGCAATGAGAGAGAAAGACGAGCCGATTATGCTTAGTCTTGGTAAGACATCGCCGGAAGTATTAAAATCTTTCCAAGAGAAATATACGAATAAAATCGTTCCGCTTGGTGAAGTAAAAGTAATTGATGCAAACCAAACCAAAGACACACGCCCTGAAGTCTTTGTGAATGCAGAGCAATACGTGAAAGATCACCCGCAGGAATTTTCTGATATTCAGGATGCTACACAGAAAACGAACCGGGCGATTTACCTGCACTCAATGGGTAAAATCAAATTTCAGGGCATTAACAAGTTGAAAGGAGCCAAATAATGGCTAATTATGTAGGCGGGAACAAATATGTTGTCGATACCAAACAGGTGACGGCATGGGTTAATCTTGTAGGGTTGACGTTTGTCAATGCCAACGGTACAGTCCCCGCGAACCAAGCGAAATGCACCGGCGGCGTTGTTCAAACAGATGTTAAAAGCGGTGACTATGGTACCATAGTCTATGGTACTGGGTCAATCGTGAAAGTTCTTGCAACCGGGACTTGCACAGAGGGTGGATTCGCTGCTATCCTTATCTCGACATTTACGACCAAAGATACAACGGGCGTAATGGGTGCGGGTGTGCAAGACGGATCTTCAACGAATGCTATTGTCGGAAAATTCCAAACCGGCGGGTCGGTTAACGACACCGTTTTGGTCGAAATCATGGATGGATTAAATCACTAAGGGAGAATGGTCATGAATGATAAATTATGGTTCCGCGCTCCTGGAAGCGATAAGATCGAATTCAAGGAAGCGACAGACAAAGCAGTCTATCAGCGGTATGTCCGTAATCAATACGGCGTCCCGGAGCTGAAAGAATTTGCGGCTGATGCCGCGCTGGGTATTTTGCGTATCGCAGACCCGATTTTAACCTCGTTGGTTCAGGGCTATATGCCTCAGACAACGTTTATTGGTGACAAGTTGTTTACCTCGGTACGAATGGCGAAAGAATCTGGGAAATTCCCTGCATTCGGAAAAGAGGCTTTTGTAATTCCAACCGATTTGAAACGATCAATTGGTGGAAGGATTGCACGTATTCTCACACAGTCCGGGAGTATTTCGATGGCTTTATCTGAATATGCCCTTGGTACTGCGATTGAAAACCGTGAGAAAAATGAATGGGCTGGTAGTCCCGAAATGCTGCTTACCTCGAAACTCAATACGGTTTCTTCAAAGATTGCCCTATTGAGAGAAAAGAATCAAGCAGTATTGACGACAACGCACGCCTCTTACACTTCCGGTCTTTCGCTTTCCGGTGCTGCGAAGGCTTGGGCTTCAACTGGAGATGCGGTGAAGGATATGCTTGACCTTATTCTCTTGGTTCAGTCGTATAATGGCCAGCGTCCGAATAAGGTATGGTTCTCACCCGCAGGTTGGGTACTCTGGAGACAAAATAAGTCGGTGCTTGATCTGTTAAAGTATCAAGGTACACCGATCTCTCCCGCACAAGTCACACAAGCAGGCACGGCGGCACTTCTTGAAGTCTCTGAAGTTCTTGTCGGTTATGCAGTGTATGGCACGGGCGGTAGGGGTGGAGAAGGAAGCAAAGGCAAGGCCGATTTGACTATGGCATATCTGTGGGATTCTGTACAGTCTGCGAATGCCGGTTGTATGATTGTCGGCACAGGCGGCGGGATTGAACCTGCTTTTGGCTATACGTATGAGCGGATGAATTCACCCATAGTAGAGTCCTACTATGAGAATCAAACAAAGTCTCAGGTCTATGACTATGAGCATTTCTTTGATGCGGCAGTCACATTGAGTTCTGCCGGTGGTCAATATTATTCACTGGCATAAGGGAAGGTCGAAAAGCGGTATTACTGTTTTTGGTGTTGCCGCAAAATCCGGCTACAATAGCCGTGCGAGGGTTGCAAACGCAACCGCGTTAGACGATGCGCCGGTGTTAATCACATTGTCTGGTTCCAATAATCATTTTGAAAATATCTATTTGATAAATGAAGGAACCGATAATGCTGCAATCGGATGCCTTGCAGTAAGTGGTAATCGGAACTCGTTCTATAATTGCCATTTCAGCAACAATGGCGGAACGCGAACACCACAGGCAACCGAGAACGATTTAACCCTTTATTCTTCTGAGTGTACCTTCGAGCGTTGTTTCTTTGGGAACAACAATAGGGATCACTCGGGGGCTGTATCTGGGAATATCGTTCTCGGTAATTCCACGACACAGATAGGGCAGGATTATTTCAGGGATTGTGTTGTCCTATCAAAGTCTTCAACGACCACCACTTTATACAACAGGAACGAAAACAAAATTGAATTTGATGGATGGAATGATACTTGAAGCAAAAGGAGACACCAACTATTCAATTTATTCAGGCAACGCCAATACGAACATTGATATTTTGGGAACAGCTTACACCAACAAACCAAAAAACTCAAACATCATTATACGCACAGGAACATTGGTAGTTGAATAGGGGCAAAGATGAACAGGATTATTGAGACAACGATACTTTCTCTTTTCATTGCAGCCCTGCTTTGGTATTTAGGTTTCGGATGGATCCGGAGTGCAGCCATTGTGTTACTTGTTGCAGCTGCAGGATTTTTCGATTCAGTGATGGACATGAGGAAAGACTTTACCCGGTCAGAAAAGAATTGGTTGTGGAATTGGGTGAAGGGCACAAAGTATGAACTATGGTATTTGGGAGAGCACCCATTGCCATTCTTCGAGAAGAGGGGATATAAGTATGATCCGGGATGGGTATGGCTGGCCGATGCCTGGCACATGGCAAAGCATTTCTTGATGATCTGTTTCGCAGGAGCGGCCGCCGTTGCTTTGGGAATGGAATGGTATTGGACAATCCTTCTCTGGTGGTTATTCTATTGGTTGGAAGGTGCAGCGTTCAATAGTGGATATCAGAGACTCAAACAATGAATAAAAAGAGAAAATCATGAGAGCAGACCTATACCCGCAAGTAACCACCATAGCAGCCACCGATCGATTATTGCTTGTTGCGACTCCGGCCACCGATCCCGCGATGAAAAGTGCCCCCGCGTCATTGCTTCCTGTCTCGACAGCAACATCGGAGGCGATTGCGAATGAAGCGTCAGCGCGGGAAACAGCCGACAACAGTAAAATAGACAGCATTGATACGCGGCTGCAACAAGTGAATTCACCAATTCAACTTTTACCAAATCCGATAGCCGGAGCAATTACAATATCAACTTCTGACATAGGAAATACCCAGTATCAGGTAAGAGTGACAACGGTACAAATTCCACAGAGAATAGTAGTGCACCGGGTTGTAATTTGCGGAATTAACAAATCAGGAACAGATGGAACACCATCAATTCAAGTTGCTTTATATTCCTTCGATGGAAACACGAAACTATTTCAAACGGGATATATGTCTGCCTATAGTGGAGCGCCGGACAGCGTTTCACTTTCGACAGATGTTGTCGTTGGAGTGGGGACATATAGACTTGCGTGGACGCAGAAATATACGGGAGCGGCAAGGGCGAGTGCGTTTAGAATCACAGGGTATAGCGTCTCTGGTGGGTTCCCGTTAGACAAAGTTTACGGTGCTACAAAATTTCAGGGCTATGCTGCGAATAATGCAGATGCGACCGATATGCCAGCGACACTCGGAGCGATTACGGTAGCGACAGGATACGGTGTTCCACTTATTATGCTAACAGCAGATTGAGGCACGTATGGCAGATAAACGATATTTAGCCCGCTGGACACAGACGGGGACGGATGCACCAACAGCGGTTATCATTAAGAATGATTTTGACTCTGCATTTGTTCTGACGCGCTCATCGGAGGCTGTTTTTGTCGGCACTCTTGCGGATGCGTTAGACCCCGTTGCGAATGCGACCATTCACATGGAAGACACAACAGATGTCGTGTCTTATGGAATTACAGACGTAAATTCATTTACAATAACAATGAACGGAGACGAAACGCTCACAAGTCGGCTTATTGATGTGAATTTATTCTCCGCTACGCCTGTGGCCTCGACGCATTATTGCTCTCAAACAGATTTAGAGAACCGTATCTCGAAGCAGACGCTTTGTGACTTGACAAATGATACGGCGAATTCAACTGAGCCGGATGTAACGGTTATCGATGCACTGCTCACGAATGTTGATGCAACGATTGACGGTCTCGCAGGGCAGGTTTATACCGTACCGTTTACGACCGTTCCTGATCTTATCAAAAGGATTGCGATAGATTTAGCCTGTTTTGAAGTTATGCAGCGCCGACCTATCAATATGGCAATGCCGGAGGGATGGAAGGCTGCGCGTGAAAGCGCAATGAAACAATTGGAAGCGATTTCCAATATGCTTCTTAGATTGCCCGACACGGCAACCATTGCAAGCGCAGAATCGAATATGCAAGCGAGTAATTGGCAGAGAATTGACTTTTCAGGTACGGATAATTCGGAAAGTGATTACTGATGCGTTACAAGGTTTCCGAAATAGAGGATCAGATTATTGCTACACTTGTGGCCGATACGACGAATTTCTCTAATGTTATGGTGAATACTTACGCCGGACAGGTAGCGGCTCAGATGTTTATGAACCCTGAATATATGCAGGGATTCGTCCGGTTGCTTCCTTTTTGCCTCGTATCGTATCAAGGACGGAACAGTCAGAAGGATAAAGACAGAGATTCGTCCGGTAAGACGTATATTCACACACTGACATTTCGGATTTTCACAGGCGCACAGTCTCTACGTTCAACACAAGAGGCTGTAAGGGGCTGTTACGATATGCTTGCGGCTGCGTATGATGACTTACACGCGAAAGTTCCCAAGATGGACACACAAGCTCTCTCTGGCTATACCCCGCTTTCAGGGACGGCGGTGACATCGAATGAATTTACCCCGCTTTCTGCATTATTTGAGACGGGTGGACAGGATGAAGTCATTGTTGTTAACCTTCCGGGAATTGTGGTGTACCGCTCCGATTATTCTCTGAGGGTGCTTGCATGATAGATGTTAAAATCACGGGTACATATCCGGTAGTCAATACGGATTTCAGTGTGCCTATGGAAAAAATAGGGAACTTGATGTTCGATAGTGTTATGGAGAATTTCTTAGCCGGTGGACGCCCGAATCAGTGGGCTCCATTGAAAAAGACAGGTGAGCCTTCATTTCTTATTCAAAGCGGGAGGTTGATGAATAGCCTTGTATTAGATACGGGACAATATTTTGCGATGTTATCAACAAATGTACGGTCATCGAAGGGTGCGCCTTATGGTGTATATCTTAATTTCGGGACAAAGAAAATGATTGCGCGACAGTTTATGATGTTCCAAGAAATGGATAAGACAGATATTTTACAAATACTCGGCAGTGCAATTTTCAATCAATCAGAAAGGACAATATGAATATCAATGGATGTGAGTTTGAATTTCATCCTGTCACGATTATTCAACAGGCGGTTATTCAAAAGCGGTCCTCGAAAACTCCACTATGGTTGAGAATGTTCGGGAAGAAAGTCGTTGTACCGAATCCTAAAGACGAGAAAAATCCATTCATAGTATATTCTCCCTATGTCTTCGAGATGCTTTTCGCAAAGCTGACATGGCGGAGACTATGTAGAATTATGTTCGAGATGGATTTCAAGTGGAAGTATTTACATATCCATCCGAAGGAATTGACATTTAACAGGATGCTTGAAGGTGTGCCGGAGGAAATAAAGGCAAGTTTTTTCGCGTTCTATCGGGACGCGGTGAAAGAGGCAGGAGAGCGATCGAAGCCTTTCACAGATTTGTTCCGAAAATATACAATATAACACCCCCCCCAGATTCATTCGGATTAGAATTTATGCTTTTCCGACTTTATCCTGATGACATCTTAAAGCGGGAAGAGGTAAAGAGAAGATTGACAATGGAAGATTTAATCGTTGAGGATTGTTTGAAACAATATGACCGATGGGCAGAAGAACAGGTCTATGACCAAAGGAGAAAAGAGCATGGCAGATAGTGATTTATATATACGGGTTGAAGCTGACACCAAGTCCTTAGATGGACTTCTGAAGCAACTCCATCTTTTAGAAACGAGCTGGAGACAGCAGGGAGTTACGACAGATACTTTTACGAAAGTCTATAAGGATATTGATGCTCAAATCAATAAACTTACTCTTAGTGTAGAAGGTCATGCGAAAGCTCAACGCACACTTCAATTAGCGCAACAACGAGTTTCCGCTAACTTTACAGGAATGGCCTCGGCTATTAGAGGTATCAATCCTGCAATGATTTCTTTCTCTCAAGGTATTCAAGACGCTGGAATGTTCGCAATGGGAACGGGTATGGGAATTCGTTCCATTACGAACAACGTTCAGATGTTAGGGCAACAAATTCTTTATATGAAAACTCAGGGGAATACTTTAGGAGCGATATTCTCTGGAATGTTAAAATCAATGTGGGGACCAATGGGAGCGTTGGTTGCTTTCTCGGCTATCACGGCAGCGATTCAGTACTTTACAACAGAAACTGGAAAGGCAAAGAGAGAAGTTTCCGAGTTTAAAAATGACCTTGAGGCAATCTCAAGATTAGATTTTCAGCTAACGCATGACTTTGGCAAGAGGCTTTTAGCCCTACACAAAGGGCGTGCAGATATTGTTAGAGATGCGCAAAAAGAGGGGTTGCTTTCCTTCACTGTTCTTGGGGCGGCATGGGTCGCTGATCCGGCAAAGCAAGAGAGGATTATTCATTTTCAAAAATTGTTGAAAGAGAACGATGTTGAAATCTTAGGATTAGATGAGAAAGGTGCAAAAGCTAAAGAGAAAGCCATTCAAGATGAATTAAAATGGGCGAATGATCTATACAAGCTTGACCAGATGATGTTCAAGCTTGAACAAGAATCGGCAGAATTTCGGCTCGGTATGTTCAGTAAATATAAAAATTATCTGACAGGCTATGAACTTATAGGTTATGCACAAACAGGGGGATTGCCAAGTCAGGCGAATATGTTTGGCAGAGGGAAACAAAAAGGGACTAAATTGGGTTACGTCCCTAAGGGCACAATCTCTCTAACAGATAAAAGCGTCGTAGGAGAATTATCTCCAACTGAGAAAGCCAATTATGAATTCAAGGTATTGGAATCAAGTTTTATGGATGGTATCAATGCAATGTCAAATTCGGTAGGCACAAATCTTGGAATGGCTTTTGAACGAACATTTGGACGGGCGAATTCACTCTTGGAAATCTTTGCCAAGAATTTTATAGAAACTTTTGCATCTATAGCCACACAGATTGCGGTATCAAGTGCACTAAACAGCGCCTTCCCTGGTCTCGGATTACTTGGAGGTACAAACATTTTTTCCGGTTCTCCCTCTATTTCGACTGGGAATGGTACACGATATGGTGGCAATAATGACTCTAATCCCTCTTTGCTCAATGCAATGAATCGTACTTATGCGTTACTGGCAAATAGTATATCAAATTCTGACAATGCAGTCCTTTTGCTGAAAAAAGCAGATGCTCGACGTTCCGACAGAATAATGAAACCAAGATAATGGCAGACGATAAACATCTATATGTGATTGCAGATACGGGCGGGACGATAACAACTCCGGCAGAAAGTCCGGTTATTGTCACACTCGGAGTTCCTCAGGCTATTGTTGCCGAGGCTGACACTCAATATGAATTTAAGAATTGGACTATTACATCTGGTGATGTGACCATTACCGATGATACCAGTATTTCGACAACGGCAACTTTGAATAGTGGTACAGATGGAATGGTTCAAGCAAATTTTTCAGTTATTCCGGCCTATTCCCTACCCGATATTGAAAATCTCGCCTGTGGAACAGTAAAAACATATCTTTTTGTAGATTCATCGTTGCCATTATTGACCATCCCCTCAAAAGTTTGTTTTCTTGAGATCGGAGAATTCAAAGAGACCTGCGATATTGAGGCGGGAACGCTGGATATTCAACAGGTTGATGTGAAGGCTGCGGAAGATTATTCGGCTTATGATGAAGGATTTTGGTATAAAATTATCAACGGCTATCCTGATAAATCTGTTGAAATAATGTTTACGGTGGTTGAGGGAAGCGATGAAACATTCCTTTTTCGAGGGACCCTCTCGCGTCAAGATACTACTTTCGATGAATATTATATTTCCGGTTCAGACCATGTGCGCTCTTGTTCGATGAAATTTGTCTCATCGCTTGAGATATTAAAGGGAGTCTCAGTAGAAGATTTGCTTGTTGAATGTCGTTTGCATCGCACGGTAGCCGACGCGCTTATCTCTTTCCAAGACATTATTTCTTCTATGATTACTCTCGGATATAGTGAGGCTTTTGATAATACTCTTTGTGTGAACAATTCAACGGATTTTGTCTTTACCTGCGGTGCTGTTGAAAATTATTGGCACGAATTAAATATTAACATTGGCGATCTTATCACTGGGAATGATTTTGGATATTTTGACAATACTCAGGACTATTCTTGGTATCAAAGATTCGCTACAGCTTACGATATTCTACAAATGATTTGCTTTATGTTCGCCGTTGTTCCGCGTTATCAATATGGTGATGAAAACGGTATTATTAGTGCCACGCCGTCAGAGAATAAATCACGGATTATTTTCAATGCTCGTGGCGGCAGAAGCGGAACGATTACGCCTACGGGGAATATTGTTGAATCAAAAATCACTTTGGAGACTATTCTCAAGGAAACGAATTATCGGCTGTCTGACACATATAATTTTGGGACAACAACAACGGGCTGGTATTTTGAGGATGTTAACGGCTCTAATACGGCGAGTCTTCCACCTAATGCGATATTTGACATTGATACAACATTGGATTTTGCAGTAGGATATGCCACAACTGAGAATGCTTTACGCTCAAAATTGCCCGCAGCAAACTTTATTGATGGATTGCGGTACTGGGATTATACGATTAACGATTATGTTGTTGCTGGAGCATCTTCGTTCAATATGTTTCTTTTTTCACTGATTCAATATTTCGTCCATAGATTTTCATCCGGCAGGAACCAGGTAACACGCACCTATGGCAGTATTCAGGCAAACGATACAGCAACAGATTCGCAACGTTGGCTACAAACAATGAAACGGCATGAGATTGACGACGGTATTGCCGATCCTACGCCGACATATTATGCGACAGAAGTAAGTAAAAATATCTTGACAAATCGCGCTCAAATAGTTTGGGTGCAAGAGTAATTATTTCATAAGGAGAATTATCGTGGCAAATCCAGGATTTACGGGCGGTGTATCGAATCTTAAACCCGCAGCATTTTTAGCAGTTTACATTCGTGAGCCGGGCGGAAAGTGGCAGACACTCGGCTCGATAGCGAACGGAGTATTAAATGTTGCTGACTTCTTTTCTCTTGATTCATTGGGAAGGAATAAGGCAATCGGTTCATATAATTTCACGGCAAAGTGTCAAATGAGGCAGTCGTCTATCATAGAGTTGGAATTGTTAGATTCAATTTGTAATGGTACAAACGATTTTCTCTTTAAACTTTCCGGTGCTGTGGCAGTCTCTCCTACTTTGGTGGCAAGCGCTGGATGGGTTTATGTCGCAGCCGCACAAGTCGGATGCAAGGGGAAGTTTGTAGCGGATGGTACACCAGACAATATCAGGGTAATCGAATTAGAATGGCAGGGTTCAATTTTAAGGCGTGATTCCAACGAAATTGCTCTTTATACACCATCGCTCGTTGACACACACTTTGCGAACGATGGCGGGACATTCTACGATATTGGGACTTATACGTTAGCCAAGGATGGTGGCAACCCAACAAATGCCAATATTAGATCCTGTGGGATTGCTTCTATAACGTTGGATAACCATGACTCTGCGGGTTCTCCCGCGACTATTTCACCCGTTCAAAATGTGAAGTTGTCGTTTGAAATGCTTGCGACACAGGATGGAATTCGCCGATTCCTTCCCTGTACGCTGGATATTAACGTAGAATATGATTGCATGGCAACGCTTAATGCAGACCTCTTAAAACTTGGAAATTGGTCGGTGTTAAATCCGAATATCGTTATTACAATGCTGGATGGAGTTGTTTTCACACTTGACAATAGTGAGGTAGGTATTGAGACAAACTTTGAGGTATCGGGTGATATGGACAAACCTCGCATTATTCGATTCTCACACAAGGGTAAAGTTCTTCAATCAAGTTTTGTGACAATAGTGAGGTAGGTATTGAGACAAACTTTGAGGTATCGGGTGATATGGACAAACCTCGCATTATTCGATTCTCACACAAGGGTAAAGTTCTTCAATCAAGTTTTGATGGTATAATTTCGGAGTGGTAACATGGCGGCTGTTGCGGCTGGTTATATACGATTGAACTATACACCTTCAGGTGGGGCATTAATTTATATTGACTTGAAGGTATGGGCTATCAAGGGAATGGATGACCCTGAGTGGTTTGAATTCTTCCCTGCGATTACAAATAGCTATCTCGACGGGACAAAAGATACTCAATTCACCTCGTTCCGTAGGAAGGTTCGGGTAGATTTGGGCGTTATTCTTGACCGTGCAAACCGAATTGCTGTGTTATACTGGCTTCTTGATAACGATAGGACACTTGATTATGGTGTCGCAGGAGTAGGCGCGGGGGCGGAGACGGAAAAACCATTTGTCCCGCAATTCACGGAATATGAAAATGAATGGGTATTTGATACCTTGTTAGCGCGGAGATTTGTTCTTGAATTGGACGAATCTGCCGTACTGACAAGTTTTCCAACGGCATAGAATGTGGCAGATACAATTCAATTACGATATACAAAGGCAGGGACGATTTATACACAATCGTTCACAGCTTTGGCAGTCAAGGGGGCGGACGATCCGGAGAAGGTTCGATTCGTTCCGCCGTTGGTTCTCTCTATCGTTGACGGTAGCAAAGAGACTCAATTCAGGGGCTTCCAGAGAATTATTGACTTCGATCTTGGAGTCGTTTCATCTGCCACAGACCGTAAAACTATTCAAGAATTTCTCAATGCTAATACACGGTCAATCCTTTATCAAGGGATTAACGTCATCCCAGAGGAAATTCTTGTTGTCAATGAACAAGGGGAAATTGAAAATGAATGGATGTTTGACTTCTCTCTTGCAAAGAGATTCTCTCTTGAGGTTGTTGAAAAGACAACAAGAACTTCGTGGCCTATTGTTTTTCCACCCGAGATATTATGATTGGCTATACCATAAATCATGTCGAGATAGAAGGAACGCAGACATCGCCGGAGACATTCACAACAAATTCCGGCAAATTAGAGTTTAATTACAGTACTACGCCCTTTCCTGCAATAGACTTAGGGACGTATATCGTTTCTATTGTTGCCAATGGTGCGCCGTATCAAGATTGTAAGATTAACCAAGTAGGAACAACCTCACAAGCGGGGAGTAACATCACATTCCAGCTTGCAGTGAGCGATGCAGGGAATCCTTCGGGTGACGGAAAGTATTATGCAGATATTTCAATCTTAATGCAGGAAATGACATGATAAGAAAATTGCTTTGTTGTACCCGCGTTCTCTAACAAAAGGAGTGAGTATGTTACTATTACCACAACCTCAAAACTCGATAAGCGTATTGAGTTACATTGATCTCGATGAATATATGGCGCTTAAAACAGATGAAGCACGGGTTATTGCTCTCATTATATCCTCTGGGTTTGTAAATTTGTCATCTGGAAGCAATGCGAGAATAAAAATAAAAGAATGCTTCCCAGAGGAAACAAAAACCTATCAACAACTTTCAAAGATGATCGGTGAATCGCTGTGAAAAAAACTATCTATTTGTTGAATATCAATAATTTTGCGCCGAGTATAACACGGTTGACCTATCCGTTCATCCGGTGTTATGCAAATAAAATAGGCGCAGGTATTCATATCATTACAGAAAGAAAGTGCCCGGATTGGCCGATAACGTATGAGAAGTTACAGATATTCGACCTGGCAAAAGAGCATAAGTCAGATTGGAATATTTACTTAGATTCAGATGCTTTATTGCATCCAGAGTTTTTAGATATTACTTCTCATTTACAAAAAGATACTGTTTGTTGTTTTGGACGCGATGAGGCCGATGGTCGCTGGACGATGGACGAACCTTTCTTGAGGGACGGGAGACATATAGGTTGGGGCAACTGGTTCGCTGTGGCCTCTGATTGGTGTCTGGATTTATGGCGTCCGCTGGACATTCCATTAACTGAGGCTGTCAAGAATATTCATCCGACGCCGAACGAAGTCCGTGCGGGCATTACACCTGAGCATTTGATAGATGATTATACGCTCTCCCGGAACGTGGCAAAGTTTGGCTTAAAATTCAAGACTGCGCGTGAAATTTTTGCAGAGAACAAACTTGACAATCTTTTAGTTCAGCATGAATACATGCTCTCGGAGGAAGAGCAGGCGAAATCTCATTTGAAATTGATTCTCGGCTGGAATGTGGAAAAATATCTGGAGAAGTGGACATGAAATATATTTTAATCTTTCTTTTTACGTTTTCTCTTCAAGCACAGGTTATCGTTCGGCCTTCTGGATTCAGCCATAAGACCGATACGACGTATCTAACGAAGCCTACGGATGTACTGAAACTTGGAAGTTTACACACCATCGGCAACTCAAGATTCGACGCGCTTGTGTCTATTGGAGGCAACGTCGGGATTGGAACGACAGCACCAACTGCTGGAAAAATATTAGATGTTAATGGAAAAAGCTATTATAG
>Ga0208045_1000160_pt1 | contig 32328 bp, 47 predicted proteins | sample PL_2010_200m_FD_184160 | JGI IMG/M metagenome (GOLD analysis project Ga0208045, IMG submission 184160) | Freshwater microbial communities from Powell Lake, British Columbia, Canada to study Microbial Dark Matter (Phase II) - PL_2010_200m... | ecosystem: Environmental > Aquatic > Freshwater >...
GTGCTGGTTATAATATCACCCAACAAGGTGGGGTTAATGTGTCTCTTAATACTGGTGTTAGAGATACAGGCACACAGAGGGTAACCATAGCTACCAATGATTTAGTCCCTGTTTCATTAGCCGCTGAGACCACGAAAGTCATTGGTACTATCAATATAGCAGCAGGCCAAACTACAGCCGTAACCAATGCAGGTACTTTTGTAACTCAAGAAAATGGAGCAGCCCTGACCGCACTCCAGTTAATAGATAATGCCGTGTCTGGGGCTGGTTTTAATGTCACGCAACTGGGCGGAGCTGCAGTCCCTATCGGTGCAGGAACAGAAGCCGCAGCCGTCAGGGTGACACTTCCTACTGACGGAACAGGCAAAGTAACGGCTGTGTCTGGCACAGCCGCCAACTGTAAAGTTGAGGCAACAATAGCCGCAACTCAAACATTGGCTACAGTTACCAATTTAGCCCAACAGGGCGGTGTTGCTATTTCCCTGAATACTGGCACTAGGGATACTGGGACACAACGTGTAACCATAGCTACCAATGATTTAGTCCCTGTTTCATTAGCCGCTGAGACCACGAAAGTCATTGGTACTATCAATATAGCAGCAGGCCAAACTACAGCCGTAACCAATGCAGGTACTTTTGTAACTCAAGAAAATGGAGCAGCCCTGACCGCACTCCAGTTAATAGATAATGCCATATCTGGTGCTGGTTATAATATCACCCAACAAGGTGGGGTTAATGTGTCTCTTAATACTGGTGTTAGAGATACAGGCACACAGAGGGTAACCATAGCTACCAATGATTTAGTCCCTGTTTCATTAGCCGCTGAAACTACAAAAGTCATTGGAACGATAAATGTAGCGGCTACTCAGACTTTAGCTACTGTAACCACTGTTGGAACAGTTACCACGCTGACAGGTGGCGGTGTAGCTCATGATGGCGCTGACTCTGGCAATCCTGTTAAGACAGGTGCGAGGGTTGTTTTGCTTCCTGGTGCGGCTACTGCGCTATCTGCCAATGATAGGGCGGACAATCTATGCGATAGCGACAGCATTTTATTTGTCCGTGAAGGCTGTGCCCTTGGCGAATGTCTATCTGAAAGCATCTCGAATACAAATGGAGCGGCAACCGCATCAAGTATATTTACAACTGGCGCGGGCATACGAAACATTATCACAGATTTAACAGTTTATAACTCATCTGCGACGGCTGGATTTGTAATCTTCACCGACGGAAACGGCGGCGCAACCAAGTGGACAATGCCTCTCCCTGCTGGCGGTGGCGCTACTCATTCCTTTAGAACACCACTCAGGACAACTGCCAACACTGCTCTTTACTTTGATGTTAGTGCAGCTTTAAGCACAGTTTATATCAGCATATCAGGATACAGAAGCAAGGTGGCTTAAGTGATACCTGTAACAGATAGTGTACTTATTTCCACCCTTTCCAAGCAGGGTGTAGCACAGGATGAGATAGCATTTGTGCAGGATTATGGGCTGCGTGATTCTGCGCAGCATGTTTCGCCATTTGCCAAGAACTATCAAAACCTCAAAACAGGCGAGAATTATGGTGTATTCTCTGGTTTGCCTATGTGCAACTTCAAGGGGCAATTACTTACACCCTCTTTCACCCCCGACACTGGTGGGTATCGGGCAAATATCAATACCTTTGATAGCTTTGTTGAGGCATCAGGCAGGGTAACTGTAGGGCTGCTCAATGACCAACCAGACGGAAAGGCTCGTGGGAAGATAGCTAGATGGCGGCCTTCTCTCTACCTAAAAAACAAGGTTGTCAGGTGTGGAGCTCCTGTGCTGCATGATATAGACCCTGTTAATGCAAACTATACCCGCAACGTTATTGAATGGAATTATGGCATTTGCATCCGCCGCATCAGAATTATTGAAGGGAAGTGCCTTGGCTCATGGATATTCCCAGCCGACCCTGGCGGTGATGTGCGGATTGTCTATAACCAGTCAGGGGATTTCTCTGTCAAACTGGGGCAATATGCTGTTAATGTTAATGAGGAAATAGTCCCTGCTGGCGTATTTAAGTCAGTCAGGGTATGGCCTTTTGAGCTAGGTGATACCCTGACAGTCTATCCAGATGCAAACCCTGAAAGTGCAACTGTGGATGGTCATATATCCGCAACCGTCTATGCCACTAATAGTCGGCTTTATCTAGAGCTATTAGACAATCCTTTTTCCTATCAGGGATACGATACTTCTACAATCGCCCAAATAGGGGGTGGTTGCGGATATTGGTATGAGCAAAACCCAACCTTTTATCCCTATAATTATGCCCATCGTGGTATTCTTCTATTTGATACCTCTCCATTAGGTGCTGGAGCAACTATAAGTGCTGCTACCTTTCCTGTAAGAGGGTATTACAAACAGGGTGGCTGGTTTGATATAAATGTGTACTCATCTAACCCTGCATCAAATACTGCAATAGCAGGCACAAAGGGGAATTGGGATAGCTTTGGCTCAACAGCTTTTTCTACTGCAATTTCCTATGATAATTTCCTAACCTCCAGCACATTTAATAACTTTGCCTTTAATTCCTCTGGTATTGCAAATATCTCTAAAACTGGTATTAGCAAGTTCGGACTTAGAAGCGCAAATGCTGATGCAGCTTATACTGAACCTTCTCTTGAAGCTTGGCGTGATGGTGATTTTAGCGGGGAATATATTTATAATGCTGAGCAAGGCAGCGGCTACAAGCCAAAACTAGTGGTTACCTATACCCTTCCTGCTGTTACAGTCCATCCATTACTTACTCTGGGTGTAGGTGATTAAATGAGCCTGCTGCTGTTATTCCCCTCGCAACCCATACTGATAGCCTCATTTAACGGGCAAACTATTCGTGTTGTTACTGTCGCCAGCCTCTACAATGCCCAAAGCGTGAGAATAGTTAAATCATCTGCCGCTTATAACGGGCAGGGTGTGAGGATTGTCACTGCCGCGTCAGTTTTTGAGGCTCAGACGATACGGATTGTATTGAGCGCCGTTGCTTATGCTGGGCAGACATACCGAGCCGTCAAGCGGGCGGCCAGTTATACAGGCCAAACACTCAGGCAAGTAATAGCGGCGGCCTCTTATACCGCACAGACTAACCGAGTTGTAAAAGCTGCTATTTCCTTTAGTGGCCAGACATACCGGATAGTTAAATCTTCAGCCAATTATATAGCTCAGACACTTCGCCAGACGCAAGTGGTGGCGGCCTTTGTAGCACAGACCAGACGCATTGTGGTGACCATAGCGGCCTTTACAGGGCAAACTAATAGGATAGTGACGGCGGCGGCGGGATACATAGCACAAACAATCCGAAGAATGATTATTCCTGTTCTGGCTGTATTCTACGGGCAGACACAGCGTATAGTTGTTAAATCTGCATTATTTATCGGGCAAACTAAACGCTGGCTTATGTCATGGAAGCCATTACCTATCAATATCGGGAAGGGAACACTGACCGCTTCGACACACGATGACGATATGACTATTCAGACTGGTGATGACTCTATCAATATCTCGACCGCTAGACAAGGCTTTACTATCAAGACGCACAAACAAGATTTAGGGGGATAACGTGCAGAATATAACAATCGCTCAGAATGATAAGGGATATTTAATCAGCATCCCCATAACCAATAGCGCAGGCATATCTAAAGACCTGACGAATTATGATGTTGACTTGAAAGCTTGGTTACCTGGTTCACCTGAGACACTTATAATAGACGGTGCTTGCACGAAGGTCAATCCCAATTCCAGCGGGGTAGTCACTTACACATTACTGGCCGAGGACACCGCAGTCGGGGCCCGGTATATCGCCAAGTGCGAAATGACGATGACAGACGTTATCGAAAGCACGCAGGAATTTACTATCGTCATCCCTTCGCAAACTCTTTACTGCACACTCTCTGAAGTTAAAGCAGAATTAGAAATCACAGGCGAGGAGAGAGATGATTATCTTTATGCGATGGTAGAACAGGTTACGGGTTTAATCGACACCTATTGCCAGCGTTCTTTTACACCTGTTATTGAAATAAGGTACTTCGACGGGGCTGACGATATTCTATTCATCGACGACTTAATCAGTATAGACCATACGGAGGCGGGCGAGGGTGAAGTACAGCAGGGTGTCTGGCTGGATGATGGTGACAGGGGCTACGATGCAGAACTGGACGCAATTGACTATGACCTTGCTCCTTACAACAAGATACCCAAAACCAGACTGGAATTGGCACCAGGCGGCTCCGTGTATGACTTGGCAGACGGAGTCAAGAAGGGGGTCAAGATAGCGGGGAAGTGGGGCTATTCTAATACCGTCCCATCGGATATACGCAGGGCTGCGATTATGTGGGTTACGATATTTGAGACCCAACGCAAGGCGGGCTATTCAAACGTCGTCGGTAATACCGAGACAGGGCAAATCTTAATTGACAAAGACCCACCTGCGCAGGTCAAGAAAATCCTGGAGAAGTTCCGCCGAGTAAGGTATTTATAATGCCTGAACTATCGGCTGAGATACAAGGGCTTCCCGAGTTACAAAAGAAGCTCGAGGGTGATGAGTTATTAGGTGACTCTGTTAAAAAGGCTCTTACCAAAGCCGCTATCACAGTCCAGAACCAAGCCAAGTTAAATGCGACCGGGAGGCCGGGGCCGAATGTCCAGACTGGTAGATTGCGCTCGAGCATATCTTATGAGATAGATGCTTCACCCATCCCCGAGTTTGCCAGGGTAAAATCGGATGTTATCTATGCCGCGCCGGTAGAATTCGGGAGTTCTCGCTGGACTTCCGGAGTAAGTTATCCTTTTCTCAATCCTGCCCTTGAACAATCGAAGGACAAGATAGACCAGTATTTAAATGAGGCCGCTAAAGCTATTGAAGAGAGGTTTTCCAAATGATAACAGGATTACGAGACGAGATAAAAACCGCCCTATCAAGCATCCCGGGATTGCGGGCCTATGATACCGTGCCGGATAATATCGAAACGCCCTGCGTTTTTATCCGCCCTTCGAGCGGGCTATATGATGACACTGCTTATTCAGGTATCTGGATGCCCAAATTCGAGGTTACTGTATTAGCTTCTCGTATTGGAGATGTAGGCCAGTCCCAGGACTTACTTGACGCCTACATAGTTCCCACTGGGTCTATGTCGGTAAAAGAAGCTATTGAATCAGGAAGTTATGCCTATGCCTCAGATGTTCGAGTAGTTGGCTTCAGGGACTACGGTGGACTGATATTCGGCGGTGTGACCTATATCGGGGTTAAATTTGATTTGGATACTCTAGTCTAGGAGGCAATTATGGGTTTATATCACGGCAAAAATTGCAGATTTTATGTCGGCGGATACGACATCGGCGCAATGGTTGTAAGCGCCTCGCCCCAGATGGCGGTGGCCAATGCACAAGTTGCCGTGATGGATGGCTCCGGCTACCAGACAATCAAAGGCCCTCATAATGATAGCGTGGCCATCGAAGCGCTTCTGGATGATAACTATATGGCAGCCCTCGATAATATCCGCCTTACCTCGACCGGCTCGCAGGTAATCATTCCCTTCGGTGTCACCCAGGGAGACCATGGGTTAGCTTGTTCTGAGGCTGTGCTTACGAAATATAAATTCAACTCTGTAACCACGGACGTGAATAAACTCACGGCTGAATTAAAGGGCCAAGGCGTGGCATGGGAAACGATAAAGAACTTACACCCAGCAGCTACACGCACCACATCGGGCAACGGGACTTCGATAGACGAATTATCGGCAACCTCGGCTGGCTGTTCGGCCTATTTACAAATCTGGGGGCTTGGGGAGGATGACACTCTCCAGGTAAAAATAGAGCAGTCAACTGATAACGGGTCAACCGACCCATTTGCCGCTTTAATCACTTTTACTACGTTGAATGGGTCGGTGGCTACGAGAACAGCAGAAACCAAGACCACATCGAACGCGGTCAAACAGTATATCCGTGTTACGTGGACGTTCGGGGGAACGCCTACTTATACAGGCACTTTTATCGTTGCATGGCTTAGAAATTAAATAGGAGGATAACATGGCATTATCGGGTAAAAAATATGGAAATGCACTGGTTGTAAAACTGGACACGCAGGCGGGAGTATTGAAAGACATCTCGGCCTTCGTTAAGTCGGTGGACGGACTCCCGGCTGAGCATGACATGGGAGACGTGACCACAGGTGGGAGCTTGGGTTACAAATGGCTACGCGGACTGCCAAAGGCCACTGTCACATTGGAGTGTGTACTCGATGACGCGGCTGACTCGGCCTATGACGTAGTAAAGAGCTTCAAGACCGACACCGCGACACGTTCAATCGAATATGGCCCTACTGGTTCAACTGCTGGCTATATGAAAATAACTTGCGAGTTAGACATTGTGGACGTCAAAATCAATGCCAAGACAACCGACCCGCTCATGTTCACCATCAAGGCTAATCTCAGCGGCGCGGATACCGTCGGGGTCTGGACTTAATATGAGCCAGTTTTTTATCGGGAATGAGACTGTCAGGGCGGATTTTCCCGACAGTGAGTGGGTTGACATTAAGGCAGAGCTGACGCAGGCCGATCAGGACTATATCCTCAACCAGATGGCCCACGCTGAGGCGGTCGGTGACAAAGCCCAGGTAAGTATGTCATTAGGCCGCATGGCGCTCTTGGAGCGGTCGGTTGTGGCATGGTCGTTCAAGGAAAATGATATACCAGTGCCGGTAAATAAAGAAAATATCTCCAATCTCAGACTGAAATACCGCACGAAGGTTCTTGAAGAGGTCAATCGCATCACCGAACTTGCAACCCAGTTTGTAATAAAAAACGAGTAGGCGGCATCCATCTTAATCTATACGAGGCTTTAACAGGCTTATCCAAAGAAGGCCTGACAGTAGATGATGCCGCCAGATGGATGCGGTTTCAGGTTATGAAGTCTATGGGCTGGAACTACTGGGAATACCAGAATACCCCATCACATATCATTGACGAGGTATCTCTATTCCTGCGGACTGAAAAGGCAGCCCAGAACGAGGTAACAGAACGAGGTAAATGATGGCAACAAGCGAACTGTCAATTTTGCTCAAATTACGCGACGAAGCCAGCGCCGAACTGGGGAAGGTTAAAGAGAATATAAGCGGGCTTGGGCCGGTTCTTAAAGGCGCGGGTATTGGTATTTTGGCTATAGGGGCCGCCGCCGTTGGCGCTGGCGTGGCTTCTGTCAAATCCTTTGCCGATACTGGCGATATGCTTCAAAAGATGGCAATTAAGACAGGCATTTCGACTGAGGCTTTATCCGGGTTGAAGTATGCCGCTGATTTATCCGGCACGTCTTTAGAAACCGTCGGTACAGCTATTAAAGGAACTGCTAATTTCCTACAGGCTCTCAGTCAAGATAGCGCAGCCAGCGCCGCCACCATGAAAACCCTCGGCCTCTCCGTTGAACAATTACAGGGTTTATCGCCGGAAGATACTTTTAATATTCTATCTGAAGCTATCGCTGATGTGGAAAACCCCCTAACAAGGGCGGCTGTTGCACAGGATGTTTTTGGGCGGTCTGGGCTTGAGTTACTTCCTATGCTGGCCTCTGGCAGGGAAGGGCTTCAAGCTATGAAAGATGAGGCCGCCGACCTGGGACTCATATTCTCGCAGGATGCTGCCAATTCAGCCGCTGCTTTTAATGATAACTTAACTAAACTACAGGGCGCTGTGCAGGGGTTGATGAATGAGGTTGCCGCCGCATTAATGCCTGCTTTAATGCCGCTCATTGACGCCTTCGTTTTACTAGTCAAAGCCCTCCCCATTAAAGAAATCGGAAAGCTGATAGCTGAATTATTGCCCCCCCTGGTGGATTTATTCCTGCAACTTTTGAAAGCTATTCCTTTCGATGTACTGTTGAAACTCGTCGTTACTGTACTCACACCGCTCTTAGGGATTATTAAAGCTCTATTACCGGCGTTAACACCGCTTATCGGGATATTTGCCGAGCTTATGAAACTACTCACGCCTGTTGTAGAGTTTATCGGCAAGATACTTGAAGGCGTGGCTAAGCTCGTGGGCGGCGTGTTGGGAACTCTCTTCAAGGGCGTGGGCGGTGTAGTGAGCGGGATAAGCAGCCTATTCGGCATACACGACGGCATCGTGCAGAATGGGCAAATAATCACTACCGACCCAGCGGATTATATCATCGCAACCAAGACGCCAGGGGCGCTTATGGGAGGCGGTGGCGGTTCACCTATCTACATCACCGTGCAGGGTTCGGTAGTCAGTGAAAACCAGCTTATTGATGTGGTAAGGCGCGGACTTTATAGAGACCAGTCCCGTAATTACTCATTAGGATTGGCTTAAATGCCCGCACCAGTAATTACAGTCAGGATAGCCTTTGCATCTAACCCATTTGATTCTGCACCTGTATGGGAGGATGTTTCTTCATACGCTATTTCTTATAATACCAAACGGGGCCGACGGCACGAACTCGACCGCATGGAATCTGGCACGGCAACTATTACTTTACTCAATACATCGGATAATTTCTGGTCAAACAATACCGGCGGTGCTTACTCTCCGAATGTCCTACCAGGTAAAAGGATAAATATTCAGGCTACTTATGGCGGGACTACTTACGACCGATTCACTGGATTTATTGAAAGCTGGGAACCTAGTTTCATTCTTGACCCTATGCTCGGCCCCGTTACGACCTTAACCTGTTCGGACTTGTTTGAGAATCTATCACATCTGGCGCTTAATAATGCTGGATACGCACAGGAATTGTCAGGGACTCGTTTCGGGAATGTATTAGATAGTTTGGCTTGGCCCGCCGGCTCAAGAACCTTAGATGCAGGTCAATCTCTTATGAAAGCCACCGGGGCGTTAGTCAATGAGAATGCTTTAGACCATCTGTTTAACGTTGCGACATCTGAGCGCGGGATATTCTTTACGGCGACAGACGGCAAGGTTGTTTTTCAGGACAGGCACGCCAGATTCAAATCACCCTATACGACTTCGCAGGCCATATTTGCCAATCCTCCTGGTGGTGGGGAATTCGGATATTCTAATATAGAATTAGCTTTTGATAAACAATACATCTATAACGATATTCGATTTACACGTTCAGGGGGAGCAGAGCAAGTATCAACCGATAGCAGTAGTATAACAGCCAACGGTAAACGCAGCCTGATGAGGGGAAATTTATTAGTAACGACGGATGCGGAGGTATTATCCCAGACTCAATATCTCCTATCACAATATAAATCTCCTTCATTACGGGCTAAAAGTATCACGATTAAAAATGGAGACAATCCCTGCAGTCTTTATCCGATAACACTTGGCAAGGATTTATCATCCCGCATCACAATTAAGATGACACAGGCGTCGCTCAATAAGGATTATCATATCGAGGGAATAACCGAGGCGTGGAACACCAGCGACCCCGTTTTGAGATACATCGTTACACAATATCAGTTATCTAATGCCGACTCTGTGGTTTACTGGGCCTTAGGGGTCGCCGGTCTTTCTGAACTAGGCGAGACAACAATACTGAGTTATTAGGAGAAAATCATGCCAACTTGGGCTACAGGCGAACTTGTTACAGCCGCTAAAATGAATGAGAACACGGGGCCGATTTATACCTGCACCGAAACGGATGTTACCGCCAGCCGTGCTGTAGACGGGACGGTCTACCAGAATACCAGTGGGAAATTGATGTTTGCCACTATAACCATACAATGCGGGGTAACCGGGGCGGCTAATATATACTGTTCGGCTAATGCATCACCCGCTCAAATTGCCCAGGTCGGTATTGCGCCAAATGCTGTATCCTTTTTTATACCCCCAAATTATTATTACAAAGTCTCTCAAGCCGTAGCCACTATTTCTCTCCTATACTGGATAGAATGGACTTTATTCTAAAATGAAACCCAATAAAGCCCTCATAGTCTCGGCTCTCGTTATCGGCCTCTTTTCTACCTTCTGGGCGGCTGTAACATGGCTTCCGCTCGCTCTCGGTTATCAAGTCTGTGAATACTCCGAGTCGAATCAGTTTATTGCGGTTTTTGAGTTCTCATGTATCATTTTAGGATTTCTTTATTTGATTTTCGTTCTTATCCATTCGATTAAAGCCCGCTAGAGCCACTACGATTCGATTCTACGGAGGGACTATGCCAAACACCTCGCTTATTATTATCGGTGTCGCTTCTTTGGCCTCGCTATTCCTTATCATATTCGGGGCGGTAACTAACCAGGCGGGTGTCCTCTCTACCGGCACGGGGATACTCGGCGTTTTACTGGGTTACATAGGTGCAAAAAACCAGACGGAGATTACAAAAGTTCTCAAAAGGTTCGGGCATGAATAAGTTTTTAAACTGGATAGCACGGGTATATTTATGGTTTTATTCCTCTTTCCTTCAGCGCCCAAAAGAAGAACCCTTTACCAGACAATGTGACAGGTTTGAGCGACGCTGGCCCGCAATAGCCTGGGGAATTGCGCTTGTTGTCTTTTATGCAACAGCTCAATTCAGGGGATGGTGGGTAATTCCCACCATTGTTATCTATCTCTTTGCGTGGTATTTTTGTCCCCATATTACGGCATACCAGCGGGCACATCCTGAGAATTTGCCCTATAAAATCAGCAAAGTTTTAACCTGGGCTGTTAGACGACTAAAGAGGAGTAATTGAAATGCTAATCCCAGAGTGCCCGTATCGCCCTACGAGACATTTTGTTACCGAGTTTGTTACCCCGAATAATGCTGCCATAAGAGAACAGGCGGCTGCTTTAAGGGGCTTGTCTTTAACGGATGATGACTTTATCAAACTCTGCGCCAACTATATCAGAGATGAATTTACCTATCCACTGGATAACAAGAAAGCACCGTCTGCGGGGCTTGTTTTCAAACGATACGATAAGGGTTGCTGCAAAGGATATTATTTTAATTACGCAGCAGACTACGCATGGGGCTTCCCGGCTGAGACTCAAAAGCTGACCCTGGGAATCTGTATTGACACCGCTCTTTTATATACCTCACTTTTAATTGCTGGTGGTATCTCTGCCAAGACCGCGCTGGGTGCGATTGTGTCGGCCAAGGATGGCTCAACTGTCGGGTATCATGCCTGGACTACCATGATGTATCAGGGGCAGAAATGTGTTAATGAAACCACTATCCACTTTGACACCGAGACCATAAACTGGGTATTCTCATTATACAACCAATCGAGTGGTTGGGTTAATTCCAATGGTATCTTCTACCGCCAGGAAGCTGAGTTTGATGACAAAGGTTACGAGTCAATGGGGTTACTGGGCGCAGAGATGGTTAGTTTAATGGGACTGCCGCCTCAAGCCATTGAATGTTACGGGCTGGAGCAAGCCCTTGATTTAATGGAAACCAAACACAAAAAGATGGAGAGGGAACGCCGCAAGATAGAGATGGCGAAGCATCATATTTTGGAACTGGCGTATGGGAGGTAGGGGGATGTGTGAGCCAACTTCGACAGCCAAGACAAGTAAAATTATCCTCTTAATGAAGCCTGATAAGAAAAAGAAGCAGGCTAAGAAATTACTGCAAGCCTTACAACAGGCTTATGCTGCAAAATGAGTAACACACCAAAACACAAGAAGCGCCGCATCCGGCGGAAGCTCTTGTTAAAGATACGGACTAAACCTACATAGGAGGTAAAATGAGTGTTACGGTTAAACGAGAACCCTGGCCTGACTGTCCAAACTGCGGCAGAAACTATGAGGGGATACGAGTCAATTTCAAGGGAGAGGCGCATTGTATGACGTGTGGCACCGACCTCACGAGTACGCATATAGAACTACCAGAAGTGGCATAAACATACTCAAAACAGGCATAAGCGATTCAATCCCTTTGTCACGAATAATAGGTATAATTTGTGACATTGGTAGGTGCAAGGTGGCGGTTATCTCGCAAGAGGTAGCCGCCCTTTTTTTGTTGTCTAAAATAATTATTTTCATTATCGCCTCGCTAGGCGTGAAGGAGGCTTGACAAGCGGTTATATAAGCCTTATCATACCTAGTATGGAAATAAGTATGAAATGTCCGACTTGCCAGAGCGGTAAACTTGTAAAGGCTGGAATCCATTATCGTAAAAGCGATACACTTCAGCGCTATCAATGCCGCAGATGCCGCAAAATAACCACAAAGCCCATACGAACTCTACCGCAGGTTGATAGAGAGGACTAACAAAGATGAACGCTTTTTGCAATGACTTGGACGGCAAGGGAACGCAAGGAGGTGCGCAGCAAACAGGAACTAACTGCCAATCAAAAGTGAGACAAGCGCAAAAAGAAGGGGGCTGGTAGTGAGCCAGCCCCCTGAAGGAGTGGAAACAAGTGAACCCTAATACCAATATACAGGAAAACCTAGTAAAAAAGCAAGGCATCTGTCCCATCTGCGGGTTAGACCAGCAAGAATTCCGCAAGATGTTCGGGCTGGAACCCGACGAATCTACGGGCTGCGAGATGCATGAACCAATTGAGTGTCCGGTCTGTGCGAAGGAACTGAGATGACCCGCCGCTATGTCCTCATACTGCGCGGCACCATGCGCCAGGTAGCGGCACAGTTGAAACTTGCCGCCGATAAAGCGCCAGACATGACCATCGGGGAATTATTGAAACTACAGGAGGCACAAATAAGGGAGCTAATATGTGCGAATTCGTAAGTTGGATTGAAAAAGGCAAATCAATTCTATTCCTAACCGACGACCTTATCTTCAACACTGAAAAAGGCAAACTACTTCAAAAACAGGCCAACAGAGATGACTTGAAGGGACACGGAGCAATCCGCTTCTATTTCGGGGTGGAGAGCGGCGAGGGCGAAGATAAGGAATGTACTAATTTCTCGAACTCTGCCAATTTCCCTAATCCCATAATCAAGGCAATTAAAACCGGGCAGATGTTTGGCATGGCCGGAGAGCCGCCGTTGGGTCTGCTAACCCCGGTAGCGCGTGCAGACTGCGCTGCCAAGCGTGCCCCCCTGGATGCAGACTACGAGGCCAGGCTTGCCCCCCTGGATGCAGACTACAAGGCCAAGCGTGCCCCCCTGGATGCAGACTACAAGGCCAAGCGTGCCGCCCTGGATGCAGACTACGAGGCCAGGCTTGCCCCCCTGGATGCAGACTACGAGGCCAGGCTTGCCCCCCTGGATGCAGACTACAAGGCCAAGCGTGCCCCCCTGGATGCAGACTACGAGGCCAGGCTTGCCCCCCTGGATGCAGACTACAAGGCCAAGCGTGCCCCCCTGGATGCAGACTACGAGGCCAAGCGTGATGCCCTTTTCTGGGATATTTTTCAGGATGTGCGAAATCGCAGAGAGACATGGAGGTAGGTATGGAAAATGAAACAACTAACACCGCCATTATCCGTGTCAACCCCCTCATTGACGACATTGTAATCAGGCTGCACACCGAGGGCTTGAAGGCGCAGGAATACGCCGACTATATAAAAGCAATCCAGATGGAGGAGTGATAATGCTGATACATGGCAAATATACACTGGCATACAAGCAATTTCTCAGGCTGGGACGGGCTGACCCCAAGATGACAGTGGTGGAGTTTGTAAGGAGGTGCGGACGATAATGGACGCTAACACTGAACCCGCTCTCACTCCTGAAATAACCGACATGGCCTCTTTTAAAAGCTGGCTGGAAAAGGAATACAAGGAACTTACCGACAGGGATAATAAACTTTTCAGGCAGAACAACCCGCAGATGCACAACATAAATCAAAGGCGGTTGGAACTTATTAAGGTAGGCAAGGCCGCAAGGATAGAGCTGGTAAATAAACCGAGTTTGGAGGAGGAATAAGATGGAAACTCAAGACATAACGAAGATAGAAACATCAGCAACACCGCTCATTCTCAACCGCAACCCCATTGAGGTGCTTGAGGATGCTAAGAAAGCGGCTCAAGCCCTCACAACTGTCATCAGCCAGAAGAAAAAGCCAGTCATAATGAACGGCGAACAATACCTTGAGTTTGAGGACTGGCAGACTGTAGGCCAATTCTACGGCTACATGGTATCAACCGGCGAGGCCGTGCCAGTAGAAATTGATGGCGTGAAAGGTGCAAAGGCTACGGCGAAGCTAGTCAACTTCCATTCGGGGGAAACCCTGGGCGGAGCCGAAGCCTACTGCATGAGAGACGAACCCAACTGGAAAGTCAAACCGTGGTTTCAATTAGCAAGTATGGCACAGACACGGGCTGGAGCCAAAGCCCTGAGAAATCGCCTGGCATGGGTTGTAGTTCTTGCTGGCTTCCGCCCGACTCCTGCCGAAGAGATACAGGACATGGCCTCTAAAGCTGATGTGGAATCCACCGCCACCGAAGTCAAGCACTGGTGTGAAGTCCACAACTGCGAGTTCTTCCTGCGGGGCAAGATGAAATCCTTTGCTCATCCCATTGGCGACACTAAAGAGTGGTGTCACGAGCATAAAGACAGGCCAGGTGAGGCCGCCTCGCCCCCTGTGTCAAAACCCGCCGAGCAAACTCCGCAGGTGGTAGCAACTACCGAGCAACCCTCGGAAGTTGCCCCTGCTGGCGGCAAGGTGAAGCGGGATGCTACCACAATCAAGACGCCAGGCGGCTTGTTCCAGGCTTGTTATGATGACTTTAACATGAGCCGGAGCGACATAGCCAAAGAAGCAGGCTTTCCGTCCATCGAGCACCTCACGGGATTGAAGCCTAAAGAGTATCAGCAAATCTACCAGACGATTGCGGCGGCGAGCCGTAGGATATGAATTGTCTCCCAAATATTGCAAGCTAATAGAGAAGCGAATTTTGGAGACACCCGGCAGCCTCTATGTTGCCAGCCTGCAAAGTTTCAGAGAGAACGGGTTGGAAGTGGACAGGGGAACCGGCAAGCACAGAGTTCTGGCAGACCCGTTCTGGCGGACAATCCCCTTTTACAAGCTATGGTAGGAATAACAAGATAAAAGGAATAATATGGCTAGACCGCAAAAGGCAGGGCTTGATTACTTTGACCTCGATACCGACTTCGACAGCGACGATAAGATTGAGCTTATCCTGGCTCTGCATAGCAACGAGGGTGTGGGTATCATCATCCGACTGTGGGCGAGAATGTATCGTACCACTGACGGGGAGCTTGATTTATCTGACCCCGATGTCACGAAAACTCTTTGTAAACGGCTCAGTGTCACCCCCCAAAAGCTGGACAAAGTCATTGCGACGGCGTGCAAGTGTGGGCTGTTCAGCTCGTGTTCGTGGACGGAGGCGAGACGACTTGCCAACGACCGCGTCAAGAGGTCATTGAGTACCATAGAGGGTTTACGCCGCGCCAAGAGGGGTAAATACGCTCAAACCTCTGAGTTTCGGCATGATTTCGCAGGGGTTTCGGATGGTCGAAACGTTGGCGAAACTCCACAGAGCAAAGACAGAGCAAAGACAGAACAGAGCAAAGGAGAAACAGATAAAGAGAAGACGACAACCCCTACCCCTTCACCAGAAAACGGGTCGTCGTCGGCTTTTATGACTTCGGATTTAATTACGTTAAAAACAAGATTCCGAGAGAATAATGTGCCAATAACTCCATATAACCTTGAAATTATTGAGAAAAAATACGGCCTTGATGTTTGCACGAAAGCGTTACGCGAGGCAATTAACCAGGGGCACCCAGAATATCGTTACATCGCGGGGATACTGTCTAATTGGGAAGTTGAGGGGTTGCCGGATGTAAGGGCTGGCCCGCGAGGGAAGTAATGGTATCAACTGGTAGGCGTCCATCCGTGATGAGACGGTAAGTATCGGTCAGTTAAGAATAAGGGGTAGTCTGCCGAGCCTGCCAGAAGATATATGCCAGCACGAGTAAGCGGTTCATGAATGTCTCTACTGTAAAGGAATACTAATACAGAAAGACTACATTCAAAAGACACCGAGATTGGTAAGGCTGGCAGGGGGATGGGTGCCAAACAAGGGATAAATGACTGAGTTTGCGATGTATCAGCCAGCCCATCCCAAAAATAAAGGAAGGAGGTGATGTGAACTGTTCAAACACTGTATAGATTGTGGCAGGGTTCCTTGTACTTGCACAACATCAGCCTATCCAGGGTAAAGCAGGGGGTTCACCGAGCCTGCTGGTAACGAGTGAAAAAGAAGGAGGAATAGCATGGAAATAGAGAACCCTTATGAACATGATTTCCACAATCAGTGTAATGATATATCCTGTACTACTTGTGCTCGTGAGCATAGTTGGCAAGAAGGTTTTGAAGCAGGCAAAGCAATAAGACCAGAGGTAACTGTAGAACAGATTGCCCATAGTCTTAGCGAATCTCTTTGTATGCCTGATTTTAGTGTTGAAAAAGCAGCCATAGCAATACACAACCGGATAGGAGGGAAATAGATGGACACTAAATGCAAATGCGGGCATGAGAATAGAATTAGGAGACTATGATGTATAGTGAATTTGAACGCTACTGCACAAAATGTAGGAAATGGCTTGATTCTATAACATCACCAAATCATGACTGTATTCCAGTAGCACCAGAGCCAAAGCAGCGGAGAAAATTAAAATTGTCAGGAGGCCATCGTTCAGTATATCTACACGACCTTGAAGCCGAAGCCAACTGCCAGCTACAGTCTTATCTTGATAGGATAAAAGAGCTGGAAGGCAAGGAGAAGTACCTACAAAATGGCATAAGGGAATTTACGGAAGATAATATCAAACTATCTCGCAAAGTTTCGGAGTTAGAGGCTATGATGCTGACACCTATTGAGGCACAGGCAATCATAGACGTTTACATCGATGAAAGTTGTACCAGCAGGTTTGAACTGAGGAGGCAAATCAAAGATTTGAAAGCCCAGCTTGCTGCCAGACCAGAGATAACTAAAGAGGAAGCCTTCACGCTTAAACAAGCGCTTATTCATTGCGGAATATGCTTGGGTAAAATGAGTGTAGACCATACTAGGCTTTTAGAAAAATTGAAGCCCATAGCTGAGAAGGGGGAATGAATGAGAGTTACAATTATTTGCAGTGTTAGGGGTGGTACTCCGCAAGAGGTTTATGATTATGTAGAAAAATTAGAGAGTCAGGGGCATACAGTTTATTTACCACCAAGGGATACACCTCAAATTGATATTACGGGCTTGAATATCTGTTTGAGGATGTGCCACCAAATACGGCTTGCGGATGAAGTCCATATTTTTTATTCCTCTATTTCACAAGGTGTTCATTTTGATTTAGGGTGTGCTTTTGCCTTGGGTAAGAAATGGAAATTGATTAACTCTCCTGATGATGATATTGCTACTAAAAGTTTTATTAAAGTGATTAAAGAACTCCAATGAAAATTGCTATCACAAAGTTGGATAAATTAGCATCCGAGTATGTACGCCGTAAATCCAAAGGAAAATGTGAACGATGCGGTAGGGATTATGGTGATTGGAGCAGACTTCAATGTTGTCATTATCACGGTCGCAGGATGAGGAATGTTAGGTTCGACCCGTCCAACCTGGTGGCTCTCGACTTTGGGTGTCACCAATACTTCCATGAGCACCCGCACGAGTTTGATGAGTTTATGTTGAAAAGGTTAGGCCAGGAGGAATTCGATTATTTAAATATTAGAGCCCGTATATTTGGGAAGGCGGATTATAAACTGTGGGAGCTTTATTTGAAACAGGAGCTAAGTAGCATTGGGGGAGGATTGAGGGACTAGGTGTATGTTAGATTATCTGAAACCAAGCGAGTGCCGATACACAAGAGACGACATTTTATTTATTCTGAATAACTGTCTGGAGGGCTGGCCGTCTCGTGACAGCGGTTACACCGATATGCCTATATCGAGGTCGGTCAACCCGCACATGCCGCGCCAGAGCGAGATAGAGATATTGGCCGAGATAAAGGTTCGGCTTGCTCTATGCGGTGATGCTGGCCGGAAGCTCTACGCCATCTTTCTAGGGGTACAAGGGCAGTACACCATAGACTATAACGGCCTACCGCAGGAAGGGCGTTCTGTGCTGTCCTATATCAGTGGGAATTGCAGGCGAGTCAACGACTGTTCGAGATGCCCGCACAAAGGTTGCAAGCGGCGGGGTCGGAAGCCCTGCACATGGAGCCAGTGGGTGAATCATCACCGATGATAACGCCATATTACGATGATGGTAACGGCATCCAAATCTATTTAGGAGACTGTCGACTTATCTTACCGCAGTTAGATGTTAAGGTGGATTTAGTCCTGACCGACCCGCCGTATGCTAATGGAACTGAATACGCAAGTTACGAGGATACCGGCGCAAATCTTGACGAACTTATCAAAAGCATATTTCCTGAACTGACAAGGTTATCTTCAACAATGTTGATTACTTGCGGCGTTTCAAACATTCAACGATTCCCTACTCCGCGCTGGATATTAAGCTGGATAAACAAAGCTGGTAGCGGTTCCGGGCCGTGGGGGTTTTGCTGCTGGCAGCCAATTCTAGCGTATGGTAAAGACCCTTATTTGACAGATAGATTAGGACGACGCCCAGATGTGATAGATAAAAACGAAACATCCGAAAAGTGGATTGACCATCCATGTTCTAAGCCGTTGGATTTGTGGCAGCTAGTCATGCAACGCGGTTCAACTAAGGCGAGAGATTTAATTCTCGACCCCTTTATGGGAAGTGGCACAACACTGGTAGCCGCCAAAATCCTAGGCAGGAAGTGTATTGGAATAGAAATCTCGGAAAAGTATTGCGCTATCGCAGTTGAACGATTAAGACAAAGTGTTATGACTCTAAATATTTAGTTTTGGAGATACAGGGGAAATGTAGGAGTGTTACATGGTAGCTGTCAAAGGAATTCCCCAGACGTTTAACGGGATAGTCAAGATGCTGGACAAGTGCAGCGCCGAGCATAACGGCTGCAAATGCTGGAAACAGGGGGAATGTGTTACACATTTCGACAAGCTGTGCGATAGGAGAACCGAAGTGGGGAACAACAAAAGGGAATGCTATCGGTTTAGCCTGTGGTTCTCAAAATTGCGATAAATTGTTTGCAATACATCTGTCTGGTATGCTAAAATACGTAGCAAGGGTTGGAAGTCTGCAAAGACGCTGGCTCTTTCTTTTTGTCCTTCTTTTCTTCTTCCCTAGCTGGATTATCACGATGAGCGTCAAACCCAAAGGGTTAGTCCTGTGGCAATGGCGCTCTCTTATTATAAGCCGCCCGAAGGGTCACGCTGGAAGGCTTGGTGTACGGGTAGATTATTCCTCACCGTAACCTAATTAGTGCGTGACAGTTGAGGCAGTAGGGCGGCGAGTGTTTCAAAGCAGAACAGGAGCGGATGTATACAAACTCGTCAGTCAGTATCTATTTCCCAAAAGATGCATACAAACTATGATAAAAGCTGTATTCGAGGATATGCCGAAAGAGACGGGCGGCGGGTATGCCAGGTGGGAGGGTGACGACTTGTGCATATTCATTGACCGGAACGCCCATCCTATCAAGCAAAAACTAACAGCTATTCACGAAGTAATGCATGCCCACTTATGCGGTGAGGTAAGACATTCCAGGATGGAAAAGATAAGCGTTCAAATTGCCGATTGTCTGAGTCAGCTTGGTTTGTGAGGTAGAATGCAAGTAATTCAGCGAGCGCTAGAGTATTCTCGGCCTGACAGGATAGATGTAATACCTTTTGGGGACTCACATTTTGGTTCTATCCATGCTGCCGAGGATGCCGCCTGCGAGCAACGAGATATTATCTTAAAAAACAAAAATACATACTGGGTGGGGATGGGAGATTGGGCGGACTGCATTACAAAGGATGATAAGCGGTTTGACATGGGCGGGTTGGCTTCATGGGTTAAGAAAGACGATATTGTTGAGAGCCAAAGAAAGCGCATAGTTGAATTTCTGAAACCCATCGCCCCTAAATGTTTGGCTTACCTCACCGGGAATCATGAGGAAACTATCCACAAGGCGCATCAGCACGACATCACGCGGCATATAGTTGATGACCTCAATGTTCCTTATGGCGGTTATTCCTGCTTCCTTAATTTGAATTTCCGCCGTTGCAATAAGTCAGAATGGAACCTCTTAATTCATGCATGGCACGGGGCCGGTGCAGCTCAGACAGCAGGGGCAAGGTTAAACCGCCTTCTCAGTTTGGTCAATGATGTGCAGGCAGATGTCTATTTTATGGGGCATCTCCACGCCATGACACACCACACGCCGGATAGGCTCGTATTAGAAAACGGCAAGATTAAAAGCCTGACGCTAGAAGCCACTATAACAGGCTCATGGGTGAAAGCCTATACGCAACCCATGACCCCAGACGATGAGTCAATCGGTTATCCTGAAATGAAGGGTTATAAGCCGTCCCGTATAGGAGCGCCAGTTTTACACATCTGGCCCGATGAACGAAAATTCACAATCGAGGGATGAAATGTCCGCCCATTACTGCCCATTCTGCCAGAAACTTACAGACGACATGGTATGCTCTCATTGTGGCAGACAGACTGAGCCGATTCACATGGTGCCGCCCTGGTTAGATGATTATGAAGCTGATTTGCTTGAAGACAAACCTGATAGAACGGAGGACGATATTGAAAACAGTCAAGAAGGGCGACCGGGATTATTCTATCCCGTATGTACCCGCCCCAGATGACCTGCCTCGGATACCCTACCCTGTTATCAAACAAACGGTACACAAAAATTACTGTGTGAGTCATTATTGCGACATATACCCTAAGTGGCCCCGCAAGGACGTGCTGCTTCCGTGAAACGCATTATAAACTATATTTTCCGTCAGATATGGTGGTACAGGTTTGTCAAAGAGCTTAGAGCAAACCATAGATAAACTTCGCTCGTTTTGCGAGATGCTGGCCGACCCCGAAGTATCCGACGTTGAGTGTGTTCTCGCTTTCCATCTTGCCAGGAGAGCCTGCGAGGAATTAAATGCCTAGTATGCTTTTAGCGGCGGGCCAGCCCTTTAGGTGCTAAGGTGCTTAAAGTTTATCATCCCTGGCCCCGCCACAATCTAAAAAGCGGGCTGTCACAAAAAGTACCTATTATTTGAGACAAAGGCCGAGCCAGCCATAAACCGATATAAGAAAGAGGCTAGAGCCAAAACCCTAGCCTCTCAAATGCCCGTACAGCCTAGTTATAGGGGTGGGCTGACTGATATCCTTTGAGCTTCCTCTTTAATCTTCTCTAATTCTCTTTTTCTGCAACTGGGTCGATCCTTGCAGACGAATCGTTGCGTTTGGTCTTTATTCCATGCAAAGTTCAGTGTGGGTAGGGGATAGGTTACATCCTCGCCCTGGTGTCTGCAGTTATTACAAGTGTTCATATTCGTTTCTCCTCGGCGTGACCGCAACGTGGGCAATATCTTACCATTCGGTTGCCGTACGCAGGATGTAATTGCCATGCTCTCCAGGCGTGGCCTAGTAACAGGCAGAGTAGTTTCATTTTATCCTCCTCGCTAACTCGGCCAGGGTGATATTTCCGTAGACCTTGAGAATTTGAGCTAATGCCCCGAAAACATCTTTAGCCTTGCCGCAGATTTTAATAATCATTTGACCTCCAATAGTTTACGTAGGTTGCTTGTCTGCCATTTGGTTTCAGCAGCCCAAGCAGCCTGAGCAGCATCCTGAGCCGCCAGAGCAGCAGCCCAAGCAGCCTCCTGAGCATCCTCTAATTCTTTTTGTGAAGCAAGCCCATTGGCGAAGCGTCTCGTAGTTTTGATACACTCTCGCACCCGTTTATCGGTTGGGTATTCCCTTTCGTAGTATTTCAACACGTGCCAAGCGCAATCACAGGTGAATAGACGAGCTAGTTTTTCCGCAGCGGGTATATTTGTGGTGCATCGTAATACCCAAAGCGTGTCATCTAACCCACAGACATCGAGAATCCTGGTTAGTGAGACGAGCGTATCTTTGCCATCTGGCATATCTTCTTCCATAATCTCAAACCACCACTCGTAGCCACATTGAGCGCATATGGCGGCCGCTTTGTTTGACATGTATTCTGTATCATTGCTTGTGTAACAATGACATTCAGGACATCGGTCAATATCAAAGCATTCAGAGAGGTACTCTTGCGCTGTGTATGTTGAGCCTTTCATTTTATGCCTCGGACTCGCGCAACATAGGTTTTTTCTATGAGGCTGGCAATCGTCTCGATATCCTCCCCATCCGCGATAGTGTATTGCATCTGTTCAGCTAGGCTCGCTCTGTCGATGTGGTTGAGAGGGTAGTTGTCGCTCCGGCTGATGAATTCGTCCGCATTTTCTCGGATTTCCTCGTTGGTTAGTTTTGACATTTTTTTCTCCTCTCCGCCGCCGTCTATCGGCTGACGCGGGCTTGCACTTTGTTTTTAGGATAGATGTAGCGGGAAACTATCGATTCACAATCCCCGTCAAACCGAAGCCGCCATTGCTCGCCGCCCTCGGTATCAGACCATTCATGCTTGATTAAGGTCGCTTCCCCTTCTAGTACATCCTGGCTGAACGGGTCTTCATAGATTTTGACTCTGTCGCCCTTTTCCATTTTTTATCTCCTATGTCCGCCGCCGTCTTAGTTGGCGGGTTGTGCTTATGTGTATGCGCTACTCCTGCGCTACACTTCATACACCCGCCGCCCGCTCTACTCCTGTGATGGGTGTGCTCATGGGTGTGCACAACTCCACTGTGGGTGTGCTCATGGGTATGCGTTAGAGTAGTTACATTCCAATTTGTTATCGTTTTATCCCTCCCTACATCCAATATAACATAGTGCCATAGTGCTATCAATAGGTAGAGGGCCTATTTTGAAGTTTATTTTTTGATTGGCAGGGTGGGCAAACCATCAAAATGAGCGTGAATTAAAAAGATTATGGAAACTGAATGATAATTAAAACCATCCCAATAAGCCGGATTAGGGCAGCGGTCTATAACCCGCGCAAAGATTTGCAGCCGTCCGACCCTGAGTATAAGAAACTCAAGAAATCAATAACCGAGTTTGACATTGTAGAACCCTTAATCTGGAATGAAACAACAGGCAATTTAGTGGGCGGGCACCAGCGCCTCAAAATCTTGCAAGAGATGGGGCGAAAAGAGGTTGAGGTATCGGTAGTTAAACTATCCGATGCTAAAGAGAAGGCGTTAAACCTGGCGCTGAATAAAATCTCCGGCGAATGGGACTTCCCTAAATTAAAGGATATTTTAGAGGAGCTTAACACGGGGGCCTTCGACATTGAGATAACGGGCTTCGATGACAAGGAAATCGAAGAACTGATGACGCAGTTTCACGTCCCAGGCGAAGGTCTAACCGATGACGACGCCGTCCCTGAAGCAGTAGAGACAATCTGTAAGATGGGCGATTTGTGGCAACTAGGAAACCATCGTCTACTCTGTGGTGATGCTACCAAGAAAGATGACGTGGAGAGGCTGATGGGGGGCGAGAAGGCCGACATGGTGTTCACCGACCCGCCGTATGGTATTGATATTGTGCATAGAGGTCGTGTTGGCACGACCTCTATGCTGGGCTTTGTTGGTATCGAGAAAAAGCCCGTGCGTTCACTGGCTCACGCACGGGCTTACCGTCCAATAAAAAATGACGATAAACCTTTTGACCCTTCTTGTATCCTTGAATACGGCACGACTCAAATAATATTTGGTGCCAATAACTTCGCCTCCAAATTGCCCGATAGTACAGTTTGGTTAGTTTGGGATAAGAAGATAGAGGGCGGGTTAGACCATAATAACTTTTCAGATGTTGAACTTATCTGGACAAATTCTGATAAAAAGGCTTGTCTGATTTATCGACATTTGTGGTCGGGTTTATTAAGGCAGGGAGATAGGAAGACAGAATTAAAAGACCGTGTTCACCCTACTCAAAAGCCAGTGGGATTATTGGTTCAGATATTACAGGACTTTGTGGGCGACCCTGTTTTAGATATGTTTCTCGGTTCAGGTTCCACCCTTATAGCTTGTGAGAAGTTAGGACGCAGGTGCTACGGGATGGAGATAGATGAGCATTACTGTGATGTTATATTACGCAGGTGGAGTGATTTTACTGGAAAACAACCAGTCTTGATTAAAATATAATGTGATGTTATAATCATATTGTGAATAAAGGACAATTCAGGAAGGGCTTTAGACCGTGGAATGCGGGTACTCATCTATCCGGGATGTCAGGCAAGCATCAGACCGCAGAGCATAAGGCTAAAATAGGAGCCGCTAATAAAAAGTCCAACCCGAAATCTAGTCAAAGTGCATTATTAAGGCGTTCTCCTAAATTTAAGGAATGGCGGTTAGCGGTATTTGAAAAGGATAATTATACTTGTCAGAAGTGTGGAGCTAACAAGCAAAATAACAAATGGATTATCCTACATCCACATCACATTAAATCCTTTGCCAATTTCCCTGAACTAAGATTTGTGGTGGGGAATGGGCAAACGCTTTGTGAGGCTTGCCACGGCGGAATACATGACATTGATTTTAATGGCTATCATCGAAAATTAGTCTGTGCTATATGTAATCAGACATTCAAACCGAAATATGGCAATTACTCAATAAAAACTTGTTCCCGAAAATGCGGTTATATATTCCGAAGTCAACATGGAAGCAGTCGAAAGGGGAAACATTATCCCCACTTACAAAGAGCTAAAATAGTTAAATGCCCCGAATGCGGCTTAGATTTTAGGGCGATAAAAGATACTGTGCACCGAAAACAAAAGTATTGCAGTCAGACTTGTTACTTAGAAGCAAGATGGGATTACACGGGGAAAAAGGCAGTTAAATTAAATGGACACGGCGGTAATTCAGAAAATTGATAAACAATCGAATCTCAGGCGTGGCAATCCCGCTTGGATTAAAGGGATGCCATCCCCTAACCCCAATGGGCGGGCTCCAAAACCTTTCTGTATGAGCGATGCGTTGCGAGAATTGCAAGTAGGCAATCCCACTGATGTTATAGCGAAATGGAAGAACAAGGGCGAGCTTACCGGAGCGCAGCGTTCAGCTGTTGCGATGCAGAAAGAGATAGAGAAGGGCAACGTGCAGGCGTTTCGTGAGACTGCCGACCGGGTTGAAGGGCGCGTAACCGAGCACACCGACGTAACCACGAAGGGCGAGGCTATAAATGGACATTGGAATATTGCCGACTCTGACATTGCCGGAGCGCTCTCAATCCTCGATAGAGTCGGAGCGTTTAAGACTAGCAACTAGCCTTTGCCGACTACAAAAGAATCCCTATATCCCGCATAAGCCAACACCAAAACAACTGGCGTTTCTTTTATTAGAGAACCAGGAGGCTTTTTATGGCGGAGCCGCTGGCGGAGGGAAGTCGGAAGCCCTTTTAATGGCGGCGCTCAAATATGTTGACACACCGGATTATGCAGCTATTATATTCAGGAAAAACTATTCTGAGCTTACTCTACCTGGAGCATTGCTAGACAGGTTCCACGAATGGACGTCCCCGTTCCCCGAGGTAATTTGGAAAGAACAGGAGAAGACGGGACATTTCCCTAGTGGCGCGACAGTCTCTTTTGGTTATCTTGATAACGAAGCCGATATGTATCGGTATCAATCGGCGGAGTTTCAGTTTATCGGCTTTGATGAGCTCACTGAGTTTAATGAGAAGGCTTTCAGGTTTCTGTTCTCACGCTTGCGCCGCCTTCAGTCCAGCGATGTCCCGCTTCGCATGAGGGCGGCCAGCAACCCGGGCGGAATAGGGCATGACTGGGTGAAGCAGCGTTTTATCATTGAGGGTCGGGGCAAGGGAAGAATATTTATACCCGCCACCCTAGACGATAACCCTCATCTTGACAGGGAATCTTATATTAAAAGCCTCAATGAGCTCGACCCCATTACCAGGGGGAGACTTCTTTTAGGGGACTGGACTGCCAGGGACGCAGGGAATCTCTTTAAGCGGCAGTGGTTTAAGATTATAGACGCCGCGCCGACTATTAGATATATCAGGTACTGGGACATGGCGGCGACAGAAGCCACTAAAGGGAAAGACCCGGACTGGACTGCAGGCTGTAAAATGGGGCGGGATTCCTCAGGACGGTTCTATATTTCTGATATGCGCCATCTCAGGGCATCGTCTCAGACAGTTGAAGCGCTTGTAATACAGACGGCTAAACTCGACGGTAAAGAGACACACATTTATATCGAGCAGGAGCCCGGAGCTGGTGGGAAGTCTTTGATAGATTATTACACCAGGCAGCTCGCGGGATTTGTAGTTAAGGCTGATAGGCCCGCAAGCGATAAGGTTACACGGGCCGCGCCCACGTCTTCACAGGCCGAGGCAGGTAATATCTTTTTAGTAAATGGATTATGGGTTAACGACTTTCTGGACGAAGTTGAATCCTTCCCATTGGGCGCCCACGACGACCAGGTAGATACAATGAGCGCCAGTTTATCGATTTTAAGCGCACATACTCCCTGGCTCATCGCATAGGAGATAATAAATGTTTGAGAATTTAAGGACTGCCGTTGCATTGGCCATACAACCCAAAGCAGTTACCAGGAAAATAGAAAAATTAAATCTTGCCTCAGCCTTAACACCAGGTGCCCCTATCTACTCAGACATGACAGTTAAGAAGGCCGTGCGCGAAGGTTACAAAATGTCGGTCTTCGTCTATCGGGGCGTGAGAACGATTATACAAGCGGCCTCGGCAATTCCTTGGTATGCCTTTGCTGATGATGGCACTCCGTTACCTGAGCATGAGCTTACTAAACTAATGCTGCATCCCAATCTTGAGTTCTCCGGCCAGGATATGATAGAAATTATAATCGGGCATTTGTGTTTAACTGGTAATGCGCTGTGGCAGCCCATAATGACTAACGGAAGAATCACTGAGGTCTGGCCCGTTATGCCTGACCTGGTTCAACCTATCCCCTCTAAGGCACCTGGTAAATGGTTAGACGGCTGGCAGATTAACGAGGAGTCCAGGCAGCGGATAGTCCCGCCTGAGACGTTTATTCATTTTATGCAGACAGACCCTGGCAATCCGTACTGGGGGATTGGCCCGCTCATGGCGGCTGCTCGCACGATAGACACCGACAATGAGGCGCAGGACACTCAAAAAGTCAGTATGCAGAACAGGGGCATTCCGTCCGGTATTCTAAGCCCGACCGACTCCGAGATGACGGCGGACGAACTGGAGGAAATCAAGAAGCGGTTTAAGGCCGAGCATGGAGGGAAAATAAGCAGACGCGAACCGTGGATATTGAATAAAGGAATCAAGTGGGAGCAGATGTCGCTCTCCGCCGTGGAGATGGACTACACTGCTTCACGATTACAGAATAAACGGGATGTATCCGCCGCCCTGGGTATTTCGCCTATATTTCTAGGAGACCTGGAGCAGTCGTCTTACAATAACATGATGGAAGCCCGCAAAGCGTTATATCAGGACGTGGTCATTCCCATGTTAGATGATATACGGGCCACGTTACGGATGCGGGTGGCGCCGGCCTATGGCGTAGATATTGGTTATGACACTTCCAACGTTGAAGCCTTAAGGGATGATTTCAATAAGAAGGTTACTTCCGCTCAGACGTTATGGGCGATGGGCGTGCCGTTCGACCAGATAAATAATAGGTTAGAGATGGGGTTTGAGGAATTCACCGGCTGGGACAGAAGTTATATCCCGTTCTCTCTCATGCCCGCCGGCGGCACGTCTGTTCAGGATAACGGGCAAGCGGTTGAAGGCCAACAGGTTGCGGATACTGCCGCTAATATTGCGGCTGGGGATAAACTAAATGGTATCCAAATCAAACGACCCACAAACAAGGCTTTTCAGGCCGATACAGAGGAGCAGAAAACGCAACAGTGGAAGCGGATAGACAGCCGAAGAATGGGCTGGTGGGCTGTAATTGGTAAAAGGATAGAACCGCTTTATGGGGATTTGTCTGACGCTATTGTAAAGGCGCTTAAAGACAAAACCGAGACCACAGCACCGAAGGCCGCGGCGTCGGCTATCAATGGCCAAACAGATAGCTGGTTGAAGGTCATGACTGCGGCATATATGTCCATTATCGAGGATGTTGGCAACCAGACGGCGAGTGATATGGGGATGAAACCAAAGTCTGCGAAGGCACAGATATTCGACCCGTTCTCAGCAGCCGCGGTCAAGTGGATAAAATCACAGGCAACGTTGACTGTGAAGGCTATATTAGCAACCGACCTTGAAGCCGTTAAAGCGATTATTTTGAACGGATTTACTGAGGGCCAGGGCATACCTGCTATCTCTAAACTCATTCGGGGCTTCTACGATGACAATTCTGCGTGGAAGGCCGCCAGGGTTGCGAGGACTGAGGTGGCTAAGGCCGCAGGATTTGGTCAGCACGAGGCGGCTGCGCAATCCGGTGTAGTAGAAACTAAGAAATGGCTGACCGCAAGGGATTCAACTGTCAGGGATTCCCATGCAGACCTTGAAGGTGAAGAGCAGCCACTTAATGGGACGTATTCTAACGGATTAGAGTTCCCAGGTGACCCGTCAGGTGACCCAAGCGAAGTTATAAATTGCCGCTGCACCGAACTATACGGGTTCTAGGAGATTATTATGCCGCTACCAAAACCGAGTTCAGGTGAAAATCACGATGATTTTATGTCCAGATGTATGACAAATGGAATTATGATAACCGATTTCCCAGAGAATGAGCGGCGTTACGCTGTATGTCAGGGTCAATGGGACAACCCAAAGGAGAAAGAAGTGCAGCACGAACATAAGACAATTAAGTTTGAAGTCAAAGAAGTCAACGAAGAGACTGGTGTATTTGAAGGCTATGGTTCTACTTTCGGTGGTGAACCCGATTCCTACGGCGACGTAGTGGACAAAGGGGCGTTCACCAAGACCATCGCCGAAGGCGCCAAGCGTATTAAAATACTTTGGAATCACCAGACGCTTGAACCTATCGGTAAGCCCGTCGAACTCAGGGAAGACGAGAGGGGCCTATTTATCAAGGCCAAACTCTCACTGGGCGTCCAGCGGGCGAGGGAAATCCTGGCGCTCATGAAAGACGGCGTTATCAATGAGTTATCTATTGGCTATGACACGATAACCGATGCCGTTGTGGAGGGTGTCCGCCACCTGAAAGAGGTCAGATTATGGGACATTTCCCCCGTATCATTCGCTGCCAATCCTGATGCGGTGCTGACCAATGTTAAGTCAGGCCGTGTATTATCCGCCAGTAATTTAGAGAAAGTGCAATCCGCATTAGAGGCATTGCAGGCACTTATCGAAGCCGCACAGACAGAGGAGCCGGAGAAATCCACTCCCCCCGCTGTAGGCGAAGATGAAGCCGCCGATATGGCTCTAGCCGAGTTGCGTTCTACCATAGATGGGTTCGATGCAATAAAAGCCGAAAGGCGCATTGATGCCCTGCTCAAAACCTTACAGGAGGTTAAATAAATCAAATGCCCGAAATAAGGGAACTTACAGACAAAATTCAAGAGGCTACCGCAACCATGCGGCAGACCGCCGACGAGTATCATGCCGAGGCTGAAAAGCTGGGGGCAGTTACCGCCGAAACCAAAATAAAATGGGACAAAGTTAATTCACGGCTCGACGAGTTCGAGACCAAACTACAGCGCACCGCCGTTGTAAAACCCGATATGGGCGATGCCAAAAACGAGAAGGCTGCTGCACACCGCGCCGCTTTCTTTAAATGGATGCGCGGTGGAAAGGCAGCCCTCGAACCCTCTGAACGGAAGAGCCTGGTGGAAGATGCCACTGGCTTATATCTAGTCCCGGAGGATATTGAGGCGGCTATAATCCGCGCTCTCCCCGGCATCAATCGCTTCCGCCAGTTCGCCGGTGTCTGGACTACATCGCGCGATAAGTTGCGCTGGCGCTCCATGACCGACGTGACAATGGGCTGGGGCAAACTGGAAACCGGCACCAGCATCGGCGGGCTTGAATCTACCCCTGGCGCTGCTACCGCCTATATCTATGCCGAGGACTTGGTAGGCCTTACCAAAATCGGTGAAGACGAACTCATGGACACTGACGCCAACTTAGTTGCTATCATCGCCGAGGGCTTCGCCAATTCACGGGCTGCCGTCGAGGATGCTGGCTTCGCAACTGGCAGGGGTCATACTACCTATCTCGAACCTGCCGGCGTAGCGGTCAATGCGACCCTGGTCGGCACCAATAAAACCGACCTGGCGACTGCGGATACTATCACTACTGACGACATGGTAAAGCTGGAATATGCTTTACCTGCTCAGTATCTTCCTAACGCATCGTTCTTGATGCACCGCAAAACCGAAATGGCCGTCAGGCTTTTCCGCCCTGCTGTTGCTTCAGGTTACTATGGTAACTATATGTGGCAGCCTTCACTCCAGGTTGGTATGCCGAACACCTTTGACGGCTTCCCCGTCTGGAACTCTGCCTCAATGAACTACCCTGCTGATACCGTTGACGAGGCCACCTCTGTTGTATTTGGTGACTTCAAACGGGGTTACATGGTAGTTGACCGCCTGGGTATGTCTATCCAGAGGCTCGACGAACTTTATGCCGAGTCCGGCCTGGTGGGCTTCAAAGCACACTTCCGTGTTGGTGGCGGCGTGGTCAATACCGGCGCCTTCTGGTGCTTGAATAACGAGTCAACTTAAGGGAGGCTAACATGGCGATTGAAAAGTTAGCCTACGATATAGTTGACGCAACCATAACAGTTGGCACTCCTACTCTTGGCTCATTCCCTGTCGCCATCTAACTCAAGAACGCACAAGGTGGCGACTTGAATGTCAGCCGTGCTGTTTTCTTCTACCTGTCCAAAGACTCCGACGGCTCGACTATCTGTGTGGACGCGACAGATACCACCTCCGTCACCATAGGCACCGATGGGTTATTCCCTGAGATAGCGGGGTACGCAACGGCTGTCTCCGGTCATCTAGTCAGCGAGGCAGATGGTGATATTGATGTGACTATCGTCGTCCTTACCACCAAAACTGTCTATCTGGTGCTGGTCATGCCGGACGGACAGCTTGTCATCAGTAGCATCATGACCTACACGGCATCGTAGCGTTGGAGAGGGGGACTAACCATCCCCCTCTCCCATTCAGGAGATAATCATGAGATTAAGGATGCTAACCAGCATTGCCTCGCCGATTGGCTTTTATCAGGAGGGGCAAGTTGCAGATATACCAGAAGATATAGCATGGAAATGGCTGAAGGCTGGTATAGCGATGATGGACAAAAGCCTGGAATCTAAAGAAACTAAGATTATAAAAAAGCGCAAGGAGAAATAAATGGCCAACTCAATCGAGGTGGCACTCAGACTGCATCGGCTATAATACCCCTTCGGGGCATTGTCATTCCTGCTAACTCTGTTTTCAAGGCGCAAATAGCTGATAGTAGCGCAGGCGGTGACAGCACATTAAATATCAAGGTTCACTATCACGAGCAAATAACTTAAGGAGTAAGTAAATGGCTTATATAAAACTTTTCAAAGCAAGCGACGACTCGCAGGTATCCGCAGCCCCAACTACTACAAACGCAGTCAGTTTTACTTTAAGGGCGGACTTGAATGAAGTCGGCTCGTATCAAAAACTCTATGCGCTGGCGGATGATACTTACGTCTGCTCGACAGTCGTGGTGACTCCGACAGGCACGACAGCCACCAAGTGGCAACTAGCGCCGGATGACGGTGGTAACCCAGGAACGCCAGAAGCCTACGGTGCGCCTTTGTCTTTAGGGACGGTGAATGACACCGACAAATCATACTTTCATATCAGGGCAAAGGCGATAGATAGCGAGACGCCGATTAATGACGTGAGTGTTACGCTGGTTGTTTCAGGAATAGCTGCTGCTGAATAGTGAGGTAAATCATGGCTGATAATATAACTATTAAACCAATCGCCGTTGAGCGTGACGTAGCCACAGATGAAATCGCAGGTGTCAGTTATCAGCGCATGAAACTGACGCTCGGCGCTGACGGTACTAATGACGGTGACGTAGCATCGGGTAATCCTTTACCCATTACAGGTGCAGTTACTAATGCCGCCGCCACTTCGATAGACGGTAAAATCACAGCCTGTAATACAGGCGCTATCGCCGGAACGGTTACTGCCAACGCAGGCACTAATCTCAATACGTCTGCCCTTGCACTGGAGGCTGGTGGCAATCTAGCAACCATCGCTGGCAAGGACTTCTCTACAGAGATGACTTTGAGCGCATTGAATGGCAAGGTAACAGCCTGCAATACGGGTGCAGTTGTTGTTTCTTCTGGTGCGGTTACTGTGACCAATGCTACGGCTGCCAACCTGAAAGCAGAGGCTACAATTGCTGCAGGCCAAACTACAGCCGTAACCAATGCAGGTACTTTTGTAACTCAAGAAAATGGAGCAGCCCTGACCGCACTCCAGTTAATAGATAATGCCATATCTGGTGCTGGTTATAATAT
>Ga0208045_1000163_pt1 | contig 32112 bp, 24 predicted proteins | sample PL_2010_200m_FD_184160 | JGI IMG/M metagenome (GOLD analysis project Ga0208045, IMG submission 184160) | Freshwater microbial communities from Powell Lake, British Columbia, Canada to study Microbial Dark Matter (Phase II) - PL_2010_200m... | ecosystem: Environmental > Aquatic > Freshwater >...
GGTAATAAAGGCAGAAAACAGACTTTCGGCAGGTGCCCGATTTCTCCCGGTGAAGCTACTCAATCCATCCCTGAACCTATCCCGAGATGTGAACCTGCTAATGTCGTTTCTGGATCAATTCCGATCATCGTAAAGAGACAAATATTCATGCGCGTTTCCAGTCCATCCCAGAAATCTTTCAAAGTCGGAATACCTGATCACCAGGGAAGCCGTATTGATGCAGGGATGAAAACTGATCCGCTTAAAATTCCGGAGGCAAAGGTGAGTTTTCCCTGCTTCAGCCGTTGCTCCGGGTCATGGATGCTCATAATAATCGAAAAGGATTTTAAGATCTTCAAGAATCTTGTACTGTCTGGGATCTCCGTTCATCAGGCTAAGGAAAGTCGCAAATATACTATTTATGGGACACTGATGACACTGATGACACAAATGAACACAGATCAGTCAGTGAAAATCAGTTGAAATCTGTGGTATCTGTGTTCCAATAAATCGTTAGTTTTGCAGGGATGAATCTGGTCTTTCACAAATATCACGGAACCGGGAACGATTTCATCCTGATCGATAACCGGGATGGCACCATCCAACTCTCCGGAGATATCATCGCCCGTCTGTGTGACCGCCGCTTCGGGATTGGCGCTGATGGGATGATGCTGATGACCAGCCGGACGGGATATGATTTTGGGATGGTTTATTACAATTCCAACGGGCACGAAAGCACCCTGTGCGGTAATGGCGGCCGGTGCATCACGGCATTCGCCCATGCCCTTGGAATCATAGGTAATTCGGCCCGGTTTCTTGCTGTCGACGGCGAACACACCTCCGAAATCCTGAAGGAACAGGGGAATGTGACGTGGGTCAGGTTGAAAATGGCCGACGTTCCTGCAACAAGTTGTCAGGTTCCAAGAAGCGAAAAGCGAAAAGCGAAAAGCGAAATAATATCCGGCATCCGGCATAATCGTCACTGCGAGCGGGGCGAAGCAGCGGCATCCGGTATCCAGATCAACACCGGTTCGCCTCACCTCGTACTGTTTGTGGAGGATGCGGCCGCGATCGATGTGGTAGGTGAAGGCCGGAAACTAAGAAACGATCCGCAGTTCGGTCCTGACGGCACCAATGTCGATTTTGTCGAGATCAAAGGGGATACACTCTTTGTCAGGACATACGAACGTGGTGTGGAAAACGAGACCCTCTCCTGCGGGACCGGAGTAACAGCCGCTGCGTTGGCTTTTGCCAGTGGGCAGTGGCCAGTGGGCAGTGGGCAGTGGGCAGTCCGCAGTCCGCAGTCCGCAGTCCGCAGTCATCCGACGTCAATGTCATTGCGAGCGAAGCGAAGCAACGGCATCGGGGATCCGGGATCCGGGATCATTGTTGAGACTTTAGGCGGCAAACTGACCGTTTACTTCCGGCTTGAGAATGGGACGTTTACGGATATCTGGCTGGAAGGACCTGCCGAGTTCGTATTTGAAGGATCTATTAATGACCTAATTTCCCAATGACCAGTAATCTTCTTAAAGGCCCCAACCTGATTCTTCGCGCGGTAGAACCGGCAGACGTGGATCTCCTGCTGAAGTGGGAAAACGATACCTCCGTGTGGAAAGTGAGCAATACCATCACTCCCTATTCACGGTTCGAGATAGAAGAGTATGTCATGGACGCCAGGCGGGACATCTTTACCGCCCGGCAACTTCGGCTGATGATAGACCTGACAGTGGATTCAGGCTCCGTTGTGACTATCGGGACGATTGATCTCTTTGATTTTGATCCGGTGCATTTGCGTGCCGGAGTGGGAATCATGATCGCGGATGAGTTCAGAAAACAGGGTCACGCCGCAGAAGCAATCCAGATCCTGATCCGGTATTCCAAAGAGGGATTGTTGCTGCATCAGCTGTTTTGTCATATCTCGGCGGATAATCCTGGAAGCGTTTCGCTGTTTGAACGCATCGGGTTTGTTCGTTGCGGAGTCAAAAAAGAGTGGCTGAATACCGGTGTGGGGTGGCTCGACGAATACATCTACCAACTGATCCTGTAAATTCTATGCGCCTGTTCTTCCGAATCGTTTTTCTCCGCCTCCTCCCCTTCCTCATCCTGGCTGCCCTGCTGATAGGACTGGAACGTACCTATTTTCGACTCCACTCAGCAGTGATCGATCTGGGAAAGGCCGACCATGCATGGTTATACATTCCGACCGGCGCCGGTTTCAGCCAGGTCAAGGACAGCCTCTACCATCATGGGTTTGTCAGAAAAAGGAGGCTCTTTGAGAACTTTGTGGAGATTGGCCACTATGACAGGTATTTCAAGCCCGGCCGGTACAGACTGCGAAATCATATGAGCTCCCAGGAGCTGGTCGACCTGCTGATCCGGGGCCTTCAAACGCCCGTAAATATCACTTTTCACAACATCCGGACCAGGGAGGAACTCGCCGGAATAATTGCCCGCCAGATTGAGGCCGACAGTCTTAGCCTGCTGAACCTGTTCAACAATAACACGGTTCTGGCTCAGTACGACGTAACACCGATGACCCTGTTCACGATGACTATTCCCAACACCTACGAGATGTGGTGGAACTCGACTGCAGCCGACTTCCTGGCCAGGATGGCCACAGAATCACGGAAGTTCTGGAGCGGTTCCCGAACACGAAAAGCCGATTCCGTCAGGCTCTCCATCCCGGAAGTTGTGACCCTGGCCTCCATCATCGAAAAAGAGACAGCCATGAATGAGGAGAAGCCGTTGATTGCCGGAGTCTATATGAACCGGCTTCACAGAAAGTGGCCACTCCAGGCCGACCCCACGCTGATCTATGCCTGGAACGACTTCACCATCAAACGGGTCCTGAACCGGCACAAGGAGATCAATTCGCCCTATAACACCTATAAAAATGCAGGTCTGCCTCCGGGTCCCATCTGTATTCCATCGATTGCTTCGATCGACGCGGTGCTCAACTACCGGCATCATGACTACCTGTATTTTTGTGCAAGGGAGGATTTTTCGGGGTACCATGTGTTTTCCACTTCACTGCGGGACCATAACCGGAATGCGAGAAGATATCAGGAAGCACTGAATAAATTGAAAATTGATAATTGAGAATGGACAAGATAATACATGCTATCAAATCTTCCTGGATCTTCGTGAGATCTTCCTGGATCTTCGTGTTAATTCTTGTCTTCTCATTCTGCGTACAGGCTCAGAAAAGGACCTTCGAATCCAACCCCCTCTACCCCGACACCCTGCACAAAGGGCGGCTTATCGGGGTTCTTTCGGCACAGGGGGTCATCTATTTCGGATCTATGACAGGACTCTATTTTCTCTGGTACAGGGATTACGCGCAGAGTGACTTCCACTTCTTCAATGATAACAACGAATGGCTCCAGATGGATAAAATGGGTCATTTCTTCTCTTCGTACTACCTTAGCCGCGTGATGTATTCCTCCTACCGATGGGCTGGTGTAGAACGTAAAAAATCTATATTGTTCGGAAGTCTTCTCACCTATGCGTTTATGCTGAATATTGAGATCCTGGACGGATTCTCAGCCGAATGGGGATTCTCCTGGGGCGACCTGGTTGCCAACACAGCCGGCTGTCTTCTGTTTGCCGGGCAGCAGTTGGGGTGGGATGACCAGAGGTTTGTGATCAAATACTCCTACTTCCCGAGTAAGTATCCCCAGTACAATCCCGAATTGCTCGGAAAAAATCTGATCCAGAACCTGGTAAAGGACTATAACGGAATGACCTTCTGGTTATCCGGGAATATCGGTGCTTTCCTGCCGAAGAGTTCCAAATTCCCGAAATGGCTGAATGTAGCATTTGGCTATGGGGCCAAAGGACTGGGGGTAGACAACCTGGAATTTGACCGCTACCGGCAATTCTACCTGACTCTGGATGTCGACCTTACCCGCATTCCCACCCGGTCAAAAGCACTCAAGGGGATATTCACCATCCTCAATTTGATCAAGATCCCCTTTCCCACCCTTGAATATAATACAAAAGGTCAGTTTAAATTTCACCCTCTCTTTTTCTAAGGTTAAAAAAATGGCTACCTTTACTCTTGCATTTTACCCGAAATCCGGCACTTATGGAAGAACAACAGGCACCTCCCGATCCAATCCAGGATAACATGTTCGCGCAACCTGACCAGCAAAATCTTCCCAATTCATCAACAGTACTGATCCTGGGAATCCTCTCCATCGTGTTCAGCATCTGGTATATTTCCATACTGGGTGTGATCTTAAGCATCGTGGCCCTGGTACTCTCTTCCAGGGATATGTCCCTCTATTCTTCCAACAGCGCACGATATACCCTCAGTTCGTTCAACAATCTGAAAGCCGGCCGGATCTGTGCAATCATTGGTCTGACGGTCGCCCTCATCTTTTTCGTGATCATCATGCTGGTGATCTTTGGAATTCTAGCCACCTTACCCTTCTGGGGAATGATCGATTAGCCATGAAGATACTCCCTGTTGAAAAGATCCGGGAAGCCGACGCCTATACCATCGAACAGGAGCCCATCAGCGATATAGACCTGATGGAGCGGGCTGCTGGTATGTGCTTCAACTGGATATATCAGCATATTCCTCCCTTGCACACAGTAAAAGTGATTGCCGGATCCGGGAATAACGGAGGAGATGGATTGGCCATTGCCCGGATGTTGACAGAAAAGGATTACAGGGTAGAGGTCTTCCTGGCCGGGGATGTGGATAAGCTTTCACGCAACTGCAAAATCAACTACGACAGGCTGATTGCGATACGGGATCAACGTCATTGCGATCCCGAGTATTCGGGAGAAGCAACGGGATGCGCGATCACCATAATGAATGATCAGTCAAGACCAGACGATAGCAGATATCCCCACCCCTTTAGGGGAGGGGCAGGGGGAGGGGTACTCATCGACGCCCTGTTCGGCAGCGGCCTGACCAGGCCGGTTTCAGGATTCCACGCAGATCTTATCGGGGATATCAACGAAGCCAATGCCCTGGTGGTAGCGATCGATGTACCTTCCGGACTCTTCATCGATAAAACGATAAAAGGCGAAAAAGAGCCGGTTGTCATCAGAGCCGATTATACACTCACCTTTGCCCCGCCGAAACTGGCTTTCTTTTTCCCTGAAAATGACCCCTACATCGGGGAGTGGGTAATGCTGGACATAGGTTTGTCGGAAACCTACATCAAACAAGCCGATGTAAAGAATTTCATGATGACCCCCGCCAGCATCAAACCGCTGTTGCAGAAACGGAATACATACGCGCACAAAGGAAACTTTGGGCATGCCCTGCTGATATGCGGCGGAAGAGGGAAGATGGGGGCCGCGGTCCTGGCTGCAAAGGCCTGCCTCCGTGCAGGCCCGGGACTGGTAACGGTACGGGTTCCGCAATCCGGAGTGGAGATTCTGCAGACCGCTGTCCCTGAAGCCATGCTGACGATCGACCCCGATGAGCAATCCTACACTGTACTTCCTCGCCTCGACGGATATACGGCCGTGGGAATCGGCCCCGGCATCGGGTTGGAAACAGTTACTGCCAATGCATTCAAACACCTGATCCAGGAAGGAATGCCGATGGTGATCGATGCCGATGCCATTACGCTTCTCGGAGAAAACAAAACCTGGCTCGGTTTCCTTCCGCCCGGCACTATCCTTACCCCGCACCCGAAAGAGTTTGAACGGATCGCGGGAAAGACGGCAAACGATTTTGAACGGAATCAGCGGCAACGGGAACTCTCATTTAAATACTCCTGTTACATCATACTGAAAGGGGCCCACACCGCCATTACAACACCCGACGGTCGGTGCTATTTTAATGCTACAGGTAATCCCGGAATGGCTACCGGTGGTAGCGGTGATGTGCTGACCGGGATCCTGACCGGACTGCTTGCTCAGCGGTACCGTCCGCTGGAGGCCTGTTTGCTGGCAGTATACCTGCATGGGCTGGCCGGTGATCTGGCTGCAGGGTCCCTGGGCCAGGAAGCTCTGATCGCCGGCGATATAATTAACCAGATAGGAAAAGCATTTTTATCACTCTATGGAGAACTTTGAAGAAAAAGCGCTGGAACAACTGGTTCTGGCACCCTATGTGCAGAAAAGCACCGCCCTTCGCGGTAAATTCAGGTACGTGGGCGGAAATCAGTTCCGGCATGCCTTCAGTACTTTCGCCATCCTGCTGGATTACCACTACATCGATCCGGTATTATTGAAGGCGTCCATGATTCACGATGTGTTCGAGGATGTGGAATGCGTATCCAGAGAGGAAATCGTAAGCCTCGATGCCGACGGCGAGCGTGTCTACGACCTGGTTATGGAGGTTACCCGCCAGCCCGGAGAATCCAAGGACGAATACCTGGAGCGCATCCTGAATGAAGGATCGCAAAATGCAAAAATTCTCAAATGCGCCGACCGGATCAGCAACCTCACCGACCTGCATTCGGATACCTTTGATAAGGAGTTTATTAAAAAATATATCGATGAAACCCGAAGCTATGTAATCCCGATGGCGGAAGAGGTCAACACGAACATGCTGTTCGAATTGAAAGATCTGATTAAAAAACGGGAATCAGGCCTGCGCTTCACAACGCATATCTGGCCGTTGCAAAGAAAAAAGGATTAATTCAGTTGAGGATTGAGTAAAATGTCAGCCTCCACCCGAAGGTTATCGATGATGAAACCCTGCCTTTCAGGTGTGTTTTTTCCCATATAAAAGGTCAATACTTCCTGGATCGAAGAGTCCCTGGAGAGAAGAACCGGATCAAGCCGGATGTTGGTACCGATGAAATGACTGAATTCGTCAGGGGAGATCTCCCCCAACCCTTTAAACCGGGTGATTTCGGGATTCCCACCGAGTGATTCTATGGCTTTCTGCTTCTCCTCTTCGGAATAACAATAGTAGGTCTTCTGCTTGTTCCGGACCCGAAACAGCGGCGTCTGCAGGATGTACAGATGGCCGTTCCGCACCAGATCCGGATAAAACTGCAGGAAAAAGGTCAGCAACAGTAACCTGATGTGCATGCCGTCAACGTCGGCATCGGTGGCAATCACCACGTGGTTGTACCGCAGGTTCTCGAGTCCCTCTTCGATATTCAGGGCAGCCTGAAGCAGGTTGAACTCATCGTTTTCGTAAACGACCCGTTTGCTCAAACCGAATACATTGAGCGGTTTCCCTTTCAGCGAAAAAACTGCCTGGGTATTGACATCCCTGGCTTTGGTGATTGAACCACTTGCCGAATCCCCCTCAGTGATGAAGATGGTGGTCTCGAACTTCCGGTCGTCATGGTTGTTGTAATGAATGCGGCAATCGCGGAGCTTCTTGTTGTGCAGGCTCACCTTCTTCACGCTCTCCTTGGCGATCTTCTTGATGTTGGCCAGCTCCTTGCGTTCTTTCTCGCTTTGCAGGATTCTCCTCAGCAACGATTCAGCTGTTTCTGTGTTGATATGCAGGTAATTATCCAGATGCCGCTTGACGATATCCGTGATGTAATTCCGGATGGACTGACCATCGGGTTCAATTAACTGCGAGCCCAGCTTGGTCTTGGTTTGTGATTCAAATACCGGATCCTGCACTTTGATACTGAGGGCAGCTACCAGGGAGGCTTTGATGTCGTTGGTGTCAAAATCCTTTTTATAGAACTCCCGGATTGTTCGTACCAGGGCCTCGCGGAAGGCTGCCTGGTGGGTTCCGCCCTGTGTGGTATGCTGGCCGTTCACGAACGAGTAATACTCCTCGCCGTACATCTCGCAATGGGTGAAGGCGAACTCAAAATCCCCCTCTTTGACATGTACGATGGGATAGATCACGGGAGAGTCGATGTTGCTTTTCAGAAGATCGAGCAACCCGTTGGAAGAATAGAACTTCTCCCCGTTGAAGATGATCGTTAACCCGTTATTGAGGTAGGCATAGTTCCAGAGCATCTTGGTGATGTACTCGGGGATGAAGTGAAAATTCCCGAAAAGTTCTTCATCGGGGATTAAGGTGACGATGGTCCCGTTCCGTAATTCGCAGTCCTTCTCCTTCTCTTCCTGCAGCAACTCTCCCCGCTGGAACTCCACAATCTTTGAACGGTTGTCCCGCACGGATTGTACTTTAAAATACCCCGAAAGCGCATTGACCGCTTTGGCTCCCACCCCATTGAGTCCGACAGCTTTTTTGAAAACTTTGGAATCGTATTTGGCTCCGGTGTTGATCTTCGACACACACTCCACCACCTTCCCCAGCGGCATGCCACGGCCGTAATCACGTACACAGACCTGCTGGTCGTGAATGGTCACCTCGATCGTCTTCCCGAATCCCATTATATACTCATCAACGGAATTGTCCAGGACCTCCTTGATCAACACATAGATCCCATCATCGGGAGAAGCTCCATCTCCAAGCTTCCCGATGTACATCCCAGGCCGCATGCGGATGTGCTGCTTCCAGTCAAGCGACCGGATGGTATCTTCTGTATAATTATCGGGTTGAAACATCTGCTATCTCTTACCGCGGTGCAAATATAACGGAAAGGATGAGCCGGGAAGTATCGATCCGGATAGAGTTTTCAAAAAGAAATGAACAGACATGATCTTATCTCCCCACTGACCTCCTGACCTCCTGCACCAGTATCCTGATCTCCTCTCTCCGTATCAGAAAATCCCTGGTTTTGACCTTCGACAGGACCACAAAAGCGATCAACTGGTACAAGGTAGCGGAGGTGTAAGAACAGGAAGCCGCAATTCCGGCTCCCACAATGCCGTAAATGGGGATTAGCCAGAGGCTGAGCGCAATGGTGAAGATCAGACCGATTCCGGAGGCGATGGTGCTGTGCATCGGTTTTCCCATGCCGGAAAAGAACGCGCTGAGCAGAATGGAAAAGGAGAGGGTGATGATCCCAACGGCCAGACTGATAATCACGGGCTTGACACCACTGAATTCAGGTCCGAATATCAAGACAAAAAAACCGGTGGGCAGCAGGAGGATCAATCCCACTATGAACGTAGATACCAGGACTCCTGCCTTGCTGAAGATCAGCGTTACCTTTACGGCATAATCCCATCGCTTCTCATTGCTGATCCTGGCAATCTGTACCATTGAAATGCTGCGCGGGATGACCCAGACTCCTTCCGATAACTGGACACCGGTGGAATAGACCCCCAGAGCTGCTTTGTTGATCATGTGTTCGATGAAGTAATAACTCAACCGGTAATTGAAGAGCTGAAAGATATTGGCTGTTTGCGCCCAGGACCCAAAGGCGAGAATCTCCCGTATCACCTGCTTCATACCGGTTAGATCGCCCCGTTTCAGGCGGGTGGTGAGCAGGGCAAAACTGCCGAGAAACATGATGACATAGGAGGCATACATGGCGATAATATAGACCATTATCTCTCTGTTGGAAGTGAACAGGTAAAACACCAGGAGGGTGGCAATCAGGGAGGTGATCTGGATCACAGTAAGCACATTGATGGCCCTGATACGTTCCTGACCCAGCAGGATCATGGTATTCACAGTAATAAGAGAATGCAGGGTGGCCAGGATCGTAACATGGATAAAAAAACCGGCCGGAATGGAATCTGTGAGTTGGAGCACACCGGAACAGGCAATGGAAGCGACTACCCCCCAGATGTAAGAGGGGACAAACAGTTTGAGAAGCGGGGTCCGGGGGATAAGGTAAATCAGTGCAGAGCCGCCAATGAAGTTGTTTACCAGCTGGACGATGGTAACCGCCAGGATGATCAGGCTGATTACGCCAACCTTTTCGGCTCCGAGAAACCGGGCATTCATCACAATAATAATCAGCGTGAGAATAGCCGCTAAAAATCGCGTGAAAATCGTGCCCATGATCTTTTTAAACATCACCCCTGATTTGTGAATACACGGATGAGAGCTGGTTGGCTACAGACTCACAAGTAAACCGCTGTGGAACAGAAGCCCTGACAAGCTTTCGTTCATATGAATCACAGCGGTCAAGCATCCGGTCCAATCCTTCCGTTAACGCCTGCCTGTCATTGACCGGGATCAGGATTCCGTTTTCTGCGGTAATGACCTCCGGTGCAATGCCAACCGCAGTAGAAAGAACCGGTGTGCCACACGCCAGACTTTCGATCACTACGGTCCCGAAGGTCTCATACCTGCTGGAAAGTACCGTAAAATCTGATTGTTCATAAAGGATCGCCAGTTCATGCTGATCCTTCAAACCAGGAAAAAAAACAGTGGTTCCCAGTAGTCCAAGCTCCGTTGCCCGGTGTTGCATCTCCTTCAGGTCCGGTCCCGTACCCACCAGGAGGCACTGAAAATCTGACCTCTTTTTACTGAGTTCCAGAAGTGAATCAAGCAATCCGGAAATATTTTTTGCCCGGTCGTCAAAACAGGATACATGCAGGATTTGTCTCCGGGCAGCAGGCCTCTCCCGGTGATCCTCTCTCTTCTCGGGATAATCAGGTATGGAAATGGGATCCACAATATTCGGGATCACCACATAGCGATCGTTAACCAAACGCCAGGAGACCATCGCCCGGTGAAGCACCTCCGAAACAGGGATTATGGTGTCGGCTTTCCTGACAAGATATTTTGTAAACCACTTACGCAACCATCCCCTGTAAGACAGGTTCCCGGCAAAGTACCTCGACCAGTGCTCCGAGATCACATGGGGTACGCGGTAGCGGCGACTCAGGTAATGGCCTATCATGGCCGTGCGTGTGAGAACATGCGAATGGATGACATCAGGAATAAAATCCCCAACCACCTCCAATCCTCTCTGATGGGCCCGGTAGAAGCTGGCAATGGTCAACGCCTGGTAGATACCTGGAAGGACGATCTCCGGAATTTTGTAATAAACCCGGACCACTGTCACACCGTTTTCTTCAGCAAAATCGATCTCAAATTCACTCGGGCAACCGGGATCCGGATGTACATAAAGAACCACCACATGATGCCTGGTTGCAAGCGCTTCAGCCTGCCGCTGAATAAACAACCCCGGCATCGGATCATACCGGTGCGGATACCAGCGGGGGAGAAACAGAATATTCAGGGGGTGGATCGGCATGGAGCGAAATTACAAATTAGAAATAAGGAATGAGGAATCATAAATCTCGTATCGCGGATCCCGGATCCGGCATCTGGTATCTGGTGTCTGTTACCCAGAGAAACAGGTATCGATGAATTTTATTGCATTTTGCAGACGTTCTTCCCCAAGTCCGGTAACTACACGAAAGTTCCAGCCTCGCTCCAGCATCTCGTCATAATAAAGGTTAAAAAGCTGTTCCCGCATGTGGGGATGCTCGCGTTGCGGATCCGCCTCCCAGGGCGTATCAATGTAGCAAAGGAGGTACAGATCATAAGAATGGAGATCGAGCTGTTGCAGGATCCAGGGATGGCAGCGACCGTATTTGACCTCGCTCCAGATTTTAGTGACAAGCAGTTCTGTATCACAGAAGAGATATTGATCCTGACCGGTTGCCTGAATTTCACCGCTCCGGATCCCCGCCGTTGCTTCCGCCCCACGCTTCACCTCTGCTTCAGCCTCCGCTTCCCGTTGCATCTGACCCTTTGCAATTACCAGAATATCGTTCTCCTCATAGGGCCGCTCCAGAAGATTAAGATACTCCCTGGCGAACTCTGCCACCCAGTGAGTATGATAGTGCCGGGCAAGTTGCTCGGCAAGCTGGGATTTGCCCGTTGACTCAGGCCCGGTGATTGCGATTTTTCTTATCATAAAGTTAATCGGTCATAAGGAAATTCGAAATTCGAAATTTAAAACCAAAACCTTCAACTATCATTTCATCTTTCGTCTTTCGTCTTTCGTCCTTCGTCCTTCGATCTTCCTTCTCCACTCCACGAATCCAAATATAGCAATTACGGTAAACACCAGGAACTGGAACGAGCTGAAATAGAGATTCAACCAGATGAACATTCCGATGGAGATGATATCGCCAATGATCCAGAGGATCCAGTGTTCGATCTTCTTCCGGGCCAGCAGCCACATGGCGATGACGTAGATGGCTGTAGTGAGGGCATCCCAGGTCGGGATCTCACTATCAGTGAAACGATCCAGCAGGAACCGCAGCAGGAAGAAAAAAACTGTGATACAACCAGCATAAAAGAGAAGTCCCCATCCCGGTAATCGCGTAATCCGGATCCGTTCATCTTTCTGGTTCTTCCGCAGCCAGTTGTACCAGCCATAGGCGCTTATCACCGCATAGTACACATTGATCCCGGCATAGGCGTACAACCTGGAAGTGAAGCAGATGTATACGTAGATCAACACATTGATAATGCCGAACGGGTAAACGAGGATGCGCTCTTGCTTCATGAACCAGACGCTGGCCAGTCCGCAGGCAACAGCGAAAAGTTCCAGGATGGTGGTCTGGGTTCCCAGGATGACAAATGGATCGGTCAGCACGTCGCGGAATTTATCAACATCACCTGGCAAAGATATTTTAAATTGATGGAGGAAGGAGGAAATGGACTAATTTTACATGGTTCTCCCTATCATTCCTTCTATGCCACCTGTGGCTCACCTCCAGTTGCCTTTAATTGTAACATTGTTATTGCTTTTGCTTTCAGCGAGGGTGCTGGGGGAACTGTTCGAACGGTTCGGCGCTCCCTCTATGGTCGGAGAGGTGCTGGCCGGAGTGATTCTTGGCCCTTCTGTCATCAACCTGGTTTCTCCCTCCCCTGAACTCAATGTACTCTCCGAACTGGCCGTCTTCCTGCTGGTCATCATGGCCGCCCTGGAGATATCTCCCGAAGAGGTCAGGAAAGCGCTGAAACCCGGAACCATCTGGATCGCCTTGTTCGGGTTCTCTTTCCCGTTCTTCAGTGGTATTACGGCAGGGTTGATCCTTGGTTATAATCCACTCTTTTCCTTATTCCTGGGGCTCTGCATTGCCATTACGGCCCTGCCGGTCATCGTCCGAATCCTGATGGATCTGGGAAAGCTTCAGACTGATACCGGGCAAAAGATCATCACGGTAGCGATCTTCAACGACATTTCAGCTCTGTTGCTTGTTGGAATCTTCCTGGATTTTCCGGGGGAGACCGGTTCCCTCCGGCTATTCATCGTCTCCGTCGGTATCACGTTACTGAAATTGCTTCTGTTTGTCATCCTGCTTTACATAGTCTACCGACTGATCCGGTATGCCTCTTCGAAACTTGATTTTGTCACCCAGCAACTGGATCGGTTGCTCGGTTTCCTGAAAGGGAAAGAATCGCTGTTCGCTATCGTGATGTTATTCATCCTGGTTTTTGCCAGCATCTCTGAACTGCTGGGCATCTACTTCATTATCGGAGCTTTTTTCGGGACCATCCTGATCCCCCGGGTCATTGTTTCCAGGGATGATTTCCGTCGTGTCAAAGAGGCGGCATCCGGGATCTCTTCCGGTTTTCTGGTGCCGATATTTTTTGCAGCAATGGGAGCCTCATTCAACCTGTCTGCCCTGCAGGACTATTCACTGCTGCTGATCCTTACCGGAACCGCGTTCGCCAGCAAGATCCTGGGCGGATATCTGGGAGGACGGCTCTCGGGTATGAACACAAGGGATGCCCTCACCCTAGGAATCGGGATCAATGCCGGAGGTGTGATGGCCCTGGTGATTGCCAATATTGCGCTGAATAAGAACCTGATCGATCTGAATCTCTTTTCAATTCTGGTTATGTTGGCGCTGATCACCACCCTGGCAACCCCCCTGTTGCTCAAACTTTCTTTCGGCCGGTCGGTCTGACCGGACTTATCCAAATAGTTTTCCCGAATTGTTAACAAGGCTTTAAAAAACTTCAGGATTCATTTACATTCGGACTTTCAAATCTGAATACTATGTTTGGCCTCGATACCGGATTTACGATTCTGTTGCTGGTGTGCCTTCTGGCAGCCTGCGCCTTTGAGTTCATCAACGGATTTCACGACACAGCCAATGCGGTCGCCACCGTGATCTATACACACTCCCTAAAACCCTGGGCGGCAGTGGTATGGTCAGGCATCTGGAACTTTATCGGGGTAAATGTGGGTGGGATCGCTGTCGCGATCGGGATCATCAACCTGCTGCCCCTGGAAGCGTTGGTGGATCATAACCTCTGGCATAATCTGGCTATCATACTTGCCTTGATACTTACAGCCATTGTTTGGAATCTGGCCACCTGGTATATGGGAATTCCCTGTTCCAGCTCACATACCCTGATCGGATCGATCTTTGGGGTCGGGTTAGCGTATATCCTCCTGCCGGGAAATGCGGCGGTTTCCCTGAACTGGAACAAGATCATCGATGTGGGACTGGCCTTGCTGATCTCACCCCTCATCGGATTCTACCTGGCTTTCCTCCTTATGCTGCTGCTAAAGGCCATCGTGAAGAAGAAGAAAGAGATCTTTAAAGAGCCCAAAAAAAAGAAGCCACCTCCTTTATGGATCCGCTCCATCCTCATCCTGACCTGCACGAGTGTAAGTTATGCCCATGGTTCCAACGACGGGCAAAAAGGGGTTGGGCTCATCATGCTGATCCTGATTGGATTTGCTCCAACTTTTTTCACCTTGAACCAGAAAGAAAAACCCGGTGACCTTCTACAGGATGCGAAAGCGGTTCAATGGACAATGAAGAAAATTGATAAGGCAACCCTTTCACTTGAAAATCAAATTAACTATACGATCACCTGTGCCTACCTGGACACCCTGATAACAACTGTAAAACCGGTTTCATCCTTTGACAAGCTCTCACAGGAATCACATTTGAAAGTCAGGAAGGAGATACTGTTCATCGCAAAAAAATCCTCTTCAGTAATCAAAGAAGTCGGAAACCTGAAAAAGCCACCCCTGAATCAAGTACAACTAACCGCATTGAACCACAATATCAAACGGATGAGGGGCACCACAGAATATGCTCCGCGCTGGGTGATCCTGATGGTTTCACTGGCCCTTGGATTAGGCACAATGGTAGGATGGAAACGGATTGTGGTCACAATCGGGGAGCGGATCGGAAAGACACATCTGACCTATGCACAGGGTGCCAGTGCAGAACTGGTTGCTGCCAGTACGATTGGATTGTCCTCCATGTTCGGACTGCCGGTCAGCACCACGCATGTGCTCTCCTCCGGTGTCGCCGGCGCCATGATTGTGGGGAAGGGAAAAAAGAACCTGCAGCGCCGGACCATCCGCAGCTTACTGATCGCATGGATTATCACGGTCCCCGTCACAATTATGATTGCCGGTTCGCTTTATATGCTTTTCCGCCTTTTCTGGGTGTAAAAAAGTTTATCTTTGCGGCCGAACTGACCTGACTATCCATGCTGGATCTTTTAAAATTCCTGGTCGATTTTATTTTACACATCGACAAGCACCTGTTGCAGATCGTTTCCGATTACCAGACCTGGACTTACCTGATCCTCTTTGCCATCATCTTCATGGAAACCGGATTCGTCGTCACCCCCTTTCTTCCCGGAGACTCTTTGTTATTTGCTGCCGGGACCATCGCAGCCATGACGGGAAATCCGCTGAACATCGGGGTCATCGTTCCGCTGCTGATCGCCGCTGCCTTCCTGGGCGACAACACCAATTACTTCATCGGGAAGTTTCTGGGGCATCAGGTTTATGAGAAAAATTACAGGCTCATCAAACGGAAATACCTGGACCAGACCCACCAGTTTTACGAGAAACACGGCAGGATCACCATCATCATCGCCCGATTCATTCCGATCATACGAACATTTGCTCCCTTTGTGGCAGGAGTGGGTACTATGCAATACATCCGCTTTGTCTCGTTCAGTATTCTGGGAAATATCCTTTGGGTCACCCTCTTTTCACTGGCCGGATATTTTTTTGGGAATATCCCTTTTATTAAAAATAATTTTACCCTCGCCATATTAGCGATTATATTTGTATCCATTCTGCCTATGATCGTTGCAGGAGTCCGAAAATATCTTGAAAACAGGAAACTGAAGAGTACTAAATGAGCCGTCCGGGTCATAAAAGTCAGATTTCCGGTGCCTCCGCCGCCGGTGTGCTGGTCACCCTCGGGATCATCTTCGGCGACATCGGGACCTCCCCCCTCTATGTGATGCGAGCCATCATTCACGGCGCCGATACCATCTCGGCACTATTTATCCTGGGAGGACTCTCCCTGGTCTTCTGGACCCTGACCCTGCAAACCACCATCAAGTACATCACCATTACCCTGCGGGCCGACAACAAAGGGGAAGGGGGGATATTCGCCCTCTTTGCCCTGATCCGGAAACGGGCTAAATGGGCTTACCTCTTCGCTATGATCGGCGGATGCACCCTGCTGTCGGACGGCGTAATCACACCCGCCATCACGATTGTTTCGGCTGTGGAGGGGCTCATCATTGTCAATCCGCGTGTTCCTGTTGTCCCCATCGCCCTGATCATCATTACGGTTCTCTTCTTCATCCAGAAATACGGGACCAAGGTCGTCGGTCGCTCGTTCGGCCCCATCATGCTGATCTGGTTCACCATGCTGGGGACACTGGGATTACTGCAAATTATCAAGTATCCCATCATCCTTAAAGCACTCAATCCCTATTACGGATATTATTTCCTGACCCATTTCCCACAGGGATTCCTGCTGCTGGGAGCCGTGTTTCTCTGTACCACCGGAGCCGACGCCCTCTACTCTGATCTGGGGCACTGTGGACTGAAGAATATCAGGATCTCCTGGAGTTATGTAAAAACCACGCTGTTGTTGAACTATTTCGGGCAGGGAGCCTGGATCCTGATTAACGCTGATTACGTGAACGAATGGACCAATCCGTTCTTTGCCATCATGCCCCCCTGGTTCCTCATGTTCGGGATTATCATCGCCACGGTAGCGGCCATCATTGCCAGTCAGGCCATGATCACCGGATCCTATACCCTGATCAGTGAAGCGATATCCCTGAACTTCTGGCCAAAAATAAAGATCAACTACCCGACCAACATCAAGGGGCAGATGTACATTTCCAGCATCAACTGGATCCTCTATTTCTGTTGTGTATTTGTGGTATTCTTCTTTCAAAAGTCGGCCAACATGGAGGCTGCCTACGGGCTTACGATCAACATCACCATGCTGATGACAACCATCCTGCTGAGCTTCTACATGTACCAGAAAAAAGTGCCGGTCTTCCTGATAGGACTATTCCTTGCCATATACCTCTCCATCGAAGGATCGTTTCTGGTGGCAAACCTCAACAAATTTATCTATGGCGGGTGGTTCACCTTCATGCTGGGCAGCCTGCTCTTCGTGGTGATGTATGTCTGGTTCAACGGCCGGAAGATCAAGAATTCCTTCATCGAATTTGCTAAAATCGAGAACTACTTTGATATCATCAAAGAGCTTCACAACGACGAATCGATTCCCAAATGTGCTACCCACCTGGTCTTTCTTACTAAAGCCAACAAGACTACCGATGTGGAAACCAAGATCATCTACTCCATGCTGAACAAGCAGCCCAAGCGGGCAGAGGTCTACTGGCTGCTCCATGTCGACATCCTCGATGAACCCCATGTGCTGGAATACAAGGTCACACAACTGATCCCGGATATCCTGATCAAAGTGGATTTCAAGATCGGATTCAAAGTGCAACCCCGGGTCAACCTCTTCTTCCGCCAGGTGATTGAAGAGATGAGCAGGAATAATGAAATCGATCTGGTTAGTAAGTACGACTCCCTGAGGAAATTCCACGTCATGAGTGATTTCCGGTTTATCGTCATCGACCGGATCCAGAACTACGACTTCGACTTCCCCCCCAAAGAGCAGTTCATCATGGATATGTATGCCATTTTCAAGAAATTCGGCATCAGTGAAGTGCGGGCGCTGGGACTGGATACCAGTAACGTCACCATCGAAACCGTCCCGCTTTATATCGACAAGGATATCCCCGTGTTACTCACTCCGCAGGATCCCAAGAAGAAATTCTGACCTATTTCCGACTGATCGCCATCCGGACTGCATGTACCACATCAGGAGTATCGAGTCCGTATTTTGCCAGCAACTCCTCCGGTTTTCCGCTCTCCCCGAAGGTATCATCCACCGCCACCATCTCCATCGGTACCGGATGGTGTCGTACCAGCAATTGAGCAATACTCTCACCGAGCCCGCCGTTTCGCATGTGCTCTTCAGCTGAAACCACACAACCTGTTTTTTGTACAGATGCCAGGATGGCTTGGTCATCCAGCGGTTTAATGGTATGGATATTCATCACCTCGGCCCGGATCGCCTGTTCGCTCAGGAGCCTGGCTGCTTCCAGAGCCTTCCATACCAAATGGCCGGTAGCAATAATCGTGACATCGTTCCCCTCCAGTAAGAGTTGGGCCTTCCCGATCACAAATTCCTGGTCGGGGTCTGTAAAATTAGGGACCTTCGGCCGGCCGAAACGGAGGTAGACAGGCCCTATATGTTTTGCCACCGCAAAGGTGGCAGCCCGGGTCTGATTGAAATCACAGGGCGAAACCACGGTCATGTGTGGAAGCATCTTCATCATCCCAATGTCTTCCAGGCTCTGATGGGAAGCTCCGTCTTCCCCCAGAGTTATGCCGGCATGCGAGGCACAAATCTTCACGTTCTTGTTCGAATAGGCTACCGATTGCCTGATCTGGTCATACACCCTGCCCGTGGAAAAATTGGCGAACGTTCCCGTAAAGGGAATCTTTCCACCGATCGTTAGACCGGCTGCCACCCCAATCATATTGGCTTCGGCAATGCCTGCTTCGAAAAAACGGTCTGGAAATTCCTTTTTAAAGGCATCCATCTTCAGGGATCCTGTAAGGTCGGCACAGAGGGCTACGATGTTCTCATCCGCTTTGCCAAGTGCGAGAAGCGCTTCACCAAACCCGGAACGGGTGTCTTTGGAGCCAAGATTATTATAGGTGTTCATATGTTTCGGGTTTCGGGTTGAGTTATAACGGGATCTCGATCTCTTGCCCTGGTTCCATACGGAACTCTTTCTGCTTTGTATCAGCCTGCCGTTTAGAGGATTGCTCCCGGTAGATGATCCAATAGGTCCCCGGCTGGAGCTGCAGCTCCTCCTGCGGCTGATCGGAACGAAGATGACCGACCCACAGCAGATCCCCTGCCTGCATGAAATAAAGGGATCCTGCTACCGGGACACTGTATTTCAGGGTGGCGGTCCCGCAGGCTGGTATTCGAAGTCGTGTTCCCTGATCGGCTTTAATTTCCACGGTATTGAAATTCATCCTGGGAATTGCCAGCACAGTGATATCATAGTTTCCGGCCAGGTATTTTTCGACCCGGTCGCTGGGCTGGACATGGATAGCCTCACCGGAACCGGTCCTTCTGATGATGCAGGGAACCACCCTTCCATCCTCGCTCAGGAATGAGAGATACCCCTGCGGAGCATTGAGCGTGATAGTTGTATGCTGTCCCGGTTCAATCCAGACCTCTTCCTTGTTCAGGGGAGGGATGGTTTGAACCACCACATCGTAGGTGACCAGGGGATCCGGTTTCAGCGTATCAGGCAATCCGCTTTCATTCAGTGTATGGATAAAACTGTATTTGGCTCGTCCGGTAGCATGGTCATAAAGGGTCACCTGTACATTGGTCTGGGTGGGATTCCCGTGCTGGTCAAGCAAACTGACCTGGGCAGTGGCCCCCTTGAGGGTGGTGGCTACAATGGTTTGCAACGCCCGGCGGTAATCCCTTTCGCTGGCTGCGTCGAAATAATTCCCCATGCAGCGGAAATGGGTCCCCAGTTCTTTGCCGATTCCCACAATAAAGGGGCGTAAAAAAATGCCCTGTCGCTGCAAGCTACGGGAAACCTCACAAGGATCACCCCCGCAAGCCTCCAGCCCGTCGGTGATCAGGATTACCACATTCCTGCAGTGATCACAGGGGGTGAAATCAGACACCGTCCGCTCCAGGGAATAGGCAATCGGCGTGGTTCCCCCGGGATTTAAGTCGTTCAGTACCCGGCTGATATCGGAAAAGTTATTCTGTCCAAACGGAACCATGATATAGGAATCCTGGCAATCCGGCCCCGGTGCCCGCTTCGGACCATAGACCCGTAACCCTACTTCAAGGTTCTGCTGTCCACGCAAACTGTCCAGGATTCCCGTCAGCACCTTCACGGCCGCGCGGTACTTGGTATCGCTCTGCCAGGGATCGGCCATACTCCCGGATGCATCAAATACGAAAAGGATCCGGGTCATCGTTTTCGGAACCACCTCCCCGCTCCCACCCTGTGGAAATCCAATGACGGGAAAGACAAACAGGGCTAACAGAACCGTGCCTGACCTCAGCCGGTTCATGATTCTTTTTCTAAAACACCCTCTAATCCCTTCACGCATCATCCTTAATTCGTCATTCGTCATTCATAATTCGAAATTCTAATAGTCTCCCATCGTCTCCTCCAGTTGGAGCAGCGCCCGATCCGCTTCCTCACTATTCGGGGGAACGCCGTGCCATTCATGGCTGTCGAGCATGAAATCGACCCCGCATCCCATATGGGTATGCATGATCATGATAACGGGTTTTCCTTTTTTCAATTGCTGTTTTGCCACACTCATCTGATCCAGGATATCCGTTATATCGTTCCCGTCCATTTCCTGGACGATCCATCCGAACGACTCCAGTTTCGCACGAAGATCTCCGAGGGAGAGGACCTCATCCAGCGGGCCGTCTATCTGCTTCCGGTTGTAGTCAACCACAGCAATGATGTTATCAATACCCCTTGCAGCTCCGAATAATAAGGCTTCCCAGTTCTGCCCCTCCTGCAGCTCTCCATCTCCAACCAGGCAGTAGACAGTACGAGGATCGCCGTTGAGTTTCTTACTGAGAGCAGCCCCCAGGGCTACAGAGAGACCCTGCCCCAGAGATCCGGAAGCCATTCTGATGCCGGGGACCCCGTCCATGGGAGAGGGATGACCTTGCAAACGCGAATTCAGTTTCCGGAATGTTTCCAGTTCAGCGGTCTTAATGTACCCGTACCGTGCCAAAACGCTGTACCAGGCCGGAGAGATATGCCCGTTCGAAAGGAAAAAGATATCCTCATCATTCCCGTCCATGCTAAATTTATTTGGATCGGGCTTCATGATGGCAAAATAAAGGGCAACCAGAAAATCGGTCGCCCCCAGTGATCCACCCGGATGCCCCGAAGCAGCTCCGTGTACCATACGGATGATATCCCGTCGGACCTGGGATGCAATTGTGGAGAGATCTGTTGCTGATAACATTGATAATGACATATTTAAATAGCATTCACCTGTGGAACCAAAGATAGCCATTTTAAATTTTTCGGTTGGCCAGGTGTTAATAAAAATGGATAAGATTTAAACGCTATTTTTGCAGACTGCTCCTCAACTTCTGCCGCTTATGAAATCTTCCGGCCTCGTTGTTGCCATCCTGCTGGTATTTCATCAAAACATCAGCTCTTCCCTGGCAGAACAATATTTTGATCCGTTTGAAATCAGAAAGGAACAGTGGGTCGACTCTGTATTCCATTCCCTGAACCTCAACGAACAGATTGCACAGTTGCTGGTAATCCGGGCCTATTCCAACAGGGATCAGCAGTACAACGACGAGATGACGGAACTGATCCGTCAGTACAACATCGGGGGCGTCTGTTTCTTTCAGGGAAGTCCGGTCGCCCAGGCAACCCTGACAAACCGGTGGCAGCATGCAGCAAAAACACCGTTGCTGGTGGCCATTGATGCAGAATGGGGGCTGGGAATGCGCCTGGATAGCGTGCCCGATTTTCCGTTCCAGTTGACCCTGGGAGCTTCCGCGGATGACTCCCTGCTTTATGAGATGGCTTCTGCAATAGCCCGTGACTGCAAGCGTATAGGGGTCCACCTGAATCTGGCTCCCGTGGTTGATGTGAACAACAATCCGCAGAATCCGGTGATCAACTTCAGGTCGTTCGGCGAAAATCCCACAAACGTGGCACACAAAGGGACTGTCTATATGAAAGGATTGCAGGATCATGGAATTCTGGCTACCGCCAAACATTTTCCGGGACACGGCGATACCGATGCCGATTCCCACAGGGAACTTCCGGTGATCAGCCATCCGAAAGAACACCTGGAAGCGGTGGAGCTCCTCCCATTCAGGGAGTTGATAAAAAACCAAGTGAACGGGATTATGATTGCACATCTCTATATTCCTTCCCTTGATAGCACACGTGACCTGGCAGCAACCCTATCCCCTGCCGTTGTGACCGGCCTGCTGAAAGAGGAATTGGGCTTTCAGGGTTTTGTGATTACGGATGCCCTCGATATGCAGGGGGTAACCAACTATTTCTCCCCTGGAGAGATCGAAGTGAAAGCGCTCCTGGCCGGGAATGACATCCTGCTCCTTCCGCAGGATATCCCTGCAGCAGTGGAGGCCATAAGCCAGGCGGTTGAGAATGGGGTCATCTCCCGGGAAGTGATAGCCACACGATGCCGGAAGATGCTGAAGCTCAAATCTGACCTGGGACTCGATAATTGGCGCCCGGTTGATCTGCAGAACCTGACCGCCGATCTGAATCCTGCTGCTTCCACAGCGATTACCGGCCGGATATTCAAATCGGCTGTCACCGTGGTTAAAAATGAGAACAACCTCCTCCCGCTCACGCTGTTGCAACGCCGGCATATCGCATCGGTCTCCATCGGTGCCACCGGCATAACTCCTTTTCAAAAGGCACTGGAATGGTATGCACCGGTTACCCATTTTCAGGTCTCTAAAAACGCCTCACCCGATGAACTTCGTGAATTGGAGGACAACCTGAAGCCGTTCAATCTGGTGATCGCGGGGATTCACCGCAATAACCTGTACCCGGCAAACCACTTTGGAAATCCGGAGGAAATACTCGATTTTTTAGGTAATCTCAGCCGGAAAAAACGAACCATCCTTGCCATCCTTGGCAATCCCTACCTGCTGCAGGATCTGAAAAACACATCGGATCCGGAAGCGATTCTGGTAACGTATCAGGATCAGCCAGCAGCGGAAGAGGTAGCCGCTGAGGTGATCTTCGGGGGTGTGGCCGCCCGGGGGATCTTGCCCGTGTCTACAGCCGGGTATCGATCCGGATCGGGGATCTCTTCAGAAAAAACCAGACTGGGCTTTGTACTGCCGGAGGAGATCGGCATACCCTCCGCCGACCTCGCACCCATCGACAGCCTGGTCAGCAATGGTATCGATTCGGCCGCTTATCCGGGGTGCCAGGTACTCTTTGCAAAAGATGGGAAAATTTTCTACTACAAGGCCTTCGGGCATCCCTCTTACGACGACACGGCAAGAGTGACCCTGACTGATCTCTACGACATTGCCTCCCTGACCAAGGTAACTGCCACCACCCTTGCCATGATGAAGCTCTATGAAGAGGGAAAGATCCGTCCGGATGATCCGCTCTCCATGCATCTACCTGAACTGCGGGGCACCGACAAGGAAAAGATCACCATCAGGGAAGTGATGGCCCATCAGGCCGGACTGCGTCCCTGGATCCCGTTTTATGAGCTGACCCTTGCCGATAGTATGGCCGACCAGGAGATCTATGATACCGTTTATTCGGCCATGCATCCGATCCGCGTAGCCGAACACCTTTACATGAAACGGGCATACTGCGACAGTATCTTCCAGTGGATCATCCGGTCCGAACTCCGTAAAAACAAAGAGTACAAGTACAGCGACCTGGGTTTCTATCTCCTGATGAAACTCATCGAGCGAAAAACGGGGAAATCCTACCGGGAGTACATGGATGAGACCTTTTACTGGCCGCTGGGGCTTACCACGCTGGGATTTCTGCCCCGGGAACGATTTCCGGTGAGTCGGATCATGCCTACCGAGTACGACACACTCTTCCGGAAACAGCTCCTCCGTGGCGATGTGCATGATCCCGGAGCTGCCATGCTGGGAGGAATCTCAGGGCATGCGGGAGTATTCAGCGATGCCTTTGATCTGGCCGTTCTCATGCAGATGCTGCTGAATTACGGAGAATATGGAGGGAAGCAGTATGTTCTCCCTTCTACCATCCGTGAATTTACCCGGAAACAGTTTACCGGAAAAGATAGCCGGCGGGGCATGGGTTTTGACAAACCATTACCGGATTACGATCCCAATGGCCCGAGTTGCCAGTCGGTCTCCCCGGCCAGTTTTGGCCACTCCGGATTTACAGGCACCTACCTGTGGGCTGACCCGGAGAACGGATTGATCTATATTTTCCTGTCCAACCGGATCTGCCCGGATGCCGGCAACACAACGATCTCCCGCATGAATATCCGGACATCCATCCATCAGAGGATGATCGAAATCATCCGGAAAGATACCGGGAAATGATTACATTTGCAGCCTGATATGTACCTATCTATTTAAATCGACAGTATGAATCCGAAACTGAAATCTTTCCTGGTATGGCTTCTCGCCTTCATCGTCACCTTGGCTGCTGCCTATTACCAGCGAACCACGGGACCTACTTATGAGATTCGCGGGAAAGTCGCCATTGAAGGAGTAACCTATAAATACAAACTCATCCGTACCTACGACGGGAGCGACGATGCCCCGATTGAAATCAGCATTACTGACCCGGATGTTACCGGAGCGCTGAAACTGCGCCGGTATAAGAGCCATGATGAATGGAGTACGGCCGCAATGGAACGTCGGGGCGACAATCTAATCGGCTACATACCGCACCAGGATATGGCCGGAAAGGTGATGTACCAGGTAATGCTCATGAAGAATGGAAACAGCTATCTGTTGAATGAAGAACCGGCGATCATACGGTTCAAGGGATTTGTGCCGCGGGGCATTCTCTTCTTTCACATCATGACTATTTTTCTGGCGATGTTGTTCAGTACCAGAACCGCTTTTGAGGTCCTGTTCAAACTTAACTATACTTACCTCTACACCTGGCTCACCGTTGCCTTACTGGCTGTAGGCGGGATGATCCTCGGACCCGTGGTCCAGAAATATGCCTTTGACGCCTACTGGACAGGCTGGCCCTTTGGTCATGACCTGACCGATAACAAATCGTTGCTTGCCTTTATTTTCTGGATCGTTGCGCTGGTATACCAGATCTGGAGACGGGAACGGAAAGGATGGGCTGTAGTGGCTGCCGTGGTCCTGTTTGTGGTCTACCTGATTCCGCACAGTGTACTGGGTTCGGAAATCGACTATACCCAGGAAGGACAGTCCACAGAAACTCAGAACTAATTTCCTGAAAATATACTCTAATCATGGAGATCACCAGTAGTATTATAGCCGTGACCATATTGGTATCCGTTCTTGGATTTTACAATGAGAACTTGTTCAGCAGAAGCAAATTCAATCCGTATGATGTCAAACACAGCGGACAATGGTACCGGTTTTTTACCTATGGATTTCTGCATGCCGGATGGGTCCATCTGGGCATCAATATGATCGTTCTCTATTCCTTTGGCGTGATGGTTGAAAAAGCTTACCATTACTATTTTCAGAGCAAATACATCCTCTACTTTCTACTCCTCTACATGGGAGCCCTGCTGCTTTCAGTCATCCCCGCTTTCGGGAAGCATAAAAATGATGTCTTTTATAGCTCCGTAGGAGCTTCCGGCGCTGTGTCGGCAATTGTATTTGCCAGCATTATCATCGCTCCCCTTCAGAAGATCTACCTGTTCTTTATTCCAATCGGGATCCCCGCTATCCTTTTCGGAATTCTTTACCTTGTATATGAATACTGGATGAGCCGGCGGGCGAAAGACAATATCGGGCACGATGCGCACCTCTGGGGAGCCATTTTCGGACTGATCTTCACCATCGCCATGAAGCCGGTGATCGTCCTCTATTTCCTGAGGCAGTTAGGATTCGATGTCAATATCTAAGAAGATGCCGGATGCCGGATATGATTGGAACGCGGATCACACGGATGCCTTCGGCATACACGGATGTATACTGATTTTTCCTGATTATTCAAAGTGTAAGACTTCTGTGCTTTTAATTTGATGCTCATGCTATCAAATTTGAAAAGTTATTAACAACTTTGAAAACCTTCCTTATTCTTCTTATATTTGACAAATTCTGTCAAGTCAATTTTTAGTCAATTGAGCAATTTCGGACAACGAATCAGGGAACTCCGGGAAAACAAGGGGATTCTGTTACGGCAGATAGCTGCAGCCCTTGAAATTGATCCGGCGATTATGAGTAAATTCGAACGGGGAGAACGCAAGCCTAACCGTGAACAGGTCAAACGGATTGCCCGGTTCCTGAAAGCTGATGAAAATGAACTGTTGACTTTATGGCTTGCCGATAAAGTACAATTCATCATCAGCGAGGAAATGTCGCTTGCCGAAGAGGCTTTGGAAATCGTTAAAAGAAATATAAAAGATGAAACCCAGACTCATACTGATTGACAATTCATCTGAGAATTATCTTTTAGGTACTGTTTTAAAGGAATTGATTATCGATCTTTCCTTTTCCCAGGTTTCTGTTGCAACAGGATACTGGGACTTACCCGGAATGGTTGGGATATATGATGAATTGAAGTCGTTCCTTGAACGGGAAAATACATTATTCCGGTTGTTACTGGGAGAAGAACCTTACGTCCGTGCGTACCAGGTTAAAAACCCACAAAGACAGGATCCCGAATTTCCCGAGAAATATCTGAAAAAGGACCTGGAAGAACTTGAGTTGAAGGATGAATATCAGAAAGTAGTTGATCTGCTTTTATCTTACACAAGGCAAAATGGAAAGATTCAGATTAAAGTTTACCGGAAAAATTTTCTACATGCGAAATGTTACATCTTTGGGAGTACTGAGGATAACGCAATCGGAATCTTGGGAAGCTCCAATTTTACAAGTCAGGGAATGTTCGGTAACCTGGAATTAAACCAGCTTGAAGCCAATAATGCAACAGTAAATTATATCCGGCAGAATCTTGATCAACAACCCACTCACCGCTCCTGGTTTGAAGATTTATGGAATGACAGCGAAGAATGGTCGGGAACCTTCAAAGAAGAAATACTTGATATCAGCAAACACGGGCGCCTATGCTTCAGTCCATATGAAATGTATGTTCATGCATTGTACAGGATCTATGGACGTGAGCTTCAGGATGAAAAAGAGAACAAGGTCGAACCCGATGATCCTACATCCGGGAAACCTCAGCTTCTGAAGTTCCAGATTCAGAATGCAAACTCAATCATCAAGAAACTTGAACGGCAGGGCGTTGCCATGCTATCAGATTCCGTAGGACTGGGTAAAACGTATACTGCAATCAAAGTCATTGAATACTATAGAAAATTTTATAACCAGCGGGTTGTGGTGATCGCGCCGGCGGGCCTGAAAGCCCAATGGGAAAAAGCATTCGACGAATTCAAAATTGTTCAGATTCCCGAAATTTACAGCCTTCAGGATCTTTCAAGGATTGAAGATGTCCGTGAAAATTTAAAATCAATCCCTGTGGGGCTTTTCGTTTTTGATGAAAGTCATAACCTCCGAGGCTCGGGCGGACAACGCTTTGATGTGTTCATCAAATGGCGACAGGCCAATGAGAATGCCAAAACACTGCTTGTAACCGCTACCCCGATTAACAACCAGCTTTCGGATTTAACGAATCAGATCATGCTTGGTTCGGGAGGAGAAATTCACAAACTTGGCAGATTTTATGACAGGGGACGTCAGAAATTTTATACTATCCAGGAACGGTTACAAACGTTGCAGGATGAAATTAAACGGCAGCTCAGAGAAAACAGGATGGTGAACTACCAGCTAATCAAAGAACAGCTTACTCCGCTCCTGAATCGTTTTATTATCAGGAGATCCCGGCAAGGAATCGAACATGAGTATCTGGAAGGTTTTGAGATCAACGGGAAATTGCAGAAGTTCCCACAGTCTTATCCATATAATCTTGAATACGAACTTTCTAACCAATATAAAACGCAATTGCTCACCTTTGCATCTGAATTCGATCTGCTGATCCAGGCATATAATTATACCGACGATAGTCTTTCAGATCTTGAATACCTGGCACATCCTCTTGATCTTTTTGAACATTTTGACCGACGGGAAAAACCGGTTCAAACTTCACTGGAAGTAGTATATTACGGGATATTGACCTTTGGATTCCCTTGCTACAGATATCATATTTACCGTCATGCCTATTACAAAAGGAAACGGGGTGAGCTGAAACTGAATGTGGATGAAAACCGGGAACTGTCACGTCAGATTGGAATTTATGGCATTTTCAGAACCATCTTCCTGAAACGAATGGAATCGTCATTATATTCCATACAGGTATCTATTCTGAATTATGAGAAGAAGTTGAAAGATTTCAAAGAGAAACTCGAAAAATATAACAAGATCATTTCCGTAAAGAATCTTGGAAAGCTCAATAAGGCCATTGATGCATATAATGAGCAACGTGCCGAGGAAGATGAATTGGATTTTGATATTTCCTCCTTTGAGGAAGAGGATGGAGAGTCTATGGCCATCGATGCGGATGAAGGGATATTCAATATCAAACAACTAAAAGCGGATATTGAAAAAGACCTCAGGATCATTGCCGTATTGAAAGAGCAGCTTGCCTTGCTGATTAAAAAGGATAATAAAATCAAGGTTCTTGCCGATAAACTAGATGAAAATGAGGAGTCCAAAGTGTTGGTATTTACCTATTTTACGGATACTTTAAAATATCTTCAGTTGAACCTCCCGGGTTTACTCAGGAATAAGAAGAATATTGAATTTGCTTTGGGAACAAAGGGTGAAATTGAAAACATTGCACGAAGATTTGCCCCCGTTTCCAAGAAATACCAGATAAAACAAGATGAACGGGAAATCGATCACCTGATAGCTACCGATAAGCTTTCGGAAGGTCAGAACCTGCAGGATTGCGGCATGATCATCAATTATGACCTTCATTGGAATCCGGTAAGGATGATCCAGCGGAACGGACGGATCAACAGAATAGGTACTCCGTTTGATGAAATATATATTTACAACTTCCGGCCTACGGAGCAGCTGGAAAATTATCTGAGACTGGTACGGAAACTGGAAGAAAAAATCAATCTCATCCGGTACACGGTTGGTTCCGACCAATCGATACTCGATGAAGAACCTATTCCCCAGGACTTTACTGAGGATCTTTACAGCAGGGATGAAAAGAAAAGACTGGCAGCATTCCGAAAAATATTTGAGTCTTCCGAATTCCTTGCAGCAGAGGATCTGTTCATGGATGACCTCAGAGAATTTGACCGGTCTGATCAATACGATGAAGCTTATAAAAATGCCATAAGAAACCTTCCGAAAGGAAAATGGGGATTTGTTCAGATGCGGAATGAGGAAGATGACTTTGTACACCTCGCACATATAGTGGATGAAAGAAATGAAGCTGGCTATTTTGTAGCTTTTGATAAAAACCGGACAGGTGAACTGATAACAGCTACGGAAGGTTTGCTGCATATCAAAGCCACCAGCGACCAGGATGAACGGTTTAAAGACACCTTTAAAAATAAGCCCCAAACCGAAAGCTATATCAACAATTTTATAAAAACCTATCAGTTTACAGAGGACGATCATAAGAACAGGTTCAATAAATCCCAGGAGGAAGCCATTATTCTGATCCGGAATAAAATGATTGAATATGGCTATCCGGTCGATACGATTGAAAACGTGTACAACTGTATCATGTATTCGCAAAACGCCTATTTCAATAAACAGAATATGAAACTTGTCAGGCTGGTTGCCCGGCTGGCAAGAAACAACAAACATATCGGAGATGAAGTGATCCAGAATTTCATAGACCTTGCCATACAATACAGGCCCGAAGAAAGATCTGAGAAAGCGCCGCTTAGTGAGATCATTCAAATTTTCACTCAATGAATATCGGGGAACTAAATACTTTCATAGAAAAGCTATCTTCAGCCCGAAGCCGGGACGCGGTTTTCGAATTTGCTTTTGCCCTGATCGAATATATGGGATTGCAGCCGGTCGGGGAAAAGAGGCCCCGGCTATTATCGCCCCAGACACAGAAACTGAAAGAATACCTTGTTAATGTTCCTCTTACTGTTCAACCTCAGCTTTACCGGCTTACGGCTGACGGGCAACATATCCGGATCCGGTTTGCTGCATTGAAAAAGCTCAAAAAAGAATATATCAGCCAACTTGTTGATAATGATCCCGGACTTACCAGTTACCAGGCTTCTATAAAGGGCATTGTAAATTTACCCGGCAGACCAGCCTACATTCCATCAGAACCCTATTTTATTCATTTCATCACGACTCAGGATTATGATAAGCTCATGCTGGTTTTCAATCAGGGTGACCGGAAACGCATCATCACGTTCCGGAAAAGACTTACCCAGACACAATATTACAGGATCGTGCAGCAATGGAAAGATATTTCTTTAAAGTCAAAACCTGATCTGGCAGATCTCTTATGGAAAAGTCTGGATGTTAAAGAGGTTAATAAGGAATTCTACCGCAAGATAAAAGAAAGGTTTGACGACCTGGTTGGTCTGCTGAAAGATTCCAACATTCAATCTGATGAGAATCATATCAGGCAGTTTGTTATTCGATTGATCGGTCGATACGTTTTTTGCTGGTTCCTGAAAGAAAAAGGGATCATACCTGTAGAGTTGATCAGTTCGTTCACCATTGAACAAAACAAACCTGTTTATTATCAGAATTTCCTCCTGCGGCTGTTCTTTCAGACCCTGAACACGGAAGTTCAGCAACGGAATTTTCTAATACCGAATCATCCTCTTGATTCATTGTTTTTACATGTCCCCTATCTGGATGGAGGTCTTTTCGAGGATGTTACCGAAGATCAGCCATTTCATCAGTTTGTTACAGATGACTGGCTAATTGCTTTGGTAAAAGTTCTTGAATCCTATGACTTCACTGTTGATGAAAGCTCAATGCAGTACCAGCAGGTGGCTATCGATCCCGAGATGCTGGGAAGGATTTTTGAGAACCTCCTGGCAAGCCAGAACCCGGAAACAGAGAAGCTGGCCAACCAGCGAAAAGCTTTCGGAGCATTTTACACGCCAAGGGAAATTGTGGAATATATGGTGGATGCTTCTCTGAAAGCCTATCTTGAACGGGTTTTGATACCTGAAGAGAAACCCTCTTCTTCACAGGCAAACGAGCCGGTAATCACTTACTCAGGCACACTCTTTCAGGCGCTTGAAGCTCAACAAACCGAAATCCTTCTGGAGCCAGAGGGAAAATATTCCGAATCCCAAACAAGAAAAAAGATCGTTGAAAAAATTGAGAAACTCTTTTTACCTGGTTGTGATACCAATCCTTTTGATAAAAGAGAAACGTTGATCGTTCAGAACGCTCTCCGGGAAATTAAAGTGCTCGATCCGGCGTGTGGTTCAGGCGCTTTCCCGATTTGCATGCTATTAAGATTAATGAATCTAAGGGAAACGATTGGCAGCTCGTTGAACAGCCCCTATGAGTTGAAAAGTGAAATCCTTAGCCGGAATATCTATGGCGTGGATATCATGCCGATGGCTGTTGAGATTGCCAGGCTGCGAGCATGGCTTAGCCTGGTTCTAGAGGTAGATTATAAACCTGCCGACCGGAAACATAATTTTAATATCAAAGCCCTGCCCAATCTTGATTTTAAGTTTATCTGCGCCAATTCTCTTATTGATAGCGGGTATGACGAATTCAGCAGGGAAATTGGCAGTACACCATCCTTAATGCGACTTAATAATGAAATTAAAAACTTAGAAAGGCTGAGAGAAAAATACTTCGATACCAGGGGCGATAAACAAATAAAAGATGAGTTGCAAAAGGAATTCAGTCAGACGAAAGACTTTATCAAATCTGATTTTTCATCCCTTAAAGAAACATGGAACCTTGAAAACTTTTTAAATAAGGTCGATGACTGGAATCCTTTTGATGACAGCCATGCTTCATCATTCTTCTCTCCCGGATGGATGTTTGGAATAAAAAACGGATTTGATATTGTTATCGGAAATCCGCCGTACGTAGATATCAAAGCGTTACCACAGGATCAGGTACGTCTATTTTTTGAAATTTTTGAAACAACAATGAACAGGATAAATCTTTATGCAATATTTATCGAAAGAAGTTATAAAATTTTAAATGACACTGGAATATTATGCTTTATTAATCCAAATTCCTTGTTGATAAATGAATCATACAGAAAGATTCGGAAATTCCTGCTTCACAATATTCATACTTTGATCAAATTGCCAGATAATATTTTCGAGAATACGGTTGTTGAAACAATGATTTTAATAG
>Ga0208045_1000165_pt1 | contig 31921 bp, 18 predicted proteins | sample PL_2010_200m_FD_184160 | JGI IMG/M metagenome (GOLD analysis project Ga0208045, IMG submission 184160) | Freshwater microbial communities from Powell Lake, British Columbia, Canada to study Microbial Dark Matter (Phase II) - PL_2010_200m... | ecosystem: Environmental > Aquatic > Freshwater >...
GTGCGTTCAAGCTTCAATCGCATATATGGTCTCCGGAGCAACTACCTTCACCCAATGGGTGAAAAAGGATGGCTGTCGTGGACTGCATCGTCTCTTTCAGCAGCAGCGGACAAGCCCGTTATTGCTCTCTTTGACGCGTAGATCGCAGTCAACGTTCCCAAAATACAAAAAAACACCGCTCCTATCTCGGGTTTAAGGTTGTTATTGCTCGGTCAGGGAAAACCGATTATATTCGAAAGCATCCAGTGCCTTGGTTTTGGCTGAAGTGAGGCGTTCTGCTTCGTCGGTGTGACACCGTGCGCACCTCTGAAAGAGCCATCACGAGCCATTCTGGGGCAGAGTGTTCCATTACTAAGTAGAAATCGCGAGGGAGAAATGTCCGAATATACGAACAGAGTGTTGGCTCAAGTCAAGGCCAAGAACCCGGCCGAACCTGAATTCCATCAAGCAGTTGAAGAGGTTCTCGAATCACTTGAAATCGTGCTTCAGAAACATCCTGAGTACAGGTCTGCGAAAATCCTCGAGCGCCTCGTCGAACCCGAGCGTGTCATCATGTTCCGTGTGCCGTGGATGGACGATCAGGGTGAAATCCACGTCAACCGCGGCTTCAGGGTCCAGATGAACAGCGCCATCGGGCCGTACAAGGGGGGACTCCGTTTCCACCCCTCCGTGAATCTCGGCATTCTTAAGTTCCTCGGTTTCGAGCAGGTGTTCAAGAATAGTCTTACCTCACTCCCGATGGGCGGAGGAAAAGGAGGATCTGACTTCGACCCGAAAGGAAAGAGCGATCACGAGGTGATGCGGTTTTGCCAGAGTTTTATGACAGAGCTCTACCGCCACATCGGAGCCGATGTGGACGTCCCTGCAGGCGACATCGGCGTGGGCGGCAGGGAAATTGGGTTCCTTTTCGGTCAGTGGAAGCGTCTGACGAAGGAATTCACGGGCGTCCTTACTGGAAAGGGACTCAACTGGGGCGGTTCTCTGATTCGGCCCGAAGCAACCGGCTACGGCGTGGTCTATTTCGCGGAAGAGATGTTGAAGACGAAGGGACAATCGTTTGCAGGCAAGACGGTGGCGGTTTCTGGCTTCGGAAACGTCGCATGGGGTGCCGTCATGAAGGTGAACGACATGGGAGGCAAAGTGGTGACGCTTTCCGGTCCGGATGGATTCATCTACGATAAGGATGGCGTGAAGGGGGAGAAGATTGACTACATGCTTGAATTGCGTGCCAGCGCGAACGACCGGATAAAGGATTACGCGGACAAATTCAAGGTCGAGTTCCATCCTGGCAAACGACCGTGGGGGGCGAAAGTGGATGTTGCTCTGCCGTGCGCGACTCAGAATGAACTCGATGCGAACGATGCAAAAGCGCTCATCAGCAACGGATGTCAGTGTGTTTGCGAGGGCGCAAACATGCCGACGACGCTCGATGGTGTGAAGGTATTCCATGATGCAGGTCTGCTCTATTCGCCCGGGAAGGCGTCGAACGCAGGCGGGGTTGCTACCTCGGGTCTCGAAATGACGCAGAACAGTATGCGGCTGCCGTGGTCGAGGGAAGAAGTTGACCAGCGCCTTCATCAGATCATGACGAATATCCATCACACATGTGTTGAGACGGCGGATCGGTTTGGTGTTCCCGGCAACTACGTCGTCGGCGCGAACATCGCCGGCTTCCTCAAAGTTGCGAACGCGATGATGGATCAGGGCCTCGTGTAAACTGGTCCAACAATCTTTGAATCGGAGTGGCCAGCGCCACTCCGATTTTTTTTAACCACAACCATTGATGCGAGTGTATGGCGAACAATTTTAGAAGCATGTTCCGGGATCCTGAAGGGCGCTGGGGGGTGAGAGGGTATGCGACAAGGTTCCAGGGATTCCAGAACCTGATGCTGTTTCACGTCAGCGACATTTTGCTTGTCTCGAGTCTGTACGACTCTTTCATTCTTGAGGAGGATGGAAGGTTGTACGAGATGCTGCGCAAGGAATACGAGGGTCTCAGCCTCAGCCACACACCGTCGATTACGCACGTTTCAAGCGGCGGAGAGGCCCTGGAGCTGCTTTCTTCCGGCCACAGTTTTGACGTGATCATAACGACGCTGCATATAGAAGACATGCCAGCGACACGGTTTGCCAAGAAGCTCAAGGAAGCGGGAGAGAACATCCCGATTGTGCTTCTGGCGTACGACAACCGTGAACAATCCGAGCTGGTGCTTCGGCACGAAAGCACGCTGTTCGAAAGAGTGTTCCTCTGGCAGGGGGATTTCCGGATTCTCATCGCGGCGATCAAGTACATCGAAGATCGCATGAATGTGGACCACGACACCCGTGCCATCGGCGTGCAGTCGATCATCGTCATTGAAGATGATGTCCGTTTCTATTCATCGTTTCTACCAATCGTCTACACAGAAATCCATCATCAATCACAGCGATTGATTGCTGAGGGCATCAACATCTCCGATCGCTATCTCCGGATGAGAGCTCGTCCCAAGATTCTCCTCTGCTCCACATTTGAAGAAGCCTGGGGATATCTTGAGAAGTATGGGGCGACGATCCTGGGAGTTATCTCAGATATTGATTTCCCCCGCGGAGGTGTGCACGATCCGACGGCCGGGCTGGAGTTTGTGCGGGCTGTGAAGGAGCGCTACGCCGACATTGCGGTCCTGCTTCAGTCCACTGATCCCGAAAACGAAGGAAAAGCTCACGCCCTGGGCAGTTCATTTCTCCTGAAGGATTCTCCGCAGTTTCTGCACGACCTGCGGCAATTCATGGGACAGTATTTCAGCTTTGGGGATTTCATTTTCCGCACTCCTGATGGCCTCGAGGTGGGAAGAGCATCGGATCTGAAGTCGCTTGAAGAGCAACTGCACCTGGTGCCCGCCGAAAGTGTCGAGTATCACGCAGAACGAAATCACTTTTCGAACTGGCTCAAGGCCCGAACGGAGTTCTGGTTGGCTCACAGGCTGCGTCCGAGCAAAGTCTCCGACTATCCGTCCGTGGAAGGATTGCGGGCGTATCTGATATCGTCTCTCCAGGGGTACAGGCGGACGAAGCAGCTCGGACAAATCACGGAATTCGACCGATCCTCGTTTGATCCGACCAGCAGTTTCGCAAGAATAGGTGGCGGATCTCTTGGAGGGAAGGCGCGCGGGTTGGGATTTGTAAACACCCTCATTCACAACCTTGATATCATCAATCGCTTCGAGGGGATTGAAATCTCGGTTCCGCCGGCAATAGTTTTGGGGACGGATGTTTTCGATCAATTCCTCGACGACAACAATCTGCGGCAATTCGCTCTCCGTTCGACGAGCGACGAAGAAATTACAGAGCGTTTCCTCGAAGCCAGCCGATTCCCCGAAGAAATCCTGGCGAAGTTGTCTGATTTTCTCGATTTGCTGCGAGAGCCACTGGCGGTGCGTTCCTCCACATTGCTCGAGGACTCGCAATACCATCCTTTTGCAGGGGTCTATCAGACGTATATGATTCCCAACAACCATCCTGAACCGATGGTCAGGCTGGAGCAGCTTGTCAACACCGTCAAACGAGTATATGCATCGACCTTCTATCAGAGCGCGAAAGAGTATATCAAGGTGACTTCGTACGTGCTGGAAGAAGAGAAAATGGCCGTCGTCGTTCAGAAAATGGTCGGTGCACGTCACGGTGAGCGATTTTACCCTGATATTGCCGGCGTGGCGCGGTCGCACAATTTCTATCCGATCCTGCCGCAAAAAGCGTCCGACGGTGTGGTCTCGATAGCGCTCGGATTGGGAAAATACGTGGTCGACGGAGGCAATACAGTCCGGTTCTGTCCGAAATACCCGAAGCACGTCATGCAATTTGCTTCGACTGAGGCCACCCTTCGATCAAGTCAAACTGAGTTCGTCGCACTTGATATGGACAGCCCGCCTCTTGAACTGCACGATACTCATGACACCCTGCTCAAGATGCACGGTCTTGCCGATGCAGAACAGGATGGGACTTTGCATCATGTCGGCTCGACGTATTCGGCGGATGATGATACAATTCACGACGGCCTCCTCAGACGAGGACGGCGTGTTGTAACGTTCTCCCCTGTGCTTCGTCACAAGATAATTCCCATGCCCGAGATTCTTCAGCTTCTCCTCGATATGGGAAGCTGGGGAATGGGAACGCCGGTTGAGCTGGAATTTGCGGTACGAATGTCGACTTCCGCCGGAGTACCTGCACATTTTGGGCTGCTGCAAATCCGTCCGCTTGTATTGAGCCGCGAAGCCGACGAGCTCGAAGTAGAAACCACCGAGCCTGAGAAGCTCCTGTGCCAGAGCGATAAAGCGCTCGGCCACGGTGTGTTGAAAGATATGTATGATATCATTGTCGTCGACAGGGATCGGTTCGAGCGTGGTAAGAGCCAGGTTGTTGCTGAAGAGGTCAGTTGGTTCAATCAGAAACTGGTCGGTGAGAGGCGACCCTATCTCCTCATTGGAGTCGGACGGTGGGGGAGTTACGATCCATGGCTGGGGATACCGGTAAGGTGGGATCAGATAGCAGGTGCACGGGTAATCGTCGAAACAGGATTCAAGGACTTTGATGTCACCCCATCACAGGGCACGCACTTTTTCCAGAATATTACCTCGTTCATGGTTGGGTATTTCACTGTCTCTTCAGAAGATCGGAATAGTTTCGTCGATTGGGAGTGGATATCGAACCAGCAGGCGATGGAGGAGAAGACGTACACGCGTCACATACGCCTGTCATCACCGCTGGAGGCAAAAATCAACGGTCAGCAGAACCGTGGCATTATCCTGAAACCGCAGGTTTGATCAGAGAAGTGTTGTCAAGGAATGGAAACAAAACAAAGGGGCACCTGGATGATGCCCCTTTGCTCATATGGAGTGTGCTATTCAGCGATCTTCAGTATCGTATCAACTTCCTCTTTGTCCACATCCATCACGTAACGAATCCCGCTTACGGCCGAGGCTTCTGGTGTGAGGCTGGCAATGTCGTCCCGTGAGAGGAATTCAAGAGAGAACTTGCGGTTTCCCGCCATCAACTGCCGCAACCCCTGGGCGAGACGCTCATAGTACGTATACAGGCCCAGTGCGCCCGGAGGGACCCGGTCGAACTCTTCAATACCCAGCTCATTCCGCAGGTGGGTAGCCGTCACAAAGATCTCTTCCTTTGTGGTGCCGAACCGCTCAACGTAGACCGGCAGTTCACCCTGCTCGATGGCCTGACCGATAGTCTTTCCTACCATCGCCGCGGCGATAGGTGCACGCGCCATGCCGACCAGCTTGACAAATGGTGCACCGAGTGCAAGCCCCTTGAAAATCTGGTCTTCAAACGTAAAACCGCCTGCGACAGCAAGGGCGGGAACAAACTTCTTCTTGTCGGCCAGGCGTTTTGCATACTGGTAGAGCATTGTATGCAGCTCGACGGGGGGGACTCCCCACTCGTTCATCATTCTCCATGGGCTCATGCCTGTGCCTCCGCCGGCACCGTCGACCGTCAAGAGATCGAGCTTGTACTTCGATGCAAAGGCAACTGCACGAGCGAGATCTGCCGGCCGGTAGGCCCCTGTTTTCAAGAAGATGTACTTTGCACCTGCACCTCGCAATTCCTCGATGCGCTTCGCAAATGATTCCTCAGACACCATGCCGACCCGGGAGTGTCGCTCGAATTCCTTGAACGCTCCCCGTTCAAACGCCTTGATGATGTTTTCATCGGTCGGATCCGGTAGCACGACATACCCGCGCGCATGCAGAACTTGTGCTTTTTTCAGGCTCCTGATCTTGACTTCGCCGCCGATATCCTTGGCCCCTTGGCCCCACTTGAGTTCAACAATGTCCACTCCCAGCTTCTCGATGGCGTACTCCTGAACGCTGAGACGCGTGTCCTCGACATTTGCCTGGACGATGATTGCTCCATAGCCGTTGCGCTGGTGATTCTTGTACAAGTTGACCCGTCGCTTCAAATCGACGGTGTCGATGACACGTCCGTCTTTCATCACCGCTTCCATATCCATGCCGACAACGTTTTCGCCGATGGTCAGGCCAGTGCCCGCAAGAGCCGAACCGATCGCAAGGCCCTCCCAGTTATTCTTGGCAACGTCTGTCGACCCGATACCGGGGATGATCCAGGGACTACGAAATTTTATTCCGCCGTCGTGACCGAATGCGACCTCCAGATTCACTTTCGGAAAGATCGCTTTGTCGCTGTCCGCTTCGATGCCGTGAGCTCCAACCGCGGTTCCCATGATATTGAAATGCGAATAGTCGATCGGATAGGATTTCTCTCCGGCAGTTGTAATGACCCCGAACGGCTGAGGGTAAATGACCTCGTGGCCTCGGTATGCAGATTTGCCAATTTCGCACATGCCAATGCAGCCGTCGACACACGTAACACACATGCCTGAAGTAGGGACAACTGATCCTTCGGTTCGGTTTTTCGTAAGGGTCGCTGCGGTGGCGTTGATTCTTGTCAGTGACATTGTTGTTCTCCTTTCGTCAATCCTTTTTGATCTCACAGGCTACGCACGGACTCATGGAGCACATCATATCGTCGAACTGCACCTTTTCAAGGCAGGGCGGACTGAGATTCGCGCAGCCTCCGCAGATGGCCTGTTCCGGTTGAGTGTATGTGCATCGCAATTGGCAGGCGGGGCAGACATACATGCACCCGCCGCACAGGCGGCATTTTTCCGATTTCATGTCGAACGGCGTACCGAGGGCCCGATGATCGCCCCGTCCCTGGAACCCGATCGCATGTGCCATCATCTGCTCCGAGCACATTCGCGCGCAGAGTCCGCAGAGGATGCAGGTCTCATGCTCCTGCCTGAATCGCTGTTGACGGACCTGATAGGCTGATGCCAGATCCTGAATGACTTTTGACTGAGGGCAGGAAGCCACCATGAGTTCCAGGATCATTTTCCTGGCCCGTACAACACGCGCGGAGGAAGTTCGTACCGTCAATCCTTCTTCGGCACGATAGGTGCAGGACGACACGAGTTTTGACTTCGCCCCCTCTCCGATTTCCACCACACAGAGGCGACACGCTCCGTACGGAGAGAGCCCTTCCATATGGCAAAGGGTAGGGATGGGGAATCCCATGAATTGCGCGGCCTCGAGAATTGTGGACCCTTCGTCGACGGAGACCGTAACGCCGTTCATTTTCAGTTTTATCATGCGAATTGTTCCTTCTGTTCCTCAACGGCGGGTTCTTGCTTCAAGGGTTCGGTAAATTCCAGATCGCACCGCAAACACCTCGCTGCTTCAAGTTTCGCATCTTGTTCGCTGAGCGTGAGTTCTACTTCCATAAACTGATGCTTTCTTGTGTCCATGCCGACTCTCGGTACGTCCACCCGTTGAGTTCGAGGAAGCGCGTGACCATTGGTCGGCTCGACGTAATGACGGGGTAGTCGTAGTTCGGAGGGTTGCTTCAGCGGTTGTCCGCGCAGGTAACGATCGATCATGACAGCTGCCTTTTTTCCCGCCGCCACGGCATCGATAACGGTATTGGGGCCCGTGACAACATCGCCGCCGGCAAACACTCCAGGCCGATTTGTACACAGGGTCTCGGGATCGATGCGGATCGTGCCCGTTCGCTCATCAACATCGACTCTATTGACGCCCGCAACGGACACGCAGTCTGTGTCAGATCCTTCGCTGATGGCGACAATCAGAGTGTCCAGCGGCACGATATGCTGGGTGCCCGGAATAGGAACGGGACGCCGCCGTCCGCTTTCGTCAAAGTCCCCTAGTTGATTGTTGATGAATTCAATTCCCGATAACATCCCGTCCTCTTCCAGGATGCCGGTGGGAGCTACCAGGGTCTCGAGGTGTACGCCTTCCTGTATCGCCGCCTCGATCTCTTCCTCGAAGGCCGGCATTTCTTCCCGTGTGCGCCGGTAGTAAAGTGTGACGCCCTTCACGTTGGGTTGTCGAACAGCCACTCGTGCGGCATCCACAGCTGAGTTGCCACCGCCAACGATCCCAACCCGTCCCTTCGCCAGGTTCTCGCCTCGTTGGTTGAACGCTTTCAGGTACTGGATCGATGGATAGACTCCCGGCAGATCCTCTCCTCTGAGGCGGAGCCGGAGGCTCTTGTGCGCTCCGAATGCGAGGAACACGGCAGTGTACCCTTCATCAAAGAGGCTGTCGATGGTAATGTCGCTTCCCAGGGTCGTGCCACATTTCACCGTGATGTTCTCGTCGAGGATGGATTCGATCTCTTTCTCGATCGTCTTCCGCGGTAGACGATAGGCAGGGATCGCGCTGTACAGCATGCCGCCAGGACTTGCATCGCTCTCGAAAATCGACGATTTGTACCCCTTCAGGGAGAGGTAGTGGGCTGCTGCAAGACCTGCGGGGCCCGAGCCTACGATGGCAATGCGCTGAGTGGCGGCAAAATCGTCCGTAGTGCGGACGGGTCTGAATGATAAAGGATCACTGCGGTCGGTGATGAATCGCTTGAGTGCACGAATGGCAATTGCTTCTCCTCCTTGAGTGCCAGCCTTGCATCGTACTTCACATGGGTGGTTGCAGACGCGTGCGCACACCGAGGGGAATGGATTTGCCTCGCGGATAACGTTGTACGCCTGTTCGTATTCACCTCGTTGAATGTGAGCGATGTATCGCCAGGCTTCTGTGCCAACGGGGCAGGCAGATGCACAAGGAGCCCCGACCACACCTTTGCACACGAACGCGTCGCACCGTTTGTCGTGGATGTGCCGCTTGTATTCATTCCTGAAATATCGCAATGTGCTCAAGACAGGATTCGGAGCTGATTGGCCGAGGCCACACATCGACGTATCTTTTACTACCTGAGCGAGTTCTTCAAGCAATTCCAAATGGCTGTTGGTCCCCTTACCGTTCGAGATGTCCTCGAGTATCTCATACATTCGCTGCGTACCCTTGCGGCAGGAAAAGCACTTGCCGCACGACTCATCCTTCAGGAACCGCATGAAATACTTCGCCAAATCTACCATGCAGGTATTGTCGTCCATGACGATCATGCCCCCGGAACCCATAATCGAGCCCGCAGCAACGAGGCTGTCGTAGTCAATGGTCAAATCGAACATGGAGGAAGGGATGCAGCCTCCCGACGGACCACCTGTCTGCACGGCTTTGATCCTTGCTTTTCCGGACGGTCCGCTACCAACAGTGTGCACAATAGTGTTGATGGTCACGCCCATCGGCACTTCGACAAGTCCAGTGTTTTTTACCTTTCCAACCAGACTGAATATCTTGGTTCCGGAGTTCTTTCTCGTGCCAATCTTCGCAAACTCCTCGCCGCCAATCCTCAGGACGATGGGGATATTCGCCCAGGTTTCGACGTTGTTGATTGCGGTGGGTTTTCCTTCAATTCCTTTCTGTACCGGGAAGGGAGGCCGTTGGCGTGGCTCACCAACTTTTCCCTCGATTGAACGGATCAGGGCTGTCTCCTCACCGCACACGAATGCACCCGCGCCTTTGACCAGCTCAATGTCGAATGAAAGTCCAGTACCAAGGATGTTCTGACCGAGCAGCCCAAGTTCGAGAGCCTGGCGCAAAGCGATCAGAAGATGCTTGATCGCCAGAGGGTATTCATTCCTCACATAGAAAATACCTTTTGTCGCTCCGGTGGCGAATGCGCCGATGAGCATACCCTCGATAACGCTATGAGGATTGCCTTCCAGGACGCTCCGGTCCATATAGGCGCCAGGATCCCCTTCATCCGCGTTGCAGACGAGGAATTTGCCACGAGTACCGTTCTGCTTGGAAAGCAATTCCCATTTCAGGCCCGTCGGAAATCCGGCCCCGCCGCGGCCACGCAGTCCTGAGTTCTTCACTTCTTCGATAGCCCAAACGGGGTCAGCCTGCTCAAGAGTTTTGATGAGAGCCCCGTAACCACCTGACTCGATGTAGTTGGAGATTCGAATGGGGTCGACGCGCTCATTCTGTGAGAGAATCGCCCGCGTTTGTCTCTTGAAAAACGGTATGTCGCTCTGCTTCTCAATGCGACCTCCCGTCTCTGGATCGCGGAAAAGCAGATGGTCCAGCACTTTCCCCTTGGCCACAGCCTCGACAATCTCGGACATTTGGCTGACGTTTACGCGCGGGTAGAACGTCCCCCGCGGCTTGACGAGAACCGACGGTTCCATCTGGCAGTACCCGTGGCAGCCAGTAACCCGTAACCGGACTTTTTCCATCAATCCTCGACTCAGGATATCCCTCTTCGCGATCCGAATCAGGTCATTCGCGCCGCTGGCTTGTCCGCACGTTCCTGCCGGGATCACGATTACTGGTATATGGGGGTCGCTCTCGGCTGTCAAGCGCTGTTGAAGGGTTTTGAAATCTCTTATGGAATGCATTCTCTCGATTGCCATATCCCAGTTCCTCTGATTGAAATCTGCAGTTCGGGGCGCTAAGCGACGGTCGAGGTCTCGAGGTCCAGCATGTGGCTCTTGCATCCTCGCCGGGAACATATTTGTATGATAGCTCCACCACGGACAACCATGGGAACCATTGGTGCATCGCACGCTATGCAATTCGAAGCACCCAGAAGTTCAGCATGGCAGTGCGGACAGAAGAAATGCGCCAGAGTGCCCATGGGAATTTCGCTGCCGGCCTCCACCGTGTAGCTTCCGTACAGCGACGAAAGCCTGAGCCATCCATGTTCTTCCCCGTAGGAAACGGTGACCCGGATTGAAGGATGACCATCCACAAGGTGGGCCGCATCCATGAGTGTGTGGTTACATCGCGGACAACTAACTTCCACCGGGAAGACCCGTTTATCTTCGTGGATTTCGACTCTATCAAGCCCCTCACGTGTCCGTTTGATGATTGACCCGACTTGGCCAGTGTTGACATTCGGGAAATAATGGCCGTCGACGACGACCACTGGTCCAAGTGCACACGCACCAAGGCACATGACAGTCTCTAACGTGAATTCATTGTCGGGCGTTGTCTCTCCGCGGCATTTGATGCCAAGCTGGTCCTCAAATTCCCTTGCTATGGAGGGTCCGCCGCGAACATGACAGGCGGTTCCGAGACAAACTGAAGTCAGGTGTTTCCCCCTGGGCTTGAGCCTAAAGGCCCGATAGAATGTTGCGACGCCATAGATGTCCACCAGGCTCTTTCCGGTTTTATCAGCGACGACCTGAAGGGCATCTCCGGGCAGGTAGCCGAACTGCGACTGTATCTCCTCGAGGATAGAGATAAGGCTCCCGCGACGGTTGTGGTATTTTTCCACGATCGGAAGAATGGTATCGGGATTCATCGTATGCAGACCGGATTGTTGTTATCGATTTATTCTTGTGGAGTTACGATCAGCTAGCCACTCCCAATAAAAGATCTTGTGGCGGAGCCATACCTTTGGCCTATTCAGAAAGGCGCTAGTGCCTGCTTCCACTAGTAGTAGCGATGTCAAAACACAATATTACTTTTTGGAAGCAGCACTAGTTGTAGTGCTCACAATGCCACACGCCCCCTCTTGGCCTTGGAAAAGTGCAATCTTGATAGTGAGTGCACGTTGGACATAGCCCTTTCGGTTGCTCTGAGTCGATCTCCGCCGATTGATGAAGAGCTTGAGTGGTAGCGTGTGGGTAGACATTTTGATTTTGGCGAGGAACCGTGGGCAGCGTGATGGGTCTGAATTCGAAACATTGCGTGATCGTCCGCCCCTGGTGATGAGCGCACAATGCGCGGTCCGCACAATTATCACATATTCCAGGACCGATCACCATCAGCGACATCGCGTCTGTCGTTCCTCCCTTGGTCACCAAACCGTATCTTCGTAGCAACTGCTGTTCCACATTTCGCTTGAGCATCCGGCGCAATCTTGTCTCGAGTGAGATGTAGGAGTGCGACATTTGGCCGAATACTCTGCGGGTTCTCAATTATGAAACGAGCAACAAGGAGAAAGAATCTGCTGAATGATTTGAGGTAGGGAATTATGAATCAGTGGGGTGAAACTCCCCATTGTGAAAGAAATGGGAGCAGGTGCTCCAGGGCAGATTGCAGTAGCAGATCTTACAAAGCGCGAAGGGATAGAGTCCGGGGGAGGGCGATCGGAACGCTATATGTCGATGCCATAGTTTCTCATTTTCTCCCGCAAAGTCTTTCGATCGATTTGGAGGATTTCAGCGGTACGTGACTTGTTGCCATTGACACTGGCAAGCACGCTTCGAATATGGTCTGCCTCCACCTCCGCGAGAGAACGATGAACGCGGGACCCTTTCAGTGCGGTGAAACGCATGAGAGCGGGGAGATCAGGGGTGTCGATGACGTCGTTCTCACTCATGACGACAAGGCGCTGGATGAGGTTCTCGAGTTCCCGCACGTTGCCCGGCCATGTACAAGTTTTCAATGCCTGAAGGACCCCATCCGAAAAACGAGGCACAGGTTTGGCGAGCTCAGCCGCGAACCGCGACGCGAAATGCTGTGTGAGGAGCAGGACATCATCCCCGCGGTCTCGCAACGGCGGAATCTCCGAAGCGAGGACATTGATCCGGAAGAAAAGGTCTTCCCGGAATAGTCCCTTTCTGATCAGCGTTGGCAAGTCCTTGTTTGTCGCCGCAATGATCCTCACGTCCACCTTTCGCGACTGTGTTGCGCCAACCATGCAGACTTCCTTGTCCTGGAGAACTCGCAGGAGCTTTGCCTGCATGGAAGGACTCGTGTCGCTGATTTCATCCAGAAATACCGACCCTCCGTCTGCAGTCTGAAAGAAGCCGGCCCGCGTTTCCGTCGCACCCGTGAACGCTCCCTTGAGGTGACCAAAAAGCTCACTCTCAAGCAGTCCTTCAGGAATGCCCCCGCAGTTCACAGGGACGAAGGGGGCTGCCGCTCTCGGGCTGCCGTAGTGGATCGCGCGGGCTACAAGTTCTTTGCCCGTTCCGCTTTCCCCTGTCAACAGCGCCGTGGCCGCAGTTGAAGCTGCTTTGGAAATGAAAGCGATGACCTTCTGAATGCTGGGAGATTCTCCGATGATGCCAAATGTGGTTTTTGTCGGAGTCTCCGGTGTGTCACAGGAAGCACGCCGACGATGCAATTTGCTGAATGCACGTTTTACAGCGTCAAAGAGCTCCTCGTCAGTGAAAGGCTTGGGCAAATATTCTTCGGCCCCCGTTTTGACCGCTTTTACTGCGCTTTCCACGGAGGCGAAGCCGGTAATCATGATGACCTCGGTGTCCTTGAAGTTCTCTCTAACATGCCGTATCAACTCCATGCCGCTCACTTTCGGCATCTTGAAGTCTGTGATAACCAAGTCGACAGGTCTTGAGTCAAGGATGCAGATCGCTTCTTCAACGCCGGGAGCGGTCAAAACCTGGTAACCCTTCCATGTCAGGTTACGCCGAAACACCTCCAACGTGTCCGGTGCGTCGTCCACGACAAGGATGCTCAGATGATCAGACGGCTGTTTCATCCCGATTGACTGTGAAATGTTCTGTCCGGACTTTGGTGAGAGGAATACGAATCTCGAACAACGATCCCTGGCCCTGTTTGCTTTCGACGCGTATGGATCCGCCATGAGATGACACAATCCCGTGAACCACGGACAAGCCGAGTCCCGTCCCTTGTCCCGCTCCTTTTGTCGTGAAGAAGGGCGTGAAGATATTCTTCAAGACCTCTTCATTCATGCCGATTCCGGTGTCCTCTACGGTGAGCCAGGCGTTTAGATCGTCCGCATGGGTTCGGATTGTCAGCGTGCCGCCGAGTGGCATTGCCTGGATTGCGTTCACGACAATATTGACCAGCGCCTGGTGGAGCTGCACGGGATCGGCGGCTATGGCGGGCAGGTTGGAGCATAGTTCACGCATGACCTTGATGCCAGCCTTTACACATCGGGACTCGAGAAAATACAATCCATCTTCGACGATGGTGTTCAGATTGGTTTCAACTTTCTCCGGAGTCTGTTGACGTGCAAACGTGACGAGCTTCTTCACCACCTCGCGGGCGTGGAGCGAGGCCTTGATGATGCGTTCGATGTCCTTTTGCGTTTGACTGTTAAGCTCCGATGATTTCTTGACAAGTTGAGAAAATCCGAGGATGCTTTCGAGAGGTTCATTCAACTCGTGTGCCACGCCAGCAGCAAGCTGGCCGATGGTGGCAAGTCGGTCGGCATGCATAAGCTGGTTCAGGAGCCTGCTGCGTTCTTTTTCCAGCAACTTCCGCTCGATGAGAAGTCCGATTTCGCCGGCGACGGTGTCGATCAGTCGGCGTTCTTCCTTCATGAATGGTCCTTCGTCGAGTTCGGGCTTTTCAGCTGAGAGAACCACTTCCACGTTGCCGCGGGGTGCCCCGTTCACAACGATCTCTGCCTCCTGTTTTCCATGACCATGCTGGGCCGATGTTGAAAAAAATACTTTGTCGTCAAACGAAATTTGCGCTGACGTGATCTCCGGATAAAGCCACGCGGGAGGGAGCAACTCGACGATCGATTGAAGGAGTGTGTCAATGGTGAGACCCGGCTGAAGGGCAAGCTGGACGATGCCATAGAGACATCTCAACTCCTTGACCCGTTCCCGCAAGGAAACGCCGGTTCGCCGCTGCACAAATGCATCGCCAAGCGTCTGAGCGACATCCTGGTAAAGGTCAATCTCGTCCTGAGTGAAGTAGTTTTTCTTGTTGCTCTTGAGTTGCAGTACTCCATCAATACTGTCTTCAACAGCGATGGGGATCAGCGCAACGGAGCGCCACGAGTCGCGGGGATGGATACGCTGAGTGTGCCTGCGGCCATCCATTGTCCACTGAACGCTCAACCCGCGTGCGGCATCGCCTGTCCAGGTTGTTTTGAACTGACGGACAGTGCTGACGGGAGTCGTTTCTGGATCGCCGTTCAAGATTGCCCAACAGATGTCGGCCACATTGGAGATTGTTCCCAGGGCCGAGGGAGGCTCGTTCGGTTCGTGCTCGCGTGGAGGAATGATTTCGAAACGGAAGGATTTGCGGGACTGCAAAACCTCACCGCAAAACCGGTGGTCGTGTTCCTTGATCCAGATTTCAACAGAATCACAACCGGAGAATTCTGACACCATCATGCACACTTCCTGAAGGAAATCGAATCTGAGAAGCCCTTTGTGCGCACAGCCCAAGATGCCGTGTGAAAGGGCGCGAAATCCTCCAACAATTCTGTGATGGTGCACGGTGGAAGTCCCCTTTGACTCCCGCGTTTTCATTCTCTTCTCCGGTCGTCTCACTTGCTTCCGGTGCTCCTTCGTAGGTTTCCTGACATCCGACTGGCGCTAGTGCGGAGAGTAGTACGATGGACAACGTAAGTCAAAAAGGCGAGGAAGTCAAAACGGTGTCGACTGGGGAGCCAGATTTCAGCAAGAATGCCCTCCGCGCCCATTTCCATTTCTGCCACTAATCCTCGACTGTGTCTCACTGGAAGTTCAAAGAGATCTTTTGTAACCTTATGAGTACAGAAGGAACGTGGCCGGCGGCGCTCCTGAGCGGGATCCAATCCACGCCGGACAGACACTCTGAACAAAGGCAACGAGCTCTCTTACTCTCCTTCGACCCGTTGGCACGCTCGATTGGCGAGGACAGCTTTTCATCCATCGATCGCTTCCCGGAGGTTCCCTATTAAACATCTCGCCATACTCTGCTGGGTCTTGATGTTCTTGACGATCGCAAACGCACAGGAAAAAAAGGTCACGCTAAGAGTCCTCCTCCCCTCATCGACGCCAAACAACTCTTCGATGTATGTTGTCGGAAATTCGCCGGCACTTGGCAATTGGGACCCTGGCAAGATCCGTTTGCTGAGAGAAAACGACTCTGTCTGGTCGTTTTCCACCGGCGCTCCCTCAGGGAGCGTGCTCGAATTCAAGATCACCCGCGGTACCTGGGATACGGAGGCTCTGTATGTTGACGGGGTCATCCCTCAAAACACGGTCGTGCAGGTCTTTTCCGACACCGTGATAACGCTTGCGCCCGTAACCTGGAACGACATCTCCCCTGCACGGAGGAATCGCGCAGCGACCGGCAGAATAGTTGGGACGGTCAACTATCATCGCGGGCTGAAGGGCGAAGGACTGCACTTTGAGCGCGATCTGATCGTTTGGCTCCCACCGTCGTACGACGAGAAGCCGCTGGAACGATACCCCGTTCTCTACATGCACGATGGTCAAAACGTCTTTGACCCAAAGACGTCGTTCATCGGCTACGAATGGCGGGCCGATGAGGTCGCCGATAGTCTCATTAAATCGAACGCGATGGAAGAGATCATCATCGTTGGAATCAACAACACGCCCGACCGGATCTCCGAGTATTCCGACACTCCTCTCGGTCAAAGTTACGCAAGGTTCGTGGTCAACCGGGTCAAGCCCCTCATTGATTCACTCTATCGCACCCGGCCTTCACGCGAGAATACCGCCGTCATGGGGTCGTCAATGGGTGGTTTGATTTCTTTCATGTTCGTCTGGTGGTACCCGGACGTTTTCTCGAAAGCAGGCTGCCTTTCCACTTCTATTGGCTCCCGGACGAGTGAGAAGGAACTCGAGGAGCGCTTCGGCAAGCGGGCGTTGGACAAGAACCTGCGCATCTATATGGATGTGGGCGAACTGGAGCCTTCTCTCGTTCCTGGAAACCGGACGCTCGCTGCCTATCTGCAGAAGATCGGATACGAGCAGGGCAGGAACCTGGACTTTTTCTTTGCAAAGGGCGCCTTGCACAATGAGCAAGCCTGGTCTCGTCGTCTGTGGCGTCCGCTGAAGTTCCTGTTCGGTCGATAGAGAACCCTTGCGATGTCCGTCACCTTTGCCGTTCGTGAGCTCTGCCCATGAACACACAGAAACGTGAGTAGCAGAACTCCCGACGTGCGTAGTTTGGTTCTCGGCTGTTCCCAGTTCGAGAACACCCCATTCTGTTGTCCGACAGTTGAACTGTCGGACATGGGCCATCTTCGACAGATTATCTGTCGAAGAACTGCTCCTCTTTGTCGAGCGCAGCCTTTTGTCGAGTAATCTCAGTTCGATAAGATCCCGTATTCATGTACAAAACTCTTTCTGGAGGCTCCCCATGAAGCGCTTTGCCATCCTGTGCGCAGTCCTGATTCCGGTTTTCATCTCGCTTGCACAAACGAAACATCCACTCACATTCGATGCGTTCATAGGCATCGGAAGGGTTACCGACCCTCAGGTCTCACCCGACGGCAAGACCGTGGCGTTCGTCGTGACATACCATATCAAGGTTGAGAACAAGACGAATAGCAATATCTACCTTGTCCCGGTCCAGGGAGGAGCAGCTCAGCAACTCACGAATGCGAAGGGGGCGAACAACACCCCTCGCTGGATGCCGGATGGAAAGTCTCTGGCATTCATCTCGACTCGTGACGGCGAATCGCAGATCTGGATAGTGCCTGCGGCAGGAGGCGAGGCTCGAAAGGTGTCGGCGCTCTCAACTGGAGCTGCGGACCTCCAGGTATCGCCCGACGGCAAGTGGCTCTCGTTCTCCTCTACGGTGTACCCGGACTGTCCGGATGATGACTGCAACAAGAAACGAATGGAGGAGGCGGAGAAGAGCAAGGTGAAGGCGAAGGTTTTCGACAAACTTCCATACCGGATTTGGAACTCATGGAAGGATGGGATGCGAAACCACTTGTTTGTGGTCCCGGCAGCCGGTGGATCGGCGATGGATATCACGCCGGGCGACTATGACACACCGCCTATCGATCTCGGAGGCAACTGGTCGTATGCATGGTCCCCCGACAGCAGGGAAATCGCTTTCGAAAGAAACCCGGACCCGGTCATTGCGACGAGCACGAACAACGAGATCTTCATTGTTCCCCTGTCAGGGGGCGAACCCCGGAACATTACAGACAACCCGGGCAATGATTCGCAGCCGCTGTACTCGCCTGATGGAAAGCACATCGCCTATCTCCAAATGAAGCGGGCTGGGTTCGAAGCCGATCAGAAGCAGCTGATTCTGTACGAACGCTCCACCGGTAAGCGTCTCAACCTCACCGAACAGTTCGATTACAGCGTCAACGACATGGTGTGGTCGCCTGACTCGAAAGTCATCTACTTCAATGCAGATGACAAGGGCAATGAATCACTCTTCAAGCTGATTGTTGCGGGCAGGAAGCTCGAAACCCTCATCGGAAAGGGATACAACCACTCGTTGCGGATGTTTCCGGATGGAAAATCACTCGTCGTGGCCCGGGAATCGATCAATCAGCCGGCGGAGATCTTCCGAATTGACACCGACGGGAAGAATATCAAGAAGCTGACCGCGGTCAATGATAGTAGGTTGAGCCAGATTGAAATGAATCCCAAAGAGGATTTCTGGTTCGATGGAGCCGGCGGCACAAAGGTTCATGGTTTCATTGTCAACCCCCCCGGCTTTGACGCAGGGAAGAAGTATCCAATGGTATTTCTTATCCATGGTGGACCACAGGGGCAGTGGGGGGACCAATTCCACTATCGCTGGAATGCACAAATGTTTGCCGCGCGGGGCTACGTTGTGGTGCTGATCAATCCCCGCGGCAGTACGGGCTACGGGCAGCGTTTTACCGATGAGATCAGCCGTGACTGGGGGGGTAAGGCGTACGAGGATCTCGTGCTGGCGGTGGACCACGTCCTGAACAAGTATCCGTTCATCGATGGGAAGAGAATGGCGGCAGCAGGTGCCTCCTATGGAGGGTACATGGTCAACTGGATCGCCGGACATACCGACCGATTCCGCTGCCTGGTCTCACACGACGGTGTGTTCAATCCCAAAAGCATGTATGGCACAACCGAAGAGCTTTGGTTCCCCGAGTGGGAGCTTGGCGGGACGCCATACAAGAACCCCGAGCTCTATGAGAAGTGGTCACCCATGGCATTCGCTCACAACTTCAAGACCCCGATGCTCGTCATCCATGGACAGATGGATTTCAGGCTGGATGTAAGTGAAGGACTCCAGTTGTTCACTGCATTGCAGCGTCAGGGAGTCAAGTCAAAGATGCTGTATTTCCCGGACGAGGGGCACTTCGTCGCAAAGCCCGCGAATGCTGAGCTCTGGTACAAGACGGTTATGGATTGGATAGACGACAACACGAACTAGACTACTTTCTAGAGGTGGCCCCAGCAAGACGCTCGCTGGTGTCTGTCTGCTGCGATCTGCAATCTGTCTGGCGCTGTACAATAAGAAAGCCGCTGCGACACCAGCCGCAACGGCTTTCCTTCTTCCCACGACCATCCCGGAGTGACCAGGACGGTGTTTCTCAGCTTTGCTTCTCCTGCTCGTGTTCCTGGTAGAACAGGGCACAGAGTTTCCGCACACGAACGTTTTCGTCCAATCGGCCAGTCTGTTTGACAGCGTAGAGGCCCACAGGATCGCCAATCTTCATAAGGGCCATGGCTGCAACAATTCGCCCGCGTTCATCCGATTCGCTCCTGAGCATTCGCATCAGCGCAAAAACTGCTTTGGAGCTCTTAAATTCGCTCAGCATCATTGCGGCGCTGGTTCGCAATCCAAAATTGCTCGACTGCACGCCCGCGATGAGGTTGGCTTCCACCTGCTCCGTCTGCCACGCTGGCTGGACGTCTTTTTTGTCTGCGCCTGCGAAGGCTGCCGTCGTGAGTGTCACGGCGAGCACGAGGGTCAGGGCGACCAGTAGTGTCCGTTTCATAAGTCCTCCGGGATTTAATGTGTTGTGGGAAAGAATGTTAATTCTTGGAGCTTTCTGCTTCCTGAAAGTCTTGGTCGTCCTGTTACTGAGCGACCTTCACATGCTAAGACGCCACAACTCCGCACTTGTTCAGTACCAGGGACGAACGTGCCTTGATATGGGATGAGTAACAGAAAGATTGATGTGAAACGTATGGCTCCCGGGGAACTTCCAAACCCCAATGAGATCAGGGGGAAATTCAGGCTCACGGTGCACCGTGAAAGCCTGCAGGGTGCTGAATTGACATTCAAAACTCCATCCCCTACATTGCCTGCCATCGTGGTGCCCTGCACTGCCCAGGGTAACCCACTTCAGGGAGGCTATCGGGATCATATGAAAATCTCCATAATCATTGCACTATTCTGCGCTATGATCGATCAATCACTGCACGCACAATCCCATACGGATATCGGAACTCCGCCGATCGCGAAGAAAGACCCAAAGGTCGACACCCTTCATGCTGACGTTCGGATCGACAATTACTTCTGGCTTCGTGACAAAACGAATCCCGAGGTGATCTCATATCTCGAAGCGGAAAACCGTTACACCGAAAGCATGACGAAGAATGTCGATGGCTTGCAGCAAACTATCTACAAGGAGATCCTTGGTCGGATCAAACAAACAGATCTGAGCGTGCCCTACAAGTTGGGGGGATACTGGTATTACACTCGAATGGAGGAAGGGAAGCAATACTCCATCTATTGCCGGAAAAAAGGGACCATGGACAGTCCGGAAGAGGTGACGCTCGATCTCAATGAGCTCGCCAGAGGGCACAAATTCCTTGGGCTGGGTCTCTACGATGTAAGCGACGACGGAAACCTGCTGATGTATTCCCTGGATACGACCGGCTTTCGCCAGTACCAGTTTGCCGTCAAAGATTTAAGAACCGGCGCCGTGCTTCCGGATGATGTCGGCCAGGTAAATGGCGCTTTGTGGGCTGCAGACAATAGAACCATATTCTATGTGAAGGAAGACGCGGCGAAACGCCCCTACCGATTGTTCCGCCACGAGCTTGGCGGCAAGCAGGACGAACTGTTGTACGAAGAGAAAGACGAACTCTATCGCGTCGGCGTAGATCGATCGAGCGACCGTAAATTCCTGTTCTTCATCGCGGGAAGCTCTATCACGGATGAATTCCACTATCTCCCCAGTGACCAGCCGCGTGGTGCGTTCAGAGTCCTCTACGCACGGGAAGAGGGGCACGAACTCAGCGTTGACCATCGTGAGGGACTCTTTTACGTCCGGACAAACAAAGGGGCGAAGAACTATCGCCTCGTAACGGCGCCCGATTCCGACCCACGGCCGGAGAATTGGAAGGAAATCCTGCCCCATCGTCCGGCGGTCAAGCTTGAAGGGATTTCGCTTTTCCGCAGTCACGCTGTTTTTGTCGAGCGGGAGCAGGCGTTGGTCAGGTTTGTGATTCACGATTTTCGCACGGGCAAGAGTATAGACGTCGCGTTTCCAGAGCCAGTCTATTCGGCAGGTCCCGGGGCGAATCCTGAGTATGATACAAAGGTCTTTCGTTACAGCTATCAATCATTTGTCACGCCGGGTTCGGTCTACGACTACGACATGGAATCCGGGAAGAGCACATTGCTGAAGCAGACGGAGGTCCTGGGCGGCTACGACCCGAAGAACTACGTGTCTGAGCGAGTATATGCGAGGGCGGCGGATGGAGCGATGGTTCCGGTTTCCATTGTCTACAAGGCGGGCATCAAACGCGACGGAACAAATCCCCTGCTGCTCTACGGCTACGGGGCGTATGGGTTTTCGCAATCAGCCTCGTTCTCCGTGGCGCGTATCAGTCTCCTGGACCGAGGAGTAGTCTACGCACTTGCCCATATACGCGGTGGAGGAGATCTGGGTGAGCAGTGGCGCGATGAGGGCAAGATGTTGATGAAGAAGAACACATTCACGGATTTCATCGCCTGCGCCGAACATCTTGTTCGCCAGAAGTACACATCGCCACAACATCTTGCGATGCAGGGAGGCAGTGCCGGAGGTCTGCTCATCGGCGCTGTCCTGAATATGCGTCCCGACCTCTTCAGAGTGGCCCACCTCGCTGTTCCATTCGTCGATGTCGTCAATACGATGCTCGATGAGTCTCTTCCGTTGACGGTCCCAGAGTTCCTCGAGTGGGGGAATCCGAAAAAGAAGGAAGAGTACGACTACATGAAGACCTATTGTCCCTACACGAACATCGAAGCGAAGGCCTATCCGGCTATGCTCGTTACGACATCACTCAATGACAGCCAGGTGATGTACTGGGAGTCGGCGAAGTATACAGCGAAGATGAGAGCAACGAAGACCGACAGGAATCCTCTTGTCATGAAAATCAACATGGGAGCCGGACACGGAGGCGCCTCGGGACGCTACGATGCGTACAAGGAACAGGCGTTCAACTTCGCGTTCATACTGGGACAGCTTGGGATCACGAAATAGCGGCTCGAGTGCTGTGATGGAAGTGCGGCGAATCTGTCTCACGAGTTCATTCTAACACCACTAACGGAGGAATCATGCAACCAACGCCGATCCAAGCACCGATTTCCATGCCGCCGCGTCCAACAGTTCGATATGCAGGATTCTGGCGGAGGTTTGTTGCGCACTTGATCGACAATGTTCTCATTGGCTTCGTGTCCCTCCTGCTCTTGATCCCGGCGTTGGCTCTTCTTGGCTTCGGAATCGGTGCGGGCATGATGGAAGGGTCTGAGAGCGGGATAGGCATACTCCTTGCCTTCATCGCGGCGTATATGGCAGCCATCCTGCTTGTTGTCGTCCTGCAGTGGCTCTACTATGCTCTGATGGAATCGTCGAGCAAACAGGCGACGCTCGGCAAACTTGCTCTCGGAATAGTCGTGACCGACCTCAACGGACAACGGATTTCTTTCGGTCGTGCGACTGGTCGCTACTTCGGCAAGATCGTTTCCGGAATGATCCTGACCATCGGCTACATCATGGCGGGATTCACTGAGAAAAAACAGGCGCTGCACGATATCATGGCCAGCTGCCTGGTCGTGATGAAGTAAACAGTGTTGTTGGATGGAGTGATCGCAGTTGGCCGGTTCTTGTTCGCTGAACGAGAATGGCCGGGGATTTGCGCGCGCCTTGTCGTGGTGCCGCTTCTCGATACGACTGAACAGCAAGGAGGAAAACGCTTGAGAATCGTTCGCTACCATCGCAGGGTCTGGATATCAATGGTTTCCATTGTTGCTTTATTCACGTCCCCTTTTTCTGCCCGTGCACAGGATTCTGTCTACGTCAAAGAACACTACAATAAGAGCGAATTCACCATCACGATGCGTGATGGGGTCAGGCTCTTTACTTCCGTCTACACGCCGAAGGACACCACCCGGCAATATCCCATCATTCTTAATCGCACTCCATACAGCGTGGGGCCCTATGGACTCGGCGCGACGCGCAACCGGATAGTCCCATCGATGAACGAAGCGCGCGAAGGCTTTATCTTCGCGCATCAGGATGTCCGTGGAAGATACATGTCTGAGGGGACCTTCGTCGACCTCCGTCCATATAAGCCCGTGAAAAAGGGGAGCAGTGACATTGACGAAACGACCGATACCTATGATACCGTCGATTGGCTTGTAAAGAACCTTGCCCGCAACAACGGACGTGTTGGAATAACCGGCATCTCCTATCCGGGCTTCTACACGACGATGGGCACCATCGATGCCCATCCTGCTGTGAAGGCAACGTCTCCTCAAGCGCCGATCGCCGATCCATTTGTGGGAGACGATGAGCATCATAACGGCGCATTCTTCCTCGCTCAGAATTTCGGCTTCTACATGTTCTTCGGTCACGCGAGGCCGGTGCCGACCACCCGTACGATCTTCTCCTTCCGTCCCTGGACGATGGACTCCTACAAGTTTTTCCTGGCAATGGGGCCCCTGTCGAACGCGGACAAGCTGTATTTCAGAGACAGCGTTGCGATGTGGACCGGGATGATGAAACACGAAACACTGGATGAATTCTGGGAGCCGATGCTTGTCTACCCCCACCTGAAGAACATCAAGCCTGCGGTAATGACAGTCGGAGGTTGGTTCGACCAGGAAGATATGCTGGGACCGCTGAAGACGTACAAGGAGATCGAGAAAAACAATGCAGGCATCACGAACATGCTGGTGATGGGGCCGTGGAGCCACGGTCAGTGGAACGGAGACGAAGGCGAGCGCTTGGGTGATCTCAATTGGGGGTCGAAGACCTCTGTGTGGTTCCAGGAAAACGTGCAATTGCCGTTTTTCAACTACTATCTGAAGGGGAAGGGTGAACCGCCCAACGCTGAAGCCATCGTCTTTGAAACCGGCTCGAACGTCTGGCATCAACTCGATCGCTGGCCTCCGAAGAACGTATCGGAGAGACAACTCTATCTGCTGCCAAAGGGTGGACTTGGCTTCGATTCGCCGTCAACGTCTCCGGAAGCTTTTTCCGAATACGTCAGCGACCCTGGCAAGCCCGTTCCCCACACGCGGGACATACGCGCGGGCGTTTCGCGCGATGTCCTTGGAGAAGACCAGCGCTTTGCAGCAACCCGCCCCGATGTCCTTGTCTTTGAGAGCGAAAAACTCATCGGCGACGTGACGTTCGCCGGCCCCATCGTGGCGAGCCTCCAGGTGTCTACGACAGGCACGGATGCGGATTGGGTTGTGAAGCTCATCGACGTGTTCCCCGATGACTCCCTCGGCGTCACGAGGAGCGGAGTACCGGTCGGTGGATACCAAATGCTGGTACGTGGCGACGTGTTCCGCGGTAAGTTCAGAGAGAGTTTCTCGAAGCCGGTGCCGTTCGTCCCCAACAAAGTTACTCGCGTCGAGTTTGAGATGCGCGATGTCCTTCATTGTTTCAAGAAAGGGCATCGTATGATGGTGCAGGTCCAGAGTACCTGGTTCCCTCTGGTCGATCGCAATCCTCAGAAGTTTGTCAACATCCGCACAGCCAGGGAATCAGATTTCCAGAAAGCTACCCAACGGTTGTACCACTCGCAGGAGTTTCCTACCTACCTGAAAGTACTGGTGTGGAACAAGTGATATCGCAATCTGGGCCACATCCCGTCATCCATCGGAAGTCTTGGCTTGACGCAGTCAAACTTGTCCGCGTCTATCAGGTAAGAATTTCCGCCTGAGGTAAAAATGTCCGAGAGGCCGGGCCGGCTTCCTTTGATCGGCTCAGTTTATCGGAGGGTTTGGACCCCCTGGCCATCTGGTCGCGGGGGCATAGATATTGAATGTATCTGTGCAGCCAAGTCCCCTCCTTCGGGTGACGGGGGACACACTAGTCGTGCGCATTCTGGGAGTCAACGGATGGGTCAACAGCAGCTTCTGCTTGTCATTGTCGGCGTGATTATTGTTGGCCTAGCGATAACAGTCGGCCTTTCCCTCTTCGATGCTCAGTCCATCGCATCGAATCGTGACGCAATGATCACCGATCTCCAGCATATCTCGTTGCTGGCATACCAATATCGCATCACGCTTCGCACCATGGGTGGCGGCCAGGGGGATTACACCACATTTATTATCCCCTTGCACATGAGGAGCAATGGCAATGGAACGTACTCCATTACGGACCCTCAAGTGAATTCTCTGACTCTTCAAGGAGTTTCTACCAACAATGCTGCGAACACCATTACAGTAACTGTTGACAGCCATGGCAAGCTTGGCGATCTGACTTTTGCGGGAGAGTTCCAGTAGCCCCCCTTTAAGTTTCCCCTCATCGCGCTCGGTTCAAATCTCGCATCTCTTGTGCGAAGCAAGGATCGGGCGCTTCGCTTTGTGTAGTCCCACGTTTGTTCTCGAGCTTCCCTCATGGTCTGAGACACGGTCCAGCGCTCAGCCCGATTGAGATTTGTGATGGTGGATTCCACGCCCTCCTTCCTCGGTCCAACTTTCCTTTGCCATTTCTCTTATCGTTCTCTATATTGATCGCGATAAGCCACCACCAGGAATCCATCGTTTGACTCAGATTGGAAGGCCATACCGAATGAACATGGGGCGCAACCTCCTCTGTCTTTTCTTTCTCTTTTCCCAAGCCTTCTCGCAGCCAAACCAGGACTTGCTCGACGCAAGGGTCAGGGCTCTTCTACACGAGTCGCTGAGCGGCGAGCTCGCAAAAGAACATGTCATCCAAATCAGCCGCCATCATCGGATTCAGGGCTCGCGTGGATACCGCGCGGCTGCCCAGTACGTCCTGGAACAGCTCCGTGCCTGCGGATACTCCGACAAAGACGCTTACGTCGAATCGTACAAATCAGATGGCCGGGCAGTGTATCAGACCTGGCAGTCTCCGTCCGGGTGGGACATTTCCTGGGGGGAGTTGCGGATGATGGAGCCGTACGAAGAACGGATCGTGGGGTACCCGGAAATAGCGATGAGCGTGATGACCTACTCCAACCCCGGCGACGCTACGGCGCAGCTCGTCTGGGTGGGGGAAGGCACGAGCGATGACGACTACAAAGGGAAAGATGTCGCCGGGAAGATTGTGCTCGCCACTGGGTACGGCGGAGAAGTGCATAGGCTCGCAGTGCTCAAGTATGGAGCGAAGGCCGTCGTCTGCTATCTGGATGACGATCGGGCCAAAGATCATCCGGACATGCTGCAATACACGGGTATGTGGCCCAGGACAGATGAGCTCGAGCGGGTGACGTTTGGCTTCAACTTGAGCCACAGGCAAGGTGAAAAGCTGCGGGATCTTGTCCTCAGCGGCAAGAAAGTTATCGTGCGTGGGCAGGTTAAGGGGATCGGGCTGGAACCGTACTTCATGGACGTTGTGGTGGCTCACCTGCGCGGGTCGGAAAAACCGCAGGAGGAACTCGTGTTGAGTGCTCACCTCGACCACCCGAAGGAATCCGCCAACGACAACGCAAGCGGCTCGGCTGCGATCCTGGATATTGCCCGCACGCTGAAGGAACTGACGGATTCAGGTCGACTGCCGAAACTGAAACGCTCAATTCGGTTTGTCTGGGTGCCGGAGTGGAACGGCATGATGCCCTATATCGATGCTCATCCTGAGCTCGTAGGCCCGGAACTTGGCGGAAAATTCCTTGCCAACCTCAACATGGATATGGTTGGGGAAAACCAGGAACTTCTGCATTCCATGTTGATCATGACGCGGACCCCCCATTCGATTCCCTCGGTCCTGATCGACGTAGTGGAAAACATGGCCCAGATGACCGACGGACTGAACATCAGGACGCCGCGCGGGAGTCAGTCGTTGTTCAATTACCGGATCGTTCCATACTCCGGTGGAAGCGACCACATGATGTTCATCGACCGGAAAACACCCGGAGTTATGATGGTCCATGGTCCTGACTACACCCATCACACCTCGGACGATACTCCCGATAAGGTCGACCCTGTCGAGCTTGCGAGGAGCGAGATGATTGCTGCCGGAACTGTGATTTTTCTCTCGAATCTGGTCACGAATGAGGCTCTTGATCTCGTCCACCTGGCGGGCGCGAACGCAACGCAGAGACTCGGACAGGCCGGACGAAACGCGGCCCGGCTGATCTTGGATTCGCCAATAGATCGGCTGCCGGCTGTTCTTCGGGAAGCGATGACTGTAGTTGATGAGAACGCACGCGTCGCAAAAGAGGGATTGGCGACAATCCTCTGGTTTAATGACCAATCCGAAACCCTGCGGGCGGTCAGAAAGTCAAATGAGCAACTGGGTGCCTATGCGAATACCCTTTTGGAAGAGGTAAAGATTGATGCAACGATGCGACTGGAGAACAAAGGTACTCCAACGTTCCGGGCAGTCGCCGACAAGAGGGTGCCAATCCGGCTGACACGAGGCCCGCTTGATTTTGGATTGCCGGAGAGCAAATTGCCGAAAGGCGGAGCCGCAACCGGGGCGCCCCGTTATCAACTCAACGGTGATGTCCGTTTCGAAATCCCGAATTTCATGGATGGGAAAAGGAACATTTCGGACATCGAACGGGCGTTGACGGGTGAGTTTGGCAGCGCCGCAATTGAAGGATTTGACAGGTTCATCGAAGATCTTGTGAAGGTGGGTGTTGTGAAATGGAAGTCAATTTGATACAGCAGCCAATCCCTGAACTGAGGAAGCCCTTTATGAAATCAAGAGTGAGAGTAACCATCAGTCTGATCGTTTTTGTGCTTGCGGCGACATTGTGTGCCAGCGGCCAGACCATCTTCAAAGATCCACTGAGTCCGCGTATTGCCTCCTACAAGATCTCCGTCGCGCTCGACGCAGCCCAGAAGATGCTGAACGGGAAAGAGACTTTGACGTGGCGTAACACGTCCACCGACCGTGTCGGGGAGCTGCAGTTCCATCTCTATTTCAACGCGTTCAAGAATTCGGAATCCACATTTATGAAGGAGTCCGGAGGCGTCAATCGGGGATTTGAGTTGGCGGAAGGAGGATGGGGATGGGTCGACGTGACCTCGATGAAAACTGCTGACGGTGAGGACCTGACGGGTCTCATCCAGTTCATCCATCCCGACGATGACAACGACAAGGACCAGACAGTCATACGCGTTCCATTGTCGAAGCCCGTGCTTCCCGGCCAAACGATTCAGCTGGACCTGACATTCACCGCGAAGTTGCCGAGGATATTCGCGCGTACAGGGTACTACCAGAACTTCTTTATGCTGGGGCAGTGGTTCCCCAAAATTGGAGTGTACGAAGCGGCCGGTCAGCGCTACGCAACCGTGGGACAGTGGAATTGCCATCAGTTTCACTCGAATACCGAATTCTACGCCGACTACGGCGTCTATGATGTGGACATGACCGTGCCGAAGGAATACGTTGTGGGAGCAACCGGGCTTCTTTCCGGTGTCAAGGACAACGGCGACGGGACGAAAACCGTCACACATCACGCCGAAGATGTGCATGATTTTGCGTGGACTGCTTCGCCGTCATATGTCGATCTCAGCGATCAGTGGAAACACGTGAAGATACGCGTTCTGATGCAGCCGCAACGCGTGCATCAGGCGGTGCGGTATTTCGAATCGGTGAAAGTAGCACTCGAGTATTTCGAAAAGCACGTAGGAAAGTACCCATATCCGAATGTCACCGTCGTCGATCCTGCGTATGGCGCATCCGGAGCAGGAGGAATGGAGTACCCCACGCTTATTACTGCGGGATCGATGTGGGGAATCGGCAAGTATGCGAAGTTCGCCGAGCTTGTCACCGTGCACGAGTTCGGCCATCAGTACTGGTATGGCCTGGTTGGCAGCAATGAATTCGAGGAAGCGTGGATGGATGAGGGAATCAATCAGTACTACGAGACCCGCATCATGGATCATGCGTATGGGACGAAGACCGCAACGATCGAGTTCCCCGGTTTTACGGCGGGAGATCTTGAAACAACCAGGATGGGATATACCGGAATGCGCAATCCTAAAATCGCGCCGACCGCCACGCTTGGCTGGCAATTCAAGCAGGGGGGATACGGCAACCTGACCTATCAGAAAACGGCTGTCTTCATGACGACTCTCGAGCGCCTCATTGGGCAAACGGTGATGGATACGCTCATGAAAACCTATTTCGAGAGGTGGAAATTCAAACACCCATCCGGCAAGGACTTTATCGCGGTCGTGAATGAAATCGTGCCCAAGTATCACGGGAACAAGTTCGGCCAGGACCTGAACTGGTACTTCGACCAGGTTCTCTATGGCACAGATGTATGTGATTATGAACTGAGTCTCATCGAGAACAAGGAAGTCCGCACACCTCAGGGGCTGTTTGACAATAATGGGAAGAAAGTCTCATTCGGTTCGATGAAGGATAGCTCCAAGCCGGCAATGCTCTACGAATCGAGAGTGGTCGCGAGAAGAACAGGCGAAATAAAGCTGCCAACGTCGGTTCTTGTGCATTTCGACAACGGCAAGGAAGCACGCGAGCCGTGGGACGGGCAGAGTCGATGGGTGGAGTTCAAGTACACGCGGCCTGAGAAAATCGTCTGGGCGACTGTGGATCCAGATACCACGCTGGTCATCGACAAGAACTGGAACAACAACAATAAGACGACGGAATCCGCCAGTGCTCCAATCTGGAAATATACTATCAAGTTCCTGTTTTGGTTCCAGAACGTACTCCAGCTGGGTGGGATGGTTGGATAAGAATGCCTTTCTTTACTGAATAGAGGAATCGACTATCATGAGCATACTGAAAGCATTTTCCAGCGGTATTCGGCGGGCAACCTCTGAACCCAGGATGGTTCTCGCTTTGTACGTGATCAACCTTCTGATCGCTCTTCCATTGGCCATGGCGTTCCGGGCCGTGTTGGTAGCTGGCTTCGGTGCCTCGATGGCTCCGCTTGAACTCATGCGCGGCCTGGATTTTACTGTGTTGGCAGATTTCATGAATGTTCATGCCGAAGAAGTATCGGCTGTGCTCCGGCAAGTATCCTGGGCCATCGCTTTGTTCATGCTCATCAATTCCTTCCTGGCCGGAGGGATTCTGACCGTTCTGCGCAATGAGCATGACAAATACTCGATATCGGAGTTCTTCGCGGGCTGCGGCAAATACTTCGGCCGGTTTCTGCGGCTCTTTTTCGTGTTCGCGATCGTGCTGGTTGTCCTCGTTGTCATCATGACCTTTATTCTGGCGATACTTTCAAAGGTGCTCATTGAGGACTCAACCTCCGAAGTCACGGTCATCGTGCTCACTATTGCGCAGATTAAACTTTTCTTCTTTCCTGTGATGTTGCTTCTGATGATCGCCGACTACTCCAAGATCAGCATCGTTGTGAACGACGAGCGAAAAGTGTTGAAGGCTGCATGGCTATCAACGAAATTCGTTTTCAGCCATTTTTTCAGGACAATCGGACTTGAGCTCTTGATGCTCCTGGTCCTGATCCTTTTATTTGCCATCTACGCGCTTCTCGATCTCGCCATTGGCATGACAACCGACCTGACAATCATCGTCATGCTGATTATCCAGCAACTCTTCATGGTATCGAGAGCGTGGTCCAAAGTGTTTTTCTTTGCAGGCGAAATGTCCCTCTACCAAAACCTGCAACCCGTCGTCTTTTCGACTGTTGAAGGAGCCGGAGCTTCGTCTGTCACTGAGCTCCCCAAGCCGTGAAAGAACAATGTGACTTCATTTCTTGTTTTGCCAAGAGGAGAATAAGGAGATAGTTCTATGGAACAGTTCAAAGAAAGCATGTTGAACCTTGTCACTGAAACATCGACGAATCTGCCGGCGGATGTCCGGAGAGCGATCAAAGATGCGGCAAAGAGGGAGAACAAGGGGACGCAATCCGATCTGGCACTTCAGACGGTTGCCATCAATATCGATATGGCTGTCACCGGTTGCGCCCCGATCTGCCAGGATACCGGGATGCCGACGTTCGAGATCAAGACGCCTGTCGGTGTCAATCAGATCGCGATGAAGAAACAGATCCTCGAAGCAATCGTCGAAGCTACCAAACAGGGGAAACTGCGGCCGAATACGGTCGATTCCCTGACCGGAAAGAACAGCGGCAACAACCTGGGCGAAGGCGCTCCTGTGCTGCATTTCGAACAATGGGAAGAGAGCGATATCGAAGTAAAACTGATCCTCAAAGGGGGTGGATGCGAGAACAAGAACATTCAGTACTCACTCCCGGCTGAGTTGCCGAATCTCGGCCGCGCAGACAGAACGCTCGATGGTGTGCGCAAGTGCCTCTTGCACGCCGTGTGGCAGGCGCAAGGTCAGGGCTGCAGTGTGGGAGCGATTGGTGTATCGGTTGGCGGAGACCGCGCATCCGGCTACCACTACGCGAAGCAGCAGCTCTTTCGCGAGCTCGATGACATCAATCCGAATCAGGAACTGGCGAAGCTCGAAGCGTACATTCTGGAGAATGCGAACAAACTGGGTATCGGCATGATGGGCTTTGGGGGCCAGGCGACGTTGATCGGCTGCAAGATCGGTTCATACCATCGGCTGCCGGCGAGCTTTTTCGTTTCTGTCGCATATGATTGCTGGGCCTACCGTCGCCTGGGCGTCGTGATTGATCCGGCGACGGGCAAAATCAAGCGCTGGCTCTACAAGGGAGATACGCCCACCATGAAGATGGCAGAGGCAGAGCATCTGCCTCTGACCGGCCGTGAAATCCGACTCACGACCCCGCTCTCGGAGACGCAGGTCCGAGGCCTGAAGGTCGGAGACGTCTTGCTGCTCAACGGCATGATGCACATGGGGCGGGACGTCCTCCATCATCACCTGATGACGCACGATTCTCCCGTCAACCTGGACGGAGGGGTCATTTACCATTGCGGACCTGTCTCATTGAAGAAGGGGGACAAGTGGTTCATGAATGCTGCTGGCCCGACCACGAGCATTCGGGAGGAACCCTACC
>Ga0208045_1000166_pt1 | contig 31898 bp, 33 predicted proteins | sample PL_2010_200m_FD_184160 | JGI IMG/M metagenome (GOLD analysis project Ga0208045, IMG submission 184160) | Freshwater microbial communities from Powell Lake, British Columbia, Canada to study Microbial Dark Matter (Phase II) - PL_2010_200m... | ecosystem: Environmental > Aquatic > Freshwater >...
GTGCAAGCCTGTCGAGTTCTCCAAGCGCGACCCGGATGCTTTCCTCGGACTCGAGCTTACCCGGGTTCCGTTGAGCAAATTCCAGCTCGCTGCGAATAATGGTCAGCGGCGTGCGGATTTCGTGTGATGCGTCAGCGACGAACTGGCGCTGGGTTCGGAACGCAGCGTCGATTCGTCCCATCATTTCGTTTAGCGTTTCCGCCAACTCACGAATCTCATCCTTTGCCCGCGGAACTGCCACCCGGCTGTCGAGTCTGGCCGCCGTGATCGAGTGGGCTGTCTCCACCATCGACGAGATCGGTTTGAAAGCCGCGCGCGTGATGAAGAACGCCGCGCATGCAGTCAACAGAAGTGTCGCAGGCCCGAGAAGAAGAAAGAGAAGCTTGAGCCGATCCAAATCCTCTTCCATCTCTGACAGTGAAACCACAAGCTGAGCGACGAACTCGATTCTATTGTCCACTTCAACAGGCATCCAGAGCGATCGCTGTCTGTGCCCTTTCAGCTTCACAAATCCCCAATTTCGTTCTGAGATCTCACCCTCGGACCACGGCGCCTGGTCCAGCGCAGCGAGCGTCGTGTCGCCAAAGACAAGCATTCCATTCCTATCCAGCACACGAAATCGTGGGTGATGAAGTCCCTCTGTGCGAATCGCCAGGAGTTCACCTGCTGCCGGGAAGACTCCCTGCGATTTCTCTTCTTCGATCTCGGCTTGCAGTTTGTTGCCGTGGTTCAGCATTTGCGCGTCAAGCTTCCCCAGTTCCGCCTTCTTCGAGCTTTGATAGATAGTGAAAGCGAAACCCGCGAGCGTTAGCCCAAACACAACCGTGTAGGCAAGTATGATTTTAGCAGTGATGGTCATTACTTTTGCACGATCCTATTCGTGGTCAGAGAACCGGTAGCCGGCTCCCCGCACCGTGTGGATGAGCCGGGCGTTGTATCCCCGGTCGATTTTTTGCCGGAGGAATTTCACAAATGACTCAATGACATTGCTTTTCGGTTCAAAGTTCATATCCCAAAGATGCTCGGAGATTGTCTCGCGCGTCAAGACCTTGTCCGGATTCATCATGAGCAATTCCAGCAGGGCGAATTCCTTGGCAGTCAGCGGAATCTCGTTTCCATCCCTCCACGCTCGCCGGGCACTCAGGTCAAGGCGGATGCCGAAACTCTCGATCACGGCAGAGCGAACTTCGGACCTGCGTCGGGCGAGAGAACGGATTCGCGCCAGGAGTTCACCAACGTGGAACGGTTTCGGAAGGTAATCGTCAGCTCCAAGGTCAAGCCCCGCAATTCGGTGGTCGATGCTGTCCAGCGCTGTCAACATAAGGATGGGTGTCAGGACACCCGCACTGCGAATGTGAGAGCAGGTCTTCCATCCGTCCTGCCTCGGCAGCATCAGATCCAGAATGATGACGTCGTTGTCGTTGACCTTCGCAAGTTCTTCGCCAGTCAAGCCGTCAGCGGCGATATCGACTGCGTATCCTTCGGCCTTCAAATGCTTGGCGATTGCAGCTGAGATTTTTTCGTCGTCTTCGATCAGGAGGATATGCATGGGAAATCAAAATACGGGTTTTCATTGACGTGCGCAATGGAGGGAGAGAGGTCGGGACGGCCAGTCGAGAGCGATCGTACCCAGACACCTCTGCGCAAACCGCAGTCATGGTGCAGCTTCATTCACACTGTCGCGCGTCAAGCCGATAGCGGCCCGGAGCAACGAAGGAGATATTGAAAGGAAAGCGATTCCGAGGCGGCGCAGCGGCGTGGAGAGCATGATTCGCTGCAGGGCGGCCGCTACACGTAATCGTGAATTGAACATTTGCTCCCATCGTCTGCAATACTCTGCCTCGAGAACGCGGGCATCGGGTCCCACACGACGGCCTTCTCCAAAGAGTGTACCCAGCAATTGCGCGCTTTGAAGCGCCATGCCGATGCCATCGCCGGCAAGCGGCGAGATCACCTGGCCCGCGTCGCCTATCATGAAAATGCCTTTCTCCACGAGGTTTCGCGTTCCGAAAAAGATATTTCCTGTCCCATAGACCGGCGCATCTCCCACCGCCGCAATCGCTGACCTGCCCATGACATATGCAAAGTGTTTGTTTGCTGTCATCAGTTCACGCAGGCGTGCGCGCGGTGGCAAATTGTCGCCCACTCTCCGTTCGAGGAAACAGATCGTCGCGAATCCATTATCAACATGATTGACGCCGCAGTACATCCCTGGTCCGGTGAAGATCCGAATCTCATCCTCTCCCATTCCAACCAACGCCCCCGACGGCACATGAAACTTGATGGCGTTCATTCGTGTGCGTACGCCTGCGAAGTGACGCCGTAGTCGTTTGTCAAGCGGTGAGGTCTTTCCGTATGCACCGATGCACCATCGCGATTGTAGTGTCAACGGAGTGTCGTTCATGCGACAGCGAATCTCGAAACCATCCCCCCTCCGGAAAATCTCTTCGGCATCGGCCGGCTGCAGCACGTGGACCCCGTTCTTGATCGCCGTATTCAGCAATAGCTGATCGAACGCGCCGCGCTTCAGGCCGTATCCCGTGAATCCTAGCAGTTCAGAGAACATCGGTCCGCGATCCGGACAGAGCGTGAACCTTGTAATCCGGGCCGGACCAAGTGAGTGGAGGTCACTTTCGATGCCGAGGTCACGTATGATGCCGACAACTTCGTGGGAAAGGAATTCACCGCAGAGGGTCTCTCGCGGAAATGTGCGACGCTCCACCAGACAGACGGAAAAGCCGGCACGTGCCAGCAGGAGTGACACAGTCGCTCCAGCCGGTCCGCCACCGATGACAACGATATCATATTCGGCCAAGTCGTTCTTCGGTGAGTGCAATTGAGACGAGCCAACGGAAGGCCCAATGATGAGTGATGGTCACCGTTCCGAATCCGGATGCGATGTCGGACAATTCCTTCTTCAGGAATCCGCGCCGCACGGAAAGCGGGCCGTCGTGCCGCACCATCACACTGTGTGAGAACAGCCTCGTCAACAGAGTGATCCCGAGCAATGCCCAGATCGACCTGTGCAGATCATTGATGACGATTCCAATGCGCGCCACGCGTGACCATTCAGTGAGCAGTTCGCCCAGTTCAGGGTCGGTAAAATGATGACAAAACAGAGCCGCATGAACAATATCGAATGTTCGATCCCGGAATGGAAGTCGAAATGCCGATCCGTTCACCACACTCAACGGCGAAAGTCGTTTCCCGGAATAACGGCAGGCGCGAAAATTCAGATCAAGGGCAGTAATGTGGACGGGACAAGCGAGCGCTTTCAATGCGTGTACGAGGTCAGATCCTCCCGCCCCACAATCCAGAATGCGGAGCGGACGATCGGTCGACGCTGATCCGGTTATCCGTGCGATGCCCGAAATGGAAACCCTGTCACCGCCGAGAAAACGGTTGATCACGGTCAATTCGTCCAAGGCGGCGTCAATGCGATCATCGGTGATCGACATGTCGTCCATGATTTCCCGGGAGGTGCTGCGGACGCCCAGCATCAAATCCCTTTCAGGAACGCCATTTCCATCGACAGTCCCGGCCCAAACGCTATCGCGCAGAGCCAATCATCCTTTTGCAGGCGCACGCGGGAAAAGAGCTCTTTCAGGACGAAGAGAATCGAGGCTGACGACATGTTGCCGTACCGACGAAGGACGGCGCGGGAGGGTTCGGTCTGTTCGTCGGTCAAATGCAGGCCGTTTTGCAGCGCGTCGATGATCGCGCGTCCGCCGGGATGCAGCGCCCAGTGACGGATCCGCTCCGGCTCGAGTCCCATCCGCTCGATGATCTGCCTGGCGACCGGCACGGCTTGTTGTGCGATGATTTCCGGCAACTGCGAGGAGAGCATCATCTCGAATCCCGTATTGCCGATTTCCCACCCCATGAATTGTGCGGATTCGGGAAAAATGTGGGAAGAGGTCTCGACAAGTCGCGCCTGAGTCGGAACTCCAGGCAAAGTGGAAAAAAGCGCCGCTCCGCATCCATCTGCGAAGATCATGTTAGCGAGAATATTGTCACGTGTCGGCTCCGTCTGCAGATGAAGCGAGCACAACTCGACGGAGACCAGCAGAGTCGTGCGGTGCTCGGGTCCGCCGTCGCGCAGCGACTCGAGGACGGACGTAAACCCGACAAGCGCAGCCGCACACCCCATGAAGCCGATATGCGTGCGCTGAATATCCGGCGAAAGGCCGAGTGTTGTAATAAGATGGTAATCGAAGTTCGGGGCGGAGAATCCGGTGCACGAAACCGTGATCAGCCGATTGATCGACGACGCGGCAAAGCCGGTTGATGTGAGCAGGTCTGTCACCGCGGCAACAGAGAGCGTGTTGGCCCATTCTTTGTACAGCATCATACGCTGCTTGGTACCGGGCGCAGGCGCGGCCGGATCCGTGGAATAGAAGCGCGTGCCGGCGGAAGGATCCGCATCGGGCACGATAACGTAGCGGGTTTCGATGCCGGAGCGCGATGCGCCGGCGTCGATCATGCGTGCGACCGCAGGACGTTCACCCATGCGATGTTTCAGTTCTTCGGCGGCGCGCTGCTGGGAAACAACATACGGGGGCGAGGCTGTGGCGATATGCAATAACATCCGGTCCCTCCATCCTTTCTTATAATGTTTCAAGGTAAAGAATAGCGCTGTGAGTCTCAAGCGTCTTGAGCGCCGCAAGGAAATTCCGTACCATGCCCGAATGAAGCTCCCTGCGAAGATTCTCTTGATCACATGTGGCACGATCAGCGTAGCGCTGGGCGTTCTGGGACTGTTTTTGCCCCTCCTTCCCACCACGCCGTTTTTGCTTTTGGCCGCGGCCTGCTACGCGCGAAGCTCCGAGAAGTTGTACGACTGGCTGCTCGGCAATCGTTGGTTCGGAGAGTACATCAGGAACTACCGGGAGGGAAAAGGCATCCCACTCAGGCGCACGGCTGTTGCGATTGCGCTCCTGTGGCTGACGATCAGTTACACGGCGATCGTTGCCGTATCCCTGTTGTGGGTCAGGCTCATCCTTCTTGCCATCGCTGGTGGTGTGACTTTTCATCTGGTCAGCATCAGTACAACCGTGCGATCGCGAAGGGCATTCCTGACCGGCAGCCACCATGTGCCGGCGAAGAAAACTGATAGGCCCGTAACCAAAACATCGGACTATGAAACCGCCGATTGGATCTCTGAGACGGGCGACACATCTTCTGCGGGAAAACGTGGGAGGATGGAGCAATAGGAAGAAACACCAAATCGTGATTATAGAGGCAAGACTGTTGTGGAGTACACCATTCCGCAACATCAAAGCATAGGACCGAACATGAAGACCCGGGTGAATGTTCTCTTGATCGTTCTGTGCGCCGCGATGCTTTTCGGAGCGTGCAGCAAGTCAAACAATATTCTGCTTGGCCGTGTCGAGGAAAAGGTGGGCAGCCACATCGTCATCGTCACCGATTGCTACAAGACAAGCGTGCCTCCCGCTCAGATTCTCAAGAGCTCAAGCGACAAACCATTCTACCGTTTCACCCCCTGCCTTGACGCCGATGTGCTCATCGATGGCGATCAACTCATCGTCAATGGAAAATCGTACGGCGAGATCAGACAAACCGACACCGTTATTGTGGACCACGGCAAGGTTTTGGTCAACAATGTCCTCGCACCCATCGCCGAACCTCCACACTGAGACTCGCAGACATCCTCAGCTTCCCGAGAATGTATAGAAGAGAACATCCTGATCGATCAGGCTATAAATAGGTGCGCGTTAACGATCGTATCAACCTTCAACTACTTCAGCAAAGTTCTGCGAAAGGTCTCATTGACGTCCCAACCGGATCAAGGGGGCAGAGTTTCGCAGGTCTTCCAACATTTGTATAGAGTCCGCCTCACCTGGGTTCAGTACAAAGAACCGGAACTGATCGAGGGCATTTCCTTGTTCCGAAAGGCGAAGGTGTAATCGCCTTCCCAATCCATGAATCACCAGAATCACTTTGAATCCAAGACATGAGATCAAAGATGAGGAAACTTTTTCTGTTCCCTGCAATCACTGTGGTCATGCTCTTCCCCATTGAACACTTCTCGTCTTCGGCGCTAACGTTACGAGAAGATGCTGCACATCATTCTGCCAACACCATCACTGACACTCCGGGAGACACCGTCATGTCCAATCTTACGAGCCAGGATTCAGACGCGATAGCAACGCTGGCTGCTGTTGAACGGTTCAACGACGCGTTCAACCGGCACGACGTCGAGGCTGTCATGGCCGCGATGACCGACGATTGTGTTTTCGAGAATACGAGTCCATTCCCGGACGGGACTCGTATCGAGGGGCAATCGGCTGTTCGTGCGTACTGGGAAAGCTTTTTCAAAGGCTCCCCAACGGCGCACTTCGATGCCGAGGATGTCATTGTGTCAAAGGATCGTTGCATTGTACGTTGGAAATACACCAAAACGAAAGACGGGAAACCCTGGCACATTCGCGGCGTGGACGTATTTCGAGTCCGGGGTGGAAAGGTTTCCGAGAAGCTGTCGTACGTGAAGGGTTAGAGTACGCTGCTACACACACAATCCATTCTGTGAAGTAGATTATCCACGCGCTTCCAATTCGGCATTCAATCCGACCCAGAATAGCATCAGGCGTTCTATGCGAACAATTTTTCTCCTCAACATCGGCCACGCGATGCTCCAATCGCTGCAATCTGACACGGGACAATTCTGCAGCCTCCACGGCGTCCATATCGGTCAGAATGCCGGCATCCTGCTCGACGTAGTCGCACAAACCACAAAGTTTATGGTATCCGTCGGCGGTGATCCGAAATGGTTCGGCTATCTTACCATCGACAACAGTTCAAAACAGATCGTCGGCACGTGTGCATTCAAAGGAGCGCCCAACAAAGAGAAAACCGTGGAGATTGCGTACTTCACATTTCCAGAGTTTGAAGGGAAGGGTTACGGGACGGCGATGGCGTCGATCCTCATTCGGGCAGCGTCGTCGTCTCCCGATGTCGATCGCATAATCGCTCATACCCTTCCGGAAACGAGCGCCTCCACCAGAATACTGCAGAAAGTCGGCATGACTTGTTCGGGAGAAGTCATTGATCCTGAAGATGGCCGTGTGTGGCGGTGGATTCTGGACAAAGGGTGACAACCACAACTTCGAAATTCCTGAGTCCTTGTTTGCGATTTGAGATTCAACTGATGAATTCCGAATATTGAACAATCGAATTTCGAACGCCGAACCGATGAGAAGCATTTGAGCCTCGTTGTTCGTCGTTGATTCCCCCTTTGTTGACACTCCACGCATTTTGCGTTACCTTTTCCGCGAGTAGAATAGGAAGGATTGTCATACTGTAAACCAATACAAAGGAGATCAGACCCTTGCTCCACCACGTAACCGGAAAACAGCAGAACAGCAAAATGTGTCTCGTATGCGGATTAAAGAATCCTTTCGGGTTGAAGGGATCGTTCTTCGAGCTGGAAAACAAGGAGCTCGTCTGCATCTTCACTCCCACGGAAATGCATCAGAGCTACCCGGGTCGGCTCCATGGAGGTATCACAACCGCACTTCTGGACGAGACCATCGGTCGGGCCATCATGATTCGGCACGAGGAAATGTTGTGGGGAGTGACGGTCGAATTCACGACGAAATTCAAGAAGCCGATCCCCATCGACCAGGAGCTTCGTGTTGTTGGGAGGATAACAAGCGATACCAGCCGCTTTTTCGAAGGAACGGGCGAGATTCTCTTGCCCGATGGGGACGTGGCAGCCACAGGCCATGGGAAGTACATCAAGATGCCACTCGAGAAGATTGCCGACTTCGATGCAACCGAGCAGGAATGGAGAATCATTCATACAGATGGTGACCCGAAATCCATTGAGCTCTAGAGCGAAGCGGACATGCTTTTCTTTCGTTTGTCGCAGGTTGTCCTTTACGCCATATTTGTCATTTCGAAGGAGCGAAGCGACTGAGAAATCTGAATGAAGAAAAGAAGGATTTCTCCCTGCGGTCGAAATGACAAAGACACTTTTTGGACAGCCCCTTCACTAAGAGTTTCTTGATCAAGGTTCTTTTGATACAAAATAATAGTGGGATTTGATGCGTCATAGTACTCTCATCCTCAAAGGAGTCGCCCTATGAAACGATTTGCACTCATCCCCGCGTTGCTGTTGGCCGCCGTCGCATTACCGCTCCTTGGACAGCCCAAGTACGAGACGGACACACTGAAGTCCGCAAAAGGAACCATCGTCATCTCGTTCCTCGGCCACGGCTCGGTGATGCTCGAGTTCAAAGGAAAATTCATATACGTTGATCCCGTCAGCCGATACGCCGATTTTTCGAAAATGCCCAAGGCCGACCTGATCCTCATTACGCACGAGCATGGCGACCATCTTGACAGCACAGCGATCGAGGGATGCCGGACCGGAAAGACGAAGATCCTCTGCACGGAAGCTTGTCTACCGAACGCACGGGGTGGAAGCATCATGAAGAACGGCGAGACACAGACGATCAGCGGCGTGAAAGTTGAAGCGGTGCCTGCGTACAATCTCATCCACGTGCGAAGTGAAGGGGTTCCCTACCATGCAAAGGGAACCGGTAACGGGTACGTCCTAACTCTTGGTGGAAAGAGGATCTACATAGCGGGCGATACGGAGAATGTTCCGGAGATGTCGAAGCTCGGTGCAATCGACGTCGCCTTTCTCCCGATGAACCTTCCCTACACGATGACACCGGAGATGGTCGCGGAAGCAGCGAAGAGAATTCAACCGAAGATTCTCTATCCCTATCATTTCGGAAAAACTGACACCGCCCTTCTCGTAAATCTGCTCAAGGACGAAAAAGGGATCGAAATACGAATCAGGAAAATGCAATAGCGGAGGGGCTAACGGACCAATGGGAACTTTGAAAATCCCGTTCATACATATCACCGATCTTTATCACCCTCCCCAGGATCCGGACGATCATTTTGATCTTGCGACGGTGATGGCATTGCCGGAGCTCGACCTCAGGGGCGTCATCCTTGATACCACGACGAAATTCCTGCATGCTTCTCCCCTGGGTTTCGACATTCCCCGTGACCCCGGTTTTGTCCCTGTGATGCAACTAAGCTACCTGCTTGGACGGCCAATTCCAATCGCGGTCGGACCTTCTGAGCCGCTGAGACATGAAGGGGATACCTGGAACGACCGTACGCCGTCGGAACAATCAGGCATTGAACTTCTCTTGAGCATCCTTCGCGCCAGCACCGAGCCTGTGGTGATCTCGATGGTGGGTTCGGCACGCGTGGTCGCCGCGGCATTCTATCGTGAGCCGGAATTGATGCGGGCCCGGACAAAAGCCCTCCTGCTCAATGCCGGAGCAACGGCAAAAACCAAGACCGAATGGAATGTTAATCTCGATCTCATCGCATACAAAGCAGTATGGAACTCCGGTTTACCCATTCATTGGTATCCTTGTGCAACAGAACGTGGAGCGTTCGACGAGGAACATGAGTATGGCACGCACTGGAAGGCCTCTCATGAATCCCTGCTGCACGACTTGTCCCCTGCTCTTCGGGCCTGGTTCTGCTACTCATTGACCGGCAATGGACGTGGAGACATCATTCGCGCTCTCCGGGAAGATGGAAAGGGTGCCGCGTGGGAGCATATTTTGTCTGCAAAGCGTAATTTGTGGTCGACGACATCACTGGTGATGGCTGCAGGCCGCAGACTGGCGCAGACACCGGAAGGATGGCGATTTGTGGCCGTCAGCGGGTCGTCGCTCTCCGCGTGGCCGATGTTTCTCGACCCGATCACCGCAACGGTGCGAGACGACGGCCAAGTTGACTGGCATTCGACGGTTGAGGCGACAAGTTACAGGATTTTCCGGCGACAGTCCGGACGTCAGTACGGGGTCGCGATGGCTGAGGCTCTTCACGCGTTACTCCAATCGCTGCAGTGCTAGTGTCGAGCCTAGGAGATACGTTGAAGAACCAATCCATTTCCATGTCTTAATCTGGCTGCAGTGAAACGTTTTAGGCCCGCGGACTTATTCACGATACTTGTGGGTCGAGACATTAGACCTCGAAGCGAAGTGTTCGCCTCTGCAAAGGACGACTATGAAACTTCACCCCTTCATCCTGGCTTGCCTTATTCTCTTTGCCATGTGGGACGGCTGCAAGGACTCGGGTTCCGTCCTCATCGGCGATACCGGCATTGAGGGACAGGTCTTCCTGATCTCCAAGCCCGGCCCCATCCCGATCGGGTGGGTCCCTCCTCCGCTCGAGCAGGTCAACACCATACGGGTACTGGATGCTCAGCGGAGAATCGTGCTTGAAGCAACCACAAGCGATAAGGGGAAGTTTATGATCTCGCTTCAATCAGGGACATACTATCTCCGGGTCAAAGAATCACCAATTCCCGCTGAGACTGGCCCATATCTCGTTGACATCGGCAGGATCATCAGTGTCGAGGCCCATTTTGATAACGGTATGAGGTGAGTGTACTTCAACGCAGGAGAATCGAATGCTCGCGAAACTCAAGGAATACATCGTCGTCTGCTTGCACAACAAGACGCCGCTCTCTGATCTCGATGTGAGAAGACTGAAGGAGCGGATCATCGCATCCAAGCCGCATTACTGGGAAGAATACGAGCCAGGCACCCTTCTTGCTTTTTTCCTTATCAGGAGAGGCGGGAGAACAAGAAGCCTCAAGTTGACGGCAAGCGCTCGGGTACTGAAAGGACCCGGAACACCGTTCGAGAACATGGGTGTCGACAAGGCCGTCGGCGAGCTCGTCACAGAAACCAACTGGTATGGGAAGATACTCACGTGCCCATTCGGAGACGCCGTGAACCAGGCAATCAAGAAGGCCCGTGACGATGCTGACAGGGAGCATACTCCGAGGGAGAACAAGAGAGAGGAAAAAGGAGAATGACTCAGAAGCGAATGAACATCCTTTCTGTCGCTGGGTATCTGTTGATGGTTGGTGGACTTTTGCTGCTCTACTTCAATCATGGGCTTTTTTCGTATTCACCTATCGTGATCGCGCTCCAGGCCGTGGCGATTCTTCTTATGGTGTGGGCGCGGATCACATTCAAAACCCGAAGTTTTCATCTCTCTGCAACTCCGACTGAGGGAGGACTCGTTACAACAGGCCCCTACAAATACATCCGCCACCCAATTTATGCTGCGGTGCTCCTGTTTGTTTGGTCCGGTGTGGCGGACAATTTTTCGGTTGAGAATACGTTTCTTGGATGTATCGTTTTCGCGGGTGCGTTCGCACGAATTTTGTGCGAAGAACCACTGGTTCGCGAACGGTATCCCGAGTATCAGCGGTATGCAGAGAAAACAAAGAGGCTGATACCCTACGTTTTCTGAATCATTTGATGCTACTCTGGAAAGGAGGCTCGTATGCGTTCCAACGCGGCCATCGTAGCAACTGTTCTGGGAAGATCACTGGTCTCGATAGCGTGTTGTTTCGTCGTCGGCCTGATCGTTTTTCAGTGGCGCGTCTTTCACCCGTACTTCTGGACATCGCAGCTCATTATGTTCGGCATCGTTGGTTCGGTGTTCTTTTACACGTTGCGGATCAATCGAAGAAACGCGTTCGCCATACTCCTGGTGTTGTTTGTCGTGCAGTTCGGATTGCTCTTCAGGGACCTCCGACCAGTCATGCTCCTGAGGGATTTCATTTTCTTTGCGACCCTCGCTGCCGCTCTCTACATCTTCTTCATCGGCTTCTACACGAAGACTGTCAGATACAGAAACCTCCAACCCCTGGTTCTCGCCACTCTTTTTGCGATAGCATTCTCAATTTCCACTCTTATGCTTGGTCTCCTGGATGAGACGTTCTTCCATCCGCTCGAATCAAGTTTATCCGAGGCCATTCTGACGAATGCCAAGTATGAGTTTCTCGTGGGATTGGGAATAGGGCTCGGCATCCTTTTGCTCGACAATGGCTATGTCCGCAAAGCCGGAGAATTAATAATGCGCCTATTAGGCTCACTCGGCGCATCGTTTCGTGAATTTGGCGAACGCCTATAACTTTCGAGACGAAATCTCGTCTTCATGGTATCTCTTGTTCCATCGTTACCTCACATTGTGACGTTATGACCTCAGGCAACTCCTCTTCCGACCAGAAGCCAAACCTCGGCAAGACCATCATGAATGACTTTCGTCGCGGCGACTTCGAGCGTACGCTACGGCGCGACTTCAGCGAGCTGAAGGATTTCATGCTTAACGAGGAACGCCAGAAACGACTCAAAGAAATGAATCAGGTGAAGCGTTGGCTTTTCATGGCCTGGTGGTTCCTGGAAAGTCTCTTCCTGAAGCTGACGCCCGCACGTCGCATTCTGCTACTTCTTGCGACTTTGTTTCTAATATCAAACATCAATGTGAGAACCGGTGGGAACGGGGCAAATTTCGAAGGATTTCATTTCATCGGTGCTCTCATACTGCTCTTCATCATCATGCTCGAGCTCAAGGATAAACTCCTGGCACACGAGGAACTCGAGGCGGGCCACGCAGTCCAGGATGCGCTCAAGCCCGAACGCACTCCGCAGGTTTCGGGATGGGGCCTTTGGCTCTTCACACGCTCGGCCAATGAAGTCGGCGGCGACCTTGTCGATTTCATCCAAATCACTCCGGAGAGGATCGGCGTGACACTGGGCGATGTTGCAGGCAAAGGTCTCCGCGCAGCGCTTCTGACCGCCAAGCTTCAGGCAACAATCAGAGCGCTTGTCCCTGATGTCACATCACTTTCCCTGCTCGCATCGAAGCTCAATTTCATTTTCTGCCGGGACAGTCTGCCAAACCTCTTCGCTTCAGTCGTCTATGCCGAACTACAACCCGATTCAGGTCTGATCCGAATGGTCAACTCCGGGCATCTTCCTCCCGTTGTTCTCAGGAATGGCCGGATCGAGAAGACGGAGAAAGGCGGAATGGCTCTTGGTCTCTCCCACCAGGCCACCTTCACGGACCAACACGTCGAACTCGGCAGGGGCGAGCTGATGATCGTCTATTCAGACGGATTCACCGAAGCGCGCAATCTCGAAGGAAGTTTTTTCGGCGAACAACGAATCCTCGACTTGCTTCCTCAACTCGCCACGTACTCGGCCCAGCAAATCGGAGATCGGCTTCTGGAAGAAGTCGACAGATTCGTCGGCGAAGCCCGGGCATACGACGATATTTCCATCGCTATCCTCAAACGCCTCTAGCCGGTATCTGTGGGGAGAATCCCCAAGCCCCAGTTCTCTTTCCGAAGCCTCTTCGGGCTTCTCCTGAAGATTTCGTACATTGCACTGCCGGCTACGTACCAGAGGTCCAGTCGTTCACCCTTGTGTGAAACTCTGTAACGACCTCCTTTGTTCTGTCATGATGTCCAACTTTCTTGCGAGAGACGTCAGATGAAACGCACGATGTCCAAACCGAAGGCTCGATCGCAGCAGCTCGATGAGCTTCTGTTCCTGATCGAGCAATCATACAACAAAAAGGCCTGGCACGGAACAAACCTGCGCGGCTCGATTCGCGGCCTTTCGGCACGTGAGGCAGCATGGCGTCCGGGCACGAGTAGACACAATATCTGGGAAATCATGGTGCACTGTGCCTACTGGAAGTATGTCGTCCGCAGACGAATCCTCGGGGAAAAGAGAGGATCGTTTCCGTTGAAAGGGAGCAATTGGTTCCAGCGATCGGCCGATCTCAGCGAACAGGCGTGGAGAGAGGATATCAAGCTGATCGAATCGTGCCACCGATCGTTGCTCGATGCCGTTTCTCAGTTGAGCCCCGGCGAGCTTTCTAGCAGTCCAGCAGGAAGCAAAGTGAGCAACCTGGCAATCATCGTCGGCATCGCTTCGCACGACGTCTATCACGCGGGTCAAATCCAGCTTCTGAAACGATTGCAGCATCGCTAGTGGCAGTTCAACTGAATCACCTTTAGTCTTCCTCATCGATCGTCGTCCTTCGACAGCACGCCTGCTGTTCTTCGACAGTTGTACTGTCGAAGAAGGCCCACGCTGGAGTTGAACTCCAGGAGGCCAGATAAGTTTGTTGAGGAACTCGATCCCGCTGTACGGGATCCCGAAAAGCGGGACAGTGCAATTGTTGGACAACTGGCCATAAGCCAAAATACTAGTTCAGTCATAACGCACTAAAGAAAAAAACCGAATGAACCGCCTCAACTTCATCATATTCTTCTCGATCTTTTTTCTTCTTTACGGCCTGATCAATTTCTACGTCTTCCTCCGCGGGTGGCAGGCGATACCGACCGATTCGCATCTTCGAGTCCCCTACGCGGCTGTCTTCTGGATCCTTGCACTTTCCTTCATCGCGGGAAGGTTCCTTGAGCGGATCGCCTTTACTCCCTTCAGCACAGCTGTTGTGTGGATCGGGAGCTTTTGGTTCGCCGCATTCGCCTATTTCACACTGGCGGCACTCCTCATAGACATAATGCGTCTGACCAACTACGTAGCGCCGTTTTTCCCATCGTTTGTCACGGAGAACATTGCCCGGACGAAGGCCGTTCTCGCCCTCAGTGTTTTCTCCGTCGTGGTTCTGGCCATCGTGATCGGATACTTCAATGCGCGTTCTCCCCGGGTGAAGATACTGCAAGTGCACATCCCGAAACAAGTGGACTCGGTCAGGACGCTCGACGTGGCCGTCGCATCTGATATTCATCTTGGAACCATCATTGGTCGCGAGCGATTGAATAGCATCGTAGAGAAGATCAACAATCTGCATGCCGACCTCGTCCTGTTCCCCGGCGACATTGTTGACGAAGACCTCGCACCGGTCGTCAACCAAAACCTCGGGGAGACACTTCGGACCATCAAAGCAAAGTACGGAGTCTATGCGATAACGGGTAATCACGAGTACATCGGGGGAGTCGAAGAGGCATGCAAATACCTGATGGATCACGGAATCAGAGTCTTGCGCGATGAGACGATCAATGTCAATGGAAGCATTGTGCTCGTTGGAAGAGAAGACCGGAGCATCTCACAGTTCTCAGGAAAGAAGAGGAAGCCGCTGGCCGAGCTTATGACCGGTGTCGACAAACGGTACCCGATCATCCTGATGGATCACCAGCCTTTTGGCCTGCACGAGGCAGTGGAACAGGGCGTTGACCTTCAGCTCTCCGGCCATACCCATCACGGCCAGCTCTGGCCGTTCAATGCAATCACCAACGCGATCTATGAGCTCAGCTGGGGGTACAAGAAGATGGACCAGACGCATTTCTACGTTTCCAGTGGTGTCGGCACCTGGGGTCCGCCCGTGCGTCTCGGCAACACACCGGAAATTATTCACCTCAAGCTCACGTTTGGTCAAGTACCACCTTTGTAGTATCAGTTTGGGGAATTGTATGTCGACACATCAGCAACTCTTCGCCGCAATCGAGGCCGGCCAGACCGACACTCTGCGCGGTCTGCTCTCAGCTGATCCTTCGCTCGTCGATGCCAGGAACAAATCCGGACTATCCGCTGTCCTGTATGCAACCTACATAGGCATGAATGAAATAGCGAAGACCCTGATCGATCGCGGAGCACGTCTCGACATCTTCGAAGCGGCGGCCACCGGCACGCAGGAACGGCTGGAACAGCTTCTGCTCAACGACCCCGCGAAACTGAATTCGTTTTCCCCTGACGGGTGGACTCCCCTGCATCTCGCAGTGTTCTTCGGTCGGGTGAACCTCACTCACGTCCTTCTATCAGAGGGGGCTGATCTCAACGCGGTGTCCCACACTCAAGAACGCGTCACACCCCTCCATTCCGCGTTGGCGAATCCTCACAATACGGCACTTGCTCAGGTACTCATCGATGCCGGCGCAGACATCAACACAGCGCAACTGCAGGGATACACACCACTCCACTATGCCGCCGTAAACGGACTTGAAACCATCGCGCGACGGCTGCTTGAACGGGGTGCAGACAGATCCGTTCGCGACAAGACCGGCAAGACCGCAAGTGACGTCGCACGGGAAAAAGGCCACCTTGATCTCGCAGATTTGCTACAGTGACCATCGTCTCACATGTCCTCAATGCACCTGACTGAAATAAACATCTATCCCATCAAGTCTGCCCGGGGAATTTCTCTCCCGTCCGCTCAACTTGATGACCGTGGCCTTGAACTTGACCGTCGATGGATGGTTGTAGATGAAGCTGGGCGTTTCCTGACCCAGCGCACGCTCCCCAAAATGGCGCTCATTAACGTCACGCTCAGGGAGGATTGTCTCTCGGTCACTAGCCTGGGATTGAGTGAACTGACTGTCCCCTTTCGAACATCCACTACTGAGATTCTCCATGTTCAGGTATGGGATGATTCACTTGACGCAATTGACGTTGGCCGGGATGCGGCTTCGTGGTTTTCTGAAATCCTCGGTTTGCCCTGCAATCTTGTCCAGATGCCCGAGAACCATGAACGATTTATTCATAGCAAATACGCCCCAGAGAATACCCCGGTCAGTTTCGCTGATGCGTTTCCTCTCCTCCTCATTTCTGAAAAGTCACTCGAAGATCTCAATGCACGCCTCACAGAGCCGGTGCCAATGAACCGCTTTCGCCCGAACCTTGTGATCGACGGGTCATCAGCGTTCGAGGAAGATACATGGCGCGGTCTTCAGATCGGTTCAGTTTCCTTCCGTGTTGCGAAGCCATGTTCCCGATGCACAGTCCCCACGGTCAACCAGGACACTGGCGAGCAGGGCAAAGAACCGATTCGCACGCTCAGCACGTATCGGACACGAGACTCGAAAGTCTATTTCGGCCAGAACCTCATTCACGAAGGTCGTGGAATTCTCAAAGTTGGCGACGATGCTCAGGCGATCACCAGTTAAGCGCACAGTCTGTCCAACCCCGGTTTGAGATTCTCACAAAAAAACTCTACCCTGCATTGGGTTGCCATCCGCTTCCCCCTCTCTTGAGTGCCACCACATCCAATCCCCCAGCGCTCACGAAAACTTTCAACAGGAGGCCGCAATGAGATACTTTCGGAGCTTTGTGTTGCTCCTCGCCACTGCCGCCTCTCTGGCAAGCTGCGCCGGTGAAAGAATGATAATGCGAACAGGCGAACGGATCATTTTCTTCGGAGATTCAATCACCGAACAAGGTGTGAAGCCCAATGGGTATGTGACCATTGTCGGTGGAGACCTCAAGACGCGTTACCCGGACCTCGGGATCGAGATCATCGGGGCGGGGGTCAGCGGAAACAAGGTTCCTGACCTTCAAAAACGGCTCAGTCGTGACGTGATCGAACGGAAACCAACCACTGTCGTGATTTATATTGGCATCAACGACGTATGGCACTGGAATCTGAACAACATCAAGGGAACCACGAAGGAAGAGTTTGAGAGTGGATTGCGTGAGATTATTGCGAGGATTCAATACTCCGGAGCCGAAGTCGTTCTGTGTACGCCGACGGTCATAGGAGAAAAGCGCGATTCCAGCAACGCGCAAGATGCAATGCTGAACGAGTATTCCGCAATCAGCCGAAAGGTGGCGAAAGACCGGGGCATCCGACTGTGTGATCTTCGCACCGCTTTCGTTGCGCACCTCGCCGAGCACAACATGGAGAATAAGGGAGAAGGAATTCTCACAACGGACGGCATCCATCTGAACGACGAGGGAAACAAGCTCGTCGCGAAGGAACTGCTCAAGTACTTCATGAGGTGACCGTCACCTCTCAAGGTTGACTGTCACCCTCCACGTTTCCGCTTGGGTGCTGGTCACTTTCCGTGGTAACAAAAAAGCCCGACCGTATCACGATCGGGCTTTTTCTTTGTACTCGGATTGCTGATTACTCAGCCTTTCGCTCTCGCACCAACCCTTGAGTCGAGCATCGCCAGACCTGCCGGTGCATCGCCGATAGTCTTGAGCATCTCAATGATATCGGATGCGTTTTTCTCCTCTTCTACCTGCTCCTTGATGAACCAATGGAGCATCACCTGCGCCGCATAGTCCTTTTCCTTCAACGACAATTCATACAACGCCTCGATCGTCCCCGTCACTTTTTTCTCGTGCTCGAGCACTTTCTTCATTACATCAATCGGGGTCTTGTAGTCCACCGGCGGTTTCGCAATCGCCTCAAGGACCACTTTGCCGCCCCGTTCGTACACGTAATGGAAGAACTTCATCCCGTGTTCATTTTCCTCTTCACTCTGGACTTTCATCCAGCGTGCGAATCCGGGAAGATTGACGGATTCAAAATGAGCCGACATCGCCAGGTAGAGATACGACGAATAAAGCTCGTGGTTGATCTGTTGATTCAGTGCGTCCTGAAGTTTTTTTGATAGCATGATGGTTCTCCTTATGATAGTTCGATGTGTTTCAGCGTTCTTCTGTCTTGAACCGTGATTTGCCTTATTGGGTTCCCAGGTACCTGGGAAGCCAGAGGCTCAGGTCCGGCACATACGTGATAACGAGCAGCGCAACAACCTCCATGAGAATGAAACCGATGACTGCTTTGGAAAGATGGAAGATCGACTTCTCAAAACGAAGGCTGGAAAGGAACAAATTCAAGCCCATCGGCGGCATGAGATAACCGAGCTCCAGATTAGTCAGGAAAATGATGCCGAGGTGAACCGGGTCGATGTTGAATTTCGCTGCGATCGGAAGTATAAGTGGAACGGCGACAATCGCCGAGAATATCTCCATCACCATTCCGATGATAATGAGGAAGCCGTTCAGAATCAACAGGAACATAACGCGGCTTGAGACGTGCTGCTGCACGACCTCGAATAACCGCTGTGGTACCTGCTGATCGATTAAATAATTCATCAATCCGAGGGCCGATCCAAGTATCATCAGAATGGCCCCGACGAGTACCATGCTCTTTTTCATGACGCGTGGAACATCTCTGAATAGGTGCAAATCCTTGTAGATGAACACTTCAACAATAAACGCATAGAACGCGGTAATGGCCGCCGCTTCCGTCGCCGTAAAAGCCCCCCCATAAATCCCCCCGATGACCACGAACGGCAACGGGAGTTCCCAGGCAGCGGCTCTCAGTGTCGTCGCCACTTTCTTCCAATGGAACGGAATCTTCGGCACCTTGGCTTTGATGCTCACGCGCAGACTGTACGCAGACAGGAAGGCAATCAGAAGAAGGCCCGGGATCAGTCCGGCAACAAAAAGTTTGTCGATGCTGACTCCTGCCACGAAGCCGTACAGGATGATCGGGAGACTGGGCGGGAAGAGGAGCCCGATGCTTCCAGATGCGGTCACAAGCCCGAGGGAGAACTGCTCGGGATAGTTCTCTTTCAGAAGGATCGGATAGAGAAGACCTCCGAGCGCAACAATCGTTACGCCGGAAGCCCCGGTAAATGCCGTGAACAGGGCACACGTCACCAGTGCAACGATGGCAAGCCCTGCAGGCATCCAACCAAAGAGCGCCTGGGAAAGATCGACCAGCCGCTTCGGCGCCTTGCTCTCGGCAAGCAGATAGCCCGCGAATGTAAAAAGAGGTACGGCGATAAGCGTCGGAGTGTCGGCGATTTTGTACAGATCGATGATCAATGCGGATGTGTCGATATCCGCAGAGGTGAAGGCGTACAATCCGATCGCGCTGATGATGGTGAAAAGCGGAGCCCCCAGGAAGGCCAGAAGCAGAATGATGATAATGAACAACCAGATGCTCATGCACCTTCCTCCTTGGTCAGGACAGCCTTCGATCGCAGAAGCGCCCTGATCACGAAGTGGATGAGGAGTAGTCCAAAGCCAACGGGGATAATGATCTGAGCATACCAGGATGGTATGTTCTCGACCACCGTCCGATGATCAGCAATTTCTCCCTGCACGAATGTCCACGATGCCTTTGCAAGCAAGAAACAGATTCCCGCCGCAAAAAGATCGGTCAGCACTTCCACCGCCGACCGCACACGCGGTGAGAAGAACCTGCGCAATGCATCGATGTTGATATGGCGGTTTTCGCTTGTGGCGATTGCCGCGCCGAGGAACCCGAGCCATAACAACAGATGACGCAGCAGAATGTCCGCCCACAGGATGCCGGAGGAAAACAAATTCCGCAGGACGACCTGCAGAAAAGCCATAACGACCATGACGGACAGCAGAGTGATCAGGATGATCTCTTCTGCCCGCGTCAGTACTTTGTCGATTCTCTTGAGAATGTTCATTTCGATCCGCGGCGGGCTTTCCGATACTCTGTGATCGCTTTCTCTACTTTGTTCAGCAAGTCCTCTGAATAAAGCTTGCCGGCAAGCATTCGGCGGGAGCGATTGCCCACCTCCACATATTCCAACACGTCTTTGTCACTCACAGTCAGAAGCGTAATGCCTCTCTTCTTGAGCTCGGCCACTGCGTCCCTGTTATCTTTCCTGCTCATCTGCGTAAGTTTCGAGATATAGAGACGTCCGTTCCGCATGAGAATTTCCTGCAGGTCCTTCGGCAACTGGTCGTAGTACTTCTTCGAAATCAGAACAGAACCCGCCGCGTCTGCCAGCGGCACATCCACCATGTATTTCACCCTGGCATACCATTGAAGGGCAATAGCCGCGTAGGGCGTCGTGTAGAAGGCATCAATCAGACCTGTCTGGAGCGAGGTCATGACATCGGTAACAGACAACGGAATGGGGTTGATTCCGAGCGTTCGGAATGCCGTCTCCGCAATCGGGTCCCCCTCCCATGTCCACATCTTGATCCCCTTCAGGTCTTCGCTCTTCCGGATTGGGGAGGAGGCAAAGACATGGACGAATCCGACTTCCGCCCACCCCAAGACGACGTATCCTCCCTCTTCGAAAGCCTGCTCGAAGTCCTTCCCGAACTCCTTGTAGAGCATGTCGATTTCATCTTCGTTACGCACGAGGAAGGGGGAATCAAGGATGCGAACTTTGGGAGCAATTTCTCCCATCCCGACCCCTGTAAACCCTCCGCTGTGAAGTTGTCCGACGCGAATCTTCCGCAGAACGGTCTTCTCGTCCCCCTGAACGCCGCCCGCGTAGATCTTGAATCCCATCCGTCCGCCGCTCTCCTTCCGGATGGCCGCGTCATACTCCTTCATCACATTCATCCACGTACTTCCTTCGGGCGCAATGGTCGCGAACTTGACAGGGTATTGCTGGGCAAACAGTGTGAGCGATGCAACAAGAACGACTGCAAGAATCGAGGTGAGTCTTTTCACTGGTACTCCTTTGGTGTTAGCTTAATCTAGAAGTGCGGACGAATTCATCAACTTCGCCACAAAAACACTAAGACACGAAGAAGATCTTTGAATTTTCTTCACTTTCAAGAACCTTTGTGACTTAGTGGCGCCACTTTTCGACTGGACCTCTAGAAAAGGTCATTGACGCGTTCACGAAGAAGCTTGGCCTTCTTCTTGGCGATGGCATTTGAGAGACGTGCTTCCGGCAGAATGTCGGGCGAAGCTTCATCAACGATCTTCAGAAGAGATTCGAAAAGCTCCTGATCCTGCATCTGAACGGCATACGTCTTTGCAAAGTACACATATGTGAGAAGGAATTTTCCCCGATTCACCTCAAGGGCGCGCTCAAAATATTCCCTGGCTTTCTCGGGCCTTCCTCCCAGCACCTGAGGCATGCTCCCTTCGATGGTGCCGAGGATCAGGTACGGGCCGCCATAGTAGAACGTCGGGTCGGTCTGACGGACAAACTCCATCATCGCCAGCACCTTGGGAAGGTCTGCAACGGCTCCGACATCCGAACGCGTCATGTTGATATAGCTTCCCCATCCGAACGCGGTCCAGAAGACTGCAGGAACATCGTCCTTCGAGAGGGTGTGCAGCGCAGCCTGGAATGTCGCGACATCCTTGTCGAGTGCTTCCCTGATCCTCGGGTTACGTGTAAACACTCTCATGCCATAGTCACGACCGCGGAGGTAGAATGCACGGGCGCGCTCCACGCTATCGTCTTCTGCGAACGCAAGCGCGTACGCATTGAATCCCTGCGAAGCCATAAGGAGCAGCTTGACGTTCTCCGGGTCCCCTTTGATGAGCGCTTCGATTAGCTTGAGGTTGGAGCCGAGCGCCCCTTCGGCAAGCTTCAGGTCCCCCTCTTCGTTGAACGCCTCGAGTCCGTAGTCCATAATGCCGCCCATGGTACGGATAGCAAGGGTCTGTACACACCCCTGCAGGAGAAGTGCTGAGAGCAGAAGGGCAATTTTCTTCATGCTGAATTCGAGTTATTTTGCGGGATGGTGCTTTACTCAAGCGGGTTCATCCGGGGCTGAGGAAATCTCCCCTGTGTCCCATCTCACAATGATTGTTCTTCAGAGGTCTGATACTACGGGTGAAAATATACCGAAAAAAATCCGGAGTTTCAAACTTGATCGGGGCGCTCTCGCCCCACAGATCCGGACGGTTCGGACTCTTCAAGAAAGGAATTTGAACTGTTCGGAATATCAGCTACCTTGTGAACGGTTTTTCGAACCACAGTTGCGTGTGTAACAACCCTCCCAAAACGCGTGACTTCCAAACACTCAATCATCCATGCACATACTCCTCGTCGAAGATGAAGCGAAAGTCGCACGCTTCATTAAAAAGGGACTTGCAGCAGAAGGCTATGAAGTCGACATCGCAGCCGACGGCAAGACCGGTGAACAGAAGGCACGGTCCGGCGATTTCGATCTAATTCTGCTTGATGTTCTCTTGCCAAAAAAAGACGGCTTTCAAGTCCTGCACGCACTCCGGAGTGACGGCGTGCGGACTCCGATCCTGATGCTCACCGCCCGGAGCGCGGCCGAGGACATCGTCCAGGGCCTCGATCATGGCGCAGAAGACTACCTGACGAAGCCGTTTGCGTTCAATGAATTGCTCGCAAGGATCCGGTCGATCCTTCGCCGGGAAGGACGAAGCCCGACGATTCATCGCCTCGCCGATCTTCAGCTCAACACACTGACACGCAAAGCGACGCGTTCGGGCACCGTCATTGATCTGACGGCACGTGAATTCTCGCTGCTCGAATACCTCATGCGCAATCCCCGCACGCTTGTCACACGACAACAGCTCTCAAAAGAGATCTGGGGCTTCGATTTCGATCCCGGAACGAACATCATCGACGTGTACATCAACCACCTGCGCAAGAAGATCGACCAGGGATCCGAGAAAAAGCTCATCCATACCGAACGGGGTAAGGGATACTACGTTTCGGAGAAAGACCTCGCCAGGGGTTCGAAAAAATGACGTTGTTGCATTCCATCCGTACAAAACTCACCCTGTGGTACACAGCCCTCCTTGCAATGACGCTCGTCGGATTCGGAGGTGTCTCCTATTTCTTCACGCGCTCAACGCTTTCGGACAATCTCGACCAATCGCTCCACAGCGAGGTCAAGTGGGTGAACGAGTTCATCGAGCCCAAGGCGAAGAAGGTCAGGCTGAAACGGTCCGCGTTGTTGGAGCTTCAACAGCTGAAAAGAACAACGCCGGCACCGGCGGAGGTGGGAGGGAACATCCCGGATTCGGCCGCAACGGACGAAATCTGGTATCAGATCTACCAACATACGATTCTCAGTCCCCGCCGGCAGTACATTCAGATCCTCGACCGCAACGGGGACCTCCTGTACCGGTCTCCGAGCCTCGGCAAGCAGAAGCTCGAGTATGCCGAGATACCGTACGGGTGGGTCAACATTGTCACCATCCACGACGAACCGGGCCGCGAGCTCCGCCTTGCCATCACACAGAACGATTATGTGAAGATTTTTGTCGCCTATCCGCTGGAAGAATTGAACGAGGCCCTTGACGGGATTTTTCTCATCTTCCGCATCCTTGGCCCCATCGCATTGCTCATTTCCGTCATCGGTGGCTGGTTTCTAGCACACACCTCGCTGAAACCCGTTGATGCGATCACAAGAACGGCGCGGCAAATCGGCGCACAAAACCTCAATCAGCGGCTCCCTGCCAGGGGGGTCGATGATGAACTGGGAAGACTGACCGCCACGTTCAACGACATGATCGGACGGCTGCAGGAATCGTTCGCACAAGTCCAGCGCTTCTCAGCTGACGCATCGCACGAACTCCGTACACCACTGACGATCATGCGCGGAGAAATTGAAATCGCCCTCCGGCGGAAACGCCTCCCGCCGGCAACGCGTGAGCTTCTGACCAGCCTCCACGACGAACTCATCCGACTTTCTTCAATCGTTGAAAGCCTGATGACGCTGATCAAATCCGAATCCGGCCGGCTTGCCTTCCAGTTCGACGACGTCTCGCTCGATGACATGCTCCGGGAGCTTGCAGAGGACTCCCACGTTCTCGCCTCAAAAAAGAAAATCAAGGTCACTGCAAGCGAAATAGAACCGGTGAAGATCCGCGGTGATGCAGCGCGGCTCCGACAGTTGTTTCTCAACTTGCTCGACAATGCAATCAAGTATACGCCCGAACACGGGGCGGTCACGCTGAGCCTCAAACGGATCGACAACAAGGCGGCGGTAAGTGTCGGAGACACAGGTATTGGTATTCCAAAAAAGGATCTGACAAAAGTCTTCGATCGTTTCTACCGCGTGAAGGCAGACGGGACAGGGAGTGGCCTGGGTCTCGCCATCGCAAAATGGATCGCTGAGGCGCATCACGGATCAATCCAGGTGACAAGCCGCGAGAAAAAGGGAAGCACGTTTACTGTGCTCCTTCCTCTTTCATCAAGTACAGCGTAATCTTCACAGGGAATCTCCGGATTCTCCCACCGCAGGTGCCACACCTCTCTAATCCTCACCTTGATTTTCGTGGCTTTTTTAGCTATGTACGGTGTGTTATGCGCTCACCATCCGACGCAACGTCATTAGCGCAATGGTCCGTCCCGGCAGTCAACCGCGGCGTAATGATCGAGGAGCTCCCGTCGTCAACAGTATGCGGAAATCTTATTTCTTCTCGGACGCCCATCTTGGTGTTGGAACCAAAGAAGAGGATCGGCAAAAAGAACGAGCGCTTGTGCGCTTCCTCGACCTCGTGCGCAGTGATGGCGATCAGCTCTTCATTGTGGGCGACCTGTTCGACTACTGGTTTGAATACAGAACTGTCGTTCCGAAAGGGTACGTTCGCCTCTTTTCGAAGCTCGCAGAGCTTGCAGAAGCCGGCATACAACTGACCTATCTTGCGGGAAACCACGACTTTTGGCTCCGTGATTACTTCCTGGATGAACTGGGTATGAAGATCGAACGGGACCCCGTTGAACGTGTGATCCATGGAAAACGGTTCTATCTCCACCACGGCGACGGTCTCCTGCAGAACGATACGGGATACAGGATTCTCAAGCGCGTCCTTCGGAACAAAACAAATATCGTTCTCTTTTCCCTGGTCCACCCCGATCTCGCCGCCCGGATCGCGCGCTGGTCGTCCCGGAAGAGCCGCCAGTACACGTCAAAACGCGAGTTCGAGGGGGACGATATGGCAAAGATTGCCCAGCAGAAGATCAACGAAGGATTTGACTTCGTGGTCATGGGACACAACCACGTTCCCTGCCGGAGGAACATCGGTTCGGGTGTTTACGTCAACTTGGGGGATTGGGTCACCGGGCGAACTTATGCGGTGTTTGACGGTGTTTCACTCGAACTAAAAGATTGGGAAAATCCCCGCCTGCCGATGTAGAACCACGTTTTGCCGGGCAGGCTGAATCCTGATCCCGAAATCCGAAACAAGCACAGATATCGAACGAGTGTTACCTTCTCTCTGAGAAACAATGACCAAGAGAACCTACAGTTCAGAAGAAATGGACCGGTACTTCAACGATCCATCGTACCGTCACTCATTTCTGCGGCGGGGAAAGGGATTCCTGAAGCGGAACTGGAGACTTCTCTCTGCTCTCTCCGTCGTGGCTCTCTCCCTCCTGTTATGGTATGGGGAGTATATCGTCCAAGGACTCCCCTCCCTCGTAGAGCTTGAAAACCCAAGACCGGCGTTTGCCTCGAAGGTCTTCGCTGAGGACGGTGCCGTTCTCGATCAGTTCGCAGAACAGAATCGCACCCGCGTCGCCCTCGCAAAGCTCCCCCAGGGCCTGCTCGATGCGTTAATCGCAACCGAAGACAAGGATTTCTACAACCATTGGGGTGTAAACCTCGCTCGCTTCGCCCGTCAGATGGTCATCAACGTCTTCACATTCCGCGGGGCCGGCGCCAGTACGATTACACAACAGCTTGCGCGAAACCTCTACAGACTGCAGGGGCGGGAAGAATCTCTGTTTGACAAGATCACGAGAAAGATCCGCGAGTTCATCACATCCGTTCAGATTGAGCGGAATTTCACCAAGCAGGAAATCCTTGAGCAATACCTGACGGTTTCATTGTTCGGGCGCGGCGCATACGGCATTGAATCTGGTGCGCAACGGTACTTCAACAAGTCCGCCACAGAACTCACTCCACCCGAGTACACTCTGCTCGTCGGCATGCTGAAGGGACCAAACTACTACGATCCCCTCAGGAACATTGAACGCGCGCTGAGGCGCCGCAACATCGTCATCGGCCAGATGGTGCGGGATGGCCGCATCGATGAACAGCAGGCGGAGCGGATCAGAACGGACAGCCTGAACTTCAGGGTAGTCGAGGCTGACTATCGCGTCGGTATTGCACCGCATTTCGTGGAATGGATTCGGCAACAGCTCACGCAGAAAGCTGAGACATACGGATTCAATCTCGAGCGCGACGGCCTGCGTATCTACACGACACTCGACAGCCGCATGCAGCGGTACGCCAACCGGGCTGTTGATGAACACCTCACGGGATATCAGGAAAAATTCGACAAGTACTGGGATTGGAACAAATATCCGGAGATCCTCACGAGCAACGTTGACAAGATGATCCGCGACCTCGACGTCTATAAGAAGGCAAAAACTCTTTCGATACGCGACAGCATTGTCAGCTCACTGCGAACGAATGTGCCATTTGTCGACTCCGTGAGAAAGGCAGCGCGGATGATTGAAGTCGGCATGGTTGCACTCGATCCTCACAATGGACACATCAAGGCGATGGTCGGCGGCAGAAACTTCCGCGTGTTCCGCTACGGACTGAACCACGTCACTCAGATCCATCGGCAACCCGGATCTGCATTCAAGCCGTTCGTCTACACCGTGGCGATCGACAACGGGTGGCCGGTCTGCTATGAGATCCCGAATCAACCGGTGACTGTTCCGATGCCCGACGGTACTCGGTGGACACCGCAAAACTTCGATGGAGGATTCAGTGGAAAGTACACCCTCCGTGAAGCACTCAAACTATCTGTCAATCTCGTCGCGGTGCGGTTGATGCTCGAACTGCAGCCCACCACGGTTGTCGACTACGCTCATCGCATGGGCATCAAATCGACAGTTCCTCCGTACGCCTCGATTGCGCTCGGAACCGCCGAGGTGTCTCCCCTCGAACTGACGTCAGCCTACGGAGTGTTTCCGAACGAAGGTGTCCTCGTGGAACCTATTGCCATTTTGCGCATCGAGGACAAGGATGGAAACGTGATCGAGGAAAACGTCCCGGAGAAGAGAGAAGTACTGAGCAAAGAAACGGCGTATCTCATGACGAATCTGATGGAAGGGGGCGTGAACGAGGAAGGTGGAACAGGCGTTTCGATCCGCCGGTTCTTCTCACTCCCCGCAGCCGGCAAGACAGGCACAACCAATGACTACGGGGATGCATGGTTTGTAGGATTCACACCGCATCTCGCGGCAGGCATCTGGACAGGCTTTGACGACAACCGCATCAAGTTTGGAAGTGCCGACGGTCAGGGGGGCCGGGCGGCGGCGCCGATCTTCGGTCGTTTCATGCGCGACACGTACGAAGATCCCGATATCGGACTGCAGCTGGACTACTTCAGGCAACCGGATGGAATCATTACGGACACAATCTGCGTCCTGACCAAGAAGAGGGCCCGTCCGTTTTGTCCGGAGGACACGACAGAAATCTTCAACGCAAAATACCCCATCGGCCAGTGCGACGTCCACACGAGCACTCACTGGAAGGAAGAGAAAAACGCAAATAAGATCAACTGGTAGAGGAACAGAATTCGGAACAGAATTCGGAAGTTAGAATACAGAAGTCAGAAGACAGAAGCTGTACGCGGGATTTTGTCTGCCCACTGCAATCTGCCAGCTGGGCACCACCGAGTATCTCATCTACTTACATACTTTCTACTCAAATACTCCCTTACTCCAATACTCCGCTACTTTCTACTCGCATACTTCCTACACCAACACCCCCCCGCTTACTTCATCAACTGCATCTTCCTGCTTTCGACATGGGTCCCGGAAATAATCCGGTAAACGTACACACCAGAGGCGAGTCCTGAGCCGTCAAACTGAGAGAAATGATCGCCGGCACTCAGCCTTCCATCGGCAAGCACCCGAATTTCCCGCCCGAGGAGATCATAAACCCTGAGAGAAACCTTCTGTTCGATCGGGAGATGAAATGCAATGATGGTTGTTGGATTGAACGGATTGGGATAATTCTGATGAAGGAGGAGGGTCTTTGCGATCGAAACCTCTTGCTCAATACCTACCACACCGGTCGATGTGAGACCCATGATGTTGCTGACGCTGCTCTCATTCTGCAACCGGTCGAGCGCAGTTACTCCATAGTAGTACGTCACCCCGGGCGTCGGAAGCGGCTGCTCGGCGTAACTGGTTGAGCTCTGTACGCCCACGATGCTGCGGGCGTCATCGAACTGAATCGGAAGAGAGGTTGATCGATAGACGGCGTACTGTTCAGCCACTCCGCCATCCATCGCCGGAGATGGGGCCGTCCATGAAACAAAGGCCGACGAGGAAAACCTGGCAATGGCGAGCGATGTCGGTGCATTTGGAGGGATCGTCTCCTTCCACGACATGAGGGGCCTGAGCGCTGGATACTTGTACAGATTGTTCTTGAGAGAATCAGCAAATCCCTTCGGGTTATTTGTGACTCCATAGATGGCTCTGAAGAATACGCTGCCTTGGGCATACGAATTCGTCCGGTTCAACCTGATTTGATTCGGCAACTCCGACGGCCCCCAGTTGCTGTCAGTGATGCGGTACGCTGCCTGACCAGGATAGAGATGCCGGCCATTTCTCATCGACGACCACCACGGCATGAGCTTTCCGTAGTCCTGTGGACCGCCCAATACCCAGTATAACTGGGGTGTAATATAATCAATCCACTGTTGGTTTAGCCATGTCACTGCATCGCAGTAGAGCGCGTCAAATGCAGACGTGCCAACAATTCCTGATGGTGTACTGTTCTTCCATATCCCGAATGGGCTGATACCGAACTTGACATTTGACTTCACCGCTTGAATGCTGTCATGAACTGTCCGCACAAGGAGGTTGACGTTGTCTCTTCTCCAGCTCGCCTTGTCTGTGAATCCACGGTTGTACAATCTCCAGCTTGCGCTGTCCTCGCTCGCAATTCCGCTGTAAGGATAGAAATAGTCGTCCCAATGCACACCATCGATATCGTATCGACGAACGACATCCATGATGACGCTCACTACGTACGCTTGAACGTCTGGAATTCCAGGGTCAAGCATGCGCAGTGTGCCGAATGTGAGGACCCACTCTGGGTGCTGAACTGCGACGTGATTGGCGGCCAGCGGGAATGAGCCGACCTTGACTTCTGCGCGGTACGGATTGAACCACGCATGGAGTTCCATACCGCGCTTGTGAGCTTCGTCAAGAGCGAACTGAAGCGGATCAAACGGTGAGGCAGGAGCTTTGCCTTGCTGACCTGTGAGCCAGTAGGACCACGGCTCGATGGCAGATGGGTAGAATGCATCGCATGCAGGCCTGATCTGAAAAACCACGGCATTGAAGTTGAGCGACCTCAGTCCATCCAGAACTGTCGTGAGTTGAAAGCGCTGAAGAGCAGGGTCACTACCCGCCGAGCTGGGCCAGTCAAGGTTTGTCACCGTGGCAATCCACGCACCGCGAAATTCACGCTTTGGGGGAATCTGGGCTGAAGTGGGAGAATGAGAGAAGAAGAGAACGAGGAAGAACGCGAAGACAAACAATGTGCGCCAAGATCGCATACGTTGCTCCATAGGTAGTGCCGCGAAAGCTGGACAATTCCTTGAGATTATAGAGGCCCCTTCCCCACAAGTCCAGAGACATACCGGAGCGAAGACTGAATGAGGGCGACATCGACTTCATCCACGACCTGAACTTCTCCCAATCGGATCGGCAGGACGAATCGCACCTTCCCTTCCACCGATTTCTTGTCGAATGCCATCGCCTTGAGAATCCGGGCCCCCGAGAATGAAGATTTGGTGAACTTGACCGGGAGTCGGCGAAGGGTCCGCACAATCCTCTCGTGGACATCGGGAGGCAGCAGCCCCATCTCACGCGCAATGAAACTTTCTGCAATCATGCCAAGCAGAACAGTTTCACCGTGCTTAAGGATCCGGTAGTGCCCCGCGGCTTCCAGCGCATGACCCACGGTGTGGCCGTAGTTCAACACTACGCGAAGACCCTGCTCCCGCTCATCCTCGGAAACCACGTGCGCCTTTAACTCGCAGCAACGGGCCTGAACGTGCAGCACCGATGCCGGCTCCAGCTTCAGAATATTGTCGAGGTTTGCTTCAAGATAGGCAAAGAATTCAGCATCGAAGACGACTCCGTATTTCAGCACCTCGCCCAGGCCGCACACGATTTCACGTGCCGGCAACGTGCAAAGAGTCTCGGCGTCAACCCACACAAACTTCGGTTGATAGAACGCACCGATCATGTTCTTGCCGAGAGGATGGTTCACGGCAACTTTGCCCCCAACGGAGCTGTCCACTTGCGAGAGAAGAGTCGTGGGTACCTGGACAAGCGTGACTCCCCGATGGTAGGTGGCTGCAATGAAACCGGCCAGATCCCCGATCACTCCTCCGCCGAGAGCGACGATAGCAGACTTGCGGCCCAATCCCCGTTTGAGGAGCGCCGTGAACAGGAGATGCGCGCGTTGAAGGCTCTTTTGGCTTTCACCGGGCGGGATGACAACCGATGAAACGTCGAAATCGAAGTGCCTGAGGTTGTTTTCCAACGGCGCCAAATAGTGCCGCGCAATATTTGTATCGGTGACAATGACAATTCGCCGCGGGATTCCGTGTTGCTGGCACGTCGGTGCGAAGGACGCAGTCACTCCACTTCCAAAATAGATGGGATAACTCCGGTCCCCGAGGGACACATCAATTTGTCGTTGGATCACCCTATCCTCCTCAGGTATCGACAAGACCGCGAAGCTTCCGGGCAATTTCGTCAACAGTTGCCCCTACGCGTTTCCGATCAGCTTGAATGACAACATCGGCCCGACCATAGAACTGTTCGCGCCTTTGCAGAAGGTCCTGAACACGCTGCTGGATCTCTTCCTTCGGGAGCTTTGTCCCGTCGGCATTTATGAGCAGCGGGCGGTCGGTTCGATGGTGAACCCGCTGAAGTATCTCTTCGGGAGAAAGCTGCAGGTATACAATGATGCCGCTCTCCCGAATCAGTTGAAAATTCTCCTCATTCGCAATGGTCCCACCGCCGAGTGAAACCACGCAATGGTCGCGCGCAGCAATCTCTTTCAATGACAGATGTTCAACGGCACGAAACGCCTGCTCCCCCTCTGTGGCAAAGATATCGACAATCCTCTTTTGCGCCTTCTTCTCGACAAACTTGTCGATGTCGACAAATTCAAATCCCAACGTGTTGGCGAGAATCGGCCCGATGGTGCTCTTGCCGCTTCCCATGAAGCCGGCAAGGTAGATCAGACTTTTCTTATGATGAGCGGTTTCTTTCATATGTCAGCGTCACTTCAGTCAACCGAGCACTACCGATGGCGTCACCACTGCCAGCCGCTGGAACCTATCTCAGAACCTCCGCCTGAAGCAAAGGAACTCTCACGCCACGATCACGTACATCGTTCCGTGCTTTGCGGTTTAGCGACTTTGCCTGCCCGGTAAATTAGAAAAGGTCTCGCTTTCTTAGTGGTGCAGTCATCCGAAGACGACGGATGAGCACATTGGCATCTCACTGAAGAAAGGAGACCTTTTATGAACACGATCAAAGTAACACAGAGCCAGGG
>Ga0208045_1000167_pt1 | contig 31843 bp, 33 predicted proteins | sample PL_2010_200m_FD_184160 | JGI IMG/M metagenome (GOLD analysis project Ga0208045, IMG submission 184160) | Freshwater microbial communities from Powell Lake, British Columbia, Canada to study Microbial Dark Matter (Phase II) - PL_2010_200m... | ecosystem: Environmental > Aquatic > Freshwater >...
GTATAAAAGTACAAAAAATAAAAGAAAAATAATAACTAAACTTAGTAAAAAGTAATTCGTTAATTAAATTGTATCATTCACGCTCTCGCTTGGGCTGACGAATTTTTTGGCGGCGGCAAATTTATTTCTTTTTCCCTGTTCCTTCTTTCACGGATTTGACAAACCTTTTTGTCGTAGGATTGACATACCGTTTTGCGTCAGGATTCCACTTTGGTGTTTTCTTTGGCATAACTTTGGATTAGTAATTATCTTTTTTATAAACTTCGGCCTTTAATAAATCTTGAGCTAAAACTTCAAACCCGCGAAAAAACGAGTTATCATCTTGTCTTATCTTTGATAAATAATCTTGGATTTCTTTATTCTGATAGGTTTTCACAATATCATACGCAAATGCATTGTACAGCATATCGTCGCTTATCAAACCTGCTACACTAACATTATTAAGTAATTCATAAGCTCCCAAATAACGATCAATGTCCGTCGTGGTAAATTCGCCCCCACTCTGTTTCAAGATTGGTTTATTTTCCTCAATCGCAGTAATTAAATTTGCATTTAGATCGCTATTTAATTCCTTATTAAACTCAAGCATTAACTGGGCGGATTGATTGTTTCGTAAGTCTCTTATCTGCGCCGCCGCAAAAACTACCCCGCCAACTATCGCCAACACTTCAATTATGCGGAGTATTTTTTCTGTTTGTTTCCAATCTAATTTTAGAAACTTGAAATTCATCGTAATAATTTTTTAAATACTTCTAACGCCGTCATCAAGCTCTCCACTCTTAACGATTTATAATATTCTGACTTGTGAATTGGTTTATCAACCTTTCTCTCGCCCTCAAGCAAAGTGATAATATTCAAATCAACATCAAAATAAGAAAGCAGGGTGTGCGTTGACGGACTCCCATATTTAACGCCGTTGTTTGTTGAATAATCTCCACCCAGTTGGCTTTCTAATTGCAATAAAACGCATGATAAATCAGGATACAATTGCTTAAAGAGCGTAAAATCAACGAGTATTCTTTTCATCATTGCGTTTTCTGTATATGCCTTGCACTCAATTGCAACCTTGAATTTTCCGTTAATATAAACATGTACATCGGTTTTTAATGTGTAATAAAAATCACCAATGTTCTTTTTGATATATTCTTTGACTTCTAGACTTTTAATTTTCTCAATATACTCGGATTTGATCGAAATTCTAACTGTTTGTTTTTCAAGTGATAAACGTTGTGGGTCTCCGCCCAAATCTTTCCATGCAATTTCAACCAAGCTTTTTGCCATACTCTCAACAAGTAAACCCTTGCCGGCTCTTACAACTCCTCCATAAGCGCGATCATCAACATTATCCCTCGCCTTTGTATCAATGCCCTTTACCAAAAATTCGTAGGCGTTGATTAACGATAAAACTTCTTTTGATGGTTTTTTCTGTTCCATATTATTTTTTGTTTAATAATGTTAGTTCTTTTTGAACATCAGAAAGTCTTTTTTTTGCTTTCTTATTATATTTTTCTGAAATATCAATGCCTACATAATTTCTGCCGAGCTTTTTTGCAACAGCAGTAGTTGTGCCAGCCCCATTAAATGGGTCAAGAATTATATCTCCGCGATAACTAAATAATTTCATGGCACTACTTGCCAAATTTTCAGGAAACATTGCGGGGTGCCCGTATTCTTTCATTTTTCTTTCTGGCGCGATATCCCATTTTGCCACTACTAATTTTTTGAATTCATCGGCAGTGATGTCTATATTTTCTCTTTCACCTTGTTTTTTAAGACTACCTTTGGAAAAAATCTCAAGAAATTCCCATGTATATTTTAAGTAAGGATTACTCGGACTTTTCCAAGAACCCCAAGCTGTATATTTACAATTCCAATTATGCTTATCCCACACTATCTCACCTTTCCATATCAGTTTTTCAGTCATGAAGAAGTTGGAAATAATGTGATGAATGGGAATATAATCAGAAAACAAAGGTTGAACATTAACAATTATTCTCCCACCATATTTCAAAACACGAATACACTCTTTGAAAACAGAAAATAACTTATCAAAATAGTCGTTCCAATCCGTTCCGTCTTCGTGGTTGTCATAATCCAATCCAAAATTATAAGGAGGTGATGTAAAAATTAAATCAACAGAATTGTCGGGAAATTTCTTTAATACCTGCGCGCTATTGCCGGTTATTATTTTATTAACAAAATTCTCTGGTAAAATATTATTTTGCTCTGAAAAATTATGGTTTTGAGCGTAGTAATAAAGACCCCTTTTTTGCTCTTTCCCTTTTCTATTTTTTACTTTTCTTTCCTTGTTATATCCAACATAAAGACGCTTGCTACCTTTTAATCCATAACTTTTTATATTCTCAATATTTTCAACAATAGTATCTAAAACTTTATTGAGCCCATTATTTGATCGGACAAGCCCAGCATTATTTTTGAACGCGGGAAAATCAAGCTGGCGTAAATTTATAACTAAGTTGTCATCGTCAATTTCAAAATGAATATCTTCTTTTGGATATTGACCAAAAAAATCGCGCAAGTCGTCTTTATACTTACTAACCGCAATTGATAAAATTTTTATCGTTTTGTATTCGCTCATATTATTTAATTAAATCCTCTATTGGCACATCTAACGCTTTGGCGATTTTTTTAAGTATCTCAACAGTGGAATTGGAACCTTTGCCTGTTTTTATTTTAACATAGATTAATCCGTAATAAAAATACATAAATTATCGGCTCAATCATATCTGAGCCGATAATTAAATCATTATTCAACGCACCCCGCACTAAATTTTGCGAGAAAATTTCAAAATCTGCTTATCGTGATATTAATTAAAATAGTGATGGCGATATGCTTCGTCCAATGCGGGAATGGGCTTATTCAGCCCGCGCACATCGCGATTTAAAAAAACAGCAAATTTAGTGCGGGGTTCTGTTGCTGATTATAAAATTTTCTTCGCCTTTGGCTCAAAAATTTTAATCCAGCAACGAAAAATACCTACTCGCCAATTTCACACCGCCTTTTTCTTATCATAATTTGCGGAAGCACTATTTACGATATAGCTGTACTCAGCTAGCACATTTGCGAAAACACTGCTCGGTATTTCACGAGTTTAGTTGGTGTTTGTGTCGTATGTCGAAGTTGTAGACAATCCCCGAAATTTGAAACGGGTATTAGTTCCAGGATTTATGGGATGAATTTTTTGAAGACATCGCCGAGTTTCTCAACAATGCCCACTTTTACATCCTCCTCGTTTTTCACGGGGTTCTTCGAGATTATCGTGCGGGGGGGCGTATAGAGATTTTTTACCGAGTCAATAACGAAATCCAAAAATTTCTTCTGTTCTTCCGCGTGTCCTGAATTAACGTCTTCCTTTAGCAATATCCGATACGATTCGAGGGATCGTGCCACAACCGACTTAAACGAGTACTCTTCTAGATATTCTCGATCTCTGCTGTGCTGGGCGTGAAAGAAGATGGCAGAGTACACAAGCGGAAGAGCCAAGACAAGCTCAAGCCACAGAACCGCAGTAAATCCCATGTTCGCGGTCAATCTCCAAAATGCGAAAAGTGTCACGCAAAGAAGCAGGGCGATGTTCACAAGAAACCAATTTCGCCACATATTTTTTGATTTTTGTAATTCCACCTTCCGTTCTTCAAACACACCAGAGGGCATTTTTTCTCCTATTGATTGATTTGCATCAGGCTCCACCGAAGGATCTATTATTTTCTTTTCCATACTACTTTAAAAAAGAATTAAATTTTCGACTTTTATTCTTACTGTTAAATTATAACACAAAACGATGATGCCTATTTCAAACTATACCTGATACTACTGTCCTGCAGGGATTTGATAAGTATCATTTTTCATCGCACTCTCATAATTTTTTTGCCAATCAAGATATTTTTGGTAATTTTGCTCTGTTTCTCTGTTTGATTTCGCCTCCGGACTTAAATATTTATCCCAAACAAAATATCCTCCCGCGACCAAAATAATAATCCCCAAAAACCCGGCGGCGAATTTCCAATATTTACTTTTACATTTTTCCGGACTTGGTAAAAAATTTTGTTCTTCCATAATTTTTTAAAAAATAAAAGGGGTCATCCCCCTCACAAGGAATTTTTATTATTATATCATATTCGCCAACCCCAAATATGTGGATAACTCAATATCCGCAGTCTTTGACAAATTCTACGCTATAGCGTAGAATTTGTCAAAGAGTATATCTATTTATTTATTCTAAAATGCATTGGAAAGGAATAGCGTTAACTAAAGATACCATTTTAAAAATCGCCTTAGGCGGAGCGTTTGTTTTAGTTTCAATAACATCCCCTTATTTTTTAAATCAAGTCGCCAAAAATTATTTTAAAGAAAAAGATAGAAAGGCAATTTACGCCCGTACTAGAAAATTAAAAGAGTTAGAAAAGAAAAAAATTGTTTCCTTTAAAGAATTAAAAAACGGGAAAATAAAAATTGAGCTTACCCATAAAGGCAAGTTATTCGCGCGAGAATATAATTTGGATAATTTAAAATTAAATAAGCCCAAGACATGGGACAAGAAATGGAGAGTAATTATATACGACATTCCTGATTATCATAAAAAAGCCCGTGATGCTTTTAGGTTTAAAATAAAACAGCTCGGTTTATGTCCGCTCCAAAAAAGTGTTTGGGTTTCACCATATGATTGCTTACCGGAAATTGAATTTCTTTGCGCCGTTTTTGATATTGATATGAATAGCCATGTTTATCAAATTACGACAACTAAAATTCCGAAAGAGCGAGAAATCAGGAAATGGTTTGATCTATAAATCTTACCTATTATTAATATAGATTTAACTTTGACAATTTCTACGCTATAGCGTAGAAATTGTCAAAGAAGATTTAAAACAACTATTAAATAATCACTCCGCCGCCGAGAAGGGCGCCTTTTTTGTCGTAAAACACCGCCGATTGGCCAGGGGCGACGAATTTAACGGGCTTGGCGAATACCAATTTAAACAAAGAATTGTGAATTATCAATGACGCAGGAAACAACGGCTGGCGGTAGCGGACTCGCGCCAAAACCGGGATTTTCAATTTTTTAACTTTTAATTTCTCATCCGACAAATTAACGTTTATTAATTCAACTTCTTTTTTATACAACGCCGGGTTTTCACTTCCTTCGGCGAGAACAAGAGTATTTGTTTTCTTGTTTTTCTCGGCGACATAAAACGGCTGGCTGTCCGCACTCTGCGATTTGCGGCTTGCCACGCCGATGTGCCTTTGCCCAATTGTGTAAAACTGGACACCGCTATGCTCGCCGATTATTTTTCCTTCGGAATCTAGAATTTTACCCTTTTTCTTGGGAATGTATTTTTTTAAAAAATCTTCAAGTTTTATTTTCCCTAAAAAGCACACACCTTGTGAATCTTTTTTGTCTGCGGTTATCAAGCCGGCGGCTTTGGCGATTTTTCTCACTTGCGGCTTCAAATAATCGCCTATCGGGAATAAACAGTATTTTAATTGCTCCTGCGTCAAAGTCCACAAAAAATATGACTGGTCTTTATTTTTGTCCTTAGCGATAGAAAGCAAGAAGCGACATGAGACATGCGACAAGGAAGTTTGTTTTCTTTTTACTTGTCGCTTTTTACTTGTCGCTAATTTAACATAGTGCCCGGTTGCCACGTAATCGGCTCCGAATTTCAACGCGCGCTCTAAAAACAAACCGAATTTTATTTTTTTATTGCACATCACGTCGGGATTCGGAGTCAGGCCCTTTTTGTAGCCGTCTATCATGTATTTAATAACTTTCTTTTCGTATTGTTTACGAAAATCCCAAACGTAAAAAGGAATTTTGAGCTTTTGCGCCACCAAGGCGGCATCGCGGCTATCTCTTTCAGAACAGCCATCCTTTGAATCATAACAGCGCATAAAAACGCCGACCACGTCGTAGCCTTTTTTCTTAAGCATTAATGCCGCGACGCTGGAGTCCACGCCGCCGCTCATTCCGACAAAAACTTTTTTCTTTTTAAGCTTTTTCAACTCTTTCGACATAGGAACCACTCTCGGTGTTTACGCGAATAATATCGCCTTCATTTATAAAAAGAGGAGTGTTTATTTTGGCGCCAGTTTCAATTGTAACGGTTTTCGTGCCACCCTGCGCAGTGTCACCCTTAATTCCGGGCGGCGCTTCAACAACTTTGTAATCAATTTTAACCGGAAGCTCTATGCTAAGAATTTTGCCGTTAAATTTTAACGCCTCAATTTCCAAATTCGGCTTCAAAAAGTTTTCTTTTCCGGCGATTATGCCCGCCTCAAGCTGAAACCTATTTTTTGCATCGTTCGCTTCACAAAACCAAAGCTCGCCGCGATGACTGTAAAGAAATTTTGCTTGTAACTTTTCCATTTCCGCTTCTTCAACTTGGTCGCTCGGCTGGAAAGCGCGTTCAACTACGGAACCGGAAATTAAATTTTTAATTTTTGTTTTCATAACCGGCTTTCTTTGCTGCATACGCAAAAATTCCGATTCAAGCACCGCAAATGGCTGACCGTCTAAAACGATAAAAATTCCAGGTTTTAATTCATTATACGAAAGCATATTTTAGTATTTGGTATTTAGTATTTTGTATTTTGTATTTTGTATTTTGTATAAAGTAAAATTAGAACAGTCTTTTTTGTGATTTTAAATCTTCTTTTTCTTCTTCGCTGAAAATTTTTACTTTGCCGTATTCGCCGTCAAAGCCAGGCTCTATTTTCAATTTCTTTTCACGAACCGCCATAATTCCTTTTACGACTTTTTCATCGGCAACGGTTTTTAATTCTTCAGCGCTCAAATCAATTAAAATTTTTAGTTCCGAGCCGAATGCCTTAATCAATTTTACGTATTCTTCTTTAACTTTTTTAGCGGCAACTCCCATACCATAAACCTCGGCGATAATTTCGTCAAGCGGAATCAAGCTATAATAAGGAACTCTGCCGTCGTAGGTGTTGTAAAATTTTTCTTGTTCAAATTTTATTTCCGGCCTGTCGGCCAATTTTTCAACTCTGTTCATCACGCCAATTATCAGTTTTTTTCCGCATTTCGGGCAAATTCCGTTATGTTTTTTTGTTTCTTCGGGCGAAAAAACAACGCCGCAAGCCCTGTGACCGTCAAAATGGTACCTGCCTTCTTCGGGAAAAAATTCTATTGTCGCGACAAACGCTGATTTACGCTGATTTAAAGCCGACTTACGCTGATTAGGCGATCCGGATTTTATAGCCTCGATAATCCCATTGTACGATAATTCAGTATCAAAAATGTTCGCTTCTCTGCCGATTCTTGGAGCCGAATGAGAATCGGAATTGGAAATCAAAGCGACGTTATCCAATTTTGAAAGACGCCAGTTCATCGCCGGATCGCTCGAAAGGCCGGTTTCAAGAGCAAAAATATTTTTGGAATATTCGCCAAAACATTCTTCTATTGAATCAAATCCCGACATTGAGCCGAAAATGGAAAACCACGGAGTCCATGCGTGCGCCGGAATTATCGCCGCCAAAGGATTGGCGTTGAAAACAATTTTTGCTAGTTCGCGGCAATCAAGCCCCAAAATCGGCCGGCCGTCGGATTTCAAATTACCTATCCAGCCAAGCTGCACATTAATTTTTTCAACGGTTTCAAAATCGGGAGCGAAAATCAAATTATGAACCCTGTAAACTCTTTTTTCGCCTGTAGACGGAGATTGCCGAGAATAGATACTTGAAACTTCCGCGCTCAAAAAAAATCTTGTGTCCGCCAGATTTCCTTTTATGGTCGGTCTTTTATATTCCTGTTTTAATTTAAAAAGCCCGGGCTCCGCAGGCTCTAATTTTTCTTTAAGCTCGGCAAGCCATTGCGGATGAGTAAAATCGCCGGTCGCCATTACCGAAATTCCCTTGTCATCCGCCCAACGGTCAAGTTCTTCCAAGTCCATATCTTTGGATGTCGCGCGGGAATATTTTGAATGGATATGTAAGTCTGCGATAAATTTTGCCATATCAAAAATTAACTTTTTTATTTAACTGCGATGAAACATATTTACTAAAATCCTTTATTTCGCCTAATGATTGCTCATTAATTCCGTGCGCTGGATGACATAAACGTTTCCAATCAACCGCGACAACAAGAGATTTAATTGCTGAGTTAATCAGACGATACCATTTCTTTGGTAAATTATTTAAACACCACTCAGCCGCTGAGTGTTTTGATTTAATTTTTCCGGTTTTTAGGGTATAGAGTATGCGACAAAAAGTTAAAATTACATATACCTTGCTCCAATCTTCTTTGAGGTATTTTCCTGGCCGTTGATTAATATAATCAAACTCTGTTTTTAGGGCGCGCCGGATAGTATCCCGCCCTATATCTGGTACAAACTTTTCGGGATGAGGACCGTAAACTGTTATACCTGTTTGTTTTATATTGAGCCAGGCAATTGGGTTATTGGCATCTGAATCTGCTTCTTTATTAAGCTTGCCATTATAAAATTTAGGGTTTTTTGCCACGCGGTTAGAAAGTAAATTGTTTTTAACCGCATAAGACATTTCCAATCGTTTTGTCAGTTGGTTGTTTTCTTTTAATAATTTTACGTAACATTTTCTAAGCGAGTTAAATTCTTTGTTATTCAAAATTTTATTTGTCACTATCATACAATCTATATCGCTACTTTTAGGCCTAAAACTACCATATGTTAAAGAGCCGAAAACATAAATACCGTAGAGATTGTCTTTTAGTGCCATCAAAAGTCCTTTTTTTATTTTTAACAAAAATTTGGCTATTTCTTTTTGCATATTATTAATTTTAATTTTTCACGTAGTAGCTTGTGGGCGCTAAGGGAATCGGACCCCTGGTCTTCTCGGTGTAAACGAGACGTTTTACCATTAAACTAAGCGCCCATGTGCCCTCGGACAGCCCGCCAGAGGCGGACAGGCCTGCCTGCCCTGCCTACCGGCAGGCAGGCGGCAGGCAGGGAATCTCACTACGTGTCCCTAAGAGGATTCGAACCTCTGGCCTCTTCCTTCGGAGGGAAGCGCTCTAATCCGCTGAGCTACAGGGACTAATATATTAATTCATAAACCAATCCGCCGATAAAAACAAGGATTAAAATATAAGCGAAAACCGGACTTAAATTTTTAAGAAAGACCCTTCCAGTTTTTCTTTTTAAGGATTTCAACCACATCAAACAAATAAAAGCCCCTTCAAAAGCGATAAACACGCCGCCGATGAGACCCGCAAGTTCCAAAAATTTTCGCAACCCAAAAAAATAAAAAAACACAGGCAGAACAACAACCGCGACGCCAGCAATTATTTTGGGAAATTTCAAATCGCATCTCAAAGAATTTTTGACATCCATGCCGACGATAAAATACGAATCCCACAAAGAAACCAGGGCAAAAATCCCGATAAGCGACAAAACAAACGGACTCGCGACGCCGACCAAACCCGAAACCGCGTCTTCGGAAACAACCCTTGAAAGCCCCAAAACGCCGAAGATAAATAAGACGTAAACTAATGCCGGAATTAAAGTGCCTAAAATAATTGATTTCCCCGCGCCGGAAACCGGCTGGTTTGTTTTTTTGAAATAATTGATTACCGCCGGAATCGCCACGCGCCCGCTTAAAGCGAACAAAATTACTCCATATGGGAGAAAGAAATTTTTGAGATTAAAAACGGGCATTGAAATTATTTTATCAAAACCGGCGACACCAAAAACAAAAATCAAAATTGAAATAAAAATAACACCCGAAGTGATAAAAAGTTCTAAAAAAGACATTTTGCGAATTTCCAAAAAAATCGCCGCTGAACCCAAAAACCAAAAAACAATGACGTTTAAAGCACTAAAACCGCCAGGGAAAATAAGATTGAAAAAACTCGACGAAAGGGCGAGATAGGCAATTAATGTTAAAAATAGTCCGAAGACGGAAGAAAAAACCGCCAACCAAAAACCGAATTTGCCAAAATAAATTTTTGCGTAGCCGGAGAAATAATGCTTACTCTCGGTATTTGCCAAAATTCCGTCGGACAAATCGGTTTTAGCAATGATATCGGCGTACATTAAATGGAGTAGAACAAAAACAAATCCAAAAACCGCCAAATAAATTAAGCCCGTTAATGTTCCAGCTTTTTCAAAAACAAAAGGTAGGGCAAAAATACCCGCGCCTATAATCGCTCCAGCCAATAACCACGCCGGTGTAAAAAGTTTCTCGCACATTACTTTATTATAACAGAAAAATTAGTGCCGCGTATTGTTTCTCTTTCACCGTGCTCCGGCATAAATAAATAATAATCGCTCAGCTCATTTATTTATAGTTTCGCCTACGCAATGGTTCAAAAGAAACAATACGCTTTATTTATATCTAAAAAACAAACCTTTTCTTTAGCCAGCGTTTTGGAGCGAGGTTATAAATTGATAAGCGAGAAGCGAAAAACCGGGAAAATCGCGCTGTCTGAATCCCCCCGCCGCAGGCGGGGGTTGAATTCGCAGATTTTCCGTCGGTTTTTTACTTTAAGCGAATACAATTTATCCGAGCGGAAAACCGCTGGTGAGAAAAAGGTTTGTTTAAAAATACACAACAAACTACAAGCCGCGAATTGTTTTCGCTTTATTTTTTCGTAGCCGGTAGTTTGGGGTTTAATTACGCCTCAAAAACTTTGTCTCCTTCTTTAACATGTTCATCCACTTTCATTCCAACTTCCTCACCTTTCTTGGCGCTTTCAATGCTTTTATGATCGTATTGCATTGAGCTGATTGTTTGGCTAAAATCAGTATGCGTGCCCTTAAATTGAATGCTGTCGCCGACTTTCACGGCTTTAAAAAATCTTACGACCGCCACGCCGATTTTATCGTAATAATGAGTAACTTCGCCTATTGGCTTTTTCTCCATAAGTATAATCCTAATCTACGAATTTATCCGAATTTTCGAATGGCTACGAATACTTTTTGTAGTTATTCGAATTTGTTTGTAGATTCGGATGTAATTTGTAGTTTCGGATTGCTTTTTACCGACCTTTCCCGGTAGTGAGCCGAGCGCATCGTCCGGTAGTGAGAGCGTAGCGCTCTACTACTGGACGAACTGGCGTTGCCGCGCTCGGTCTACTACCGGGTTTTCTCTTTTTTTATCAATTCAACGACTTTTGAAATTAATTCTTTCGGGTCACTGGAAAAAACTATTTTGTCTTTCATTTCTTCCGCGCGGTGGGATTTTTGTATTATTTCTTTAAGCAGCTCATCGGTTTCCCACTCGCCGGTTAAAATTCCTATCGGCTTTTTATCTTCAAAAGCGATTGTGAATTCACTTATTGTTCCCATTCTGCCACAACCTACGACAACCGCGTCCGCCGAACGCGTCAAAAGCAAATTTCTGCCGGAATATCCAAAGCCTGTGTAAATAATCAAATTCTGGTAGTCAATCGGCAACTTGTATTCCTCCACGTGTTCTTTTTCGCAATAGGCCGGAGAAATGCCGACTACTATTCCATCAACGCTTTTCGCGCCCTTGGCCGCCCAATATGGAAATCCTGTTGTGGCGCCGTTAACTAAAACGCAGTCCTGTTTTATTATTTCTTTTCCCAACTCTTCGGCTTTTCCAAAAGCCGATTCGCCACACATATCCGTTTCCGCCGCTCCGGAAACGCAAATTTTAAATTTAGGATAATTATTCATAAATGTAATCCCAATCTACGAATTCATCCGAATTTCCGAACGGCTACGAATACTTTTTGTAGTTATTCGGATTTATTTGTAGATCCGGATGTGTTAATTTTCGGATTGCTTCTATTATAGCACAAATTCCTCTCCCGTTGAAGGAATAACCGCTTTAAGCGCCAATTCGTCTTTTATTTTTTGCGCTAAAACCGACATACCCTCTTCTTCGCCCTGGACGATAAAAACTTTTTTCGCGCTAAGGCGCATGGGCCGGAGCCAGTCCAGAAGCTGTCTTTGGTCGGCGTGCGCCGAATATCCGGCAATTGATTTTACTTTACATTTTACCGGAATTTCTTCGCCGAAAATTTTTACCCATTTTTCTCCGTTTAAAATCCGCCTTCCCAAAGAACCGTTAACCTGATAGCCGATGAATAAAATCGCACTTTTGGGGTCGGGCAGATAACGCATTTCATGGTGCAAAATTCTTCCGCCCTGCGACATTCCGGAGCCGGCGATGATTATTTTCGGCGGAGGAACGTTGTTTATCTCTTTTGATTGCTCGGTCGTAAGAGTAGTTTTCAAACCGGGAAAATTGAAAATTGCGTCGCCTTTTTTTAAAAGCTCAATTGCTTCTTCACGGAAATATTCAGTATCTTGAGAGTATTTTCTGTAAACCGAGGTGAGTTTAATAGCCAAAGGGCTGTCCACGAAAACCGGCGCTTTGGGAATACGGCCGTTTTCAACCAAGTCGTTTAATTCAAATAAAAGTTCTTGAGTGCGTTCCATGGCAAAAGCTGGAATCATTAAAGTCCCGCCCGCCTTGGTGATTTCTTCAATGAAATCTTCAAGCATTTCTTTCCTTGCTTCAAGATTTTCGTGCAACCGGTCGCCGTAAGCCGACTCTATCAAAACGTAATCCGCGCTTTCTATTGCTTCCGCATCTTTAATGAACGGCGCGGGCGAATTGCCCAAGTCGCCGGAAAAAATAATCCGTTTTCCGCCGGAAGAAACCGAAATAACGCTTGAACCGAGAATGTGGCCGGCGTCGAAAAACTCAATTTCCAATTCGCCGGCTGGCGTACTGATTTTAAACTTCTCGTGATAATCCACTTTCTTCCACAAACGCATCACATTCCTAACATCTTCAATGTTATAAATCGGATCTTTATTTTTATCGTGGGCTTCTTTACTCAAAACATTTTCAGAATCAAACAAAAGCTCTTCGGCAAAATCTTTGGTCGGCGGAGTTGAAAAAATATCTCCGCGGAAACCGGCTTTGTAAAGCTGGGGCAAACGGCCGATGTGGTCTATATGGGCGTGGGTGATTAAAACCGCCTTGATAGTCTTCGGGTCATACGTAAAAGGCTCAAAATTTATTTTTTCCAAAAAACTGGAACCTTGGTTAAGCCCGCAATCGACAAGCACGCTATCGTCTAATAAATAGTTGGCGCCGGTAACGCTTTTCGCCCCGCCGCAAAATTTAAGTTTCATGCGTAAATTATAGCAAATTTACTTGAAAATAGACACATTTTTGCGGGCTTTACAAAATTGAAAAAATGTGCTATATTATATTCAGCAATATTAAAAGGGGAATAAGGAAAATAATCCTAAGAATAAGGAGGATATATGGCAAGGAGAAAAAAATTCATGTTTTGCGCGGCAGGGATAATCTTTGTTGTGAGCGTGTTGATGTCCATGGCAATACATCGCATCGGCACATTCGACGGAATCGCCGGGATTGAACCGCCGTCATTCTCGATGGCGGTGTTCTCTGTGATAGTGGTCATTGCCATGTTCGCGGGCATGACGGGAATCGCTTTCTTGATTTATCGGATCGCGACCCGGCCCCAAAAACCATGGGGGCGAAAAATGAACTTTTATTGTATAGGAGGACGCCATGACCGAAAAGTTTACATACACCCGTAACTGTTATTGCTGCCCGAAATGCGGCGCGGCCATCCCCGAGCGAGGAGGCATCTGCGGCAACTGCGATGAGCCGCCCGAGCAAGAGGGAACAGGTCATGTGATCAGCGAATCTATGTCCAAGCCCAAGCCTATATTCAAGCCTCTCCCGCCCCTCCCTCCGGGAAAACGGTCAATTATCATCGGAAGAAATTAGCGCATTATCGCGCGGGGCAGGGATATCTACCAAGATTATCCTTGTCCCTTTTTTATTTCACCGCCGACATTTTTCGCAAATCTTCAACTTCGCAAACCAAAATTTTCAAAACATAATCCAAATCTTTTTTTGTTGTTTTTCTTCCAAGAGTCAGCCGTAAAGAGCTGTAAATCAGCTCTTTTTTTATTCCCAAAGCTAATAAAACGTGCGAGGCCGTAAAATCCGAAGAAGTACAGGCGGAACCGGTTGACGCATAAATTCCGTGAAGGTCTAAACGCAAAACTAATGCCTCGCCCTCAACGCCCGGAAACAAAAGGTTAACATTATTGGGTAATCTCTTTTTGACATCACCGTTCAATTGGCAATCCTTAACGGATTTTAAAATATTTTCTATGAAATAATCGCGCAAAGCCGTGAGCCGACGGCTTTCTTTTATTCTCATTTTTTCAGTCAACTTCAACGCCTCGACGAACCCGACAATCAAGGCTGGGTTTTCCGTACCCGCCCTTAAATTATTCTCCTGTCCGCCACCAATAATTATCGGCTCTACTTTTATGCCCTTTTTCAAATAAAGACAACCTACTCCTTTTGGCCCGTAAATTTTTGAGCCGTTCAAAGTAAGAGCATCAACGTCAAGCTTTTTTACATCTAACAGCAAAGCACCGGCAGCTTGGCAAGCATCACAATGAAATGCAGGGAGCATTTCATTAATTTTCAATTTCCAATTTTCAATTTTCAATTTTTCCCTCCGATATTCTTTGATAATTTCCGAGATTTCTTTAATCGGCTGGATTGTTCCAATTTCATTATTGGCATACATTATTGAAACCAGAATCGTTTTTTCATTTAAAGCTTTTTTTAATTCATCCAATTTAACTATCCCATTTTTATCAACATTCAAATAAGTTATTTTAAAGCCTTTTTTTTCAAGCGCCTTTGCCGATTCTAAAACCGCCTTATGCTCTATTTTTGAAACGATTATATGATTGCCGAATTTTTTGTACGCCCGGGCGATTCCGAAAATCGCCAAATTCGCCGATTCCGTTCCCGAACCAGTGAAAATAATTTCTTCGGGTAAAACGCCCAAGATTCCGGCGGTTTCGCACCTCGCTTTTTCAATGGCATTTTTGGAAATCTGGCCAAGTGAATGCAAAGACGAAGCATTGCCAAAAAACTCGCCCAGATACGGCTGCATTTTTTTAAGCACCGCTGGCTCAATATATGTAGCGGCAGCATAATCAAGATAGATATTTTTTCCCATTTAAATTACAATAACAATAAAGGAGCATTTTTTCAATGAATTCAAATTTATTCTTAAACATATTTGATAATATCTCTTTCGGCCTAAAAGATATTTTTGATATTCTTATTGTCGCGGCTCTTATTTACTTAGCCATCGTTGTTTTTCAAAGAACAAAATCCGCGCCGATTATCGCCGGAATTATTGTTCTCTTTATAATTTACAGTTTAAGCATTTTCTTCAATCTTGAGCTTACCGAAAAAATTTTCCGTTCAATTTTTGGATTTTTTCTTATAATAACGGCGATAATTTTTCAAAAAGAACTGCGAAGATTTTTTGAAATTGCCGGCATTATAGGATTAATGAACAAACAAACCCCTTTATACGAAGACCTAACAAAAACCATTGTTAACGCCGCTGAAATTTTTATCAGAAAAAAAATAGGCGCTTTAATAGTTTTTCCCGGCCTGGAAAGCATCGACCGGCATCTTGAAGGAGGCTATTACCTTGCGGGAAGAATTTCCGAACCTTTGCTATTGAGTATTTTTGACCCGTCTTCGCCGGGCCACGACGGAGCCGTTATTATTGAAGGAGATAAAATTAAAAAATTCGCTACTCATCTGCCATTGGCCGAAAACGTCAGAGCGGTGAGAAATTTCGGCACCCGGCACAGAGCGGCTCTTGGCTTATCTGAAGTGTCCGACGCACTGATAGTGGCGGTTTCAGAAGAAAAAGGAACTGTTTCTATTTGCCGGGATAAATCTTTTAAAACACTGCAGAATGCCCAAGAATTAAAAAATATTTTAGATGATTTTTTTGAAGAGAAATTTCCTCAAGACAAAATGGCTAATTCTAAAAAATGGTTAAGAAAAAACACTCCCCAAATAATACTGTCTCTATTTTCGGCCTTGGTAATTTGGCTAATTTCCAAGTGATTCTTCAACTATTTTCTTTTCATCCCACGGAATTTTTTTGCCGTCTTTAACGCACATCCAGACTTCTCCGCCCTTGCCGGTTAAAACAACCGCGTCGCCTTTTCCCGCCAGAGAAATCGCTTTTTTAATAGCTTCTTCACGGTCAATAATTTTATATACCACTAACTTATTTGATTTTTCTCCGGTTACAACAATTCCTTCGCCGACTTGGTTTATTATTTCAATCGGCGGTTCATCGTACGGGTCTTCGTTTGTTAAAATAATTTTGTTACAATATTCAGCCGCAACCCTGCCCATCGCCTGTCTTTTCCATTTGTCCCTACCTCCGCCTTGCGAACCGAACAAACAAATCATTTTTCCTTTTGGAGATTTTATTTTTGATTCAATAACTGCTTTATAAACAGCCTCCAAACTTGCCGGCTCGTGGGCGTAATCCACTACAACGTTAAAACCATTTGTTCTAATCAATTCCAGTCTGCCGGGTGGCGGTTTTATCTGCGTCATAGCTTTTTTAATTTCCGAAAATTCTACGCCTTGAGACAAAACAAAACAAATTGCCGCCACGGCATTATAAATGTTAAATTTCCCTATTAACGGCATTTTTATCTCTTCGTTGTTTAATAAAAAACTTGTTCCGCTGGAACTGGATTTTATTTTTGTTATTTGATAAAGGTTACCGATGCCGCTTGCGGGCAATTTAAGGCTTGAGGTAAAAACATATTGATTTGGAATTTTCGGCGCTAAAAAATAACCGACATTCGCATCGTCTAAATTATAAACCCCCACGCTATTTTCCTTTTTCGCCACTTTTTCAAACAGTTTTACTTTCGCCTCGCGGTAATTTTCAAAACTGCCATGCCTTTCAATATGCTCCGGCGACAAGTTGGTAAAAACCGCCGCGTCATAATCTATAAATGCATGACGGTATTGCAAAATCCCTTCCGAAGACGTTTCAACCACCGCGTATTTACAGCCTTCCCTTGCCATTTTCGCCAGTAATCTTTGAAGTTGAAACCTACCGAGCATTGTCTGTTTTGAAGAATTTATCCATTCTTTTTCGCCGATTTTGAAAAGAACCGTTGTCGCCATGCCGGTTTTTATTCCGGCGGAATTCAAAATCTGGGCGATTAAATAAGAAGTTGTGCTTTTCCCTTTTGTCCCCGTGACGCCCACGACAAACATTTTTTTTGCTTGCCCGCCGAAGCTTCGGCGAAGGCGGGAAGGAAAGCCGTAAGCCAGCGCGCCAAAATACGCCAGGCAAAAATGATATACCGGCTGCACTAGCCCGAAAATTTTCGCCGGGATTATTTTTTTAATTATGCGTAAAATTTGTTCCATTTATCTCCCGCTTAATATCTTGAGCGCGGCCTTCAATCTTTCCTGTAAAGTTTTTATTTTCGGAGAAATTTTTTCGGCCGCTTCGCGAATTTGTTTTTGTTTATAACCTAAAGTTTTCAAAACTTCTTCAAGTTCCAAATCAATTTCAAAATTATCGTCTGAATCCGAAAACTTTTGATTTTTTATTTTATCGCTCAATTCCAAAATTATCCTGTTGGCTTTTTTAGCGCCGATTCCGGCGGTTTTCGTTAGAATCTCGCTCTTGCCGCGGCTGATGGCGCTTAAAAGATTTTCCGCTTTCATTTCGGACAAAATCTTCAAAGCCGCTTTCGGCCCGATGCCGTTTATAGAATTAAGCATTTCAAAAACATCGCGCTCTTTTTCATCGAAAAATCCGTAAAGCTCAAAACCGTTCTGCGAGCTATAAAAATAACAAAGAAGGTTTACCTTTTCCCCTATTTTGGGCAATTTTTGAAAAGTTTTTTGGGTTACTAAAACTTTAATGCCCAAACCCATAATATCAACCGCCGCAAATTGGCGGGTTTTGGCAATTAATTTTCCCGAAATTGAATAAATCATATTTAACTCATTTTAAGACATTCTAGTTGACAGAGCAAATAAGAAAAGATAAAATTCTCTTATGCCAATAATTCAATCAGCGAAAAAAGCTCTGCGGCAAAATATCCGCCGGCGCAAAGCAAACGTCAAAAAGAAAACCGAACTAAGAACGGTTGTTAAGCAATACAAAAAACTGATAGCCTCGGGAGAAAAAGACAAAGCCAAAGAATACCTTTCAAGCGTTTATAGAAAATTTGATAAAACCGCCAAGTCCAAATTAATAAAGAAAAATAAGGCTTCCAGAATGAAATCCAGGCTTTCTAAATTACTTAAGTAAAAAACCCCGCTGTAAGCGGGGGGTTTTATTTATGGTTTAACCCAAGCTTTTTCATTAATTTGTATGAATCCGCGAATTTTGCGTATCCGCGCCATGAAATCAACGCGTTATTACTGTGCTTTCTTCTCATAAATCGCCTAACCGTGGATTTTCGCAAAAAGCGTTTTCCGCCGCGCAAAACATATCCCAAAAAATCAATGCCCATATTTATCGGAAAAATTTCCGCCTTTTTCGGATGCAGTTCCAATTTAAGCCGTTCCGCCAGAAATTTTTTGATTTTTTCTTTATCGCCGCGAAGACGGCTTTTATCATTGCCCAAAATCAAAAAATCGTCCATATAACGGGCATAATACCTTTCCCGCAAAACTCGCTTTATAAAATGGTCCAGTTCGTTTAAATAAATATTGGCGAATAGCTGGCTGGTAAGGTTGCCTATTGGAATTCCCCGCGGATTACTATTAATCACTTCGCGAAGCAGCCACAAAACATTCTCATCTTTGATTTTCTTTTCCAACAATTCCAAAAGTATTTCGTGGTTCACGTTATCAAAATACTTGGAGATGTCGCACTTTAAGCAATAAACCTGCCCCGTTAGATGACGCGCCCCGTGGATATCTAACGGAGTTCGCGCGGCCCGTCTCTCTCTCTCTCTCTCTCTCTCTCTCTCTCTCTCTCTCTCTCTCTCTCTCTCTCTCGGGCCCGCATTCAAAGATTTGATAAAATTTTCAAGCCTTTTCACCGCCGCGTGCGTTCCCTTCCCTTTACGGCAAGCGTAAGAATCGTATATTAAACTTTTTTCGAAAATCGGCTCAATAATATTACAAATTGCGTGATGAACCACGCGGTCGCGAAATAATGGCGCTTTGATAAGGCGTTTTTTAGAATCGGCGACTATAAATTCACGATACCCGCCATGTTTATATGTTTTATCTAAAAGCTCGCGCCGCAATGCGAGCAAATTTTCTTCCAAGCGGCAGCCAAACCTCAAAACGGAAGCGCGATAGCGTTTGCATTTCCGCGCTCCGAGATAAGCGCTGTAAAGATTTTCAAAAGAAGCTATTCTGACAAACATAATAAAAAAATCCTCTTACCCCGCGCCGGGGCTTAATTAATTAAGCGACGGCGCGAGGAAACGGATTTGTATTTTCTCTTTCACCCCGCAAGGCGGAATTACCGAAGAAGGAATAAAATCTGGGGTTTTCAAGCTCGCTCTTTTTTTATTTTTGAAATAAAAATAAAAAAAGATTCAGGCAAAGAAAAATCACTGAAGCGGGCGCACCGAAACCCGACATTGTTGTTCGTATTGCCCGTGTCTCAATTCAAGTTCAGTGTGAATGCTCCGGCGTTAGACCCATTGTTCCAATTGCCGCCGCGGATGAAGACACGGCTTTATTTATTGATTCTATCCCTCCGATATTTTCTTGTTAAAAACATATAAAAACATCGGCATATTTAAAACTTTTTCCACCATGCTCCCAATAATTTTCCCATTTCAACAAGTTTTTCGGAGGCGACTTGATAATGCGCCGTGCTTATTCCGCCTTCCCTATTTAATTCATGCCCCGCTCTTATCAAAATTTTAATTATTTCCAATATCGCCAAACATTCAATAATTTCTTCGTTTTTATTATTTCTGGATAAATTCGCCCTTACAATTTGTTTTAACAAATTCAACGTTTCGTTTTCCAACTGTATTCCAATGCTATATTTATGGACTTTCGCGAGATGCCTGATAACCGCTTTTTGCCAAATAAAAAAATCGTAGGTTTTCTGAAATACTATAAGATTTTCTATTGGCATAGCGACAAAACGACGTTAGATTCCTTAGACATTAGATTTTAGATTAACTACTGAAAACCCCTTCAGCGGGCGCACCGAAACCCGACAGTGCCGTTCGTATTGCCCGTGTCTCAATACAAGTGCAGTGCGAATGCCCCGGCGGGAGACCCAACGCTCCAATTGCCGCCGCGGAGGAAGACAGTTGTTGATTTACTTGTCCCGTTTTTCCATGTATAGACTTGCCCAACGCCTTGAGTAGAATTCCAATCAGTGTTTGACGAACCAACGCTATTTCTAACGACATCCGCTGTCCAACTTGAAACATAAGGCGCGGTCGTGTTCCCATATTGGCACCAGCCCCAATTATCAACGGCATCCGAACAAGCGGGCAAAGGATTGAATACATTTGTGAGGTCGCCGACATTATTAACGCTTCTTTGAACATGCTCCCAGACATTGCCCGCCAAGTCCCAAATAACACTGCCGTTTGAAAGAGTAAGAGTTCTTCTTTGGTTGCCCGTGGAATTGCCCGTGCCGGAGTATCCTTGAGTGTCGTCTTTGTCGGCTTGGAGGGCGACATAAGGCGTGCTGTCGTTATGTCCAGAATAAAGATAACCCGAACCTACGAAAGTTGACCAATTAGAGTTTACTTGCTCAGCGTTTCTGGCAATTGTCATCCACTCGTCATTTGTTAGAAGATGGGCGCCGATGTTTTGGCAATAAGTTAAAGCGGTATTGTGGGAGATATTGGCAATTGGATAGCCGTTCACGGCGGAAGCGGGATATTTCGTTCCCGTGCAGGCCGTGGTGGAATTACTGTATGTATTGTAACCGGTATCAGGAGTTGTTAAGGGCGTATTTGTGGTTGAATCAACACACTTGGCTTCATATTTCATAACCCAGAAATCTGAAGTTCCAAAAGAGCTGTTGCCCGGAACTTTTATCCAATTATCGGGAAAAATTATGGGACCAAGAGCGAGGTCTGAACCAAGTTCATAAGAATTGACCGAAGGGCCTCCGTCTTTAACCGCCATTGAAAGATTTTTTGAAGATTCAAACTGGGCTTTGAGCTTCCAACTGCCTCCGGTTACGTATGAATAGTAATTTCCCGTTGATGTTGTATTTGTCGGGTCTGTCGGCAGCGAAGATATTGTATTGCCGAAAGATATGTTTGAAAACGGAACCGGAATCCAGCCCGTACCGTCTGTTTTTCGAAGATTGATTTCCGTAACGCAAGCGTAGCTCCAACCTGTTGGAAGAGTTGGAAGGCCAAGATTGGCGCAGGTTGATGAAGAATCGGATATGGAAACGTATACCGTGTTTGCCGAACCCATTGTCGTGCCACCGTCAGCTTGATAAAAGCCAATTGATTTGTGGACTACTTGAAGGTCCGACATTCTGGTTGAATCTCTGGCTGATTTCATATACTCAGCCGGATTGATGACAATGACTATCACAGCCGCCAGAATAGCCAATATTGCGATGACGATGACGAGCTCTATCAATGTAAAAGCATTTGATTTCATTTCAATAATAGATAAATTATACCATAAACATATTGAAAGATTAATAAATAAAAAATCCCGCACGAAACGGAATTTTTTATTCTTATGCCTTATACCTTATTTCTTATTCTTTCCCTCCTCCCATCGCTTTCAGCGACAATCCGATTCTTCCGTTTTCAACCTTCACCACTTTCACCCTAACAACATCTCCAAGCCTTACCACGTCTTCAACTTTTTGGACAAAGCCATTTTTAAGCTCGGACACGTGAATCATTCCGTCTCTGCCGCCGCCCAAACCTACGATTGCGCCGAATTCCATAATTTTTATTATTTCGCCTTCAACTATTTCTCCGATTTGAAATTGATGCGTAATAATTTCTATTTGCTTGGCCGCCGCCTTGGCGATTTCTTTTGTCGCGCCGGCAACAAAAACTTTTCCGGTTTGTTCAACGTCAATACTCAAAGCTCCGGTCGAACTGATTATGCCATTTATCACCTTTCCTCCCGGACCGATTACTTCGCCGATTTGCTCCGGGTCAATTTGCATTGAGATAATGCTCGGCGCGTAAGCCGAAGTTTCGGCTCTTGGTTTTTCAATTACGGATTTCATAACGCCCAAAATTTCCAGCCGGGCTTTTTTAGATTGCTCAAAAACTTCTCCCAACACATCAGCAGTAACGCCTTCTATTTTAACGTCCATTTGAATGGCGGTAATGCCTTCTGTTGTTCCAGCAATCTTACAATCCATATCTCCATAGTGGTCTTCCGGGCCCTGGATATCGGTAAGAATTTTGTATTTTTCTTTGTCGCTCATTAGGCCCATCGCTATTCCGGCAACCGGTTTTTTAATTGGTACGCCCGCGTCCATTAAAGCCAAAGATGAAGCGCAAGTTGTTGCCATTGAAGACGAACCATTTGATGAAAGAATTTCCGAAACCACCCGAATTGTATAAGGGAATTCATCTTGTGAAGGGAGCATTGAACGCAAAGCTTTTTCCGCCAAAGCGCCATGTCCTATTTCACGCCTGCCCGGACCGCCTAATCTTCCGGTTTCGCCGGTTGAATAAGGCGGAAAATTGTAATGAAGCATAAATCTGCGCTTATAAGAAAGCTCCATACTCTCAACAAGCTGTTCCGATCCCGGAGGAGCCAACGTAACCACTGCCAAAGATTGAGTATCACCCCTTTGGAAAAGCGCTGAACCATGAAGACGTCTGAATAAACCCACTTCGCCGTAAAGCGGCCGAAGCTCGTCGTTTTTCCTGCCATCGGGTCTTTTCCCTTCTTGTAAAAGTTTGGCGTGAACAAGTATGTCTAATTCTCCTTCGAATATCGCGTCTACTTTGCCGATAAAAGAATCCTCAACTCCGCCCTCGGCCAAATTAACTTTCAAATCTTTTTTAAGAGAATCCAAATTATTTTGTCTTTCGGTTTTTGCGGAAACATAAACCGCCTCCTCGAGCTTGCCTTTCAAAAATTCTCTTACCTTGCCCTTCAATTCCGACAAATCATCAAATTTGAATTCAATTTTTTGCTTGCCGATTTTTGAAACCACGTCTTTTTGGAAAGCGATAAGCTTTTTCATTTCCTCGTGGGCGATTTTGAAAGATTCAATAACTTCTTTTTCTTGCGTTTCGTTGCCGGCAAGCTCTATCATATTTATTTTATCGTAAGCTCCCGAGACAAAAGCTTCAAACGCAATATTTTCTTTTTCTTTAAGGCTAGAATTCAAAGGATTGATTTCTGTTTTGCCGTCTTTAAAGCGCGCAAGTCGCGTTCCCGCCACCGGACCGTTCCACGGAATATCCGAAATCGCCAAAGCGGCCGAAGCCGTTATTAAACCTATAAAGTCGGCGTCGTTTTCTTCGTCATAAGATAAAATTGTAATGACGACTTGAACGTCTCTGCGGAGTCTTTGGTCGAAAAGCGGGCGCAATGTTCTATCTATTAATCTACCCGACAAAACCGCTTCTTCTGAAGGCCTGCCTTCACGTCTTATAAATCTGCTGCCAAGGATTTTTCCGGCGGCATAAAATCTTTCCTCATAATCAACCGTTAAGGGAAAATAGTCGGTGTTTCTTTCTTCCTTGCCCATGGTAACGGCAACTAAAACCGACGTGTCGCCGTAAGTGCCCAAAACCGCGGCGTTCGCCTGACCGGCCAAATCCGAAGTTTCAAGCGTTAAAGTCCTGCCCGCTACTTCTGTAATAAATTGTTTTCTGTTTAAGTTCATACCCAGTAACACTACTTTAACTCAATCACGATAAATCGTGATTATACAAAAAGTAATGTTGATTAGTTTATTATTTTTATCCCAGAAACTATCATTGCTTTCATTTTCAACAGAAAATGGAACATTAAAGTAGTGTTACTGGGCATATTCCGTAAACACGCGAAATCGCGATAGGGTTTTAGGAGACTTTGCCCGAAGAGCAAGTTTCTATTCAATTCCCATGCCTAAAGCATGGAAACTCAATAGAAATTTGCGCTCCTTCAATATACAAAACCTTTAAAATCAATCGCTTCTTCCGCGTTTTATTTTTTTAATATTATTCTTGGTTTCTTTTCTATATCAATGAACGAGTCCGCCACCTCCTTCAATTTTGCGGAGGCACTCCTGCCGAAAGCCGCGACCTCAACCTCCTTGCCTAAGCCCCATTTAAGGTACTCGACCAAGGGAATAAAGTCTCCATCTCCGGTAACTAGAATCACGACGTCAATGGAATTCGCCATTCTTATGGCGTCGACCGCCATTCCAACGTCCCAATTCGCTTTTTTCATTCCACCAGGAAAGATTTGTAAATCTTTCACTCGGAGCTCAATTCCGTTTTTTTCAAGCACTTCAAAAAAAGACGCTTCGCCAAAAGCCGTTTCACTTTTAACCACGTATCCCATCGCGCGGATAAGGCTACGGCCGGCGAGAAGCTCTTTAAGAAGTTCGCGGTAATTAACTCGCGCGGAATAAAGGTTTTTCGCGGAGTGATAAAGATTTTGGATGTCTATAAAAATTCCAACCCTTTGGGATTTATGAATCATACCCGGTAGTAGAAACTCGACTGCGCAAAACAAAGCGAGCCGAATAATCTTTGTTTAATTCAATATATTTCATTATGATGGTAATCTGAAAATTTCTCAAAAAATTTATTTTGCGAGGCGAGCTTATGTCGAGTTTTCACTACCGGGCATTTTTATTTCTTTAAACCAAGACTTTTCACCATTGAAGCGTGACTTTTGGGATTTGTTTTTGCCAAATAGTCCAAAAGCTTTTTTCTTTTTGAAACCATTTTCAAAAGTCCCCTTCTTGAATGATTATCTTTCGGATGATGCTTCAAGTGGTCAACAAGCTCAAGAATTTGTTTGTTCAAAAGAGCCGCCTGAACTTCGTTTGAGCCGGTGTCTTTTTCGTGCGTCCGAAAATCTTTTATTAAATTTTGCTTTTTGCGCGTAGTAAGCATATTTTTCATTATAATTAATTTTGTTTTTAAGTCAACGCCTATTAAATTTTTAGTCATTTATAGTAAAAGTTTTTACTTTGAGGAATTTATATAAATAAAAATGGTCGGAACAGCTCGAGCTTGCTCCGACCACATCCTACCGCCTTCTCCGCCTAGCGAAGGATTATTCGTGGCGGCCGATTTCCGTCCAAGGTTACACACTGGATTCTACCATTTTTCGCTTTGTAAACGACCAAGTGAGCAACATCTTTGACGACCTTTTTATTGCCCGCATCATCGGCAACGTAGAGACGGTCAAATCCCCCTAGTCCGCTGAGATAGAACTTTTTGTAAAACAGAATCTCGCCGAAATCCTCCTCCTGTTGTACGGCGTAGACAGCCTCTTGTTTTGACGAAACGCCGTCGCCGCCGCATCCGCAAACCGAGAATAATGCCATCACCGCCACAATCGCCGCCAGTAGAACAAAGCATCTGTTTTTCATTTTTAAAGACCTCCTTTTCTTGGGTTAAATTTCGCCATATTTAGCGATAAAGCTATTATACCATAAAAATAATACATGTCAATAGCTCTAAAATACTTGACTATTAACTATTTCCTGATTACTATTCTATTTATTATGCCCGGTAGTGAATCCACGATAAATTCAGACCAATTTGTTTATCTTACCACCGGAGCAAAAATAAGATTATTTATCCAAAATTAATTGATTTAACCGCGATTAGCTGAATTAATAAATTGCTATCGTGGATCTACTACCGGGTATGATATTAAGCGCGACAAAAAAGAATAATTCCTATGTAGCCCATGTTTTGAAAAGCGACCCCGATTCTATTCCGTTTTTAAGAGACGGCGAAATAGTGGACGCGAAGCTTATGCAAAAAAATCCCCGCTCGGCTTATTTTGATTTGGGCAAGTTTGGCACTGGCGCGGTTTACGGCGTGGAATTTTCAAACGCCAAATCAATTTTTAAAGAACTTAAAATCGGCGAAGCGATATCGGCGAAAGTTTTGAGCGCCGAAGATGAAGACGGACATGTTGAACTTTCGCTTGCCAGCGCCCATCACCAGAAAAACTGGCAAAAACTTAAAGAGGTCAAAGACAGCAACGAACCGATTATGGTAAAAATCATCGGCGCGAATAGCGGCGGATTAGTGGCGAACGTTAATGAAATCAAAGCATTCCTTCCGGTTTCCCAGCTCGCAGGAGAACATTACCCGAGAGTTGACGATGCCGACAAATCAAAAATTCTCCAAGAATTAAGAAAGCTCGTTGGCGAAGAAATAAAAGTCAGAATATTGGACATCAACCCCAGAAATGAAAAATTGATAATTTCGGAAAAAGGCGCTTTTGAAAACGACCTCAAAGAACTTCTCGCCAAATACAATGCGGGAGACGTTGTTGATTGTATTGTTTCGGGCATTGCCGATTTCGGAGTTTTCGTAAAATTCATAGACAATCCGGCAATTGAAGGCCTTGTTCACATCGCCGAGCTTGAATACAAAGTAATAGATAATCCTAAAGAAATCGTCAAAATAGACGAGCAGGTTAAAGCTAAAATAACCGAAATAAAAGACGGCCGGGTTTTCCTTTCAATCAAAGCCCTTAAAACCGACCCGTGGGAAAATGTAAGCGATAAGATAAAAGAGGGTGAAAAAGTTGAAGGTTTTGTTTATAAATTCAACCCGTTCGGCGCGTATATCAATCTTGAAAACAATCTACAAGGAATGATTCACATCACCAATTTCGGCGGAGCAGAAGAAATGAAAAAATCTTTGGAACTCGGCAAAAAATATAAATTCCTCGTTGACTCCATAAAAACCAAAGAACGAAGAATCTCCTTAAAGATGGCGTAAACGTCATTAAACAAATCTTTTCCCGCCAGCCGGTTTTCAGCTCGGATAAATTGTATTCGCTCAAAATAAAAAACCGACGGAAAATCTGCGAACTCAACCTCCGCTTCGCTTCGGGATTCAAACAGCGCGATTTTCCTGCTTTTTTCACTTTTCGCTCATCAATTTATGGCCTCGTTCCAAAAGGCTGGCTACGGAAAAGATTTGTTTATATTTTAAATTAAGATAGAAAAATCTTTTCGCAGTGAGTATCGCGGAAAGCGTCTTAAATTGAGCGAGCGAGTAGCCGATTTACGGGGCGACCCCGAGCGAAGGCGAACAGGGTCGCAAATCGGCGTATATGAGCGAGCCTTCAATTTGACGCTTGGAGCGCCTACGAACGAGGAAAGATTTTTCTGTATTAAGGTATAATAATTTTAAAAATTAAGTGTATAATAAATATATGAAGTCTTTGTCAAAAAATATTTTTTGGGCGATTACCACGCTTTTGCTGATTTCTTTTATTTTCTCGCTTTTTTACGCCGAACAAAAAACGCCCGTTGTTTTAAGCATCGACCAACTGGTGTCCAAAATAAATTCCGGTGATGTTTCAAAAATTGCCGTCAACGGCAACGATCTGATAATTACATTAAAAGATAATTCTTCGGCTACATCAAAAAAAGAAACCGAGATCGGACTAACGGAAACTTTGAAAAATTACGGCGTTGATTCTAAAGCGCTCCAAAAAGTAAATTTCGGAATCCAAGACGAATCCGGTTGGCGTTTTTGGGCGGGAATTTTAATTCCCTCAATTCTTCCACTTTTGATAATCGGCTTTTTCTTTTGGTTCACTTTCCGCCAGGCAAAAACCGGAATGAGCCAGGCGTTCACTTTCGGTAAGGCTAATGTCAAACTCTTCGCCCATTTTAAAGACAAAATAACTTTCAATAATGTCGCCGGTCTTAAAGAGGCAAAAGAAGAATTGCTTGAGGTTGTTGATTTTTTGAAAAACCCGAAAAAATATCTTGAAATCGGCGCCAGAATTCCGCGGGGAGTTTTGCTTTTGGGCAGTCCGGGCACGGGAAAAACTTTATTGGCTCAAGCAGTCGCAGGCGAAGCCCAAGTGCCTTTTTTCCATATTTCCGCTTCGGAATTTGTTGAAATGTTCGTCGGCGTAGGCGCGGCAAGAACCCGCGACGCTTTTGACACAGCTAAAAAAGCCGCTCCCAGTATACTTTTTATTGATGAAATAGACGCCATCGGCAGAGAAAGAGGAGCCGGAATCGGCGGAGGCCATGACGAAAGAGAACAAACCTTAAACCAGATATTGGTTGAAATGGACGGCTTTGACAGAGAGACGCAAGTCATCGTTATAGCGGCGACAAACCGGCCGGATATTTTAGACCCCGCGCTTCTGCGCCCCGGAAGGTTTGACCGCCGTATTATTTTAGATATGCCGGGCATCAACGACCGTGAAGAAATTTTGAAAATTCACAGTAAGGGAAAAATGTTGGCAAAGGATATTAATCTTCGCCGAGTGGCTGAAAGAACTCCCGGATTTTCCGGCGCGGAACTTGCGAACCTTATGAACGAGGCTGCTATTTGGGCTGCGCGAAAAAACCAAAAAGAAATAAATCAGCAAGACGTTCTTGATTCCATTGAAAAAGTTTTGCTTGGGCCAGAACGCCGCAGCCGGGTTATTTCAAATAAAGAAAAAGAAATCACCGCGTACCACGAAGCCGGCCACGCGTTAATCGCCACAAGTTTGAAAAACGCCGACCCGGTCCATAAAATTTCTATTATCAGCCGCGGACGAGCCGGAGGATACACGTTAAAAATGCCTATTGAAGATGAAAATTTGCGGACGAAAAACCAATTCATGTCAGATCTGGCAATTCTTTTAGGAGGCTATGTTTCCGAAAAAACGATTTTCGGCGATATTTCAACCGGCGCATCAAACGACCTGCAAAGCGCTTCGGAAATTGCCAGAAAACTTATTACTAAATTCGGAATGTCGGACAAGCTTGGGCCGATTACTTACGGCAAAACCGAAGAAATGGTTTTCTTGGGCCATGAAATTTCAACCGAGAAAAATTATTCCGAAAAAACCGCGGCCGAAATCGACGGCGAAGTAAAAAGCTTTATGAACAAAGCCCTTATCTCAGCGCAAAAAATAATTTCTTCCAGAAAACACGTTCTTAAGGCTATCGCCCTAAAACTTATGGAAAAAGAAACGCTTGAACGCGAAGAATTTGACAACCTTATAAAAAGCTTTAAATTGAAACAAATAAGTATTTAAATCCCAAATAATAAATCACAAATTACAAACAAATTCAAAATTCTAATGTCCAAAATTATAAACGTTTCGGATTTAGAGCCTTGATAATTGGATATTATTTGTGATTTGGTGCTTGTAATTTGGAATTTCGACATGGGCATGTAGCTCAGTGGTAGAGCATGCGCCTTATAAGCGCAGGGTCGCAGGTCCGATCCCTGCCATGCCCACTAAATAGTTCGAGTCCAAGTGGACGCACTACCAATAGTCGCTTGCCGCACAAAAAAAATCCGCCCATTTCGGGACGGATGTTTTTTTATTTCCTATTCTGATTTTTCCGGTTCCTGAGTTTCAGAAGGGGTGGCTTCCGGAGAAGCAACTTCTTCTTTTTCTTCAGTTGCTGGAACACTGCAAGTTGGGCAAACACATTCGCCTTCTTGCTCGGCGGTAAAACCGCATTTCGGGCATTTATAATCCATATCTTTGTTTTTAAATTAATTTCACTGCGGCTACGACTATCGCCGATCTGACTTCAATAACCATTATAGATAATTAAAAACCTAAAGTCAAAAATAATGCCTAAATTTTTTAAAAAAACAGCCCGTTCTCGCCAAATATCGACAAGAACGAGCTTCCCCGTTTATTCTGTTTTTCATCTGATAGCCTCCGCATAAACCAAAACAGCTTTCACGTATTCGTCGCTACGGTTATAAGCGAAGACCGCCTTCTTTTTTCTCTCTGAATCACTATTTTTCCAACCATGACGTTTAAGATAATTTGCCGCGCTCGCCATGGCATCTTCGAAAACAAACAAATCCGCCCTTCCATCTCCGTTGCCGTCAACAGCATAAGCCAAAAACGATGTCGGCACAAACTGGCATAATCCGAACGCGCCAGCCCACGAACCCCAAATATTTAGAATGTCCAACTGGTTCCGCGAACTAAGCAAGAATAAATTTACCAGCTCTTTCTCCGCCCATTCTGACCTGCGATTCTTCAAAATTGAAAACGTCAGCAAGGCATTGAAAACACGGTATTTGCCTGTGTCCTCCCCGAAATTAGTTTCTATTCGGAAAATAGAAGTTAATACTTCCCTTTCAACCCCGTACCGCTTTTCAATCCCGGAGAAAATATTGTCATTACTTTTTAAGACGTTCCTGCCGCGCCACAGCGATAAAAAGTTAAGCAATCCGAATTCCGGGCCGAAATAACTTAACCGTTTTCCCTTTGCATCCAGCTTTTTCAACAACTCAGGCTGTAGGGCGACTCGCGGGTCGGAGAGAATATTTTCAATTTCCGATTTTTTAATTTCACCCGCAAGCTTTTTCGCTAGCCTGTTAGTAATCCCAGAGAATTCATTTCCCTCGGATTCCCAGACACAAACCAATGAAAAAGCGAAAAACGCCATCAATACAATCAGAATAACAAACGCTAATCTTTTCATAAACCACCATCCTTTCCTTATATTTTTGTTAAGTTTCAGTTTTTGTCTATTACTTAAATTAAAAATAGCAATGTTTTATTATAAAAGCAAACTTGACTTATTTATATAATTTATGTATAAGTTTGGTATCGTTCAAATCCGAACGAAATAGAACTTTTCAAGAAAGGAGTTAAAGATGGAACGAAAACCAGCACATATTGTCATATCAGAATTACTCGAAGGCACAGTCGCGGCAATGGTCAGGGAATACGAAGTCATGGGCAAACCCGATACTATCTACAAGGCTGAGCTAACGGGGAAGATAGTTATGGGAATCGAGACCCTGAGAAAAATGATCATTCCCGAAAAGCATCTCAAAGAGGTAGCCGAGACCCTGGAGGAAATCAGAAAGCGTTGTCCGGCGCCCGCATGTGCGCAAATCTTCATGGGGATGTCTATCGTCCCAGACATCATCCCAGCGCCCAGCGAACCCACCGAGCCCGCCCATCTACCCGAAGAGATGCCCATCGTCGCTACGGACCAAACGCCCACATAACAACCCGCGCATCGCCAATCCCACTCAAGCCATCATCAACAACCGATGGTTTGAGTGGATTTTTTTAACTTAAAAACAGCCTTTCTTGAAAACCTCAAAAACAAAGAAAACCTGAAAAACCCAATAAGTAGATGAAACCTACACTTTTTAAAAATATAGGTTTCATCTGCTTATTCAGTAATGCGATGGAATATAGACTTTTTGAAGATTTGCCTAAAATTTAGGTAAGTCGTGTGTAAAAATAAACATTTTGAAACAAATTTCAGGGGTCAATTGGGCTAATTTTAGGTATGTCGTGTGTAAAAATTATACAAAGCATACCAAATTTATAGATTAATTTTTATATCTTGTGTATACCGTGTGTAAAAATTGTACACAACATACACAAGCACGGGGGAGATTTTGTGTAAAAAGTGTTATAATTATAAAATTATGACAAATACTAAATCTCAAACCGGCCAATTAGGCGAAGATATCGCTTGCGGATATCTTGTGGATAAAAAGTATAAAATAATTGAGCGTAACTATCGCCAAAAATGGGGCGAGTTGGACATCGTCGCCAAAGCGCCGGACAAAACCCTTGTTTTTGTGGAAGTGAAAACTTTATGGAAAAATCGAAATGTCCAACCCGAAGACAACCTAACTAAATCAAAACTTGAAAAATTAAAAAGAACGGCCAGCCTATACGCCGGCCACTATCAAAACTTAATTGACGATAAAAGGGGATGGAGAATTGACTTAATTGCCATTACCCTTAACCACTTAACAAACTTACAAAAAAATTGCAATATCAAGCATTACGAAAATATTTAAATCAGCTAATAACTAATTACTTACGAATATACAATATAAAAAC
>Ga0208045_1000173_pt1 | contig 31353 bp, 25 predicted proteins | sample PL_2010_200m_FD_184160 | JGI IMG/M metagenome (GOLD analysis project Ga0208045, IMG submission 184160) | Freshwater microbial communities from Powell Lake, British Columbia, Canada to study Microbial Dark Matter (Phase II) - PL_2010_200m... | ecosystem: Environmental > Aquatic > Freshwater >...
GTTTTGGTATTTAATACGTGATTTAAATGAATGAAAAAAAGGAACCGTTAGTTGTGGAAGTAGTAGAAGTAAAGCAGCTAAACCCCAGAATAACTTCAAAACTAAAACCCAGGATACTTTGGGCGAGGGGAACAAACTGCGGAAAAGCGCCATGTTAAAGGCGAATACCGTAAGTCTTTTTCTTTACCTTAGTCTTTAATTTTAGTTATGGGAAACAGCATGATCAAACTTCACAAAATAATTGAAGGCGGTGTGCTGTCCCATTATTTTAACGATAAAATTGGTTTCAGAGAAGTCGAAAGAATTTTCCTTAATTCCGATGCAGTCACTGTATTGGAGAAAGGGATGCTTGATGAGCACCCTAGATTCAAGAGACTGCTCTCTAAAAAAATCCCCTTAGAAAACATACAAATTAGTGGTAACTCCACCTTCATCTATCCCTTGCATATACAAGTAGAAATAACAGATGGCTGTAATTTACACTGTGAATACTGTTATAGAAACGCCAACGCCAACTTTAGAAGTTCAAAATTCATCTCCTGGACCAAGCTCAGAAAGGCATTATCTAAATTAAAAAAGGCAGGCATGACAGAACTCGGAATAACTGGTGGTGAAGCGACACTGCATCCTGACTTTGCAGACATTTTGGCGTATGCAACCAAGAATTTCGAACATGTTGAGCTCATCTCAAATGGCACGAATGGCACAACCTTGGAAAAGGCACTTCTGAGCATCCCAGTGGAACACAGGAAGAAGCTCAATCTAAGCATAAGCTTCAATCGCTGGATGCGTGAATATGAAATGTTCTTGAAGGGTAAGCACTACTTGAACAAAACAATTCAACTTATGAGCAAGTGTCTCCCTGTTAGAATTCTTGCAACGGATTATACTTTCGACCCTGAGATTTGGAAAACGCTTCGTGCTGCGTTGATAAAACAAGGTGCATCTGTAGCGGAATTCAACATAGCCATGCCATTAGGAAGAGGAACTGCGATCACAGACGTCCTAAACTGTCTTGAAACAAAAAAAAGAGCTTTCATCAGCATGAAATCTAATCCCAACGACCAACTAGGCGGCGGATGCAACAATTGCGGTCTCATTCTAAGGCACACTGTAATTGACCCTGATGGTAATGCACGTCCTTGTGCATTATTCCCTGTTGACGGAGTCGCTTCATTAGGCAACTTATTTGACAAAGGCAAAAGCTTGTTCGAGAAACCAGCCGTTTGCAAATATTATTATATCCCTCAACCCTCAGATAAAACATGCAAAGGATGCCCGAGCAAGAAATACTGCAGGGGGTGCGTATTCCATGGCTTATATGAAAACAAAAAAGAATGTGCGTATAAAAAAATCGCATCGCAGCAGGTATCGCTCGAGAATCAGTGATATGAAGTACACGAGGTCGCTGAGCAGCTACGGAGAGCTGGCAGAAGTAGGGGGCAAAGCATATGCTCTCATGAAGCTCATGAGAGCCAACTACAATGTCGTAGACGGTTTCGTAATCACTACTGAAGCATACAAAGACTGGCTTGAAAATAAGAGGCTTCCCAAGGCACTAATGACAGAGGTGAAGGAAAAACTGAACTTCTTAAGATACTCCCTGCAGTACCCCTTAATAGTCCGAAGCTCAGCTACTGTTGAGGACTCAGGCAAGACAAGCTTCGCAGGCATATTTACCTCATGTCCAAATGTGAACTCTGTCAACGACCTTGCAAAAAGCATAAAGACTATTTACAAAGACGCTACCTCTAACAGAGTTCTCAAATACTGCGAACTCAAAGGCATAGACCCTAAAAGTATAGGGATGAGCGTCTTGGTGCAGAAGCAACTTGATCCAGAGCATTCGGGCATTGTTTTTACGAAGAATCCTGTTAATTGCAAAGACGAGGTCATACTTGAGTACGTCGAGGGAGTTCCTTGGGGGCTTGTTTCCGGAAGGGAACACGCAAACAGAGCCGTTCTAACTGATAAATCAGAGAAATTCAATGAACTTTATCAGGTCTCTAAGGAAATCGAAGAGTTTCTTGGTGCTCCTCAAGACATAGAATGGGCGTTTGATGGGAAGAAGTACTGGATACTTCAGTCACGTCCAATTACAACTTTAGTAAACAGAGAAGCAAAAGCAGAGAAACCTGTAGTGCAGGCCAAAAACTCAGTTACGGTAACTGGTACAACTGCCTCCTTAGGGCACGTAAAAGGCAAAATCCAGTACATATATGACAATGTGCCTGTCAAAGAAGCCGAGAGCGTATTCAAAAAAGGCAACATCCTTGCTACCATACTACTTTTCCCAGAGTATGATTGCGTAATGGCAAACGCAAGCGGCATAATAGCATATAATGACTCCATAAACTCTCACGTTGCTATAATCGCGCGTGAGCTTGGGATACCTTGCTTGGTGGGTGTAGATCTAAAGAATTTATCACGATATGCTGCTGATTTCGATGAGATAGTGTTAGACGCTGACCACGGGAAAATCATAGTCCAGAAACCGCGTGTTTCTCTAATACGAGACAAATCTAAAATTCAATTGGGTGAAATGCCTGCCTGGACAAAAAAAGTAGATAGACAAGGGAAACAACTAATCAATAACCTCACAAAAGCAGTAAAAGAGGAGAACGTTAAGGAGCTTGAGAATGGAATAAACAAGACTATTGTTTACATTCTGGATAATGCACGCTCAGCTCCAGAAGCCTCAAGACCCCTATTTCATCGTCTCTGTGAATTTCTCCAGGATGATTTTGTGGATCTCCTCCTGAAAAAATATCCTCAAAAGTACGTTCTTGGAAGGTTATCCCGCATGGACTCTGATTCTAAGGCCAAGCCTGAGGAAACAATCGATGAAATCTACTTGCTTACCAAGAAGCACATAAAGGCTTTGGATCTTCTTGAAGTCGATGGAAAAAAGATTTTCGAACTCGAACGCTCATAATCTATGCTTACAATATCAAAGCACAACAAAAACACACTTAGAAAGGGGCTACAAAGAGGTTTTGCTCTTTTAAACCTCAGTTAAGGGCGTTTAACCCAGACATATAAGCCCCAGGAGGGAGTTGGACCCTCGACCTACTGCTTACGAAGCAGTCGCTCTACCACTGAGCTACTGAGGCACGCTACTTATAAATGAATATGATAAATAAATAGGTATCTCAAAACAGCGATTTCATGGAAGGGCCAGAAAACCAGTTTTCACCGCAGGTTGATACTAACGCAGAAAATACTCCATTCGAGATATCTCCTGCAGAAACCTCTTCTGTAGAGAAAATGCAGACTGAGGCAGTATCAACTCCTGTATCAACTCCTTCTTCAATTGAAAAAGAGGTTGAGAAATCGGCGAAGCTTGACGTATTGCGCGGCAAAAAAATTATTGTTATAGTGGCAATTGTGATAATAGCGCTCCTTGCATGGAATTTTGCTCCTCTATTAGGTTGGGAGAAAACAACCACCACTTCAACAACAATACCACAGGTTAACCTGAGCCGGATACAGGAGTGCAGAGATATAAGCAGTCCAGGAACATATTATCTGGCGAGCAACATCAACACCAGCCTAACAAATGGTGCCTGTATTAAAGTGCTTTCCAACGACGTCATGCTCTTCGGAAATCAGAACAACATAACTGGCAGCGGCCCATACAACGGTCTGCCACCATTTAGCTACGGAATAGAACTTCAGAACGTTTCGAATGTTTCTGTAACTGGTTTTAAGATATCGCGTTTCTCCTACGACATATTTGTAAACAATACTCACAATTCTAGCATCTACCAAAACAACCTGACTTCCTCCACACTCTCAGGAGTGTATTTGTCCAAATCGCAAAACAATACAATTGAGAGGAACTACATAGCACAGTCACAGAGCAAGGAAGGAGGGATCTACTTAAGAAGCGGAGACGGCAATAAGGTGCTGAACAACACTCTTATCAACAATGCTTACTATGGCTTGGTGATCAACTCCACAAACAACAACTTCACAAAGAATGACTTCGCCGGAAATGGCGCAGATCTCGTGTGCAACACAACATCTGCTTTCAAGAATGCTAACAAGTTCAGTGGCTCAATCTGCTCTATAAACAACTACTGCGAGTTTGCAGCATGCAAAACAAACATACCATTCAATCTCTCATCGCTGAGGCTTACTCCAGGTAACATATCCACTTGTGGCGCCATATACGCTCCTGGCAACTTTCTTCTAACGAAGAACCTAAGTGCATACTCATATGTCAATGCCTCCAACCCTTTGGCTAAAAACATTTCATGCATACAAATAATCGCGCCAAATGTCAACCTCGACTGCAAAGAGAAAAAAATAAGCAACTCCGGATATGGCATATACCTATACGCTGCGTTCAACTCAAGCATTTCAAACTGTTCCCTTACAAACAACACATACGGAATTTACTCCAGCGGCGCACTCAACCCACAGGTTTCTGACACAAACATCAAAAACAACAACTATGGAATGTACTTGAAAAATACGTTTAGCGGAAAGATGTCAAACATAAACCTTCTAAACAACACATACGGTGCATACTTCGAATCTTCCAGTGGCGTGCTCTTCAGCAACATCAATGCACAAGGAAATACCTATGGCGTATATACATACAGCGGAGATAGCAACATATTCAATGGAGGAAAGGCCACAGGCAATGTCAAAGCGGATTTTTATTGCTCTGCCGAAACATACAACTCCACCACTAACCTGATGCAGAACTTGGACTGCGGTACCAGCGACTGCACATGGGCTTCCTGCTCGCAGTATATGCCTCCTTCACTAACATCTCACCCGCTGAGCAGCTGCACAACTATAAACTACCCAGGAAACTACTCGCTCAAGCAGAATTTGATTGCTAAAGGAAATTGTTTCAAAATAGCGGCAGACAATGTCAAGCTTAATTGCGGAGCGCACACAATAATTGGTGATTCAACTGGCATCGCATTTGAAGTGGCCGGGAGGAGCAATGTCACGATATCTAGCTGCAATGTCTTACAGTTCAACAAAACAGTAAACGTCACAAACTCAAATGAGATAACACTCACCTCAATAAAAATAAACAACACCGCACTGGGCGTTTCGTTCTCCAACGTATCCTCAAGCACAGTTAAAAATGTCAGCGTGGCGCAGCAAACCTCACTTGGCTTCTACTTCAACAAGCTAAACTCCAGCACCATAACGCAGAACCGTGCTTCCCAAGGCACAATCAGCGCGAGCGGGTTTGTTTTCAGAAACTCATCAAATAACTTAATTACTCAAAACAACGGGGCATCAAATCCTTCGGATGGCTTCCAGTTCATAAACTCCATAAACAATAGGATATTCAACAACAGCGCTTTCTCCAACACACGCTTTGATTACAGCTGCGCAGGTTCTTCGGCAGGTTTGGATGCTGAGCCCATCGGAATAAACTATGGCCTCAGCAAAGGCAGCACCTGCAACTGGCTTGTAGAGCTGGACCCGTCAAACCCTGATTACTCTTGCGCTGGCATTTCTTCACCAACGCAGGTAGTACTCAAAAGGGACCTTTACTACACGTACGGAAACACCTGTTTCAGCATTTATGTCTCATCATCATCCTCTGCGAACTATACTGTGATAGACTGCAATGGGCACACTGTTTACGCAGATCATGGTGGCACTTTCGTCAACATTGTTAATGCAAGTGACGTAACAGTGAAGAACTGCGTGATAACAAACATGACCTCTGCAATAACCTCTTCCGGTCCCAATACGAACATACTGAACAACACAATCGAGCACGTTGTCGATGGGATAAACGTGTTCAACACGCGTTTTGCAACAATATCAAAGAACAAACTGGCAGACATACGTTCATCTGCAATAGTTGCGAACCAGGTTGGGCTCTCAACGATATCTGACAACAAAGTTAGCGGTGCTGATGTTGGCATCGCGCTAGTGCGCGTTACGTCATCAAACATATACAACAACACACTGAAAGGAACTGCCTCTGGGATGTATCTCATAAACTCAACCACAACTAACCTGAAGGACAACACTATTCTTAACACAAGCATCGGTGGTCTGCTCTGTCTCTGGGCATCTGTAAACACAAGTAGCTTGAACCTGGATTTTGGTGGAAACATCTGCTCTTCGAGCGTTGGTTGCATGTGGATGACAACCTCCCCAACGTGCAAGGTTGCATAGCGACTTCTCTGACTTTTTCGCAGTTCGTGCAACGCCCTTAATAAAGGACAAGAATTTAAACCTTGTAGAGAGTAACTGAGTCATATGAAGAAGATAAGGGTGTCTGAGGTTGCCGTTGCATTGAAGAATACGCTAGACCCCGAGATAGGCATAAACATAGTGGACCTTGGGCTTATCTATGGTATAAGGGTAAGCAAGCAGAACAAGATAGACGTAAAGATTACAATGACAAGTCCCATGTGCCCGCTTATGGAAGTGATACTAGCGGAAGTTCAGCTTAGGCTAGAGAACCTTGCAGGTCCTGGCAATGTAAAACTGGAACTGGAATGGGAACCACCGTGGAACCCAAACATGATGAGCGACGAGTACAGGATACCTATGGGATTCTGAGCTACTGCAGGAACATTGCGCCTTCGTCGGCCCTTTTGTAGCCGAATATCTCGCTTTCCTTGAACCAGAGCCGTATCTCCTTTTCAGCGGACTCCTTGCTGTCTGATATGTGTATCACGTTTCTCGCAGCCCTCTTCTGCTCATCAGCCAAGCTGTTCGAGTCGCTTGAATATCTGCCTCTTATAGTGGAAGGTTCTGCCTTTCTGGGCTCGGTGCTTCCCGCGAGTTTGATCACTATGGAAACAGCGTCGCTTCCCTCTACCACGATGGCCACGACCGGATTTTCAGACAGGTATTCGAGCAGGTAGCCTCTGACCCTGGTGCCAATCTCTAGGGGAGTTTCGTTCATTTTCAGGCCTTTTGCCTCATAGCTTGCAATGGTCTTCTTGCCCATGTTCTCCATCCACACCTTGTCTACAATATAGTGCTTTCCCACGAATTCTTTGGTGACCTTCACCATCTTCATCGCGACTACCTTCAATCCTGCCTCTTCAAAGGTGCCAATTACCTTGCCGATGAGCGCCCTTTCAACTCCATCCGGCTTTACTAAAACTAGCGTTCTTTCCATATAATCCTCTTTTTTCATTGTCCTATGCGAACAAAGCATCTTTTTATATTTTAATCTCACAATATCTTTATAGCTTGCTGCTTCTGGTGAATTGCATGATAAGACAGCCCATAATCTGCGTGATGGGGCACGTGGACCATGGCAAGACGAGTCTGCTTGACAAAATAAGGAGCAGCGCGATCGCGAGCAGGGAGGCAGGCGGGATAACTCAGCACATCGGAGCGAGCGAAGTGCCGATCGAGATAATCGAAAAAGTGTGCGGTTCCGTGCTGAAGCAGTTCGGCGCAAAAATATCCATACCCGGGCTTCTTTTCGTAGACACGCCAGGCCATGAGGCGTTTACAAACCTCAGGAGGAGAGGAGGTTCGGTGGCTGATCTTGCAATACTTGTAGTCGATGTCACCAAGAATTTCGAGCCGCAGACCTACGAAGCGATAGACATACTCAAGGAATACAAGACTCCTTTCATTGTTGCAGCAAACAAGATAGACTTGCTGACCGGCTGGAGAGACCAGAAAACAAACTGCTTCATGGAATCCATTCCTAAGCAGGAAAAGGACATTGCTGATGCTCTCGATGCAAAAATATACGAGCTTGTCGGAAAGCTCAGCGAGATCGGTTTCAACAGCGAACGCTTCGACAGGGTTAAGGACTTCCGAAAGGAGGTCGTGATAATTCCCGTAAGTGCCAAGACCGGCGAGGGCATCGCGGAGTTGCTTGCGTTCACAGCTGGAATCTCACAGAAGTTCTTGGAAATGAGGCTCAATATAGAGGTTAACGGTCCGGGCAAAGGCAGCGTGCTTGAAAAGAAGGAAGAGAAGGGGCTTGGCACCACTATAGATGTCATACTGTACAGCGGAACACTAAGCGTAAACGATACTGTAGCATTCGCAAGCACGTCGGGAGTGGCTAAAGCCAAGATAAGGGCGCTTCTGAAGCCGAAGGCTCTGCAAGAGATGCGTGAGTCGACAAGCAAGTTCTATTATGTAGATTCGGTCGCAGCCGCTTCTGGAGTCAAGATAAGCGGCGTTGGCTTCGAAGAGGCACTCCCAGGTTCACTCCTAATATCGACAGATAACAAGGACTATGAGAAAGAAATAGCAACTGAAATACAAGAGGTGTTCGCTACGGATAAGGAGGGCATACTGCTCAAGGCAGATACAATAGGCAGTTTAGAGGCGCTATCAAGGTTGCTTAGCAATGAAGGAGTTAAGATAAGCAAAAAGGGAATAGGGCCCGTTGTGAAGCGCGACGTGCTTGACGCGTTTGGGATGCGCGCCATAGACCCTTACAGTGCGATAGTCCTCGCATTCAACGTCGCGGTTGATCCTGATGCTGTAGCCGAAAGCGAAGCTACGAATGTTAAGATACTGAATGAGAACATAATTTACAAGATAATCGACGATTACAAGGAATGGCTGGACAACACGAAGAAATCGGAAAGGGACACCGCTGCAAAAACAATAACCTTCCCTTGCAAGATCCAGATACTCCCAAACCACGTTTTTAGGATGTCTCATCCCGCAATCTTTGGTGTCGATGTAACTTCCGGCAAGCTCAAGTCATCAGTTCTTTTGATGGACATGCACGGCGATGTCATAGGGAGGGTCAAAGAGATGCAGAACAACGGAATCGGCGCGCTCGAGGCGAAGAAGGGTGAAAGCGTCGCGATATCGGTAGACGGCATAACATTCGGCAGACAGATACACGACCACGATGTCCTCTATGCTCACATAAACGACGACGAAGAAAGGCTGCTGCGTTCGAAGTTCAGCTACCTGCTGAACAACGAAGAGAAGGACCTGCTCGATTTCATATCTGAGCTGAAGAGAACGAAGAAGCATGGCATGTAACGCTATTCCTGGAAGTCGGCTGCCCACTTTATTGTGTTGTACTCGCTCATCGTGTCTATGCTTCTTATAGGAAGCTGCCCCAGCAGCACCCTCTCAACTTCTCCATACTCAATTTTTATCTTGTCTTTAACAAAAATCTTCTTGTGGTAGAGTATGTCCTTCTTGTAAGCAGTATCGAAGTTGTCGAAAGCTCCAAGCGTGAAGAAGTCGAAGCTGCCTATGAGAGGCGCGCACATCAGGTACCTGCTGATCAGCGAGTACTCATCGTCGCTCATAAACGCCTTTCTTGCAAGCGCCGACCTGTTCTCATAGCCTTCGCTTGGCCTGTACTTGGAGAAGAAGGACATGAGCGTGGCGTTAGGCGGCTTGTTCATCGTTATTGTAAATCTCTTTATGTAATTCATCTTCAGCAGCTTGTTGAAATTGTAAGCAACAGTGTTGAAGTGCATTCCAAGAGTGTCGGAGATGTGCTTGAATGAAGATCTGCCATTCACGTTCAGCAGCTTTATCATTTCCTTGTATTTCGGCTCTATCTCAAGCCTTTCTATCAGCTCATTCCTGAGAGGGAAGAAGCCAAGCTGCCTGTGAACCACCTCGGAAGAGTGCCAGTCCGCACCATACTTTTGCAGTAGTATCTGCATGCTCTTGTCCCAGTGCGCGTACTGCTTGCTTGACGTTGCGGCAGCGAAGATTATCAGGTCGTACTTGCCCTTTGTCGCAATCGCGAGCTGCGGAATGTAAGAGCTCTTTAGCAGCTCTGTTACGTGTTCGTAGTCCGGCTTGGAATCGAACTTTACGACTACGAGGTGCGGGCTCGAAAGCTTCACCAAATTCTCATTCAGCTCAATAGTATATCTTATTCCAAACTCCGCATCTACCTTGAGTAGCCTGTCATGCACCGTCTTTCTCGATATTCCAAGCGCCTTCGAGAGATTGGAGGTCGAGATCCTGGCGTCCTGTGACAGCATGCGCACGAGCTTTCTTGTGACAAGGTTGTACCTGTCGTTGAACTCGCTCTTGAATTCATATGGCGTTTCGTCCATTCTAGCACTGTATCAAAATAACAAACGCAAGCTATTAAATTGTTATTTTTACTTGGGTTTTAAAAGACTGCATAATAAAGTGATATTATGGACAGAAAGTTAATGGCCAACACGTACCTGCTGGCGGCACTCTTAACGGGTGCGATACTTCCAGTGGCGCTTACCGCCGCAAAGAGCGTAGGCCTTTACGCATTCCTGTTTCTTGCTTACCTGCTCGCAGTACCGACGTCGCTTCTTTTCGTGCACATTACAGGAAAGACCAAAACACTGAAAAGCTACATAAAAGGCAGGAAGACATTTTTCATCATAGCGCTGATAGGGCTGCTGAACTACGCTTTCCTGGAGTTCGGAATGGCATATGCTGAAGGCTTTGTAAGCGCATCGTTGGCCACCGTGGTATACAGGACATCGCCTCTGCTCATGCTTGTGTTTCTTCCATTCGTACTGCGCGAAAAGACAACGAAGTATCAGGCAGTAGCGCTGATTCTCGCATTCGCCGGACTTTTCTTCGCAACAACAGGAGGAAGCCTGAGCGTCATGCAGACAACAAACGTGCCCATAATACTGTTCTTGATAGCGGTTGCGCTCGCAAGCGCGCTCGCAACACTGCTTGTAAAGAAGTTCATGTACGACATGGAGAGCTCTATTTTCATCTTCAACCTGGCCAACCTCGCATTCTTCTCGATCTTGTTCATCGCGAGCGGAGCTGCGATACCAAACCTGAGCATATATGACATTGCCGCGATAATCTACGTCGGCGTGGTCTACAACGTATTCGTAGGCTTCATGTACTACGGTGCGCTTAGGATGCTGAAAACCACTTTCGTGACCAACATCTACTTCCTTTCGCCTTTCATAACATTTGTCTTCGCGCACTTCATGCTCGGCGATGTGATACAACCGTACTATGTGGCGATAGCTGTGCTGGTGACTGCTGGAATACTGATCCAGAAACTGGACAAGGTCGGAGGCAGCTACCTTGCAAAGAAGGAGAGGAAGCTGAAGAACTTCGTTCTATTCGATGTGACAGGCGCATTCGCCAACAGCGGAGAAGTGGCCATAAGCTCGGCTATAAACAAGGGGGGCAGAGTGCTTGCGCTGAAGCTCGACGGAAAGCACAGCAGCAAGGTAGATGAGCTTGTTAGGGCTGGAATGCACGCGGACGTATTCACAGACAAGCACTACGCTGTGTCGCAGGAATCCGACTTCGTCAAAAACATACTCGGAGCAAGCGAGGGGGAAATGGTAGTCATGAAGGCAGGCGACACTGAGGAAGGCGAGAAGTTCTTCGAAGCGTTGTCTGGCGCATTGGAGGTCTCTGAAGACATCCAACCATCAAACTTATCAGAATAACAAAAACACCTACTAGAACTGCACAATTAAGTAGAGTATATAAATAAGAAAATATACATTATAATTCGTGGATTTCGTTTATCAAGTTCTTTGATATGCTAAATTCCACATCCCACCCAAAACAGAGACGCGCGAAAGCGCGTTCTCTCTTCTTTTTAATTCAGCATTTTGTTAAGTTCGTCTCCATCAACATTAAGCCTGTACTTGCCCATAACCTCCCTGATTATACCGTCTCTGCTCTTGACGCCTGCCGCATCAACTAGCGCCGCGAGCTTCTTGCCGCTTATCCTTGCAAGGTTGCCCTTCTTTATAGTGTCATCAACTTCCTTTTCATTCATCGGTGTCTGTTTCATCACTTCGCTTATGGCTGCTTTAGTGATGCTGCCCTTTTTGTAAATAATGAAAAGATGGCGGAATGCATCGCTGCTTATCCTGTCAACATCGATCCCGCTTCTTCTAAGCTCCTTTGTTTTCTCCAGCAGTATCGGAGCGATTACAGATCCGCTGACCTCAGTCTTCTCAACAAGCTCTTTGAAGAGAGGAAGGTAAGCTGACCAGAGCATCTGCTCTGCAAGCTGCTTGTTTCCGATCTCCTTCTCCAGCCCCCTAAGCATCTCATCCGGATCAACAACCTTCTTTTTCATCAGTTCGTATTGCTTGACATCCACTGCTATCGGGCGCACGTCAGTCTCCGGGTACATTCTTGATCCGCCGGGAAGCGGTCTTTGGAATACAGTAACTAGAAGTTTGCTGTCAAAGCCCCTCGTCTCGTTTGGTATTCCTATCAAAGAATGCGCTGCTCTTTTCACTGCGTGTTCTATCGCCGTCTTGCACATTTCCTTTAGGCTTGATACTATGATGAAAGCGTCCTCTTTTTCAACTCCAAGCGCTTTCTTCAATTCAGAAAGCTCCTGTTCCGTAAAACCATAGTGGGCCAGGTTCTCGTCGCTGTGTATTATTCCTCCAACTCCAGCAAGCTTGGCGTAATCGCTTATCTCGCTGCCCAGCCTTCTGCCAGGATTGATTTCCCTTCCCAATAGGCCGTTAAACTTTTCTAGTCTGGCCGCGAACACCACGCCATTGTTATCAAGATTCTTTCGTATTACGCCTACTTTGGTGTCTCTGAATACTCTGGTCACTTCCTTCGGAGAATGAACCTCCGCTTTCCTTTCTTGCAAAATAGTTCTGATCTCTACGAGCTTCAGCTGCCTTTCCACTTCCCTTTCTATTATCAGTTCCATATTCTCAAGGTCCTGGAATCCCTTGATCTCGACTCTCGCGCCTTCTCGGATCGAGACGTTGACATCCTGTCTTATCGAGCCTATGCCTCTCTGCACTTTTCCGTTGAGCCTTAGAAGGAGGCCGATCCTTTCAGCGACTTCCTTCGCTTCATGCGGAGATCTTATGTCAGGATCAGTGTCTATCTCAACAAGAGGCACACCCAGCTTGTCCACGTTGTATATTACGACGTTGCTGTCGCTGTGCTCTATCCTGCTAGACTCTTCCTCAAGGAATATCGAAGACACTGTGATCTTTTTTTTGCTAACTATTAGGTGGCTGTCGTAGCCCACGAGAAGCGTTCTTTGGAATGCGCTTGGATCGCTGCCGTCAACCACTTCCTTTCTCATGAGCTCCAGCTCTGATGGAACTTGCGCATTGAAAGCAGCGGAAATCCGGAGAGCAATTTCCAGCGCTTCCCTGTTCAACTCGTGTGGAGGTTCTTCATCAATATCTACCAGACATGTGGTGTTCCTGAAAGCGTTGTATATGAACTTCCTGCCCCTTGTCGTTTCAAAAGTAGCAGAAGCGTCTATCTTGCCGAGTTCGCCTGCAACCGCCCTTTGCTTTCTTTCTATTTCAGCCATTGATGTGTCTGAGTTCATTTGTGCGTTGCAAGAGCAGAAAAGCTTCTCGCGCGAAGCTAGCCTCTGGTGAATTTCAAGTCCGCACTTGAATCCCAGGCTTTCGTAGTATTTGTCTTCTTGCACGCAATCACTGATACCAGTCCACTTCAGTTCTCTTTGTTATCTCCCCTGCAATATTGGTAGTGAGAAGTTCTGCCGCTTTCTCCTTCTTGTGGTTGCCCAGCAGGAATCCAAGTTTTACCAAAGCGACCTCTGGAAGCATGTCCTCGCAGTAAATCGCCCCTGTCTCGGAGATCAGCCTGAGGTTTCTGTAAACGTTCGTATTTACTCTGCCGTTAAGGCACTGAGATGTAATTCCTACGATCACTCCAGAACCGACCGCTTTCTTTATGTGAGCAATCCACGAGTAGCTTGTTTCAGCGGGAGAGACTGCCACGTGACCAAGACCTGTGCCCTCGATTATAATCCCTTTGTAACCCTTCTCAACGTAGAAGTCAATTATGGTCGGGTCCGAGTTGGGATAAAACTTAACAAGGGCGACCTTAGGCTCGAATCCGGCGATGACTTTCACCTTGCTCTTTGCAGAATCCATTTTTTTGTAATCGCTGATGTACTCAATCACGCCGCTACTTGATACCTTTGCGATTGGCCTGTTGTTTATCGGTCTGAAAGCGTCTCTTCTCGAGGTGTGCATCTTCCTTGCCTTGGTTCCTCTTATGAAGCTGCAGAAATCATCAGAAGTGCTCGTGTGCATGCATATGCCTACTTCTGCTATGTCGCTTTGCGATGCAATGCGTGCGGCAGAAGTCAGGTTCATGAAAGCGTCGCTTGAGCCTCTGTCGCTGCTTCTTTGCGAACCTGTAAGCACCACTGGTGCGTCAAGGCCTTCTAGCATAAAACTGAGCGCAGCGGAAGTGAAGTGCATAGTGTCTGTGCCGTGAGTTATGACCACTCCCTTCGAGCCCGCGTTAAGCGCGTCCGCAACCGCTTTCGCAATCGTCTGCCATTCTTTGTAGGTTAGGTCCTCGCTTGCAACGCTCATCAGATTTTTTATCTTGATGTCTGCGATGTTTGAAAGTTCGGGTATGAGGTAGAGCAGTTCTTCTGGCTTGGTCAGCATGTATACGCCGCCAGTTTCATAATCTACCTTGCTGCCTATGGTGCCTCCGGTAGCGAGTATGGTTACTTCAGGTAGCTTTTTGTTCTCTTTGATAGTAGTCTTAGGAAAAGCGAATGTCTCTTTCCTGCTCGCTAGTTTTTCTATCCTCATTTTTCCATCAAACGTGACTCCTATATTGTAACCATTCTTGAGTTTCAATATGATGACGTTTCTATCGCCAAACTCGGGTTTGGGTATCAGCACTCCCTCAAAGGTGCCTTTGTCAGAAGTTAGCCTTATCTGGTCTCCTGCATTCACTCCTGCTTTCTTCAGGTTCTCCTCTATCCGCTCCGAATACATGAAAAAGAATGGGTTTCGCTATTTTAAATTCCTTTCCTAAACCTTGACCTTTCTTTTTTCAGTGTCTGCGGGCTCTTTTTCAGTGATGTTCAGCAAGCCATTCAGGTCTGCTTTCATCAGCGTGCTTGCCTCATTCTGCAGTGCATTCATGCTAGCTGCAAACTCAGTCCTGATTGCTTCATATCGCGTCTTGTACTTCTTCACTGTTTCGGCGTGCCCGACGCTTCCATACTCCTCTGCTTTTTTCCTGATCTGTTCCTTAACCAGCGCCCTCAATGCTCTCTTCTCTTTCTGCTCCCTTTGAATGCTGAGTGCCAGCATCATAAATCGCAGTTCGGCATAGTTGAGGCCGCCACTACCAATGTGAGTGCCCCCGTTCTCCTTAAGCCAGCGTTTGTTGTCTTCATTCAGGCGTATGGGTATGCGAGGAGCAATGGTTTCGTCAGAAAGCTCATACGCCACGAGTATGCCTTCCTGCTTTGCTGAAGAACCGTCGTTTATAGTAGCGAATGTGAAGTAGTGTGTTATTATGAATTTGGCAACATCGACGGGCGAAACGCCCTCATCAATCTTTCCATCTATCTTCATCCTCTCTTTGGATAGACAACTAAGAGTGTGCGCTTCAAGTCGTATCTCTGTAAAGATGAAGCTGCGCCAGATCTGGCCTACTGCGCCCTTGATCTCCTGCGACGCGTCATTCTGAAACGCTTCACCTTTCGGTGTCCTGTTTGAGTCTCTAGCTTCCTTTTCCAAACCTTTGTCTGCCATGGCCCTACCAAGAACTACTGGTTTTGGGTCTATTTAATAATTCGTATTAAAAACATGCGATTCCGACTACTTGCTTGCTTTTTTCCCTTGGAACTCGCCAGTCAGATATGCGAAATTGGATCCGGTTATTCTCACGTTTGCCGTAACTCCGAGTCTCAGCCCCCTCCCTTGAACTGCAACAGCCAAGTACGCATCGTTTCTTCCCGCAAATGATCTGCTGTTGTTTTCTGTAATGAGAACTTTTTGTTCCGTGCCCACTTCCTTTTTCCTGTCCTGCTCCTGAACCTTTTTCACCTCCGCTGACATAGCCACGCTTCTTCCCTTTATTTTCTCGCTGCAAAGCTGTTTAAGCAGAGCCGCCTTGGTGTGAGGTCGCGCGCTGAATCTTGAAACGTTAGTGATTGTAGGCCTCACTTTCTTAACAAACTCCAAAGAGGCCTCAAAGGTCTGTTCTGTTTCTGTTGGATACCCCACTATAATGTCGGTCTCTAGGCTTATTCCTGTTACTTTCTTTCGTAATTCTTTCACATAAGCCTCAAACACATCCATTCCATACTTTCTGTTCATCTCACCCAGTACCTTGTCACTTCCCGACTGCACAGGCAGATGTATGAACTTGTAGACTTTCGGGTTCTGGTATGCTTCAAGCAACTCGTCAAAATATCTCTGCAGGTGCTCGGGGTTCATCATGCCTACTCTTATTTTGAATTTGCCTTCAAGCTCAGAAATTTTGTTAACCAATTCCGCTATATTTGTTTTCTTATCCAAGCCATACGCTCCGGTATCTTGGGCAGTAAGGTCTATCTCTTTTGCGCCGTTTTCAAGGCTCGTGCTCACCGCTTTCACTATTGCTTTTTCGGAAAAGCTGTTCAAGGGGCCCCTTGCCAGCTTAGTCTCACAGAAAGTGCAGTTGCTCAGGCATCCTTCGCTTATGGGTATCTTCGCGATTACCGATGAACCCGTATCTATATATGCTGCTTTATCCGTCGCAGAGTACTTACTGTATTGTGCTTGTTCCCCAAGCTCCATCTGTTTCAGCGCAGCTGCAATCCTCGTTACGTTGGCTGTAGTCACTATGCTCGCGTTAGGCACTATGCCCTTTATGACTTTCTCGTTTGCGCTTGCCATGCACCCTGCAACAACTAACCTGTTTCCAAGGTTTTTCATACGTTTCAATCGCTCGCATATTTTCTGTTCTGTTGGTGCTTTTACAGTGCACGTGTTGACAATAACATAGTCCTGCTTATTCTTGCGGTCGTATTTCCCTTGCTCTACACCATAGCCTTCCGTTTTCAAAATCGAACACATTATCTCGCTGTCTGCCTGGTTCAGAGTGCAACCATAGGTCTCTATCAGCACTTTCTTGCTCATTCAAGCGCCGTCAGACTACGCCAGTTCTCCCTATAATAAGCGAATCTCTTGTCAAACTCCTCCTTCGGAGTTACTTCTATCTCCAGCTTTTTCATCTTCTCATTGAGCAGCTTCAGGGCAGAATCTTCCTCGCCTTTTTCACATAGCTTCTCCAACTCCAGTATGTAGCCGTATCCCCGCGTGAAGTCCACCATCGCGCTTACGCCTTCCCATTCAAACGTCTGCCTCTTTCTGAACCACTTTATCTTCGGAGCGAAGCCCATCACAGTGACTGCCTTCTCTAGCTCTTCGAAGTCATTCTTGTCAAACTTGATCTCGATTTCTTCATGAATCGTGTCGTGCTGCTCCTTGCCCAGTTTTATCCACAGCTTCGCATGAAAATCATTCTTCTGGATCCTTATGCTGTTCTGGTCGTTTAGCGTGTACGTAACCTGGTTGTCCTTGCTTGCCAGCTTTCCCTCCTTGCTGAAAAACTCCAGAAGCTGTTCGTATTTCTTGCCTGTGATGAAGCTCCTGAGCTCCACTTCAACTGCCATAAAACAGTAGTGTATCGCAAGCTTAAATTACTTTTTTATGGCGGGCTTGCGCAGAGGCCAACAATACGTGTTTTTATATCTTATACTACATAAGGCTAACCACATACGTGATATTGTGCTATGCGAAAGATGCAGCAGGGACGTGTATAAGCACGTGGTCTGCAACTACTGCAACAAGAAGATATGCAACGACTGCATGAAGAGCTCGAAGAGCAAGAGCAGGACTGTCAAGCTCGTCATATGCAAGGACTGCTGGAGCAAGCTTCAGAACAGGAAGACCTATAAGAACACGGCAGTCGTAAAGCTGCAGGTAGAAGAAGAACGCCGTTACGAAGGACGCCGCTACTAGTCGTTACTCTTTTCTAAGTAGAGTCTTATCTTTTCGTCTTCAATTTCGAATTCCTTAGCGGTGCTGCTGTCAGCTATCCCCTCGTGCATTTCCTTCGCATTGACGTACTTCATTATTTCTGAGGCGTTGTTTTTGATTGTCTGCACCAAATCCGTAGAGACTTCGTAGAAGAGCTTTATAGTGTCTGTCTTCTTGAGCTGCGCTTCCTTCCTAGCCATCTGTACGCGTCTCTCAAACTCCTTAACCATCGCCTCTTCCATCAGTTCGGCGCTCACTTGCTTGTCTACGTATGCAGCACCATACTTGAACTTTATTGCATTCTCGCCCTCGAGCTTCTCAACTATAGTGAAATGTTCTGGCTTTATGCTAAAGAGTCCCCTTTCCGTATCGAGAGGATAGTAGCCGCTCTTCGAGACGGAGTCGATGACTTTGTCAGGATTTTCTTTCTTCAGCATCTCCGCTATTATCTGTGAATTTTCTTTGAACTCAGGGCCCAGTTTTGTGAACACGGGCCGTATTTCCTTACCAAATGCCTCCACTTTCCTTATAGTTATGCGCTTAGCGTTCGTGTAATTTGCAATTGTGTTTGATAGTTTCAGAAGTGTGGTTTCAATGCGTTCGTCATTCACCTCTACAGTTGCATTTGCGATCGGCCACCTGAGCTTCAGGTTTGCCTTCTCCCTGCTGTTGAGAAGCGCTGTTATGGCATCCTTTGCAACTTCGAACTCCTCTTCAAGTGTCTTGTTGATCAGTCCTTTCTTTGCCTTGGGCCAGTCGCATTCGAATATGCTGTTGCCTGCGCTGAACAGCTCCCGGTATATGTATTCGGTTGAGAAGGGAATCACGAAAGAAGCAAGCACTATCACATTGTAGAGGATATATGCATTCAATGATGCAATCTTCCTGAGAGCATTCCCATTTGCTAACTGTACTTTTTGTTTAGCGAGCTTTAGGTAGAATCTGCTGTAGTCCTCAAGTATGAAATTCTTTATCAAATTCACAGCTTCATCGATCCTGTAGGTGTCTAGCATGCTTGTGACATCTGCGATTAGAGAATTCAGTTTGGAAACAATCCAAGCATCCTCTTTTTCAAGGCTTTTTGCTGAGGGCTTCTTCAATGCCTTGATGTCGGTTCCAGAAAGAAGTGAAAACTCCTTTACGAGCGCGCTTATGTTGTATAGTGTAAGAATATTTCTGTCGGCCTCCACAAATTCTTCTTTTTTAAGCCTCACATCTTGCCATCTAGGGCGACTTGAGCACCACAACCTGTACCCGTCCGCAGAGACCATCTCCATGAGCATGGCTGCGTTTACCACGTTGCCTAAGTGCTTGTGCATCTCCTGGCCGAGAGCATCGAACATCATTCCGCCTATGGTGACTTCCCTGAACGGCGTGCTGTTGTGTATCGCAATGGACGTCCTTAGGAGAGTTGAGAACCAGCCTCTTATTTGGTCTCTGCTCTCAGTTATCCAATCCGCAGGGAATAATTTGTCAAACTCTTCGGTGCTTAGACTTGCCGTATGCGCAATTCCCGAATCATACCATACGTCGAAAACGTCCCTTACCCTGTGCATTTCGCCCTGGCATTTCCCGCATTTGAAAGTTATCGTATCGACGTTCTGTCTATGGAGGTCTTCCAACTCCTCATTCATGCCTGCTTTAGACGCGAGATCTTTGCTCGATTCTACGACAAGAATATCGCCGCACCTATCGCATATCCAAATCGGTATAGGCGTGCCCCAAAACCTTTGTCTTGAAATGCACCAATCTGGAGAACTCTCGAGCACTTCAGATTGCCATTTTTGTGCTGCTTCGGGATGCCATTTTATCTTCAGGTTCTCCCTTATCATCTTTTTCTTGAGTTTCTGGACGTTTATGAACCACTGCTCTGTTGCTCTTGTTATCAGCTTGGTGTCGCACCTCCAGCAATGCGGATAGCTATGAGTAATTTTTCCGATAAACAGGAGATCTTTGTTTTTCTTCAAATCTTCAATAACCGCGCTATTCGCCTCGTCAGGCACAACCATGCCTTCGTATTTGCCTGCGTCAGGCGTATACTTTGCAGACTCGTTAACAGGGGAGAACACAGGCACCTTATACTTCTTTGAAGCCTTATAGTCTTCGCTTCCATGGCCTGGTGCGATATGGACAAGTCCTGTGCCTTCGGTTGTGAACACAAGTTTCTCATCAAGCATGACCTTGTGGTACTTCCTGAATTTCTTCTGTATTGGTACGAACATTTCCAAGGGGCTCACATAAGACATTCCTTCAAGTTCGCTGCCGTAGAATTCAGCACTTACCACTCCACTCTGTCCTATGCTGTCGAGTGCGTAGTCGAGCCTGTCCTTTGCTACTATATAATTTGTTTCTCCCACACGAACATTCACATATAATGCCCTTGGGTTCGCCGCTATCATCATATTTGCAGGGAGCGTCCATGGCGTCGTTGTCCACACAAGAAGATAAGTCTCATTGCCCAGTTCAAGTTTTGAGTGTTTTGAAGGATCAATCTTAAATCTAACGAAAATTGATGAATCCGTGTCATTTGCGTATTCTATCTCCTCCCCTCCAGAAGACACTACAGTACCGCAGTGTGGGCAATAAAACAAAGGTTCGAGATCCTTATAGACTAAATTTTTATCATAAATCTGCTTAAATATGCGCCACGACGCATCCATATATTTCTTCGATGAGGGCAAGTACATATCTCCAAAATCCAGAGATATTCCAAACCTTGGTATTATTTCAGCTGCTGCTTTCACATTCTTCTGCGAAAATTCCTTACACATCTCAATGAACTTTTCAACACCCACCTTCTCTTCTATATCTCGTTTTGAGGAAATGTTGAGGAGATGTTCTACTTTATTCTCGATAGGGAGTCCATGGACATCGAAGCCTATTCTATCGTGGACTGCGAATCCTCTATAGCGTTTATACCTTAACATTATGTCTTTTATCGCAAAAACCCATATGTGGTGACTTGCGGGGAGATCGTTCGGAGTAAAAGGTCCATCGAGGAAGAAGTATTTCTTGCCATCCTTGTTTTTTTGCTTGACTTTCAAATTCGTTTCACTCTTCTTCCAGTATTCGAGCATCTCTTCTTCTCTCTTGGCTATGTCAAACACTGAAGTCACTCGCTAATTATGAATTACCATTGACCTTTCTACTTTTATAAGGTTTTTGTGCCATTGTTATGTGATTTAATGCGAAGCGCAGATGTTGCAACGCTGCTGAGGATGCCTCTGCTTCTAGCAACTGCGTATGCGATCTTTGCAAAGGCCAACGCTGTGCTGGTGGTAGCCCTGCTGGCAGTACTTTTCCTTTCAGATGCAGCCGACGGCTATCTTGCAACTCTCGGAAAGCATTCTTTTACCGACTACGTAAGATATTTGCTAAGGAAAGCAACAGGAAGCAAAAAGGGCGAAAAGAAGTTTCCAAGGAAGATGCCTGCACATGCAGCATACATCGACTTGGCTGCCGACAGGATAATTGAATATGTGCTTTGGCTTTTGTTTACACAGCTGCAATTACTTCCGTGGTTCATCATAGCGATAATCTTTGTAAGAAACACTATCGCCGACTTTCTTGTCATAAGAAAGAAAAAGACATTCTCCAAAATGCACAGCGCATTTGGAAAGATAGCGTCATCGCATCTCAGCAGAGGGGTGTATGGCGCTCTCAAGGCAATAAACTTTGCCTATCTTTCGTTAGTCGTAGTTGCAGGATGGCCGATCAGCATAGGATACTCGCTTACCTTGCTAGTTGTAGCGTTCTCCCTGCTGCGGGGTGCCGCAGAAATATATGAGTCACTACTTTGATGTTACTCGAGAGGCAGTATATTAAACTCTTTTTTCCCATTCAAACTAATGAAATCACAGTCTGCGATGGAATACTTGATGACCTATGGATGGGCCATCTTGATAATTGCCGTTGTTTTAGGTGCGCTGTTTCAATTAGGCGTATTCAACTCTTCGTCTTTTTCACCTAGAGCGCCACCTGGTGCGTGCCAGGTATTCAGACCTGGTGGTCCGGGAACAACGACAAACATCAACATGATGGGAGTTTGCACTGGACAATTGCCGCAGTATGTGGCGCAGTTCAATAGACAGTTTAGTTATGTTGATGCGGGCAATACTGCTGCTTTGAATGCGCTTCCAATAACTATTTCTAGCTGGTTTAAAACATCTCGGTCCGATTCAAATGTAGGACTGATAACCAAATATACTGGAGGCTCTGGAGAAGGATATAACCTTGATCTAAATGCTGGAAAACTTCAAGGGTGGTACTTAAGCAATGCTTATGCAAATGGCCACTCCACGTTTGCTGTTGATAGCCCTTTGATAAATGATGGAGTATGGCACTTTGCAGCACTGACTGTAGCACCTTCGGGCTTGACTCTTTATCTAGACGGAGTGGCAAAAACCACGGTGGCGTGGGGAGGAAGTTTTGTGCCTACTACCACTGGCCTCAACCTCTGGCTAGGAAGATATGACGTCGCTGGGTCTTTTAACGGCACATTTGCAAACGTCCAGATCTACAACACAAGCCTTTCTGCGAACCAGGTGCAGGCACTCTACCTTGAGGGGATAGGGGGCGCACCCATGAAACTGCAGAACCTCGTCGGCTGGTGGCCGCTCAACGGCAACTCCAACGACTACTCGGGGAACAATAACAATGGCGTGCCGACAAATGTTGTATTCACATCGCAGTATGGGAAGTGATCATAAAGAACGGGCCTGACCTAAATCCTTTTATTATTTGATTTCCACCTATTCCTGATTTAGTGAGGCTGCAGTCCGCTATAGAGTTCCTTGCAACGTACGGCTGGGCATTCATAATGCTCACGATAGCGCTGACTGTTTTCTTCACGCTGGGAGTTTTCAACGCCAACAACTATGCGGCGCAGCAGTGCGTCTTCACTTCCGGTTTCAGCTGCATCAGCTTCTTTTTCGGTGCCGATGGTTCACTAAGAGTCAATTTACAGCAAGCAAACAACGCTCCCATAAACATAACCTCCTTCGGCTGCAGCAGGGACGGCATTGTCTCAAACACTATAATGCAAAAACCTTTCAATCCGCCAACCAACCAGGTGTTTGTTTCTGAAGGCAGAAATTATACCCTTGTAGTGCAGTGCTACACAAACAACGGTCTTTTCAGTGGCAATTCTGGGGACATATTTTCAGGATTCCTGCTGATAAACTATACGAACAAATTCACCCAATTGCCTGGAACTGCATTTGGAAAGATAGCTGTCAAGGTTTCGGCATTGAGCGTAACCACAGTTTAGACCGAAATCAACTGCTTTTTGCAAAGCTGAGCCTGCTGCTCTCCATTCCACTTTGGCATTGCAGAATTCTGCAAGCCTCTGCAAAACTTAATAAATTCAATTTCCATATATAGGTGCTGGTCAAATGATGAATCCTGACGATTTTTACACATTCGAATCAAAGATTTTTGAGAATCTGGAGTCCAAACTTGCTTTCATATCTAATGATTCCGACAGAAACAAACGCATAGAAACAATAGCAAAGACAATTGTTCCTTTTGCAAGCCAGGAGGAGATAAAAAGAGTGATTGATGACTCGAAGGACTTCGGTTTGATAAACAAATACCTGAGGGACGAAAGGGTTGAAGACATAATGGTAAACAACACGTCTAACCTCTTCCTGTACTTAAGCGGCAGGGGCTATGAAAAATTAAGCGAGCGCATCGACAACAAGAAAGACCTTGAACTGCTTGTCAAGAAGCTTAAGCTTTACGCAACCACCTCTGTGTCTAACAGACAGATATTCGACGTGCATCTTCCCAACGGTTCGCGAGCCAACATAGTCGAGTCGCCGCTTGGCGCAAACATAACAATAAGAAATTTCAAGCAGAACGCGCTAAGCATAATCGACCTGATAAATGCGGGAGAGCTGAGCTACAACATGGCAGGCCGACTCTGGCTTTATGTCGATGGACTCAAGGTGAGGCCGGCGAACCTGCTCATAGGCGGAATGCCCGCGAGTGGAAAAACAACGCTGCTCAACGCGATGTTCAGCTTCTTCAGACCCGAGCAGAGAATCGTGGTTCTGGAAGAAACATACGAACTCAACAGCGAAACGCAGGAGAACACAGTTAGGCTTGAGACAAGCCCCTCTCTTCCGATGGAAGAGCTTGTCAAGAACTCACTCAGAATGAGGCCTGATCTCATAGTCATAGGGGAAGTGAGAGGCGCGGAAGCTAAGGACATGCTCACTGCGATGAACATAGGTAAGATCGCAATAGGAACAATACACGCAAGCACAGCCAGGGATGTTATAACGAGGCTAGAGCACTCTCCGATGGACATACCTATGGACATAATCCCGCTTATAGACGCGATAGTCATAGTGTCGCAAGTCAACGAAAATGGAAAGCCAGTTAGAAAAATAACGCAGGTGTCTGAAATATCAGGAATAGAGACGCAGGTTCTGCTCTCCGACCTTTACTCTTACGACTACAAGACGCACAAGAGTTCGGACATACTCCCAAGCGTAACCTACAGGGACACTCTTTCAAGACTTACGGGATACACGCCAACTGAGATAGTCATAGAAGAGCAGAGGAGGGGCAAGATACTAGAGAGGCTCAACAAGCTGGGTATAAGGGGCCTGAAGGAAATAAACGCTTTCATCAAGGAGTACTACGACAACCCGAAGAAGGCGCTCGAGAAGATAGACCTCGCGACACTGGGCACGCTGCCTTGGTGGTGAGCTTTCTTTATTTTAGGTTGATGCTAATTCCATGCCAACACCTTCGATAGAGATAAGCGCTGGCGCACTAACCGACCAGAGAGTAGACCTTCTGGTAAACTCCGCAAATACCTATCTTCTTCTTGGCACCGGCACTGCCGAACAGGTAAGAGATGCTGGGGGATATATTCCAGAAGGCACGAGTGAATTCAAGGAGTATTGGGAGCTGGTCAACGAGGCGGACGGAATACTAAAGGAAGTTCTCGATTACATACACAGCAAAAGGCCAATTCCCTCTATAGTGCAGAAGGAGTGCCTTGATTACATAATAAGAAGCAACAAATCAAATGAGCTGAAGTTTGGAGACGCTGTCCTCACAACCTCAGGAAATCTTGCATCGCTACCTAACGGAGCAAAGCATGTGGTGCACGCGGTGACCATGGCAAAGGACTGGAAAGTGCTGCCTGACCTTCCGATAATAAGCGCCACTTTCGACTCAGTCAAGAACTCATTGACAAAGAGTTTCGAAATAGCTGACTCACTGGGCTGCAGAAGCATCGCGATTCCTGTGATGTGCACCCGAAAAGGCGGCCTGTCAAAAGAAGTCAGCACAAAAGCAACTATTGAAGCGCTGGAAACGCTCAACACTACTGACTCAGAAATAAGAAAAGTAGTCATTGTACTATACTCTGAAGATCTGAATAAAGACGCCGAATGGTTCAGGCAGGCTTATGGACGATTAGAATTCATCTAGGTACTTTTCCCAGAACATAGGTATCGACACTTCCTCGATTAATTGCCAATTAATCTGCCCTTTTCCACAATATAACTCTATAGGAGATCGATAATCCCAATTCCCCACCAGCCCAGAAGCACCAAGTTTGCCATCGCGCCGATGCCGCAAACTATCACATCCCTTTTCGAGAAGACGTTGAGGTTGTCGCTCGCCTTGCTGACAGCGATGTATCCCATAATAGTTCCTAGCCCCCAGCATAGGGGTGGGAAAATAAACAAGCCAAGGATGGCAAGCATCCATGCGAAGGACGACATCCCAAGCACGCTGTTCTTCATAGCAGAAGCCGATTTCTGTGGCGCCGTGCTTGCTACAGGGGCCGTAGCCTCCTGCGGCTTGCTGCCGAACACCTTGTCAGCGTCGGGTTTGCAATAAAGCTTGCCGCCAATCTCCACAGCACACTTGCTGCATACGCCTTTTCCACACAGTGAGCATACGCCCACAGCATCAGCCTTGGGATGATTGTAGCATTTCATAATATCATTTTTTAATTGCCATCTTAAATAGGTAGTAAAGGAAGCTCTTCTGGCGAATAACTTCTACTCCCATCTGTCATAACGCCTATTATATGGAGAAGAAATATAAAATCTCGCTTTTTGGAGAAGCATAGGGACTTGAAATTTACATATCACTACCATCGTCAAACGATTGTGTCACTCCTATCCCCTCTCACACCCGATAGGCAACAAGGTACGCAATGAGTCACGAATAGAAGTGTACCATCACATTTTTGGTGCCAATGGGCCTGTTCTTCGCGAGGTCAAAGACCTCCTTAAATCTGGAAAAGATGTGCCCTATGTTCCACCTCTTTCCTCTCCTTGTTCTTATATACTTCATCCTACTTTTTAGCATTTTCTGAGTCGACAGAGTACTAGTTCATGTGTACTTGTAGAAGCCTCTTCTTAGCCCCTCATTCCTAAATCCAATAGCCCCTTTTCCATCCCCCTCTTTGCTTTCCTTATGAATAGTCGCATTTGTGTCACGGCAGGTAAAGTTTGTTGTTTATCTTCTCACGTATGTACTCGCCAACGAAGGTAAGCCCCGGTCCTTGCAGCGCGTCCTGCTCGAGCTTCTTCTTCGACTTTATCATACGCTCAAGCTCTACCACCCATTCCTTGTGCTTCTTTATCCACTCGTACTGCAGCATCTCCTGAGCTCTCTTAATATCCACTTCGCTCGCGTTTATGGTGAGTTTGTTCAGGAAAGTGTACTTGTCCAGGTCGGACATGGTCACCCCGATGAACCTCGCTTCAGGCGTTGCAACATTATCCCCCATGTACGCCAAGTTTATGCTTCCTGTCTTTATCGTCCAGTAAATGTACCATCCCCATGCGTCTGAGTCCGTGAAAACGAACACAGGCAAGCCCTTATCTGCTAGCTTTCTTATCAGCCTTCTAGTTCCCCTTGTTGCCTGCCCCTGCGGAGTTATCAATATGGCGTTCTCCTTTTTCCAGAACTTATCCTCGTTTAGCCTCTGCCAGATTGCATCCTTCTCAACTACAAGAACGTACTTTGCCTTTATATCGACGAACTCTATCTCGTTGTCTACGTCGCTAGGTATGGACCAGCCCGTCCTTCCTGTCTTGCTGCAGTCCATCTCCACCCTTTCGCCTCCCGAAGTGTCTACTACTTTCATGTTTCCCGCGAGTACGCCCCTGCGCGTCGCATTCAGGTTCAGTTCCTCCCTCTTCACGTCAATCGCGACCTCAAGGTCCTCTATGAGCGGGTTTGATTCCGCCTGCTCGCTGAATATGCTCTCATCAACATCCTCGCCAAGCGAGAATTTAAGCTGATAGAAGAGGCCTCTTATGCTCGTGTGCAGGTTCTCCTGCAGGAACTTGTGGCACTTTGCCGCGATTGCGACTGTCTGCATGAACCTCTTCGACTGCGCGACATTTATGAAGTTTCTTTCTTCCTGAGCCGCTCCGAGCTTAAGATAGCCGTTCTTCTTGTCGAAAATTATGTTGCTTCTTGTTCTTGCCGCAGTGACAAACCTTGGGTTCTTGCCTTCCTTTATATCGTAAACAACGCTGTTTCCAAGTTCCTCTAGTTTCTTCATTGCAGATTTGCCTTCCATGCTCTCACTTCGTAGTCTCTGTTGCAGTTCCGTTTTCCACAAGCAACGGTGCCTTCTCCCTGTAATCGGAAGTGAGGTAGCGCTTCAACTCCTTTATTATAGCGTCCCTCCTCGTGCTCTGCTTCAGCGCGTATGTCAGGACGTCTGCTATGTTCTTAACATAGAAAAGCTTGATCTTCTTGGCATCTTTCTTTCCCAGGTAAAGGTCTTCCCTGTTGCTGTAAGGAATTATCACATACTTTATGCCTGCCTCTATCGCAGCCCGCACTTTTGCATTTACTCCTCCGACAGGAAGAACCATGCCCCTTACTGACAGCGAACCAGTCATTGCGACATCCTGCCTTACAGGTATGCCTTCAAGTGCGGAGATTACGCTTACGGCGACAGATACGCTTGCGCTGTCACCTTCAACCCCGGAGTAGGTCTGTATAAACTGCACGTGTATGTCATAGCTCGCTATGTCCATGTGCATGTGCCTCTTTATCACCGCGCTTATGTTCTTTACCGCCTCCCTGGCAATCGTACCCAGCTTGCCCGTTGCTATAAGCTTGCCTTCCGCCCTAGAACTTGCGGGAGTGACTTCCGCGACTATGGGAGTTACAATTCCTGTAGCTGTAACGTTGTTGCCTATCACTGCAAGCCCGTTTACCTTTCCAATAGCAAAGCCCCGCGTGCCAAAGACCTGGTAGTCCTTGGTATAAGCGAGCTCCTGCTCTGCGTACTGTGCTTCTATCGGCTTTGCAAGAGTGAGCGCTCCAATAACTTCTTCCGGAGTGACATACTTGCTTCCTTTCTCGACTGCCAAGTCGCCTGCCGCCCTTATCAATCCTCCAAGATCCCTGAGTATCAGCGTAAGTCTGTGCTTTCTGCCAGCCCTTCGTCTTGCTTCGTTAATTATTTCCATGCACGCGTCATAGCCGAACGGAGGTATTCTCTTGTCCTTGTTAACTTCCTGCGCTATGAAATGCATTATCTTCTCCCTGTTTTCTTCGTTATCAGGCATTGTAGACTCCATGTATACTTCGTAGCCGTAGCCCCTTATTCTCGACCTGAGCGCCGGATGCATCCTTCCCATATCCGGAAGGTTTCCTGCTGCGACAAGCAGGAAGTCGCAAGGCACAGGTTCTGTTCTGACAATTGCTCCAGAGCTTAATTCGCTCTGGCCTGTGATTACAAACTTCTTTTCCTGCATCGCGGTAAGCAGCTCTTGCTGCGATTTTGGTTCCAGGTCAGCCACCTCGTCTATGAAAAGGACTCCCTTGTTTGCTCTGTGCACGGCTCCGCTTTCAACACGCAGATGAGCTGGCGTTCCCAGTCCTCCTGAGTTATGCGTAAGCACAAAATCAACCAGATAGTTGCCGCTTTCTGTGGTCAAGTTGTATACAAGGCCGTCGTAATCTTCGGCCTCTACGCTCACCACCTCGTCGAAAGCATAGTCCCCCTCGCTCAGTAGCTTTAGCCTTTCTATGTCTTCGCCAATTGCTCCTAGTGCACTGAACCTGCCGTTTATTTTCCTGAGCAGGTTTCTCGTAAGGTTGGTGTAGTTTCTTATGTCTGGGTTCACAGACCAAAAGTCATGATGAACGCTCTCCTTTGAAACCCCAAGCCCTGTCCTTATCTTGTCCAAGACTGCAAAATTCAGAGGCACCACGTCATCGAAGGATTCCTTGCTGAAGCTGGTAGCTTCTATATACCCAGACATATTTTTCCTATGTATTGGGTTTATCGTGTTCACATAGTATGTTTTTGCCATATTGAAGTTATTCCATCTCAGCATGTGCTGTATTGTGCCCTTTTCCTTCCCATATCCTCTGTCTAGTCTTGTTTTGTATCTTGCTTTGGTGTCCAGCGTTAAAAGTAATGCCCTTACCTCTCTGATCAGCATCCTGCTGCTTGACAACAGTTCGAACTGGCCCTGCTTATTTATATAGCCATCTAGAGAAAGCAGCCTTGATAGGAACTGTTCCACCGAGTGAGTGTCAAGTTCAAAAATACGCTGTGGAATACGTTTCTCTTTTCCCTCCTTTATGCCCATCTCGCGGAGCTCTTTGCAGAGGCTTGCGGAATTGACGGCTATGCACGTCGCCCCGTCTGGCCTTATTTTTATTTTTGGGACGTAGCCGAGCCGCTCAACATCTTTTTTTATGGTTTCTATCTTAAATTCTCTTTTCAGGTTAAACTCAACGTGCCTTTCTCCAATATAGCCGTCCGCTATTAAGTCCGCGATGAAAAAGAGCAGTGCTGTGTCCAGCGTCCTTTTTCGCAGTCCATTTAGCCTTTCAGGCACCGCTATTCTCTGTGCCGCATCAATCTTGCCTGCCTCAACATAAACTATTGTGCCTTGGGAATCGAAACATGCGATAGGATGGTTTGGCGTAACCCTTATGTTGCTTCCCCCACGAGTTTTTATGTTAACTAGCTTTCCAATGTACCTATTTTTGTAAACTCGCCTTACTTCTGCAGGTTTAAGTCTGAACTCACTGTCGAATCCGCCCATAATTCTGGGTCCCGTGCCGCTCTCTACCTTTAACTCTCCCATTTTACCTTCTCCGAAGTACGGCTCTACGAGTTTTTCTATTCGAACTGGCTTTCCACTGTCAAGGAGAACAGTTTCACCCACAGGAATGCACTGCAGGGGATCATGCTTGACATCTCCAAAAAGTGCTCCCGCCCTAGACCCGGTCGCCTCCATAAATGGCGCATGAATCATTCCTGTGTTATCAACAATTAGCTTGGGTTCGCTGGACTCGAATATGCCTGGCATCATTCCAACCCGCTTGAATCCGCTCACAAACATAAGCGCCGAAGAGAAAGCAAATATTCCAAGTATTATTGCAGCTATCACTACTAGCTGATACCCCTGCAAAAGTCCGCTCATGGCGGCCATAGCAAGCAGAATCACAAGCACTGTAGTTATCGGGACTATATTGCTTTTGCTTTGGGTCATGTCTATTCTGTTCTTTAGCCTTTCTCTCTGTATTATCTGCCTGCCCTGCCCGTCTCCGAGAGGTTTGCCTGATTCTGTGCGCTTTGCTTCCGTTTCAGGATAAGTCTTGACTGTCTTGACCAAGGGCTTGTTCTCATCGTTAGGGTTCTTGTACACAAGTACGTCCTCAAGGTCTGTGATTGGCATGAGTTCTGCCATTGCCTGCGCAAGCATCGTTTTGCCCGTTCCCGGGTCCCCGATCAATAAAATGTTCCTGTGCTGTTGCGCAGCCTTCTTAACTATCCTTACTGCCTTTTCCTGGCCTATTACCTGGTCTATGAGCGTGGAAGGAATCTTGATGTCCTTTGTTGTTTCGAACTTCTTCATCAAATCTCTATTATTATTGCTGCTAACTTAAAATAAATAACTTCTGTCCGTTTCCCGCTTCCTGCATGTAAAAAATACGAGGAGTCTAGAGGGTTGGGAAATGCCTTTAGAATATGCTCCAAACTCCCAATGTGATAGTTAGGATCAAAAACTATAAACTCTTTCGTTCTCAGCGCTTCTCCTTATTAAACAGCTCGGCGCTTACCTCTGAATCCACTTCCTCCAGGTCCTTCAACGAGTCTATCGAATGCCAGTAGCAAGAGCCGTACTTAACGCCCTTCAAAAACCCCTTTTTGGCAAGCGCGCTGAATGCTGTCTTCTCAATGTCCCCCTTCTCAGGAAGGTAATTGAAGATGCGCTTGTTCATCAGGTATGCCCCTGCATTTATCCAGTAGCCAGGAAGCAGCGGCTTTTCATCGAACCTCTCTATTTTCGCGTTCCTTGTCCTGACCACCCCGAATGTGCTTTTAAGTGGAGTGAGAGCAAGTGCGGCTACGCTGGAACCCAGTTTCAGAACACCAAGATCCATGTTTGTTATTACGTCTCCGTTAATGACAAAGAACTCCTTCTCTTTGGCGCAGCGCTCCGCATTCTTCAAAGCGCCACCAGTGCCCAGCGGTTTCTTTTCTATGCAGTACTCTATATCGATGCCCATCCTTTTTCCAAGGGGATCGAGGTCCTTTATGATTTTGTTCTTCAGGTAACCGCAAAGGATTACGAATGAGTCAACTCCGAAC